>Ga0075522_10000514_pt1 | contig 27994 bp, 24 predicted proteins | sample NGEPerA_FD_74796 | JGI IMG/M metagenome (GOLD analysis project Ga0075522, IMG submission 74796) | Arctic peat soil microbial communities from the Barrow Environmental Observatory site, Barrow, Alaska, USA - NGEE PermafrostL2-A | ecosystem: Environmental > Terrestrial > Soil > Wetlands > Peat ...
GGCTGGCGCAGCGAGTCGAGCACGCCGCGCTGGAATTCGCGGTATTAGAGCGGATTCCGCTCATGTTGGAGCATATCCGTCGTGAGTAAAGAAGTTGGCGCAGGCCTCGGGCTGTAGTTGGCGCACGAAGCGTCCGATGCGACGACACAGGGCATCTTCCGTGCGTTCCGCAAACTTGCGCAGGAACGCCTTCAAGGCGCTGAACGAGAGTTCGATGGGGTTGAGATCGGGAGAGTAGGGAGGCAGGTAACACAGCGTCGCGCCGACGGCTTCGATCGCTTCGCGTACGCCATCGACTTTGTGTGCCGGGACGTTGTCCATAATGACAATGTCGCCACGTCCGAGTGTCGGCGCCAGGCACTGCTCGACATAGGCCACAAAGGTCTCTCCGTTCATGGCTCCCTTGATCACCATCGGCGCCGTCATTGCGTCGCATCGCAGCGCCGCGACAAACGTCAACGTCTTCCAGGCTCCGAACGGCACGCGCCCGATCACGCGTTCCCCTCTCGGCCCGCGCCCATAAAGGCGGGTCATGTTGGTGTTCACCGATGTTTCATCGATGAAGACGAGACAGGAGGAATCAAATAGCCCCTGCTCGCGTATCCAACGCCGGCGCAACCGCGCCACGTCCGCGCGCTCTTGCTCGGATGCATGCAGGACTTTTTTTTGACGTGATGCCGTGGCGCTTCAGAAAGCGAACGAGTGCCGTGCGGCTTCCGGGTAGCCTGCGCTTGTGCATCGCCGCGACAATCTCGTTCAGCGTCGCGTCCGGTTGCTCCTCGATCAGCGCCAGAATCTCCTCAGCGCAATCTTCCAGAGCGGAGCGGCTCCCACCATAGCGCTTGGCCGCAATCCGCCCATCGTCCCGCCAAAACTGATGCCAGCGGACCGCTGAGGCAACGCTGACGCCAAAGCGTTCAGCCGCCTCCCGACGCGTCGCCCCCTCATCAACCGCTTCGATCACGCGTTCGCGCAAATCCGACGAATAAGCTTTGCTCATGGCAGACCCCGCAAGCCGAATCACTTGGTCAAGACTCCACCTTTCCCTCTGCCACGGGAATCCCGATTCAGATCGGCTGGAACACGCTCTAATTGTATGGAAGCATCCATTTCTTGGCGACCGTCAAATACCGATACACGGATGCGCCGAGCGGCGATCCGCTGGCCGTGATAGGGCTAGTGCAAACCCCTGCCGGGCCGCGGAAAATGGGCTATATCTCTCCCGTCGAAGATAGGGCCGGGGCTCATGACATCACCGGATAGCGCCCAGCGCGCGCCGAAAATCTCTGCCTGGCTGGTGGGCTTTGTGGTCGCCCTCTTCTTCGCCTGGGGCTTTTCCACCGTGCTGGTGGACACGCTGCTGCCCAAGCTGAGGGGCCTGTTCCAACTCGATTATGCCGAAGCGACGCTGACCGAATTCGCCTTCTTCACCGCCTATTTCGTGGTCTCCCTTCCCGCCGCCTGGCTTTTGGAAAAAGTCGGCTATATGCGCGCCATCGTGACCGGCCTGCTGGTGACCATGGCAGGCTGCCTTCTGTTCTCGCCGGCGGCGTCGTATGGCGTCTACGAATATTTCCTGGCGGCGCTGTTCGTGATGGCAGCGGGGATCACCATCCTGCAGGTGGCGGCGAACCCGCTGATCGCGCTTCTGGGCAGCCAACAGACATCCTCCAGTCGCCTGGTGCTGGCCCAGGCGCTCAATTCCTTCGGCACCTTTGTCGGCCCCTTTGTCGGCGCCGGACTGATCCTGAAAAACGGCGTCAGCGTGCCCGCCAATATTCTCAGCGCCCCGCCCGGCGTGCTGGCCGCCTATCGCGTCGCCCAGGCCCATGCCACCCAGACGCCGTTCCTGGGCATCGCCGTCCTGTTGGCGCTCTTGGCGCTGATCTTCTTTTTCCTGCGCCGCGCCCCCGGCGTACCCGCCACTGTCGCGGACAGCGCCACGCAATCCGCCGCCGCGCTGTTCAGGGGTCACCGGCTTTTGTTCGGCACGATGTGCATTTTTCTTTATGTCGGTTCAGAGGTTACCATCGGCAGCCTGATGGTGAATTATCTGCTCCAGGCCAAGACCGCGGCGGCCACCGCCGCGCTGGGCGAGCCGCTTATTCCGTTGTTCACGGCCATGCATGCGATGGCGCCGAACGCGCCGCCGGTGTTGGCGGTGCTGGCGGGCGGGCTGGTGTCTTTTTACTGGGGCGGAGCGATGGTAGGCCGCTTCCTGGGATCGGCGGTGCAGCGCGTTGTGCGCCCCGGTACCACATTGACGGCCTGCGCCATCGGCGCGTTCCTGCTGGCGGGACTATCCGCGTCCACGGCGGGGATCGTCTCGGTGCTGGCGCTGATCGCGGTAGGCCTGTGCAACTCCATCCAGTTTCCCACCATCTTTGCTTTGGCGATCGAAGGATTGGGCGTGAACACGCCCAAGGGTTCGGCGCTGCTCTGCATGGGCATTGTGGGCGGAGCTCTGGTGCCGGTGCTGGCCGGCTGGACCGCCGATCATACCAATCTCAGCACCTGTTTGCTGGTGCCGATGGCTTGTTATGTTGGCATTGCCCTGTTCGGGCTGGCCAGCAATGACCGATTGACCATTCCTTCCTATTCCTGAGGTTTCAATTCCGATGCGCTCTTTTCCGGGTCCGACGCTTTTAGCCGCCGGCATGGTTCTGTTCGTCCTCCCCGCGCTGGCTCAGACGCCGGCGCCGCCCCCGGCCGCGCCCGTTCCGCCAGCCCAGACTGCCAGCCCCACGCCGCCCGCGCCTGGCACTTTTGGCGGCCAGAACCAGGCTGTGCCCGCCAATTTGGCCTGGATGAATCTCGGCCTCGATCCCGACCGGCGCGCCGATATGGCGATGGCGGCCATGACGCAGGATGAAAAAATCTCGCTGGTGCATGGTTCGGGCAATGCGACCGGCACCTCCGATGGCGGGGCAGGCTTTGTGCCCGGCATCCCGCGCCTTGGTCTGCCCGAGCTCAATATGGCGGATTCCTCAGTGGGCGTGGCGCGCAATGGGGCGCGCGGGCGCTATTCGACCTTGCTGCCCTCCACGCTGGGCGAAGCGGCAAGCTGGGATGGGCAGGTGGCCTATGCCTATGGCGCGCTGATTGGCTGCGAGGCGCGGGCCGAAGGATATAATATCTCGATTGCCGGCGGCATCGACCTGGCGCGCGATCCACGTGACGGCCGCAATTTCGAATATCTGGGCGAAGACCCGGTGCTGGCGGGCGAAAGCTACGCCAAATGGGTGCGCGGACTTCAAGACCAGACCGTCATCGGCGACATCAAGCATTACGCCTTCAACGATCAGGAGACCGGCCGCACCATCGCCAATGTGGTGCTGGACGAACGCTCGATGCGCGAAAGCGACCTTCTGGCCTTCGAGATCGGGATCAAGAAGGGCAAGCCCGGTATGGTGATGTGCGCCTATAACAAAGTGAATGGGGACTGGTCATGCGAGAATGATTATCTCCTCAACCAGGTGCTGAAACAGGACTGGCACTTCCACGGCTTTGTGCTGTCGGACTGGGGCGCCACCCACAGCACGGTGAAGGCAGCGCTGGCAGGCCTGGACCAGGAACAGTCAGGCGCGGTTTTTTTTGGCGAGGCGCTGAAACAGGCGGTTGCCACGGGCCAAGTGCCACAGGCACGGCTGGACGACATGGTGCATCGTATCCTGCGCACCGAATTCGCCTCGGGCGTGGTGGACAAGAAAATGGTGGAACAGGTGCCGGACGTGTTCGGCGATCTGGACGTGGCCCAGCGCATCGCCGAGGCCTCGGACGTTCTGCTGAAAAACAATGGCGTGCTGCCGCTGAACACCGCCAACGTGAAAAGCATCGTTGTGATCGGCAGCTATGCCGATGTGGGAATCTTGACCGGTGGTGGTTCGGCGCAGGTGGACCCGCCCGGCAGCAACGCGATCGCCAATGACCAGGGCGCGGTCAATCTGGGCCAGGCTGGCGTGTTCGCGCGCGGCGCAATCTGGTGGCCGGATTCGCCCTTGGAAGCCATCGCGGCGCGCGCGCCGCAAGCAAAAGTGACTTTCAATCCCGGCACCGATATTCGTTCCGCCGTGGCGGCAGCACAATCCGCGGATATCGCGATCGTTTTCGCCAGCCAACCGGCCAGCGAAGCCCGCGACCAGAACAGTCTCTCCTTGCCCGGCGATCAGGACGCGATGATCCAGGCGGTGGCTGCCGCCAATCCGCGCACCATCGTGGTGCTGGAAACAGGCGGGCCGGTCACCATGCCCTGGCTGGCGCGCGCGGCCGGCGTGGTGGAGATCTGGTTCCCGGGCTCGCGCGGAGCCGAAGCGCTGACCGCGCTTCTGTTCGACGATGTCAATTTCACCGCCAAGCTGCCGGTCACCTTTCCTGCCAGCGTAGACCAGTTGCCGGTACGCGCCATCGCCGGGCCCAGCCGGTCGCCGGTGCCCGGCGCGCCAACCAGCCAGTCCTTTGACGTGAATTATCCGGAAAAGGATCTGGTCGGCTACAAATGGTATGACGCGAAGAACCTCACGCCGCTGTTTCCTTTCGGCTTCGGGCTTTCCTATACGGATTTCGCCTATTCCGACCTGACGGTGGATGCGGGTCAGGTGAGCTTCACTTTGCGCAACGCGGGAACCCGCGACGGCGCAGAGATTGCCCAAGTCTATGCCACACGTCCCGGCGACCCAACGGGCGTGCGCCGACTGGTGGGTTTCACCAAGTTGGCGCTGAAGGCGGGCGAGAGCAAATCCGTCACGTTGCCCATCGACCCACTATACTTATCCAGCTTCAATGCCACTCTGCATCGCTGGGTCGAATTGCCAGGAAGTTATGTGGTGATGGTGGGCGGGGCCTCGCGCGGCGATCTGTTGACGGACAGTTTTTCGCTGACCAGCCCGGTCAGTACCAACACGTCAGACCAGTAAGCCAACCCTTCTCACAGATTCCACGGCTCCGCGTGCGGCTGTTCAAGAATTAGCGAGCGAGGCGATGCCCCAGATCCGGAACTGGGGCATCAACCCGGATAAACGCTCTGTGGTAGCGCAGTCAGCAATAATATCCCTGAATTCCAGATTGTCTCTCGGCTCGAGCGAGAGATGGAGAAAATTCGCCTCTCGCATTGCAGCATGACGCGCGGCGGGTCGTCCGCGCGTTCATCTGTTGCCGGGTCCTTTAGGCTGTGAAAAGCTCATATCGGTTTTCCCAGGGGGAGCGAAATGTCTCGGAAGATTTCAGCACCGTGTCTCGCATCGGTCGCGGCGATCGCGCTTTTGTCTGCCACGGCCACCGCATCGGCGCAAAGCACAGGCCAGCCTTCGACCGCCAAGGGCGACTGGCCCATGTATTTCGCCGATCCGTCAGGATCGCGTTATTCGCCGCAGGACCAGATCAACGCCTCCAACTTCAACCAGCTGCAGCAGGCCTGGCATTTCAAGACCGACAATCTGGGCGGACGTCCGGAATTCAAGCTGGAAGGCACGCCGATCGAGGTCAACGGCACCGTCTACACCACCGGCGGCTCCCGCCGTGCCGTGGTCGCGCTGAACGCCAAGACCGGCGAGCTGAAATGGGTCTATAGCATGGACGAAGGCGCGCGGGCGGCTTTCGCTCCGCGCCAACTTTCCGGGCGCGGCGTGTCCTATTGGACCGACGGCAATGGCGATGACCGGATTCTTTATGTGACGACCGGCTATCGCATGGTTGAACTCAATGCCCACACCGGCCGTCCTGTCGAATCCTTCGGCGATCATGGCGTCGTGGACTTGAAGGTGGGTGCCTATACAGGCGTACAAGACCATCCTGGCGAATATAAGCAGATCGATCTGGTGACGGGCGAGATCGGCCTGCACACCACGCCCACGGTGGTGAACAATGTCGTGATCGTAGGCTCGTCCTTCAAGGAAGGCTTTCAGCCCCTCGAAGTGAACAACACCAAGGGACTGGTACGCGCGTTTGATGTAAAGACCGGCAAGCTGCTCTGGACCTTCCACAACATCCCGCAAAAGGGCGAATTCGGCTACGACTCCTGGAAGAACAACTCGGCCGACTTTAACGGCAACACGGGAACCTGGACCGGCATCACCGTCGATCCCAAACTCAACAGCGTCTATCTGCCGGTCGAAGACCCTACCAATGATCTTTATGGCGGCGCCCGTCCGGGCAACGATCTGTTCGGCGACAGCCTGGTGTGCGTCGACCTCACCACCGGCAAGATGAAATGGTTCTATCAGATCGTGCACCATCCTATCTGGGACTACGATCTGTCTTCGCCGCCACTTCTGGTGGACATCACCCTGGGCGGCAAGGCGATCAAAGCCGTGGCGTTGCCCAGCAAAGAAGCCTTCCTCTATGTATTCGACCGTGTGACGGGCAAACCGATCTGGCCGATTGTGGAAAAGCCGGTGCCGCAAAGCACCGTACCAGGCGAGCAGACCTCCAAGACCCAGCCCTTCCCGACCAGGCCCGCGCCTTATGCGCGCAACGCCGTAACCACAGACGATCTGATCGACTTTACGCCGGAACTGCGCGCCAAGGCGGTCGATATCATCAAAAAGTACTACACGATGGGGCAAATGTTCTCGCCCGCCCTCGTCAGCAAGGTCGGCGGCCCTTACGGGGTCATGGATATCGGCAACGCCGCGGGTGGCACCAATTGGCCCGGGGCCGGCTTCAATCCCGAGACCCATGTGGTGTTTGCCCCTGCTGCCAACGCGATGATCGGCCCGTTGGGATTGGTCGAGCCGCCGCCGGGTTTGACGGATAACCGGTATGAAGCGGGTACTGCCGGCCAACCATTCGAGATATTCGGCGGCCCAGGTTTTGGTTCAGCATCGGACGCACCGAAAGTGAGCTCCGACCAGGCCAAGCTCAATGCCGTCATGACAGCGCATCCTCAGACCGCAACAGCGCCACGGCCACCCTTCAGTGTGGATGGCCTGCCCTTCGTCAAGCCACCTTACGGGCTGCTGACGGCCATCAACTTGGATACCGGCGACACGCTCTGGCAGGTGCCTCATGGCGACACGCCGGATGAGATTCGCCTGAACCCGGCGCTCAAGGGCCTCAACATTCCCAAGACCGGACAGAACGGGAATGTGGGCGAAGTCGTCACCAAGAATCTGGTGGTGATGGGCGATCCGCAAATCACGACACAGCCTGGCCATCCGCGCGGCGCTTACTTGCGCGCCTATGACCAGAAGACCGGTCAACAAGTGGGCGCGGTATGGATGCCCGCAGCGCAATCGGGCTCGCCCATGACCTACAGCGTGGATGGCAAGCAGTACATCATCGTCGCGGTGAGCGGAGGCAATTACTCCGGCGACTACCTCGCCTACAGTCTGCCGACATCGCAATAAGGCTGGCCGCAGCGGGTCGTTTGAAACGGCCCGCTGCTTCTCGTGTCAGCTGCCCACAGGGTTGGGATTCCGCCAAGCCCTTTCGAAGGGCAGACGCCAAGCGTGAGGCGCCACCAATTGATGGATCGATTTCGGTCCCCAAGAACCTTGCGGATATATTCGCACTGGCGGCGGCGATTCCAGCAGGGGTATCGACACTTCCCACAGCCGCTCAATGCCTTCCGCCGTCGTAAACAGCGTATGATCGCCGCGCATCGCATCCAGGATCAATCGCTCATAGGCTTCCAGCACGTCGTCGACCAGACCTGTCTCGTGCATGGAGAATTGTAGACTGAGCTTGTCGAGCCGCATACCTGGGCCTGGGCGCTTGCCATAAAATGACAGCGACATTTTCGAAGCATCCGCGAGATCAAAGGTCAGATGATCTGGCCCCTGGGCACTAACGCCGGAGCCGGGAGGAAACATGCTCTTCGGCGGCTCACGGAAGGCGATGGAAATGATGCGCTGCCCCTCCGCCAGCCGCTTGCCGGTGCGGAGGAAGAACGGCACTCCGGCCCAGCGCCAATTGTCGATCAGACATTTGAGCGCGATGAAAGTCTCAACATCGGATTCAGGATCGACGCCCTTCTCGGCGCGGTAGCCATTATATTGCCCGCGCACCACGTTGGCCGGGTCGATCGGCAACATCGAGCGGAACACCTTGTTTTTTTCCTCGCTGATCGGCGCTGGCTCAAGCGACGTAGGCGGTTCCATCGCCATGAAAGCCAGGATCTGAAATAGATGCGTCACCACCATGTCGCGGAAGGCACCGGTCTCTTCGTAAAAAGCGGCACGGGTGCCCAACCCCAACGCCTCGGGCACGTCGATCTGAACATGATCGATGAAATTGCGGTTCCAGATCGGCTCAAACAACCCATTGGCGAAGCGAAAGGCCAGGATGTTCTGAGCCGGCTCTTTGCCAAGGAAATGGTCGATGCGAAAGATTTGCTCCTCGGCAAAGACTTCGTGCAGCCGTGCATTAAGGGAGCGGGCACTATCAAGGTCGGTGCCGAACGGCTTTTCCATGATGATGCGCGATCGCTCAACCAGACTGGCGTCGGCCAGCAAACGAACCGCTGCCAGGGCCGAGTGGGGCGGCACGCTAAGATAATGGATACGGCGGCTTTCCTTGCCCAGAATTGCTTCAGCCTGGCCGACGGCAGCCTTCAGCGCGCCGGCGCCTGCCGCCAGCGGCACATAATTCAGCGTCGAGGCAAAAGTGGTCCAAGCGTCCTCACTAAGAGGCCGGGTCGAGAATTGCTCGATCGCCGCGCGCGCGAGCCTGCGAAAATCGTCCGCGCTGATGTCGTCCAGCGAAACGCCGACGATACGGCAGGCGGGGATAAAACCGCTGCTGGAAAGATGAAACAGGCCCGGCAACAATTTGCGACGCGACAGATCACCAGTGGCGCCGACCAAGACCAGGACTTGCGGGTGCTTTGGACCGACGCCCGGAGGCACCTTTGCCACTGACTTTCCTCCTATAGGTTTTCGAACATAGGCAGTATATCGCCGCCGGCCCGGCCCGATAGCGGTGGAAGGCCAACTGTAACAGGCTGAGGCAAGCAGAAGATATATGGCCGACGATACATGGGCGGCCGTACCCGACACAGGTTGGGGCCGGCCGGAATTGGGGCGGTCTGAGATCAAATAACAGGGAATACTGAACCCTGTATCCGGGGAAATTCCGCCGATATCCGCGGGAAGGGGCTTTCCCCATCAGGAGGAAAGAGAACAAGCGGCCCAGGGCGCTCGGATGTGCTTCAGCCTAGGCCGATCCTTGCAGGCTCAAGAGCGATTTACGCGCTCCAGTGCCAGTGCTGCCCCTTGGCCAACACCGACACAAAGTGTCACCAAAGCATAATTGCCCGCTCTCTCCTCCAAGGCGCGCATGGCTGTGAGCGCCAGCCGCGCACCCGATGCGCCCAGTGGATGGCCGATGGCAATAGCACCGCCGTTCGGATTGACATATTCCGCGTCGTCGGCGACGTCCAACTGACGAAGTACCGCCAGCACCTGTGCGGCGAAAGCTTCATTCAACTCGATAACGTCGAAATCCTTCATCGTTAGCCCGGTCTTGGCGAGCAACTTTTGAGTAGCGGGGACGGGTCCCACTCCCATGACCCGAGGTGGCACACCCGCAGTGGTGTATCCAAGAATCTTCGCGCGCGGTATCAGGCCATGTCTTTTTGCGGCTTCTTCCGAGGCGATAATCAATGCCGCCGCGCCATCATTGATGCCGGAAGCATTGCCCGCGGTCACCGTGCCATCTTCGCGCACTAAGGGTTTTAGTTTCGCCAAGGCTTCCAAGGTGGTGTTGGGCCGGGGGTGCTCGTCCGTGCGAACCACGGTCGGGCCCGTTTCGCCGCCCGGCACCGTCACCGGCGTGATTTCGTCCGCAAAGTAGCCCCGCGCCTGTGCTGCGCCTGCGCGTTGTTGGCTACGCATGGCAAATGCGTCCTGGTCCGCGCGGCTTATCTGATAATCCGCCGCGACATTCTCGCCAGTCTGCGGCATGGAATCCACGCCATATGCCTTCACCATCGCGGAATTGATGAAGCGCCAGCCGATGGTGGTGTCCTCCATCTTGGCGGCACGCGAGAAGGCGGTGTCGGCCTTCCCTAGGACAAAGGGCGCTCGTGTCATGCTTTCGACTCCGCCCGCCAGAATAAGATCGGCCTGATCTGACAGGATCGCACGCGCCGCCTGTCCCACCGCTTCCAGGCCGGAGGCGCAAAGCCGGTTCACCGTCACTCCGGGCACGCTGTCCGGCATGTTTGCCAATAACGCCGCCATGCGGCCAATATTACGATTGTCCTCGCCCGCCTGATTGGCGCAGCCCAGAATAACTTCATCTATAGCTTTGGGATCGAGCCTATCATGGCGCGCCACAAGCGCCTTCAAGGTCAGCGCTGCCAGATCATCGGGACGCATCTTCGCCAGGGCTCCGTTATGACGCCCAATTGGGGTGCGGATGCCATCACACATATAGGCAGCAACCATGGCGATTATCCGTAGGTGAAGTCAGCTTCTGTTTTGGCTTTGACGTCTTCGATGGAGAGACCCGGTGCGAGTTCGAGGAGCCGAAGCGCGGATTGACCGCGGTCGACCTGGAAGACGCACAGATCGGTGATGATGAGGTCAATGCAAGCTTGGCCCGTGAGCGGCAGGGTGCATTGCTTCAGGACCTTGGACTTACCGGCCTTGTTGGCATGCTCCATCACCGCGATAACCCGTTTGACGCCCGCCACCAGGTCCATCGCCCCGCCCATGCCCTTCACCATCTTGCCGGGTATGGTCCAGTTGGCGATATCGCCCCGCTCCGATACCTCCATCGCCCCCAGCACCGCGACGTCGATGTGACCGCCCCGGATCATCCCAAAACTCTCGGCGGACGAAAAATAGCTCGAGGTGGGTAGCTCCGTGATCGTCTGCTTGCCGGCATTGATGAGATCGGGGTCCTCGTCGCCCTCGTACGGAAAAGGCCCGATCCCCAGCATGCCGTTCTCGCTGTGCAAGGTCACTGTCACCCCCTCGGGGATATAGTTCGCCACCAAGGTGGGAATGCCGATCCCCAGATTGACGTAATAGCCGTCCTTAAGTTCGCGAGCGGCCCGGGCTGCCATCTCTTCGCGGGTCCAGGCCATCAGTCATTCTCCTTTGCGGCGCGCGGCCGCACCGTGCGGAACTCGATCCGCTTCTGATAATTCAAGCCCTGGATGATCCGCTTGACGAAGATGCCAGGAGTGTGAATTTTGTCGGGGTCAAGTGCACCATTTGGCACCAACTCTTCCACCTCCGCGATTGTCACCTTGCCAGCCGTCGCCATAATGGGATTAAAATTCCGCGACGTCTTGCGATAGACCAGATTCCCTTCATGGTCACCGCGCCAAGCTTTGACAATCGACAGATCGGCCCGAAGCCAAGTCTCCCGCAGATAGGTCTCACCTTCGAACACTTCAATGGGTTTGCCATCCGCCACCACTGTGCCCACACCGGTCTTGGTATAAAAGGCCGGGATGCCCGCGCCGCCGGCCCGGATGCGTTCGGCCAGAGTGCCTTGCGGGTTCAGCTCCAATTCCAGCTTGCCAGAGAGATAAAGGCTTTCGAATAGCTTGTTCTCGCCGACATAGGACGAGATCATCTTTTTGATCTGGCCATTGTTGAGAAGCGTCCAGAGCCCGAAATTGTCGGCGCCGCAATTGTTGGAGATGACGGTCAGGCCCTTTACGCCGCTCGCCTTCAAGGCCGCGATCATATCCTCCGCATTGCCCGAAAGCCCAAAACCACCAGACATCAGCGTCATTCCGTCAAACACAATCCCAGACAATGCGGACATCGCGTCCGTGTAGACCTTCCCTGCCATAACAAACTCCAGTCCGGCACCGATTGGCTATTTCAGACTCTCGATCACCCGGCTCGCTTCCGCGAAAGCGGTATTTGCGGCGGGCGCGCCCGCATAAGCGCCGACCTGCAATAACACTTCCTTGAGCTCGTCCTGGCTGAACCCATCCTGTTCCAGTCCAGCACGAACATGGAGGCGGAATTCTTCCCAAGCTCCCAGCGACGCGGTAATCGCCAATACCAGAAATCGCCGCGTCTTATAGTCAAGCCCGGGCCGATTCCAGATTTCGTTCCAGACATTGCGCGTGATCATATCCTGAAAGTCGGCGGTAAATGGCGTGCGCGCCTGCAGCGATGTATCCACCCAGGTGTCGCCCAAGATTTTGCGCCGTACCGCAAGACCGGCCTGATAGAGAGTATCCTTGACGTCAGGCATGGGACGCTCCCGCGAGAAAATCGATTGCGATCGTGGCAAAAACCTCGGGCATTTCCACGGGTGCAATGTGGGCCGTGGAAATCATCTTCACTTTTGCCCCCGCTATGCGCCTTTGGATTTCCTCGCCATGCCCCTTGAAGGGCGTGGCAAGGTCCTTTTCACCTGCGACGATCAGCGTCGGCACGTGGATTTGCGCAATCCTGTCCAGCAGCGCCATATCGCGGATTGCCGCGCAACAGCCGGCATAACCTTGCGGGTTCAATTTCAAAAACCGCGTGCGTACATCCTCGACCTCTAGTGCATGGTCATAGCGAAACTCTTCAGAGAAGAAGCGCGTCATCACCATGTCGCCGATCGCCGCCATTCCCTGGCCACGGACGGTTACGATACGCGCATTCCAGCTTTCCCGATCCATTTGCGCCGATGTGCAAGCGAGAATAAGCGACCGCACCCGCGCCGGTGCGTTCAATGCCAGCGTCATGGCTGTCATCCCACCCAGCGACAATCCGCATATCGCGGCGGCGCGCACGCCGGCTGCGTCAAGCACACAAGCGGCATCTTCTGCCAATTGATCGAGCGTGAAATCGCCCGCCGGCGAATCCGATTGACCGTGCCCGCGCATATCCATGCGCAGGACGCGGAAACCCTTGAGATACGGCATTACGCTATCCCACAGGCTAAGATCGCAACCGACGGAATTGAGAAGTAGCAAAGCCGGACCTGCGCCATCCTCGCGCCAATGAAGCCGAACCGCACCGTGGCAGGCAAAAGGCATCAGGATCGCGCTTTCAACGCGGACCACACCAACATTTCAGATTCGCCGATATCGGCCCCAACATTGGCTGCTGCGAGATTGCGGGCCATACGTCCGGTGTCCACCTCCAACCCCTCGATCACCGGCGCTAGGGCCAACAACGCGCCATGCGTCAGGATAAAGAGATCGGCCAGCACGGGGGCTTCCGCTTGCCATCCGCCCAGACCGCGTTCCTGTTCCTGCGGCAATGTCGAAAGCATGGTTGAGACTAACCCCGGCGTGCGCGCCGCCGCTGACAGCACGATCTGACAACCGGTGGGATTATGCTTGTGCGCCAAAGCGGAAGAGCCGCCCCGGCCCTTCTGGTGCGGCTCGAAGACCTCGGCGATTTCGTTCTGCGACAATAGTGCAATATCGCGTGCAATCTTAGCGGCTGCGCCGGTCACGATCCCTAGCGCTGCGGCCAAGCCCGCAATACCGGTGCGCCAGGCGTGCCAGGGCAGCAGAGGCGACGCGAGATCCAGCTTCTCTGCCATATGCGCCGCGACCGCCGCGCCTTTTCCGTTTAGACCCCCTCGTGTGCCCACCACACCGCCGAATTGCAGCCTCAGGGCATGTTCGCATTCGTGGGTGAACCGCACCCCCGCATCGTCGATACCGGCAAGCCAATTCACAACCTTGAGGCCGAAAGCGATGGGCAACGCGCCTTGCAAAAGCGTCCGCCCCAGCATCGGCGTCCCTGCCATGCGTTCGGCTAAAGTCGCCAGCGCGGTCTGTAGCCGATACAGCTCGCGTGTGATCAGAACTGAACCAGATTTGGCCTGCAACATCAGTGCGGTGTCGGCGACGTCTTGACTGGTCGCGCCCATATGAAGCTTTTTGGCCAAATCTTCATCGCCCAGTGCGCGACGCAGATGCCGGACCAATGGGATCGCCAGGGTGCCGGCATGCGCAGCTTCTACCGCCAGGGTTTCCGTATCCAGCGGCAACTGGGCACAGGCGATAGCGATCCGTGCGGCTTCGTCTGGGGAAAGGAGCCCCTCGACCGCTTCCGCTTCTGCCAACGCCGCTTCGAAGGCCAACGCGTGTTTGACCAGCGACGCGTCGTCAAAAGCATCGAGCATTTCGGCGCTGCCGCCGGCCAAATCGCGGATCAATCGGGACATCTGTTCAGCAATCGAAGAAAACGGTTTCGCCGTCACCCTGCAGAAGAATGTCGAAACGGTATCCGTCGGAATCTTTCAGGGCGATCAATGTATCGCGCCGACCGGGCGGCACCAGGTCCAGAATAGGATCGCTGTCCAGCCCGTCGGTGTGCGGAAAATAAATCCGCGTCACCAACCGCTTCAGGAGGCCGCGCGCCATCACTCCCACCGCGACATGAGGCGCCTGCAGACTGTTACCAGGACCGGGGACCCGCCCCGGCAAGATGGTCCGAAAGCGATAGTCTCCATCGTCCGTGGTGGCCGCTCTGCCTAAGCCGATGAAATTCCGGTCGGCTCCCGGCGTATAATAGCGTCCCTGGGCATCGGCCTGCCAGATTTCCACAAGTGCGTCCGGAACCGGCTTCTTGTCCCCATCCAAAACCCTGCCGAAAATCTCGATCGCGACGCCTTCTACGAGACCGCGCGGCGATGGCGAACGAAGCAAGTAATGCTGCGGTGCAAACAGATCGGCGCGCGCACCCAATTCGGAAGACCCAGTCAGGTCAGCGCCACCTTTCCAGGGCAGGCCATAATGAAAAAATGGTCCCACCGTCTGCCACGGCGTCTGTCCGAACAACTCCTTGCTCTGATTATCCATCTCATTCCCCAAACGGCGTGGCATGTCGCCCGCGCAACACGATATCGAACAGATACCCAAGCGCAAAGCTCGGCTCAGTAGTGCCGATGTCGAAACGCGACACCATCCGGTCGCGATAGGGCATCGGCACCGCGTTTGCGATGGGGTCGAGCGCGATCAGGGGATCGTCGGGAAAATACATTTGGGTCACCAACCGCGTTGCAAACGCCGGTCCCTGTAGCGACAGGTGAATGTGCGCGGGCCGCCAGGCATTGTAATGATTGCCCCACGGATAGGCGCCCGGCCGCACGGTAATATAACGATAGCGGCCTTCTTGGTCGCTGACCACGCGGCCCACGCCGGTGAAATTGGGGTCAAGCGGCGCCGGCCAATTGTCCCGCGAATGAATGTAGCGGCCCGCGGCATTGGCTTGCCAAATTTCGACTACGGTGTTCGGCACGGGTCGGGAATCTTCATCTAGCACCCGGCCGGTGACGATGATGCGCTGCCCAAGCGGTTCACCCTTGTGCTGCCTGGTCATATCCGCCATCGCAGATCCCATCAATTCATCCCAGCAGCCGGCAGGACCGCTGGTTTCGGTGACGGTCTGGGGCATACGAACCAACGGCTGAGAAGGAGCGCGCCGCACCGTTGAAGCATAGGCAGGAAAAGACAGCGGCGGCTGTGCCTTGTCGTCTTCGCGATTATAAATTTCAACCATTCGGGCTCTTCTTAGATGAGAGGAAGACCGACATAATTCTCGGAGAAAACCGTCTGCACGGCGATAGATTGCCGTAAATAGGCCAATTCCGCTATCTGCATCTTCCGAGCGAAAGAATCAGCTTCGGGAAACCGATGGGTGAGGCCGGTGAACCACCAGGAAAAGCGTTCTGCATTCCACACGCGTGCCAAAGCCCGGGGAGAATAGGCATCGAGCGAAGCTGTCGTGCCGCCCCGAAAAAAATCCCGCATCGCTTCCGCCAGCATCACCGCATCCGACACCGCGAGGTTGAGACCCTTTGCCCCCGTTGGGGGCACGATGTGGGCGGCGTCGCCCAAAAGGAATAGATTGCCATGGCGCATCGGCTCGGTGACAAAGCTGCGCAGCGGTGTAATGCTTTTGTCGAAGGACGGTCCCCGAGTTACCTGCGCATCGGGGCCCAGCCGCAACGTCAGCTCATCCCAGAAACGCTCGTCGGGCCAATCCTCGATCTTTTCCTCTACTGCGCATTGCAGATAATATCGACTGCGGGTGTGAGAACGCATCGAAGCAAGCGCGAAGCCATGGGCATGATTGGCGTAGATCAGTTCGTGATGGGCGGGCGGCACGTCAGCTAGGATACCCAACCAGCCGAAAGGATAGACGCGCTCGAAACTCTGCTGCGCCCCGTCGGGTATGGAATTGCGGCTGATGCCATGGAACCCGTCGCAGCCGGCAATGAAACTGCAATCCAGCCGCTGCTCTTTCCCCTCCCGCCGCCAGGTAACGAAGGGTTTGCCCGTTATTTCGTGGAGTGTTACTTCCGCGGCGGCGAAGATGACGGGGATATTTTTGCTCGCGGCAGCTTCGAACAGGTCATGCATTACTTCCTGTTGGCCATAGACCATTACACGGCGGCCGCCGGTCCGCGCCGCCATATCAACACGGAACATCTTCCCATCACTGACCAGATTGACGCCATCATGCAGCATTCCCTGTGCGCGCATGCGACCATCGAGGCCCAATTGCGCCAACACATCCATGGTGATCTGTTCCAGCACGCCGGCCCGGACGCGGCCCTCGACATAGGTGCGGTTTCGTCGCTCCAGAACCACGGACTCGACACCGTGAAGGCGCAGCAAATGCGCGAGGAATAGACCCGCCGGACCTCCACCGATGATCGCCACTTGCGTGCGCAACCTGTCTTCTCCCTTAGCGAGCTAGCCACGCCGCATCCGGGGAGCGGCCTTCGCGGTCGACTTTGGGCGTCGGTCGCGGAAGCGCGAACACCGCGACTGCCGCAGCGAGCGATCCCACGGCCATTACCGCCGCGACGATCGGCAATTGAACCCCGTCGTTAAATAGAATGCCTGCAATGATGGGCCCGAGCGCGGCGCCGCCCCGACCAATGCCAATGACAAAGCCGGTGCCGCCGGCTCGCGAGGGCGTAGGGTAATAATTTGCCACCAGCGCATAGATTCCAACCACTGCGCCATTCGTGAAAAAACCGGCTCCAGCCGCCAGCAAAGAAATCTGGGTAAGGCTGGGCGCCACCTGTCCAAACAATGTCACCATGATCGCTGCCAGAACCAACGCCGTCAGGACCAAGGCGCGAACACTGAACCAACGGGAGAGAAGGCTGAGCGTCAGGGCGCCGGCAGCGCCGCCGACATTGGCCCAGACCAGCACCAAGCCTGCCGTAGCTGGAGCGAACCCCATGTCGGCAACGATTTTTGGAAGCCATTTGAGGACGAAGTAGAAAGTGATGATGTGCGAGAAGTAAGCCGCTGACAGCAAAACCGTACCCATCGCGAGGCCGGATTGGAATAGACCAATCAGCGGCGCACGCAAGGGTGCGGATGATCCGCTCTTGAATGGTCCGGTGTGGCCCATGCGCGCCAGAATCGCATCTGCTTGGATTTGCGCCCTTGGCGTTCCCAGGCGCGTTAGAAAGCTGATGGATTCCGGAAGCGCTAGCCAGACTAGCGGCAACATCGCGCCCGAAGCCGACGCGCCGAACAGAAATATAGCGGGCCAGCCATAGTGACGCAGCAAAAGTGACGCCGCCGTCCCACCCAACGCCGCGCCGATTGGATAGCCGGACGCCATGATGGTCACACTGACGTTGCGCGTGCGGTCATTCGCCAGCTCCGCGACAATCGCATTCGTACATGCCAGCATTCCCCCAATACCTAGCCCCGTGGCCAAGCGGTAGAGGGAGAGCGTAATCACATTCTGCGCTCCCGCGGTCAGCAGCATTCCCGCCGTCATAATGGCAAGACTTGCCAGGATGCTTATCCGGCGGCCATAGCGGTCGGCAAAGGCGCCGATGGCCATCGAGCCCACGCCCATGCCGATCAGCTCCATCGACAGCACCAGACCCAGCGCCGCCCGGTTAACCCCCCATTCGGTTGCGATGGCGGGCGATGCAAAACTGATCGAAAGGATGTCGAAGCCATCCAGCGCGTTGAGGATCACGCAGATTCCGATAGCGAGGAGCTGCAGGCGCCCCATTTTGGATTCGGCGATGACGGAGGAGGCATCTCGGGTCATGCTCAACCCACTTCCTGTTTCAGCTTTTGCCGCAGCACAGTTTTGAGGACTTTACCCGCGCCATTTCGGGGCAGACTGGCCAAGAGCGAGATATGCTTGGGGATCTTATAGCGCGCGATGTGGCGATCTAAATGGTTGCAGATAGCGTCCGCGTTGGCCTGCATGCCGGTACGGAAAACCAGGAACAGGTGCCCCACTTCTCCCCATTTATCGTCGGGCACGCCGATCACGGCGCACTCCAGCAATCCGGGGAATTGGGCCAAAGCGGATTCTATCTCCGCCGGATAAACATTCTCGCCCCCGGAAATAAACATGTCTTTGCGGCGATCGACGATCCAATGATAGCCATCTTCATCGGCGCGCACGATGTCGCCGGTGCGGAACCAGCCATCCTCGGTAAAGGCGGCGGCCGTTTCTTCAGGCCTGCGCCAGTAACCTTTGGTGAGATTCTCGCCTTGGAGCAAAAGCTCGCCGGCCTGTCCCGGTTGGCATGTGCGGCCGTCGCTATCCACGATTTTCGACCGAATGCCGGGGCCGGGAATGCCGGCGGATCCGGCTCGCGCCGCGATCAAATCTGGATCGAGCGGCATGCCAAAGACCGTCCCGACCTCACTCATGCCATAGCCGTCAACGACCGGGATACCGTCGTTCAGCCAAGCAAGAATATCGGCGGCGGGATGCGGTGCGCCACCCGTGAAGATAGCGGTCAGACGACGGAGCCGATCAGGTTCGAATGCGGATTCGGCGCGCAAGGCCGCAGCCATTTGCGGAACGCAGAAATAATGGGTGATACCAAGATCTTGATCCGCCAGCCTATCCAGGGTCCGCAGCGGAACGAAGCCGTCGGAGATCGCGAGTGCGCCGCCTTGCATCAGTGCCGGCCGGATGTTGGTGACGAGACCTATGACATGAAACATAGGCGCGTCGCATAGAAAAATGCTCTCCGAATTCACCCTGCCAAGCAACGAGAAGTTGATGGCCGTCTGGTCCAGATTGCGCTCGGTAAGAAGCGAACCCTTGGGCTTTCCAGAAGTACCTGAAGTGTAGAGGATCAGGGACGGACAATCCTCGCCGGGCGGGGTATCGCTCACTGGCGCCAGCGCCAAGGCCTCGGCTGCAAAAACGTCGATTGGGATTCCGGCAAGCCCGCTCGCGGCCAGGCTGGCGTCGCCTATAACCAGCAAGGGCTCGGCGTCGGCTATCAGGGCGCCAATTTCTGTGGTGGAAAGACGCCAGTTGAGCGGGACATAAATCGCTCCGATTTGCGCGCAAGCGAGATGAACGATAATGCATTCGACACGGTTTCGGGCCAGAAGCGCGACACGCTCGCCAGGACCGACGTTGCGTTTCATCAAGGCGGCGGCGAATTGGCCTACTGCGCGCGCGAACGCGCAATAAGTATATGTAAGATCCAAAGAGAGATCACGCGCGACGAGTTTGCCCGGCGTCAGCCGCGCATGCAGTCGGCAATGGTTGACCGCACCCACGTCTCGGTCACGTCTTCGTGCGGGAACGATCGTAGGTACCAAGCCCGGGCTTATAGCTCTTGTCGTCGATGAACTGCCGGATACCTTCCTTGCGCCCTTCATTGTCGAAGCTGTTCGATGCTTCCTGCGCCCTAACCAAGTAATCCTCCGCGTTGTCGTAGGTCATCTCCCGCACCCGGCGAATGGCATCCTTGGTGGCCTTGAGGGCAACCGGATTTTTTTCCAGAAGCGTCCGGGCGATTTGCGTAACCCGCTCCTTCAACTGAGCCAATGGCACAGCTTCGTTCACCAGACGCCATTCCGCGGCTTTTGCGCCGTCGATGGTTTCCCCGGTGAGGGCGTGATACATGGCGTCCCGCATCGGGATCAGCTCACTAACCACCTTGGTAGCCCCGCCCCCCGGTAGGATACCCCAATTAATCTCGGACAAGGCGAATTGCGCCTCAAGGGCCGCCACCGCTAGGTCGCACGCATAGAGCGGGCCGTAACCTCCGCCAAAGCACCAGCCGTTGACCATCGCAATGGTGGGCTTCTGATACCAGCGCAAGCGCCGCCACCAGCCGTAACTTTCCCGCTGCGCCTGACGCACGGCGCCCAAGCCCTTTGCTTCTGTCTCGCGGAAATATTCTTTCAGATCCATTCCGGCGGACCAGGCAGTTCCCTCGCCGGTCAGAACCAGCACGCCGACATCGTCGCGGAATTCCAACCCATCCAACACGGTCATCATTTCCCGATTGAGCGTGGGGCTCATGCAGTTTCGTTTCTCGGGACGGTTGAACTTTACCCATGCAATGCGATCACTGATGTCGAAGGCGACGGTGTCGGTCATGACATGTCCTTTTCAGATCGGATAATGGCCACGCTCGGTTTCCATTGTGATCCAACGCAATTCCGTGAAAGCCTCGATCCCGGCTTTTCCACCGAACCGGCCATAACCAGAGGCTCCCACGCCGCCAAAGGGCATTTGCGCCTCGTCATGCACGGTCGGGCCATTGATATGGCAGATGCCGGACCGAATTTGGCGGGCGACGCGCAACCCGCGCGCCGTATCGCGCGTGAACACCGACGACGATAGACCGTATTCGGTGTCGTTCGCGAGAATGACGGCATGCACCTCATCACGCGCCCGGATGATGGCCACGACTGGCCCGAAGCTTTCTTCTCGAAATAGCTTCATGCCGGGCATGACATGATCCACCACGGTAGCCGGCATCAATACTCCATGCGCGACCCCGCCGTTGATCTGCTGGGCTCCCTCCTTTACCGCATCGGCCACCAGCCCCTCGACATGCGTGACGGTTTTGCGGTCCACCACGGCGCCCAATGGTGTCTTGCCGTCTCTGGGATCGCCGACCTTCAAGCCGGCAACTTTGGCTTGGAATTTAATTACAAAGGTATCGGCAACAGCATCGACGACTATGATGCGTTCCGTCGACATGCAGATCTGGCCTTGATTCATAAAGGCGCCGAATGCGGCCGCCTTGACTGCCTCGTCCAGATCGGCGTCCTCCAGCACGATCAAGGGTGCTTTTCCGCCCAACTCCAAAAGAACGGGCTTTAGATTTTCAGCGGCGCGTTTGGCGATGATCCGTCCCACAGAGGTCGAACCGGTGAAATTGATCCGGCGGACGGCTGGGTGGTCGATCAAAGTACCGACCACCGTGCTCGCGTCGGCGGGGTCATTGGTAACCAAATTGACGATGCCATCCCGAAAGCCGGCCTCGATGAAAGCTTCGACGATCAGCGCGTGAGTCTTCGGGCACTGTTCCGACGCCTTCAATATCACAGTGTTCCCGCACGCGAGCGGTACCGCCATGGCGCGCACACCGAGGATGATCGGTGCGTTCCAGGGCGCGATTCCCAAGACTACACCTGCGGGTTCGCGCAATGCCAAGGCCACACAGCCCCGCTTGTCTGATGGAATGACCTCGCCTGAGATCTGGGTGGTAAGGGCCGCGGCTTCGCGTGTCATCGCGGCAGCGAGCATGAGATTGAAACGCGCCCAGCCTTCAGTTGCACCAATCTCACGCATCATGGCGTCCACAAAAGCGTCGGCCCTGGCTTCCAGGCAGACCGCCGCTTTGTTCAGGACCGCGCGCCGCGCGTTCGGTCCTTGCACGCTCCAAGCGGCAAACGCATCTGCCGCCGCGTCGGCTGCGGCCACGGCATCCGCAGCCGTGGCAGCTGCGGCACGGGTAGCGGTCTTGCCATCCATGGGATTGAGCCGCTCGAAATATCTCTTGGTGACGTATTCCCTGCCGCCAATGAGGAGAGACGCGTTGCCCACCATTATGCGTGCTCCCGAGATTGCGTGTTATTGTTATATAGAATAACAATCTTGTATTGACGGCGCAATATGAGGTTTGCGTGCCCACGCTCGAAACTTCGCTAAAAAATCCCCTCGAATTCAGGCTCGGATATCAGTTGCGCCGGGCCTCCGTGATTATGATGGCCGACTTGACTACGCGGTTGGCCGATTTGGACCTGAGCCCAGCCGAAGCGTCCATTCTCATTCTCATCGCGGCCAATCCGGCGGTCACACAGTCCGGGATCGGTCGGGCTTTGGGCGTCAAACGCGCAAACATGGTGCCTCTGATAGCGGGCCTCATCTCGCGGGGATGTATAGCGAAGGAGCCAGCGGACGGCCGCAGCCACTCTTTGCAAGTCACGGATTCAGGTACCGAGCTCGCCAAAGGCGCGCAGCGAATAATGCTGAAGCACGAAGCACACTTTTTCGCGGAGTTGTCCGAAAAAGAGCGGAATATCCTGTTGGCACGACTTAGTGGGGTTTGGCTCGATACCCAAGGATAAAAGGATCGGTCGTGAAGAACCGCTTCTGTGCGCTCCAAGCCTCGAACTGATATTTCGAGCTTCTATCTCAGTAGGGACGGCGCTTGAGATTGGAAACTATCGATGGCGTGAACGGACGGATTTTTCCTATAGCCGGCGGGATTTTCTACACACGAGCGGGCCGCGCTGGTCCCTCTATCCCCAGAACTTCAACGGATGTGCCCGCATCGAGATACACGAGCGCCTTTTCCGGATCGAAGTTTACACCCATCGGATCTCTTCCGGCCGCCATTGCCTCCAGCTGATTGCGAAATACCTTCCGCAGCATCGAAACGCCGCGATCACTGGAGTTGAGATGTTCTTCGGAATGGAACGTAATCTGACCCTGACTCACTTGCGTTTCGTAATCGCCTGGCATCTTTCGATGCTCTTCTTCCGTGAGTTCTTGCCATAGTTTGCCATTATAACGAGACCTGATTTCTCCAAGCTCGCCGGATTTGCGTACGCGCCCCGCGGAATAGATGCGAAAATGTGTGTCGTCTATGGGAAGCACCCAGCCCAGAAGCGAGCATGGTCCGTCGGTTTCCGCGCGCGGGTTGGGAACAGCGCGGATGGTCGGCAGGATCGCTTCGGTGACGCGGCTGTGTATGCCACCCTCTATTTCCCGGAGTTGGACAGCGAGTGTTCCACGTTCGGTGTATTCGAACTTCACTTTCGGCATCAGCGCCATTTTTGGCGTAAACTGGTTGCCGCTGAAAGAGCCATGCAAGATGGGGACGTGGAAAGGATCCATCACGTTTTCGAAATGCTGCAGCCAATTGCACGGTACGGACACCGGACCGCCAGTGCCGATGCTGTGATCATCCGCCTCGATGAATTCGCCGGTGCCAAAATTTTCTAGAATATTGTAGCGCGGGACTACCGGCTCCTTTTCCGGGGGGCCCATATACGCGAAAATCAAACCGTAAAGCTCTTTGACCGAGTAATAGGGTTGGCGGACGAGCTGGCGTGTCTTAATGCCGTTTTCGGGCTCGCACGGCTGGTCGATACACTGGCCGTCCACCGTGAACTTCCAACCATGATAACAGCAACGAATACCGTCTTCTTCGACGCGTCCATAAAAAAGCGAGGCGCCCCGATGGATGCAGCGCGGATAGAGAAGACCAGGGCGGCCCGCACCATCGCGGAAGAGGATTAGATCCTCTCCCAGCACGCGGATTTGCCGGGGCACGGAAGTCGCGTCAGAAGAAAGACCAACAGGATGCCAGTAGCGCCGCAGCAATTCGCCCATCGGCGTGCCCTGGCCGACCAGGGTGAACTTCTCGACGAATGTGGGGGCGGGCCGTCCGTAGCCGGTCCCGTGACTGGTCATCACACCCTCCATATTTAAAGCCGCCCGAGGCTCAAGGGTACGCGCACTGCACCGGGCCCGCTACCTTTCTTTACTCGCAAGGCTGCCGCTGGACAGACCATCATCGGCGGGCTCGTTTGTCATCGCCAATTCATTAAAGCATTGCCTGTATTGCCGGAGGCCGATCCAACACGCGGCGAACGCGATCGGCCCTACCAGCCCCATGGAGAGCGGCAAGGCATATCTGAGCGCATGGGGATCCTTAAAAACGTAATCTGTGATCAGGGCGGGCAAGATTGGACCAAAAGTAACTCCGATGATGCCATTGGTGAATGGAAACAAGGCGCCCAACTGTCCACGGAACTTGTTGGGAGACGTCATGCATATCGCTGCAGGAATGAGCACCGGAGGGAAGCCCTGGAAGAATTTAAACGGCACCAGCAGAGTGGCTGCCAGGACTGGATTGGGAGACAGTGGCAAGGCGATCGCCGGTATTGTTATGCAGAGCGCTCCCAATCCCGTTAGCCACAAGCAAGCATCGACTTTGCCTTTTGCGATCAGCCGGCTCGAGTACCAGCCCGCGAAGATCATTCCCAACGGCCCAACGATCAGCGTTTCCGCGCCGATGACCAGGCCTGCATGGCGTGGACTCCACCCCCAAGTCCGGATGAAAAGCTCGGGATACCAGGCCTCGCCAAATGCGATCAGCGCATAGAGGGCACCCCCTGCATACAGGGAGATGAACATCCACTTGTACCGCGCAAGAAAGCCCATCAGCTCGCTGAGCTCTTGGCGCGCCGGCCTGCGCACGGCTGCGGCGGATTGCACGCCTTGGTCGCGCCTGACCGGTTCGCGCAGGGTGGACGTCCATAGCGCCAGCCCCAGGCCCGGCAAGCCCACTATAAGGAATACGATCTGCCATGACCGTATGGCACCGAGGCCCGCCAGATGTATGACAGGGGTCCGCGCCACAGCGCTCACCAGCGTGCCGCCCAGCACAGTGGCGAGCCCAACCCCGACGAAAATCCCGCAGCCGAAGAAACTCAATGCACGCGGCAGCCGTGACTTGTCAAAATAGTCCGACAACATGGAATAGGCGCTCGGCGCCAATGAGGCCTCGCCCACACCCACCCCGATGCGCGCCAAGAGAAGCTGCGTATAACTTTGCGCGAGCCCACAGCCCGCCGTCATCAGGCTCCACAAGGCGACACCGATCGTGACGATCCATTTGCGATTGAAGCGGTCAACCATCCAGCCCAAGGGAAGACCCATGAGGGTATAGAAAATGCCAAAGGCGCCGCCGGTCAGAAGCGCGAAGCCGGTATCCTTGATGTGAAGGCTGCGCTCGATCGGGCCGACCATAAGGGTCAGGATCTGACGATCGAGGAACGAGAAGATATACGCAATCATCAGTACCGCGGTCGCATACACGCCGTACCGGATGCTCCGCCGGGGCGCTATCGATTGGCCGCTCTGAGAATCGTTCTCTTTCTGAGCAATATTTTTTCTGATGAGTCCGAGCGCGATCCCCCGCATCGACGTTCCCCTTCAGCTGTTTTTACCAAGGCGTCCTCCAAGCGTCTCAGGCCGTTTTGAAGGACGATACAATTCATTCCTTGATATCAAGCTTGAAGAGCCTGATCGCATTGGCGCGTCCGATCAAGAGCCTTGCGTCCTCGTCAATCACAGTAGTGGAATCGAACCACTCGACGGCATCCTCCATGGTTTCGTATGGATAGTCGGTGCTGAAATACACTCGATCCCGACCCATCACTTCGAGGGTGCAGCGAAAAGCCGGGTCGTTGAAGTTGCCGCTCGTGGTGATGTGGAAATGTTTGCGGAAATACTCGCCCAGGGGCCGCTTGCCGCGATAGCCCCTCGGCGAGAAGCGCATGCGCGCTTCCAGCCGCCCCAGCCCAAATGGGATCAACTCACCCAGATGGCCGAGTACAATCTTAAGGTTGGGATTCTCGTCGAAAATGCCCGAACCGCACAGACGCAGAGCGTGAATGGACGTATCGACGCCAAAGCCCCAAGGCGCGCTCATCAGCCAGGGATGCCCCTGGTAGATCGGCGCCCGTGAAGGAATTTGCATTCTGGGGTGGAGATAGGCCGGAACATCGAGTTGTGCAACCGCGGCCCAAAAGCTGCGATACTCGGGGGTATCGTAATAGATCGCCGAATCCGCCACATCTTTTTGGGCATATCCGTAGATCATCGTTCCCTTGAAACCCAGCGTCCGCACACAACGGGTAAGCTCAGCCGCGGCGGCATCCGGGTCCTGCATGGGTAGCGCCGCCAACGCGGCGTAGCGATTGGGATGCCGCGCTACGGCCTCGGCCATGTGATCGTTGGCCTTTCTTGCCAGTTGGACGGCGCGGGGCAGATCGAGGATGCCCTGCACGCCGGGCGCGTTGAGGGACAGGATGGCAAGATCAATCCCGTTGCGATCCATCCCCTCAAGCCGCTCGTTCTGGAGGTCGAGGATCTGACGCGCGAAATCGTCCCACTTACCAGATTCACCGGCAATAACGCGATTTCCTTCCAGCGTCTCGGCGATCGCACAATGCTCTTCGAAGGCGATTTTCTTTTGCACGCTAGCTCCCTCCCCCTGCCTTCTTTACCCGCAAGTGCGCCGCCGGCATAGCACCCCTTATCGGCGCAGGGAAACTCGGCGTTCAAAAAGGGGAAAAACCATACGCAAAGCGGTATGAAAGATTATTGGCGCAATGAGTTGCCGCCCGTCTCGCCGACCACCGATGGCTCGGATCACCGCTGCCGGATCTATCTTAGCGATAAGACTGCAACACAGACATCGAGACCGCTCAAACCCGGCAAGCATTTGAACACTGGTTCAGTGCGCGGATAGACATGTTACTCATCACCAAGGTGAATTGAGCTTCGCTGACAGTATCCCGGCGCGACCCCCACATTCGCTACCGCTGAGGTGGGGACAACGATGAAGATATCCACGATCGGTGGCGCGGCATTAGCGCTCGCCGCCTTCGCATTACCGACCTCTCCCGCCTGGACCGCTGAAATGACGGGCCCTATCGCCGCGCCTGCGCTGCCTGGCGATCCGTCTCACAATGCGCAAGGTGACGCGAGCCGCACTCAAGGCCGGTTATATCCCGCCCTTCGACGCCGCGGTCACGATCAAAGACGCAGAGCAATCTCATATCGCCGAACATTGATCCGCACGGTTGGCAGGAGAAACGGATTTAGACCTGTGCAAGTAGGAAAAGCCCAGTCTTGAAGACTGGATGGTGGGTGATGCAGGAATCGAACCTGCGACCCGCTGATTAAGAGAAAAATATTTCGGATTCTCGCTGCTGAACATAGCGTCTCTCAACCCCTTCGCGCCGTTGACAGATTCGCTATTCGGTTCACCATCGTCGACCAGAACGAAACATGCTTTCGCGCATATTTTGAGAGCCCCGGCGGAGCCCGAATGCATCTCACCGACCACACTGTCAAACGACTGCGGGTCGAAAGCGGCCGCGCAGTTTTCAATGACGATTCCGTACCCGGCTTCGCCATTCGAGTCTCGGCAAACGGCCGCAAGTCGTTCGTGTTGCTCGTAGGGCGCCACCGCAAGCGAACCACCATCGGACAATATCCAACGATCACACTCCATGAGGCGCGGACGCGCGCACGCGAGATTATTGCCGAGCGTGTACTCGGCAAGGACGATCTGCCTTCGATCAAATTCGAGGACGCCATCCCGATCTTTCTCGCCTCCCGTTACGGCGATAATTATCTCAAGCCTCGAACTAAGAAGGAGGTCGAGCGGCTACTCAAGCGGCATTTTCTGCCAAAATTCCGGTACAGCCAGCTAGCGGAGATCAAGACACACGAGATCGCAGACATTATCGACAAGCTCCGCAAGACGCCCTCTATCGCACATCACGCCTTTGGTGCGATACGCCTCTTCTTTCGCTGGGCCGAAGGTCGCCGCTATCTCCTGCGAAGCCCCTGTGCGACTTTGCAGCCGCCTCGTCCGTCGAGGCCCCGCGAGCGCGTACTCCTTCGGGACGAGGTAAAAGCCGTACTGAAGGCTGCCCGCGCAGAGACGTCGACCTTCGCGACTATCGTCGAACTGCTCCTCCTGACCGGCCAACGGCGCGGAGAGATCGCGTGTCTCCGTTCGACTTGGATCGATTGGGAGAAGCGGACGATCACGTTTCCCGCAGCCGTCACCAAGAATAAGCGGGCGCACACCATTCCTTACGGCCCGAGAACCGAAGAGCTCTTGCGCAAAGGTAAAGCTCAGGGATTGCTATTCCCGGCGCGCGGCACGGAGTGTCAAATCGCGTCCAACTGCGACCCCCTTTTCGCGTCCAATTCCGACCCCCTTCAGGTGAGTGCTTAGCAGTCCACAGAGGGACCCGCGCGCGTAGCGGAGCCCCTTGGCG
>Ga0075522_10000515_pt1 | contig 27981 bp, 32 predicted proteins | sample NGEPerA_FD_74796 | JGI IMG/M metagenome (GOLD analysis project Ga0075522, IMG submission 74796) | Arctic peat soil microbial communities from the Barrow Environmental Observatory site, Barrow, Alaska, USA - NGEE PermafrostL2-A | ecosystem: Environmental > Terrestrial > Soil > Wetlands > Peat ...
GAATAATACTATATCTTGTTCCTTTAGCGTTCTACCATCCCTATAGGCGGCGATTGTATACTTGAGTAAGCAATCCTGTTACGAATCACTTTGACAGGCCGACAGCTTACCCAGGTGCGAGGCACCCCCTCGATTTAATCGCCTACCTAGGGACAGAGGGGGTGCCAGATGGGCTTAGGCCGCCGTGAGCGGCAAGAGGGACAGGTTATTTGGGGACGGCGGCCTCAATGGAGGTGATCGCCTGCATGACCGCGTCTCTAAGTCCCCACAGCATGGGATTTACCGGCTCGAATCTCCCGTTGGCCTTTTTGAAAAATATGCCGGGGGCGCACTGGTTATTATTGTGCAACTCGACAGTGGTGCCAGGAGGGAAGACTCCGAGGCCAAATTCGTCGGCCCCCGTGAGAAACACATTACCTTCCAAACGGTAAGCGACGCCCTTTGCTGTGACAGTGAATGGCGGATGGGTGGTCCCCCGAAGGATGGGGGTAATCGCGTGGTGCTTGTCCGCATTATCAAAGCGGTTGAGTTCAAAGAGGTCATGACCTTTCCCGCTAGGGAAGGCTTCCGTGGCCTTGATGACATCTTTCACCCACTGACTGGGTGTTTCTATAGCTTGGCAGGAGCCTTCGAAATCCGCCCCGTCGTTGCCGCTAATAACGAATTTGGTGCGATTATTTTTTGCGCCGCCCCCCAAGTCGGCCAATTCCCACGCGACGTGGTCGAGGGCGCAACGGAGGTTGTGAATAGCATCGCCTATTATCAGGGCGAAGGTGCTAGGGAGCTGCTTTCTAAATTCAATTCTGATCCTGAGGATTCCGGTATTGTCGTCATGCTCGACCACAAAAGTGTGGGGTTTCGAAGCAATAAAGGCGGCGAATTGCCCTTCGATATCGGCCATGTGATGATTGGCCCGCTCAACTTTTTGTTTGGCACTGTCGAACATGACAAAAGCCCAAAAGACCAAGGCTAAGAAGGCTAATCGCAAAACGCGAGAGCCGAAAGTGATGGAGCTACCGCTTGGCATTGAGCTTGAGCCCGACGCATGGCCCAAGTTTGAGAAGCTGGTGAAAAACGCGGCGAAGATGGGCCATAAGCCCCATACGTCAAAATCTGCGAAACCTTGACGCGCGAATCGCGTTCTGACTCAATGCGAATCAGAAAAGGCGGCCAACCTTGCGAGCGGACCGCCTTTCCCTAGAGAACTAAGAACTACTTATCGTCGTCCTTAGTTTTCGGCGCAGGAACGTATACGTGTTCCTTTTCTGTCGTTTTCGGATGGTTATCCGCGTACCTTTCGGTAACGAACTCACCCGTAACAGCGGAACGGTATACAATCTTACGTGTCGTCATTGGCATACACCTCCTTTCAGTTGGACCGTCTGTGGAGTCCGTCTTTCAAGGGTGTGAATCGCCTACGGCGACAATCCCGAATCTAGGCATGACTATTGGGGAGTCGAGTCTTTTTTGACCCTCCACCTGTGGAAAGCTCGCGCCTTTTGCCTAAGCGTGACGGGCGCCGTTAGTCCGCCGATAGGTGAGGCGCTTACCCGAAATACCCTTTAGGGCCTTCTTGGCGCGGTCCTGATCGTCAATTTCCATCGCGGCACGGTTGCTATAGCGGAAGTCGAACTCCGCCAGATAGCGGTGCAAATGGGCCTCGCTGCAATGCTGATAGACGCCCTTCATACCGCGCTTGAAGATGCTGAAAAAGCCTTCGACTGTGTTAGTTGAGACAGGCCCGCGCGCATACTCATACTCGGAATGATTGACGGTCTGGTGATCGGCAAAATGAGCGCCAGGGGCCGGATAAACAGTCGCCTCGTCCGTCATGAGCGTGGATTTGCGGTCGGCATTGGTGAACAAGATTTTGCTGACTGTTTTCTTGTTCACGCTGTCCACCACGAATGAACGGGCGGGACCGCCACGCTCGACCAGGGCGACAATCTTGCGCTGGGTATCAATCTTGGGATGGCTCATCCAGCCAAAGCCGGAAACGAATGTATCGGGCTTGGAAGGCTTGCCGTCACGCTTTCCGAGATAGGTTTCGTCAGCTTCGATTACCTTGCCTTCACCGCCCATCGGGCCGCGTTTGCCGGAAGGCACCATGGCCTCGCGTAAGCGGTGCATCATGAACCAAGCCGACTTGTAGGTGATCCCCAGCATGCGGTGCATCTGATGGGCGCTAATGCCCTTCTTGGAGGCGCAAAGCAGGAAAGCGGCCATGAGCCACTTGTTCAGCGGGATATGGGAACGCTCAAACACGGTCCCGACCATGACGGTGAACTGCTTGCGGCAGGAATTGCACTGGTAGAAGCCGGGACGGGCCGGGAGGTCCGTCGAGTCGTCCATTACCCCGCAATAACCACATGCCCGACCATCGGCCCAAAGCAGGTTTTCCAGCCAAGCGCGGGCTTTTGCTGCATCTGCGAAGATTGGGTTCTGTAGGGCTGCTTTCGTCATGGCTATCTCCTTGACCCTGAATATGGATCAGGAGACTTGCTGAGTCAAGTATATAATCGCCCTATAGGCGCTCCCCAATCCGCCCAAAGGCTGTATTGGACCGAATCGCCCGGACCTGGCACGCCGATGGCGCAGCCCGGATTTCGGGAGCAATAATTCCCCCATGCCCCATCTCTTTTCCTACGGCACCTTGCAGCAGGAGAGCGTGCAGCTGGCCTCGTTCGGGAGGGCGCTCACCGGCAAGCCCGACGCCCTGCCCGGCTGGCGCCGCGAGATGGTGGAGATCATCGACGCCGAAGTGTTCTGCCTTTCCGGCGAACGCTTTCATCCCATCCTGGTGCCGGGGGATAACGGCGACGAAATTCCCGGCATGGTGTTCGAGATCAGCGAGGAAGAACTTCAGCGCGCCGACGCCTATGAAGTCGCGGAATATAAGCGCATCACCGCGCGCTTGAAGTCGGGCCTGGACGCGTTCGTTTATGTGCGGGCGTGAGAACTATTTCGTGACGTCGCCGAACACCGCGACGCATTGCTGATAGCTCTGCACAAAGACGCGCCGCTGGGTGGCGGGATCGTAATTGTTGCCTTGCGCATCCTGCGAGGCCACGGATTCACAAAAGGCATTGGGCTGCGGCTGCGCGCCCTCTGGGATCGGTGCGGACGCGACTTGCGCAGCGGCTGCGGGTTCAGCCGCGGAATTGTCATGCGCGCCGCCCAGACCGGTAAAGGTCAAGGCGTGGTTCCAGTCCTGGTCGGAACAGCCCGAAACAAGACACGCGGCGGCAAGGAAAGCGGCGATGTGGATTTTCATGGTGCGCAAGTGTGGTCCAGGCGCGTTACCGGCGCAAGCTAACCGGCTTTGCGCGCGGGCGCATGCGACAGGACTTCTTTCACCTTGGCCGCCAGCTGCTTGAGGCCGAAGGGCTTGGGCAGGAAATGCAGGTCCGAGGCGTTTTCCTCGTTGCGGCGGAACGCTTCTTCCGCATAGCCCGACATGAAGATGATCGCCAGCTCGGGTTTCAATTCCTTGACATGGCGGACCAAAGTGGGGCCGTCCATGTTGGGCATCACCACGTCGGTGATCAGAAGATCGATCTCGTGCGCGCCTTTGGTGACGATCTCCAAAGCTTCCTCGCCGCCGCTGGCTTCCAGCACATGATAGCCGCGCAGGCGCAGCGCACGGGCGGCGAAGCTCCTCACCGCTTCCTCGTCTTCCACCAGAAGAATTGTGTCCTGGCCGGTAACGTCGCGGGGCGGCAGTGGCGCGGTGTCGGCGGGTTGCGCGCCGGCCTCGCCGCGATAGCGGGGCAGATAGATCTTGAAGCTGGTGCCGTGGCCCACCTGGGTATCCATGGTGATAAAGCCGCCCGATTGCTTGACGATGCCATAGACCGTGGCCAGGCCCAGGCCCGTGCCCTGGCCCACCGGCTTGGTGGTGAAGAAGGGATCGAAAATCTTGCCCTTGTGTTCCTCGGCGATGCCGGTGCCGGTGTCGCTCACTTCGATCTTTACATATTCGCCCGGCGGCATGATCGCGGTGCCCAACGAGACCGTGTGCGTGCTGGTCTCGTTGCCGGTCAGGATGGTGACTACGCCGCCGGTGGGCATGGCGTCGCGGGCATTCACCACCAGATTGATGATGGCGTTGGAAATCTGCGCCTCATCGGCATGAACCGGCCAGAGATCGGCGCCGTTGTCGAGTTTCAGCGCGATGCCTTCGCGCAAAAGCCGGCGCAACATCTGGGTCAACTCGCTCAGCATATCGCCCAGAGCCAGCACTTTGGGCTGCATGGTCTGCTTGCGGCTGAAGGCGAGAAGCTGGCCCACCAGAGTGGCGGCGCGCAGGGCGTTCTGATGAACCTCGTTGATCTCCTTGAACGAGGGATCGCCGGCGGGATGGCGCATCAAAAGGAATTCGCAATTGCCGATGATCACGGTCAAAAGATTGTTGAAGTCGTGCGCCACGCCGCCTGCAAGCTGACCCACCGCCTGCATCTTTTGCGACTGCGCGAATTTGAGCTCCAGCTGCTTCTGCTCGGAGACGTCCATCAGATAAAGCAGCGCGCCTTCGGCCATCGGGCTGGCGAACATTTCCGCCATGCGGTTCTCGCCGAAGCGCAAATCCAGCGGGTGGCCTATGCTTTCGCCTTTGGCCGAGCGGGCAATGAGATCCTGGACCTGGTTGCGTTCGCCCGCCTCGACCAATTGCGTCACATTCTGGCCGGTGAGCGCGCCGGAAAGACCGAAGAATCTGGCGAAGGCGGCATTGGCTTCGCGGATCACGCCATTTGCGTCGGCGAAGGCCACGCCGATGGGCGCGTCCTGGAACAGCGCGCCCGCCGCCTGATGGACGCGCGCATCGGGCGCGACCATGGCCGCGGCAACCGCCGGTTGGGGCGCGAGCGGCGCCATAGGCGCGGGCTGGGCGGCATGAATGGGCGAAACGCTGGCCGAGAGGCGCGGCGTGAACCACCACACGGTCTGCTGGTCTTTCAAGGGGCGCACCGCCGCCACCAATTCCAGACCCGGCATCACCTGGAAGCTTTCCTCGCGGGCTTTGCCTTCGGCGGCGTCACGCGCCAGGCGATAGAGCACGGCGCTGGATGGTTCGCCCGCCAGCGCCAATTCGGGCGGAATGGGGCTTTCGTCTTCGCGCGTGCCGGCCATCAGCCGATAGACCGGATTGCAATCCACCACCGCGCCATCGGTGGCGGTGATCGCCCAGGCGACATTGGCGCGGGCCGCGGCTTCCGCCACGCGCTTGGCTTCCAATATGCGGAACCCATCGCGCGGCCAGACCGCATAGAGCAGAAGCGCGGCGACGGCGCCGATGCCGCCCAGAAGCGCATAACCGGCAAAACCTGCCTTGTCCGGATAGATCAAGGCCACGATCGCGGTGGCCAGCGCCAGCAGGCCGAAGCCCAGGGCCGCCCAGCGCCACGCGCCGGTGGACACGCCCAACGTCGAACTCGAAAGCGTCCGGGGATCCTGCATCACTTTCACATTACAGGATTCGGTTAACGAATGGTTTCCGGGCAGCCTGGGCTGGTAAAGAAGGGCCTGTTTTTCCGGCCTTTATCAACAACAAGGTGTGAAGAAATATTACCGGCGCGCCAAAGTGCCGTTGAGCCGCATCACATAACCGATCACCTGCGCCACCGCCTTGTAGTGTTCCGCCGGGACGGCCTCGTCCAGCTCGACGGTGGCATAGAGCGCGCGGGCCAAAGGCGGATTCTCGATCACGGGGACTTCGTGCTCTTCGGCGACGGCGCGAATGCGCAAGGCCAGTGCGTCCACGCCCTTGGCGACGCAGATGGGCGCCGCGGTCTTGCCGGATTCGTATTTGAGCGCCACCGCGAAGTGGGTGGGGTTGGTGATCACCACGGTGGCATCGGGCACCGCGGCCATCATGCGCTTCCTGGCGCGCTCCTGACGGATCTGGCGCACCTTGGCCTTGATGATGGGATCACCTTCATTCTGGCGGAATTCTTCCTTGATCTCGTGCCGCGACATCCGGTTGCGCTTCATGAAGCGGGTATATTGGATGAAATAGTCGAGCCCCGCGATCACCAGCAGCGCCGACAGCGCCGCGATCATGACCTTGAACAGAAGATGGGTCATGTCGGCCATCACCGCCTGCGGCGACTGGGTGAGGATGCCTTCCAGTATGCCGCGCTCGGGCCACAACTGGGTCCAGATCGCCATGCCCACGATGGCAAGCTTGATCAGGCCCTTGAACAGAGTGATCCAGCCTTCCACGCCGAACAGACGGGAGAAACCCGACAGAAACGACAATTTGGAAAAATCCGGCAGGAGCTTTTCGAGGTTGAAGGTGGGCTTGCTCTGCAGCACATGACCGGCCACCGCCGCCGTCAGCATCACGCCCATGAAAGGCGCCAGCACGATCGCCAGATGCAAAAGGACCCCGCGCATCAGCGAGGCCAGGCCCGGGCCATCCACCGCTATCTGCTCCGGCTCTTGGATGAATTGCGTCAGGATCCCGGCGATCCCCACGGCCAGGGAACGGCCGAACATGGCGATTGCCAAAGTGGCTCCCGCCAACACCACAAAAGCCGACACTTCGGTGGATTTGACGACGTCGCCGGCTTCGCGCGCCTGTTCCAGGCGCTTCTGTGTCGGCTGTTCGGTCTGTTGGGAGTCGTCATTGTCTTCAGCCATGGGTTACAAAAACGCCCCCATGGAGATGGTGTAGTAATTGAGGAACAGAGTGATCATCGCGCCCAGCAACGCGAACATGATCACAAAGCCCGACATGATGGTGATGGGCATGGCGAGAAAGAAGATCTGAAGCTGCGGCATCAGCTTCGCCAGAAGACCAAGCCCCGCATAGATGGCGAAGCCGAACACCACAAATGGCGCGGCCAGCTGGAAGCCCAGCGCAAACGACGATGAGACAAGCTGGATCACCAGCTGCGCCATGTCGGAGGTGGGAAGATGCCCTCCCGGCGGCAGCAGCCGGTAGCTGCCCACGATCGCGCCGATGGCAAGATGATGCAGATTGGTGGCGAAAATCACGACCGTGCCCAGAAGGGAAAGGAAGGTGCTCACCGAGGCGCCTTGCGTGTTCTGGCTGGGATCGAAGCTTTGCGAATAGGCCAGGCCAATCTGGGAAGCGATGAGAAAGCCGCCCACCTGCAAGCTGCTCATGATGATGGCGGCCATCGCCCCCACCAGCACACCGGCCGTGATCTCCTGCAAGATCAGGATGCCCAGTCCGATCAGGTTTTGCGGCGCCACCGCGGGATAATGGGCTTGGACGACGGGGGTGAGCGCATACGCCACCGCCAGCGCCAGGACCAGCCGGACGCGCGGGGGCACGCCCATGGTGCCCAGCCCCGGGAGCAGCATGATCATCGCGCCGACGCGCGCAAATACCAGAAGGTAAGTAAGGACGAGGCCCGAAAGCGCGGGAAGATGAACGTGCACGCTAGTAAGCGGCGATACGGGCGGCGATATCGGTCATCAATCCGCTCAAGGCGGCGCCCGCGGACGGCAAGGCGATCAGAAGCACGATGAAGACGGCCACGATCTTGGGCACGAACACCAAAGTCTGTTCCTGAATCTGGGTCAGCGCCTGGAGCAAGCCGATCACCAGGCCCACAACCAGCGCTGTGATCATGGCGGGAGCGATGATTTCCAGAAGCACCATGATCGAAGACCTGGCGAAGTCCATGATGTTGGAGGCGTCCATGCGAATGTCCTTCAGATGCCTTGGCAAATGCTTTGGTGATGGTGCTCAGATCGGCATGGTCATGATGGATTGATAGGCGGCGACCACCTTGTCGCGCACCGCCACCACCGTATCCAAAGTGAGTTCGGCGGCATTCATGGAGTGGACCACGTCCACCACATTGCTCTTGTTCATCGCCTGGGCGGTGGTGGCCTGCTCGCCCTGCTTGATCGAGTTGATCGAATCCTTGATCGCCCCGGAGAGGAAATCGGAGAAATTGCCGGTGCCCCCGCCGGCGGGCGCGACGTCCGGCACCGACGGCGAAAGCCCAATGCGGGCGGCGTTCTGGTAGGCGGCTGCTGCGGCGGCGGGAAGAGCCATCTCGGTCTCCTTTCAATTCAGTCCAGGGCGGAGGGGGTTACTTATTGAGCAGGCTTACCGCCTGCGACATCATCTGTTTGGTGGACGTCATCACCGTGAGGTTCGCCTCGTAGGAACGCTGCGCCTCTTTCATGTCCATGATCTCGATCAGGGGATCGACATTGGGCAGCTTCACATAGCCCTTGGTGTCGGCGGTGGGATTGCCGGGGTCGTATTGGCTGCGGAAGTCGCTCTTGTCTTCCATGGTCTTGCCGCTCTCAACCAGATTGACGCCCAACTCGTGGTCGAAGCCCTGGGTCACGGTCGGCACCTTGCGCCGATAGGGATCGCCGCCCGGCGTTTGCGACGTGGAATCGGCGTTGGCGATATTCTCGGCGATCACTTTCATGCGGTCGGACTGGACGCGCATGCCGGCGGCCGCGATGGCCATTGAATTGGAAAATTCCATTGTCTTTCTCCTCTAATCAGGGCTGACCGATGGCGGTCTTCATCAGGCTCATCGCCTTGCCGTACAGATTGGCGGCGGCCTGGAACTGCATTTGCGTGTCGGAGACTTTGATCATCTCCTGCTCCAACGACACGGCGTTGCCGTTGGGATTGGCTTCCACGTCGGGCGTGTCGGTGACGTCGAAATCACTGTTGCCGGCGGTTGCCTGGGCAACGATGTGCCGCGGATTGGTGACGGTGAGGCCGGCGATCCTGCTTCCGTCCGCCGACTGCAGCGCCTGCTGGAAATCCAGCGGCTTCAAGTCGCGCGCGACAAAGCCGGGCGTATCGGCATTGGCGACATTCTCCGACAGCACGGACTGGCGCTGATTGAGCCACGCCATGCGTTCGCGCAAGATCGAGAAAAGCGGGATATCGGGCAGGTTCATAAACTTCCCCTTCACCTTCGAAAGTGCCCCATGCTGCGCGCGACATGCTTAAGCGCGGCTTAACGGCGGAGCTTTTTGCCGGGCAGTTCTTTCCCTCGCTTAACCCACGATTAAGGTTGACGGTTGTTTAATGCCGTCATGGCTTTCGAGATCATCCGTTATGTGGGCGCGCTGCTTTTGGTGCTGGCCCTGATCGGCGCGGCAGGCGTCGCCGCCCGCAAATGGGGCGTGCCCGGCGTCACCCGCTCGGTCGAGCAAAAACGCCTGGCGGTGGTCGAGACATTGCTGATGGGGCCGCGCCAGCGTCTGTTCATCGTGCGCCGCGACAATGTCGAACATCTGATTTTCGCCGGCCCCGAAGGCGCCTGCCTGATCGAAAATATCTCTTCCCCCTCTGGCCTTCGCATCGCGAGCGCGCAAGGAACCAAGCCATGACTCGCCTGAAATCCTGGGCCCCGCTGCTGGTCCTGGCGGTGGCTTTGCTGGCGCCCAGCTTTGCTTTCGCGGCAACGCCCGTGGCTGCGGCTGCGACCGCCGCGGCCGCCAATGGCGGCCTTTCCATCGATCTCAATGGCAGCGGCCTTTTCACCGACCGCATGGTGCAGATCATCGCCCTGATCACGGTGCTGTCGATCGCGCCTTCAATCCTGATCATGATGACCAGTTTCGTGCGCATGGTGGTGGTGCTATCGCTGCTGCGCACCGCGCTGGGCCTACAGCAGAGCCCGCCCAACAGCGTCTTGGTGTCGCTGGCGATGTTCCTCACTTTGTTCGTGATGACGCCCACCCTCACCGACGCCTATCACCAGGGCATCGAGCCGATGATGAACAATCAGGTCACCACCGAGCAGGGCTTCACCGCCGCCATGGTGCCGATGAAAAAATTCATGCTCAACCATGTGCGCGACGCCGACCTCAAGCTGTTCATGGACATGACGCATGTGAAGCCCACCGGCAAAGCCGAGGACACAGCACTCACCACCTTGGCGCCCGCCTTCATGCTGTCGGAGCTGAAGCGCGCCTTCGAGATCGGATTCTTGATCTTCGTGCCGTTCCTGATCATCGACATGGCGGTGGCCTCGATCCTGATGAGCATGGGCATGATGATGCTGCCACCCGTGATCATTTCACTGCCGTTCAAGCTGATCTTCTTTGTGCTGGTGGATGGCTGGCGGCTGATCGCGGGCTCACTGGTGGAAAGCTATCTCCACAGCCCGCCGCCTACTTGACCGGCCCAAGGGGCGGATAGAACATCCTCCAAACTGTTGGGGGGAATTCATGTCCAGCGCCGCGCGCCTCAAGGCATTCGTCTCGGTCTTTGCCCTCTTTCCCCTGATGAGCCTGGCGCCGGCCGGCCATGCCGCCCCTGCCCAGGGCGACGCCGCGCGCTGCCAAGCGCTGTCAGGCAAGACCATCGCCCCCAACATGAAAGTGCTCTCCGCCGAATTCGACGCCGACGGCACCACCGTGGAAAAGACCAAGGTGGATGCGCCAATGTGCCGGATCGTGGGAGAAGCGACGCCTGCCAAGGATTCCCGCATCGGCTTTGAAGTCTGGATGCCCCCCGCCTCCACCTGGAACGGCAAATTCCAAGCCGAGGGATCGGGCGGCTCGGCAGGCGCGATCTCGCCCGGCCCCATGCTGACGGCGTTGAAGGCGGGCTATGCCACCATGTCCACCGACAATGGCCACATCACCGATCCCAACGCGTCCAATGGCGGCAATGAACAGGGCTGGGCGCTGGGCCATCCGGAAAAGATGGTCGATTTCGCCTATCGCGCGCTCCACGTTTCCACCGTGGCGGCGAAAAATCTGGTTCAGCGTTTCTATGGCAGGAAAGCCAGCGAATCCTATTTCGTGGGCTGCTCGCAGGGCGGCCATCATGCCCTGATGGAAGCCACCCGCTTCCCCGCCGACTATGACGGCATCGTCGCGGGCGCGCCGGCCTGGCATTGGGCCAACCAGATGATCAATGCCACCTGGAACAGCCGCGCCGCGCTTGCCGATCCCGACGCGCTGACGCAACAAAGCGCCACCTTGCTCAACCGCAAAGTGATCGAAGCCTGCGATGCGCTCGACGGCGTCAAGGACGGCGTGATCGAAGATCCCCGCCAATGTCATTTCGATCCCGCCTCGCTTCAATGCAAAGAGGGCCAAGCCGATGGCGAATGCCTGACGCCGGCGCAGGTTGCGGCGGCCAACGCCATCTATAGCGGCGCCAAAAAAACCGACGGCACGCAGATTTTCCAGGGCTATGCGCGCGGCAGCGAATCGCAATGGGCGCGCATCTGGGCCGGCAAGGCGCCGGGCGGATCGTCGTATGATTTCTTCCGCTATTCGGTGTTCCAGGATCCGAATTTCAAGAACACCGGTTTCGACTATGACAAGGACACCGACCGCGCTTTGTCCGCCAAAGTGGTGGGCAAGGAGACGGTAGCCGATGTCTATAACGTCAAGCCTGACCTCACGCGCTTTCATGCCATGGGTCACAAGCTGATCATGTATCATGGCTGGGCCGACCAGCAGATTTCGCCCTATGCCAGCATCGATTTCTATCAGCGGATCGTCGCCAAGCTGGGCCAGGCCAAGGCCGATGCGTTTCTCAAATTCTATATGCTGCCTGGCATCTATCACTGTGCCGGCGGTCCGGGCGCGGGGAATTTCGGCGCTGCCGGTCCTGCCAGCGCGCCCGACGCCCAGCACGACATCACTATGGCGCTGGATGAATGGGTGACAGAGAAGAAGGCGCCCGACTATTTCATCGGCACGCATCTCGACGCGCAGACCAAGATGGCGGACCGCACCCGGCCCATCTGCTCTTACCCGCAGGTGGCGAAATACAAAGGCAGCGGCGACACCAATGACGCGGCCAATTTCACTTGCGCGGCGTCCTAAGCGCGCGAAACCTGGCCCTGTCGCATGTGCAGCTCGGTGATGGCCTGGCGCGCTTCGGCGCGCGGATCCACTGCCAGCTTGCATTGATCGTTGAAGATCATCACCGCGCGGTCCGCCGCCGAATAGGGCCGCCACTGCGGCAGGCCTGAGACATTGGGATCGCCGTTTTTGGCGAAATGGGTCCAGGCCCGGCTCATCTTGTCGGCCAAGGGATAGCGATCCTTGCCCGTGCCGGTGATCACATCGTCGGTGGCGCCGTCGAGATTGTCGAACACATAAGAGACTTCCAAAGTGTGGGGCACGCCCAGCTTGCCGTCATGCACGGGCGTGCGCTTCTCGAAGTGATAGACGTAGGCCGGCGCCTTCCCCAGTGCCGCTTTGCGCTCAGCGGTGAGCGCCACATTGGCGGTGAGCCAATTGTCACTGGCGACGATCTGATAAAGCCGCACATCGGTGGCATCAGGGAAATCGTGCTTGTAGAGTGCGATCAGCTTCTCCACTTCGCCATCCTCCACCCGCAAGGTGCGCTTCAAATCGGCGCGCAAGGTGGCGTCGTCGATGGGATCGAGCGGCGTGGTGTTGAGGAACGTGATCTCGGTCAAGGTCGAGCCCAGGATCATGGGCACGTTGGCCGAAATGGAAGGCGCCACAGGATCGAACGGTCCGTTGCCGGAAACCAACGCGCGATGATCCAGCACCGGCCCAAAACGCCCGGCCGGGCCCATCGGCCCCAGCGCCGCCACGATCTGGGTAAACGGAATCTGCTGCAGCTGATCCACGTCATGGACGCCCAGTTGGGTCATCAGGCGCGAGGCGATCTCGGTGCCCTCGTCGGTGGTGATTGCTTTCAACTCCACGCCGCTTTCGGCGATCACACGATGAAACCGTCCCGCCGCCTGCGGCATTGCCATGGCGGTGGTGACTTTGCCGCCGCCGCCCGACTGACCAAAGATGGTGACATTGCCGGGATCGCCGCCAAATTCCGCGATGTTGTCGCGCACCCAACCGAGCGCGGCGGTAATGTCCAGCATCCCGACATTGCCGCTGTCGGCATATTTCTCGCCGCCCAGCTTGCCCAGATAGAGAAATCCAAACGCATTGAGCCGGTGATTGAGCGTCACCAGCACCACGTCATGCTTCTTCGCCAGTTCGGTGCCGTCGTAGCGGATATTGCCGCCCGATCCTCCCGTGAAGCCGCCGCCATGGCACCACACCATCACCGGACGCTTTTTCTTCTCGCCAACTCCAGGCGTCCAGATATTCAGGCATAGGCAATCCTCGCTCTGTGCCGTGCGGTCCAGCGCCACCACTTCCTCTTCCATGAAGCCGGTGGCGTCGGTCTGCGGCGCGCGATGGCCCAACAGAGTGGCGTCGCGCACGTCGCTCCAAGGGGCGGGCGGCTTGGGCGGCATGAAGCGGCCCTCGCCCGAGGTGGGCGCGCCATAGGGCACGCCTTTGAAGATCTGCACCGCGCCGTCGCTGACACCGCGTATCTTCCCATATTTTGTGCTGACCACCGGCGAGGCCGCCCAGGCGCGGCCGGTGCCGAACGCCATGCCCATAGCCGCCGCGCCTGCCAATACGCCACGGCGATCTGGTCCCTGATGGATTTTCTTGGTCATGGCCGTTTCCCCTTTTTCAACATTAGGGACGCGGCAATCGCCGCTGTAAAGCCGCCTTTTCAAGGTCTTTACAATAGAATACTCTGTGAAATAGAGTATTCTGGAATTACGAGGGAGACGCCCATGATCACCACCAGGGAAGCGACCGACGTCTTGCGGGAAGCCGCAATCACCGAGCGCCGCAGCGCAGAAGCCTATAGCTACAGCCGCGGCGCGCCTTTCTGCATTCTCTGGGGCCTGATCTGGATGGCCGGATATGGCGGAACCGCGGTGCTGCCGGGCCGGGAGTCGAACTGGCTCTGGCTGATCCTTTCCATCATCGGTACGGCGATCAGCATCTGGATTGGCAACAACCGCGCCGATGGCCACAGCCGCAACGGATGGCGCACGGGATTGGTGATCGTGTTCGTGATGGCCTTCACCGCCGCCCTTTTGTTCATAATGCACCCGACCGATGCGCTGCAAGTGGGTGCCTATTGGCCGCTCCTGCTCTCGGCGATCTACGCCTCGATGGGGCTTTGGCTGGGCGTTCGTTACATCCTTCTGGGCGCGTTCCTCGCGGCCGCGACGCTGGGCGCCTATGTCTTCTTCAAGGAATTCTTCTTCGTGTGGATGGCGCTCGTTGGCGGCGGATCGATTCTGCTGACCGGCTTGTGGATGCGTCATGGCTGAGCAGCCCGACGCGCTGATCCATCAACCGGTGCGGCTAAAGGTGATGGCCGCGCTCAAGGCGCTGCCAGGCCCTGAACAGATCGAGTTCGTGCGTCTGCGCAAGATCGTCGATGCTACCGAAGGCAATTTGGGCGCGCATATCCAGACCCTGGAACAGGCGGGTTACATCGCGGTGGAAAAGGATTTCGCCCAGAACCGCCCGCGCACCCGGATCAAGCTCACCAAGGCCGGCCGCCGGGCGTTCGAGGATTATGTGGGGTATCTGCGCGGCATCATCGAAAGCTGAGGCGTCATGAAGCTCGATGACATTTCGTTGTTGGGATGGATACATACGGTTCCCAGCATCGTGGCGATGTTCCTAGGCGCGGTCATTCTTGTGAGCCGCAAGGGCACGGCTCGGCATCGTATGTTGGGAGATATCTATTTCTTCATCATGCTGCTGGTCTCCCTCAGCGCGCTTCCCATTTTCAAGGTCGATCTCGCGGCCGTAAAATCCGACGCATTCGGATTCTTCCACTGGCTAACTATATTCACACTGTTTGTGATTGCGGTCGGCTATTACACGGCGCCACGCCAGCAAAACATGCTCGCCGCCTATCTGCACCCAACCTGTATGATAATCAGCTATTACCTTTTGCTAGCCGCAACCATCAACGAGCTGCTTTCGCGCATCGAAGTATTGCGCCATCTGGCCACGGGAAGCCGCCATGTTTCTTCGGTCTCGGCGACCCCGCTCGTCATCGAGACTCACACCGTGCTTATGCTCGCATTGCTGGTGTTGCTAGGCTTTGTGATGATGCAAGTTGTTCGCCGCCGTGCCCCTCACTGAATGCTGGTCGGTCGCTCCTAAGTCTGGACCTACAGTTGTCCTTGCGCTGACGTTCAGTGCTTATCGGCCGGCGGGATGACGACAACATGTTCGCCCAAGGCCAGCCAGCGCGCCTGCCGGTGGATGTAGGTTATCGTGTATCTCAGCTTCAGCGGCGCTTTGTTCGCGCTGTGGAAAATGTCCGTGCCCACCGCAACCGCCGTGTCGCCATCGATCACCACGGTCTCATCGGTCAAGGTTTGCGATTGCGTAGGATCCACCGCGCCGGCGGTGATCCTTTTGATGAACGTCGCTTTGTCCACCGGGCCGCCTGAGCCGGGCGTGGAAATGAATTTGTCGTCCAGGATACGTCCAAGCGCCGCCGCATCATGCTTATCCTCTGCGACGATCCATGCCCGGGTGGCGTCCAGCACCTGTTGGCGCGCGTCGGCCGTCGCCGAACTCTGCGGGCCCTTCGCCTGTGCCACCGTGGGTAATGCGACGACCAAACATGCCAGCGCCATGCTCATCATTTGCTTCATGAGAACCCCCCTAGGTATTTATCGTCTGCCAGCACAATACTGGTGACGGGGACGTCCCGGCCAAGATGGATTGTAACCGGAGTCTAGGCCGGGGGCCGCGTGGGAAGCGCGAAGTGCCCGAGTGCCTGCATAATGGCGCGCCCGGAGAGATTCGAACTCCCGGCCCTCAGATTCGTAGTCTGATGCTCTATCCAGCTGAGCTACGGGCGCTTTGGCCAAAGCCGAAGGCGGCGAACCTATTGATGCGCCTGTCCAAAGGCAAGTAAATCCACCCGCCATTCCGGGCCCGGCGCGCTGTCCTTTTTAGGGCCATTGCGCCCGCGCGGCGGATTGCCGCCAAGTCCCCACGCCGATTGTGTAAAACGGCGAAAACCGGGCACCCATGCCCTTGTCCGCTTCCATAGGCCCCGTTAAGACTCACTATGTACAACTTGGCCCTCGGCCAAGCGGGTTGGGATTGCGTGCCGCCCCCCTTTATCGGGGCAAGGGCGCCGGCAGCGGAGAGCAAAATGAGCGGACATTCAGCCAATCAGAGGCTCAGGACGGGCCTTTTCTTGGCGTGCGTGCTGACGGCAAGCGTTGGGCTGGCTGGCTGTTCCGACATCGATGACTTGTTCGGTGGCGCCAGCAATGACATGTCGGCATCCGCCGCGCCGTCGCCTGCCGGAGGCGCCGGTGCGCCGCCCACCGCTGAAGCGCCGCCCACGGCTGGCGGAGGCGCCAATGCTTTGGTCGCCACCATCACCCCCGTCACCATCGAGTCCGGTCCCGATACGGGCACCTCCGTCAACAAAACAATTCAGACGCTTCGTGGCCAGATGGCGGGGCTTGAGGGCAAGCTGGCCGCCAATGCCCAGCGCCTGTCCGATCTCAGGAACGCCGGGGCCCAGGCTGCGGGCGCCTATCAGGAATCCAAGGCGCGCATCACCACACGGCTTCAGGTCGGCACCACCAAGGGCAATCCCGAACTGGTGGGCGAATGGAACAGCGCCGAGGCCTCGCTGGACGGCCTCTCCGCCAACATCAATCAGCTGAGCGCGCTGGGCACCGACGTGACGGGGGATTCCTCCACCGCGCATTTCGTGCTGGACCAGATCTCGGCCACTTTCAATGTTTCCGGCGCGGTCGATGAAGATCATCGCCAGCTCTCGCTCCTGGAAGACGAGACCAGCCAGACGATCGTTTTGATCGACCGTCTGCTGGGCGAAGTGTCCAGCGATGTGCAGCGCCAGACCGCCTATGTCGCCAATGAACGCTCGGGCCTCGCGGTGCTGGCCAGCGCCATCAAGAACGGCGAACTCTATGGCGGCACGCCCGGCATTTCCGCTGGTGCCGCGAGCGGCGTGATCCAGCTTTCCTCCGCCGGCACGCCACTGGTGGTGGTGCGCTTCGACCGGCCCAATGTGGATTATCAGCAGGCGCTCTACGCCGCCCTGAACCAGGCCTTGCAGTCGCGCCCCAATGCCAGCTTCGAAGTGGTGGCAGTGGCGCCCACGCGCGGCAATGCCGCCTCGGTGCAGATCGCCCAGACCACGGCCCGCCGCCATGCCCAGGAAGTGGTGCGCTCCATGACCGACATGGGCGTGCCGGCGTCGCGCGTGAATGTGGCGTCGTCCACCGATCCTGCTGCAGCAGCCAGCGAAGTCCGCGTCTTCGTCCGCTGATTTCGGAAGAGATAGATTTCAAAGCCCCGCTGGCGACAGCGGGGCTTTTTATTTCTGGGCCACTACAAACAAGCGCTGGAATGGAAACAGCGTGGTGCCGTCGGCGCGGCGCGGATAGGCCGCGTTCAATTTCGTCTTGTAGAGCGCGATAAAGCCATCGCGCGCTTCACCTTGAAGCGCATCCAGGAAAGGGCGAAGGCCCGTGCCCGAGACCCAGCGATAAACCGCGTCCTCACCATCCAAGACCTGCAGATATTCGGTCTGCCAGATGTCCAGTGATGCCGCGTGCGGCTTCAAAATGTCGTAATAGACCTCGGCGCGCCCACGCTGAATCTCGCGCACGGAAGAAAGCTTTTCGCGCCAGCGCGGATCATGCGCCGTCTCGCGCATCAAACTGTGGGATGGCGCGTCGGTATTGACCGGCACCTGGAAAGCGAAAGTACCGCCCGCTTTCGCAAAACCCATCAGCCTGGGCAGCAAACTTTCTTGCCCGGCCACCCATTGCAGGGTTGCGTTGGAGAAGATCACGTCATAGGGCGCAGCAGGGGCCCAGCCGGCCAGGTCGGCTTCCATCCAGGTCGCGGGGACGCCGCTGGCACGCGCCTCGGCCAGCATCGCCGCTGAACTGTCCAGCCCTTCGAGTTGGGCTTTTGGCCAGCGCGCCGCCAGAAGGCCGGTGGAATTGCCCGGCCCACAGCCCAGATCGATGACCCGGGCGGGGTGTTCGGCCCGCACCCGGCCCAGAAGCTCGGCAGCGGGCCGGGTCCGCTGGTCGGCGAAAGTCAGGTAGGTTTCAGGGTTCCAGGACATGGCTGGGTCTTTAAACGGAAAAGCGGCCTTTTGCGCCTGTAATTTTATTGCGCGGCGCGACCGAGCGGTGGTTGACAGACCCAGCCTAGAGCCATAGAAACCGCGCTCTTTTTCGCCATTCAGGAACGTCCCATGAAGCGCACCTATCAGCCGAGCAAAATCGTGCGCAAGCGCCGCCATGGCTTCCGCTCGCGCATGGCCACCGCCGGCGGCCGCAAGGTCCTGGCCCGCCGCCGTGCCCATGGCCGCAAAAAACTCTCTGCCTAAAGTCCCAGGACTGCGTATCGCCCGCTTGAGAAAGCGCGCCGATTTCCTGGCGGCCGCGCGCCATCTGCGCCGGGTTGCCGGCGTGGTCACTCTGGAGATGGCGTCCACGCCCATTTTGGCCTGCGAAACCGAAACCCTCCGCCTGGGCTTCACCGCCAGCAAGAAAATCGGCAATGCGGTGGCGCGCAACCGGGCCAAAAGGCGGCTTCGCGCCGCGGCATATGCGCTGCTTCCCCTTTCAGGCCGCCCTGGCCATGACTATGTTCTGGTCGCTCGCGCGGGCATCCTGGCCCGCGATTTTTTGGCCTTGAAAGGCGACATCGCCGAAGCGGCACGGGCGGCGCACAAGAAGCTGGATGCGCCTCTTTGATGATGAGTCCGTTTAAGACCATGAGAACAGTCCTGACGCGCCTCATCACCAGCCTGTTGTGCGCGCCGATCCATTTTTATCGCCGCTTCATCTCGCCTTTAATGCCGCCCTCGTGCCGGTTTCAGCCCAGCTGTTCGGCCTATGCGCTCGACGCGATCAAAATTCATGGCCCCGTACGAGGCCTTTTGCTGGCGGCGCGGCGGATTTCGCGCTGCCACCCCATCACCTGGCTCGGCGGATCGTCGGGCTTCGATCCCGTCCCTCTTCGCAAGCATCACCACTCATGAACAAAAACGGTATCAACAACAATATGCTTCTCACCCTGGCGCTGATGGCGCTGGTGGTGGTGGGCTGGCAATATTTCGTGGTCCGCCCCGAAATGAAGACCGAGCAGGCGCATCAGGCGGCGCTCGCTCATCAGGAGAAGACGCGGCCGCTATCGGCCGCGCCCGGCGCCCCCGCCAATGTGCCGGGGATGGCGTTGTCATCCACGCATATGGGCCGCGACGCCGCGCTGAAGGTGGAAGGCGCGCGCGTGGCGATCGACAGTCCCTTGCTGGATGGCTCGATCGCGCTCAAGGGCGCCAAATTCGACGATCTGCGCTTGAAGAAATATCACGAGACCACCAACCCCAAGAGTCCGGAGATCGTGCTGCTCGCGCCCAAGAGCACCGACTTTCCTTATTACGCGGAATTCGGCTGGGTGGGCGCCGCCGACATGCCGTCGGACCAGAGCCTGTGGCAACAGCAAGGCTCGGGCGCACTTTCGCCCGGCCACCCGGTGACACTTAGCTGGGACAATGGCCATGGCCTCCTCTTCACCCGTGTCATCTCGGTCGACGACCAATACATGTTCAACGTCGCCGACAGCGTGACCAACAATTCCCCCAGCGCCCAGACGCTTTATCCTTTCGCCTATGTGGCGCGCGAAGGCGTGCCCAAGGAGCAGACCAGTTGGGTGCTGCATCAGGGCTTTGTCGGCGTCGCCAATGGCAGCGAGACCGACGCCAATTACAGCGACTTCAAGGATCAGGGCTCCCCGGCCAAGACTTTCTCATCCACCGGCGGCTGGGTTGGCATCACCGACAAATATTGGATGGCAGCCATCATCCCGCCCCAGAGCCAGACTTTCGACGCCTCTTACCTCGGCGCCACCACGGCGGGTGACGTCAAGGCGTATCAAGCCAATTACCGGCTGCCCGCGCGCGTGATCGCGCCCGGCAGCACAGCGCAAGTCAGCCATCGCCTGTTCGCCGGCGCCAAGGTGGTGGACATATTGCGCGGCTATGAGAAATCGCAAGGCATCGCCCGTTTCGACAATGCGGTGGATTGGGGCTGGTTCTGGTTCCTCACCCAGCCTTTGTTCTGGCTGCTCGACATCTTCTACAAATTCATCGGCAATTTCGGCATCGCCATCCTGATGCTGACAGTGGTGGTGAAGCTGTTGTTCTTCCCGCTTGCCAACGCCTCCTTCAAGTCCATGAGCAAGATGAAGAAGGTGCAGCCGCACATGGAGGAGATCCGCAAGGTCCACAAGGAAGATCCGCAGCGCCAGCAGAAGGAAATCATGGAGCTGTACAAGCGCGAGAAGGTCAATCCCGTGGCCGGCTGCGTGCCGATGCTGATCCAGATTCCGGTGTTCTTCTCGCTCTACAAGGTTCTCTATGTCAGCATCGAGATGCGGCAAGCGCCCTTCTATGGCTGGATCCATGACCTTTCGGCGCCCGATCCCACTTCGATCCTCAATTTGTTCGGGCTTCTGCCCTATCACATCCCGCTCTGGGTGCCGGCCTATCTCTCGATCGGCATCTGGCCGATCCTGATGGGCGTCACCCAATTCGTGCAGACCAAGCTCAATCCCGCGCCCACCGATCCGGTGCAAGCCAAGATGTTCACCTTCATGCCCCTGATCTTCACCTTCATGTTCGCCACTTTTCCGGCGGGGCTGGTGATCTATTACACCTGGAACAATCTTCTCTCGGTGACGCAGCAATATGTGATCATGCGGCGCGAAGGCGTGAAGGTGCATCTGTTCGAGAATCTACCGTTCCGGCGGGCGACCTGACGTGGCCAAGGCGAATAGACTGGGCGCGGATGGCGAATTCGCGCGCAAATTGTTCGCTGGGCCGTGCGATTTCTTCTGGGGCACAGGCGACATCAACAGCCTGCCGCCGCAAAGCCTGCCGGAAGTGGCGTTTGTAGGCCGCTCGAATGTCGGCAAGTCAAGCCTGATCAACGGTCTCGCCGGCCGCAAGACCGTGGCGCGCGTCAGCCAGACGCCGGGACGCACCCGCGAGATCAATTTCTTCAATCTGGGGAAAAAGCTGATCCTGGTGGACCTGCCGGGTTACGGCTATGCCAAGGCTTCCAAGCAATTGGCGGCGGAGTGGCAGCATCTGATCTTCGCTTATCTCAGCGGCCGCGCTTCGCTGAAGCGGGTGATGCTTCTGATCGACTCACGGCGGGGCGTGATGGACAACGACCTGGCGGTGATGGAATTGCTCGATAGCTCCGCCGTCTCCTATGGCCTGATCCTCACCAAGGGTGATGAACTCGAACCCAGGGACGGCGAGGCGGCGCTGACCAAAGCCGCGGCGGAAGCCGCCAAGCACACGGCGGCGTTGCAGGAAATTCACCTCACCTCGTCGCAAACCGGTCAGGGAATAGCCGGACTGCGAACCAGCATTACCAGATTGATTTGACCCCCATCTGAGACCCAGTCTCGACAGGATTGGCGCGCCCCGCGTATAAGGCGGCGGTTTCCCAGGCTTTGGCGACATGACGGACGAGGGCGAAGAGAAAAACCTGCGGCAGTTGGCGCGCTGGCGCCAGACCGGCCGCGTCCTGGTCGAAGCTCTGCCCTTCATTCTCCAATACGATCAGAAAACCATCGTGGTGAAATATGGCGGCAACGCCATGGCCGGCGCCGGCACCGATGATTTCAGCCAGGACATCGTCCTGATGAAGCAGACCGGCATCGATCCCGTAGTGGTGCATGGCGGCGGTCCTCAAATTGGCGCCATGCTGAAGAAGCTCGACATCCAGTCGCGCTTCATCGATGGGCTGCGCGTCACCGACCAGGCGGCGGTGGAAGTGGTCGAGATGGTGCTGACCGGCTCGATCAACAAGCAGATCGTCACCTCGATCAACGCGGCGGGCGGCCGCGCGGTTGGGCTTTCCGGCAAGGACGGCAATCTGGTGATCGCCAGGAAGTTGGATCTGAAAAAGACCGACCCCGTCACCGGCGAGACGATTGTCCAGGATCTGGGCTTTGTCGGCGAACCGCAAAGCGTCAACCCCGAAGTGCTTCACACCATGTTGAAGTCCGAGATCATTCCCGTGATCGCGCCGATCGGCGTCGGTCCCAAGGGCGAGACCTACAACATCAACGCCGACACGGTGGCCGGCGCGGTGGCCGGCGCGGTCAAGGCGGAACGCCTGATCCTGCTCACCGATGTCGAAGGCGTGCTCGACCACGACAAGAAATTGATCCCGCGTCTTACCGCCAGCGAAGCCCGGGCCCTGATCGCCAACGGCACCATTTCCGGTGGCATGATTCCCAAAATCCGCACCGCGATCGACGCGGTGGAATCGGGTGTCCGCGCCGCGGTGATCCTGGACGGGCGCATTCCCCATGTGCTTCTGCTCGAATTGTTCACCGAGCATGGCGCGGGAACATTGATCACCGCCGGATGAGGGGCGGTGCGGCATGGCTGGTGATGCTGGCGCTGGTCGCGTTCACCTCGCCCGCTCAGGCCGCGCTCAAGCTCTGCAACCGCACCAGCTATATTCTCTACGCCGCTACCTCGTCGGTGGTGAGCCCCGGCTCGACCACCCATGGCTGGGTCCGCATCACGCCAGGCGATTGCCAGACCGCCCTGCCGGAAAAGCTCACCGCGCAAGCTTATCTGGTCTATGCCCGTTCCTCACTGGCCTATTCGGGGCCGCAGCGCGCCTGGGGCGGAAATTTCCCATCCTGCGTCAAGGAAGGCGACTTCACCTTGCATCAGGGCGTCACCGCGCCCTATTGCACCGGTGGGACGGTGTTCTCGGTGCCCTTCGCGGCCATCGACACCCATAGCCGGCCCGACTGGACCATGACCTTCGACGATAAGCCCGCGTTCCCCACTCTGGAAGCGGCGCAGCTGGCAGGGGTGAAGCGGCTACTCAAAGACAATGGCTACAGAATTGCCGCGATCGATGCCAAGCCCGCCAAGGCGACCGAGATCGCGCTCAATGATTTCCGCAAGAAGATGCACTTCCCGCAGCAGGCCGGGAATGCGGAATTGTTCGCGGGGCTGGAAAGCGAGGCCACCAAGAAAGGCCAGGCGCCCCAGGGCTACACGGTCTGCAATGACGACAAGAGCGATATGGTGGCGGCGACCGCGGAGATGGCGAACGTCACCATCAGCCGCGGCTGGTGGCGAGTGGCCGCCGGCGCTTGCGCCCGGCTCATCACCACGCCGTTGAAGGAAGCGTCGGTTTGGCTGCTGGTGGACCGGCCCGGAGGTCCTAATCTGGTTTCAGGCCCCGACCAGTTCTGCGTCGTGGCCCAGGAATTCGAGATTGAGGGCCGCGGCCAATGCACCAAGCATGGTTATCTCCAGGCCGGCTTTGCCCGCACGCTCACCAATGGCCTTCCCGGACGCATCGTCCATGTGGGCGCCAAAGGGCTTTCCCCCTAAGCGCCCTTTAGACAGAGCTGTCCATTAAGGAAGCTGGCCAACGTCGTATAGAAAACCAATCGGCACGGACCTAAACGGCCTGTAATTGAAATCTGCGGGGCGAGGGCCGCGTCAGCGAACAGCCCGAGCCCTGCATCAGAGCATGATTTTCTCAGGCGGAAGCGCCTGCGCCGGAGAGATTTTGCGGCGTAGGCAGGAGAAGGGTGAAGGCCGTAGCGGTGCTCTACGGACGAGCCCTTCGACGAACCTACGACGCAAAAGAACCCGGCCCCTTCGGGGTTGTGTTCTGGCGGGCGCCCGCTATGTCGCGGCGCTCGACCGATGGACACCGCATCGCTCTTCGCGCTGCTCCTTGCGGATCGCACACGCCAGAACGCAACGCAGGCTGTTTCCACCTGAGAAAATCATGCTCTAAGCCGCAACGTCGAAATAGGAGAGATGCCAGCGCATCTCTTCCTTGCTGAGCGGGAAATTGACGCCGCCGCGGGCCGGCAGCAATTCATGGCCCGGCAGCTTCATCACCGAAGTCTGAATGCGGAAGGCGGTGCGCATGCTGAGATGGGCATGCCACACCAGGGCCACCAGCGGCTTGGCGCTGTGCTGGTCCATGATCTTGCGCACGGTGGATTCCGGCACCCGCGACAGTTCCGCCAGCGCCAGGATCACGGTCTCGCGCCGTCCGGCCAGCGCCGCATTCTCGACAAAGGAATCGTCCAGCGAGCGCCCTTCCTTGGCCTTGGCCACCGCCTGCGCGGCGCCTTCGAGTTGGGCCCTGGGTGGTTCGTTCTGTTCCAGGCGCGCCTTCAGGCGGCGCGCGAGATGGGTCTGGGTTTCCGGGCTCAAATCTCCCCGCTGGGACAGAAGTTCGAGCAGGGCCGAGCCTACGAAATTGGCGATACGGCGGATGACGCGGGTGGAAAGATCGGCGCGCATCACCAGCGGCTCATGCCAGCTTTCAAACTGCTCGGCTTCCTCGACGATGCGCTCCATCGTCTCCTTGCGGATCTTGGCATCCTGATTGACCAGCAGCGACGCCACCGTAGAGACGTCCAGCGACTGCACCAGCGCGTCGCTGACCTTGTCGCTGAGGGGCTTCCTGCGCGCGATGGCGGTAAGCACCTTCTGCACCTTGCCCGCGGCGATGACTTCGACCAGGTCGGTGTCGGAGAGCAGCGGCGAATATTCCAGGATCGGCGCGGCGACGATCTCCTCCAGATCATGCGCCAGGCGAAGCGCGATGTCGTGGGGGATGCAGTCCATACGCTTGATTTCTTCCGCCAGGACGGAGCGCACCTTGATGGCTCTGTCCTTGGCCAAGACTTCCAAGGTGGCGATGGTGAGCGCCACCACCTCTTCACTTTCACGCGCCTCCAGCCCGGGCATCAGCCGGGCGATCTTGACCGCAAGTTCCGCGCGCACCGCTTCGACCGTGTCGTTGGCCAAGGTGCGATTGACATAGGCGGGGACCGCCTTGTTGGCAGCGACGGCCTGACGGGTGGCGGGGGCGCCATGTTCGGCCAGATATTCGAACAAGACTTCGCCCAGATCGGTGTCGCGGATGGCGGCATCGTCATGACCGCGAGCGCGGTCTTCCAGAATCTTCAACGCCGCACGCGGATCAAGACGCCCATCCTCTGCCTTTTGCGAGGTCGCGCCGCTCAAAGCTTTTTGCATTTGCCGGTCTCCTGCGCCGATTGTGAGGGCGGGAATTTAAGGACCGCTAAACAGCCATGGTTAACGCGGCTTGCGTGAATGAAAACCAAGCGCCATGGTTCAAATATGAATCAAATCCCTTCCCCCACTCTGCCCGGGAAAAGTGCCGATTTCGCGCATGTGCGGGACTGGATCTTCGATCTGGATAACACGCTTTACCATGCCGACAATGGCGTCTTTGCCCAGATCGACGGGCGGATGACATCTTTTGTTGCCCAGCTTCTGTCACTGGATCGTGACAGTGCGCGGCAAATCCAGAAGCAACTCTATCGCGATCACGGCACTACGCTCGCGGGTTTGATCGCCGTGCACCATATCGATCCCGAACCCTATTTGGCCTTTGTGCATGATCTGGATCTGTCGGAACTGCACCCTGATCCGGCGATGAGCCAGGCGCTGGCGCGGCTTCAGGGACGGCGGTTCGTCTTCACCAATGGCTGCCGCAACCATGCCGCGCGCATTCTGGAGCGGCTGGAAATGGGCCATCTGTTCGACCAGATTTGGGACATCCGCACCATCGGCTTCATCCCCAAACCCGGTCGTCCGGCCTATGACGCGGTGGTGACAGAAGCGGGCCTCGACCCTGCCCAAACCGCCATGTTCGACGATATCGCCCGCAATCTGGTGGTGCCACATGAAATGGGCATGACCACGGTCTGGCTCAATTGCCAAAGCGACTGGTCGCGCCAGGGGCCGGATTTTCCGGTTGCGTCAGCCACGCATATCGACCATGAAATTCGCGACCTGAGTGATTTCCTCAACCGCATCGGGATTTGAAATGAGCAATGATCTGGCGCGCGTGATCGAGAGCGCCTGGGACGCCCGTGAAACTCTAGGGCCCTCCACCAAGGGCGAGGCGCGCGACGCCATGGAAGCGGCGCTGGCGGGACTGGATGACGGCTCGTTCCGCGTCGCCGAGAAGAAGGACGGCGAATGGATCGTCCATCAATGGCTGAAGAAAGCGGTGCTGCTGTCCTTCCGCCTCAACGACATGAAGATCATCTCCGGCGCGCCGGGCGGCGCCAACTGGTGGGACAAGGTCGATTCCAAATTCCTGGGCTGGGACGAAGCCCAGTTCCGCGCCGCCGGCTTTCGCGCCGTGCCGGGTGCGATCGTGCGGCGCTCGGCTTTCATCGCCAAGGGCGTGGTCTTGATGCCCAGCTTCGTCAATGTGGGCTCGCGGGTGGGCGAAGGCACCATGATCGACACCTGGGCCACCGTGGGCTCCTGTGCGCAGGTGGGTGCGCATTGCCACATCTCGGGTGGAGCGGGATTGGGCGGCGTGCTGGAGCCGTTGCAGGCCGCGCCCACCATCATCGAGGACAATTGCTTCATCGGCGCCCGCGCCGAAGTGGCGGAAGGCGTAATCGTGGGCGAAGGCAGTGTGCTGTCGATGGGTGTTTATCTGTCCGGCTCGACCAAGATCGTGGACCGCACCAGCGGTGAAATCTTCATGGGCCGCGTGCCGCCCTATTCGGTGGTGGTATCGGGCACGCTGCCGTCGGGGAATGGGCCTTCGCTTTATTGCGCCGTGATCGTCAAGCGGGTGGATGAAAAGACCAGGACAAAAACGTCCATCAATGAATTGCTGCGGACCTGATGATAGACCCCATATGATAGACCCCATCGCCCTCGCCCAGAAACTGATCCGCTGTCCTTCGGTGACACCGGTGGACGGAGGCGCGCTGGACGTGCTGGTGGCGGCACTGCAGCCACTGGGCTTTTCCTGCCATCGCCTGCGTTTCGAGGAGAGCGGCACGCCGGGGGTGGAAAATCTTTATGCGCGGCTGGGCGCGGCGAGCCCGCATTTCTGCTTCGCCGGTCATAGCGATGTGGTGCCGCCCGGCGAAGGTTGGGGGCAAAGTCCCTTCTCCGCCACGATTGTGGACGACGTTCTTTATGGCCGCGGCGCCGCCGACATGAAATCGGCGCTGGCGGCGTTCGTCGCCGCGGCCGAACGGGTGTTGGCAAATGGCCCACCCAAAGGCTCGATCAGCCTGTTAATCACGGGCGATGAGGAAGGTCCCGCCATCAACGGCACCGCCAAATTGCTGGCGTGGCTGGAAGCCCGCGGCGAGCGCATCGATCATTGCGTGGTGGGCGAACCCACCAGCGTGGCCCATGCCGGCGACACGCTGAAGATCGGCCGGCGCGGCTCGATCAATTTCCAGGTGACGGTGACAGGCGTGCAGGGCCATGTGGGTTATCCGCAAAAAGCCGTCAATCCGATTCCCGCGCTGGCTTCGCTTGTGACCCAGTTGGGCGCCCAGCCTTTGGACAAGGGCAACGCCCATTTCGATCCTTCGACCTTGGCCTTCACCAGCATGGATGTGGGCAATCCCGCCACCAATGTGATCCCGGGCGAGGCGCGGGCCGCCTTCAACATCCGCTTCAATGATAAGCACACGCCGGAAAGCCTGCTGGGTTGGGCGATGGACCGCGCCGACCGCATTGCCAAGGAAACAGGCACCACCATCACTTTTAGCCATTCGGTGAGCGGTACGTCGTTCCTCACCCAGCCGGGCAAATTCACCCAGTTGGTGAGCGACACGGTGGCGCGCGTCACCGGCCAGGCGCCGGTCTTTTCCACCAGTGGCGGCATTTCCGATGCGCGTTTCATCAAGGATCATTGTCCGGTGGTGGAATTGGGCTTGGTGGGCGCCACCATGCATAAGACCGACGAATGCGTGGCCTTGAGCGAGATTCGCAGCCTCACCGATATCTATGCGAAATTGCTGACGGACTACTTCGCAAAGCCACTAGTGTAGGGCTCGGGCTATCCGCTATCGCGGCCGTCGCCCTACAGATTCCAATTACAATCCGCTGCCTCCATCGCATTTCTATTTCGTCCAAGGCATTGGATATGCCAACGCCTCTTGCGGGCGAAGGCGAGAATTGGAACCAGCTAGTGGATCCTGTCTGACATTTGAATCCCGAATGGGATTCCCGGCTCGCGCTGGACGTGCGAGTCTGGGGGATGCGAACGGGAATATCCATCACTGTAAAGCCTTCGGACCGCAAGC
>Ga0075522_10000521_pt1 | contig 27842 bp, 25 predicted proteins | sample NGEPerA_FD_74796 | JGI IMG/M metagenome (GOLD analysis project Ga0075522, IMG submission 74796) | Arctic peat soil microbial communities from the Barrow Environmental Observatory site, Barrow, Alaska, USA - NGEE PermafrostL2-A | ecosystem: Environmental > Terrestrial > Soil > Wetlands > Peat ...
ATCTCCGACTGCACCTGCAGCTTCCTGCCTTGCACCCGGTCGACGAGTTTCGCGCGCCGACCTGGGTCTCGGACGCGCCGCTCTTCGTCTATGGGTGGCTGTTGGCGGGGCTGGTGCTGGCGACGGCGGCGGCGGCGCGTGTCGCCAGGCGGCTATCCGATCGCCTGGCCGATCACCTGGCCGATCGGAAGGGGCTCGCCCGCGACTTGGCGCCGGTGGTGCCGCTGGCGGCGCTTGCCGTGCATTCCGTCCGCTTCGGCGCCGACTTTGCGCTGGTGGCCGCGCCGGTTCTGGCGGTTGCGCTCAGCCGTTTCGGCCAGCGGTTGGGCCAACGCTGGCCGGCGTTGCGGACCTCGCCGCTGCCGGCGGTCGCGGCCGTCGCGGCGCTGGTCGGGTTCTCGCTGGCGCCGCGTCTGGCCGACGCAGAGGCTTTCCGCGGGGGGATCGGGCTCGACACCCGCGGGTTGCCGCTGGCGGCGCTTACCTTCGTCAACGACCACCAGCTCCGCGACCGGATGTACAACGACTTCGAGATCGGCTCGTATCTGCTCTTCGACCCCGTCGGGGGGTATCCACGCCACCGGGTCTTCGTCGATCCGCGGCTGCCGGCTTATCCGACGGAGATGCATCGCCTGCTCGGCCGTTCGGAGATCGGTCGCGACGAATGGACCGCCGCCATGGAGAGCTACGGTGTCGAGACGGCGCTGCTGGCCTACGCGGGCATCAATCGGCGCGTGTCGTGGTGGGACCCGGAACGCTGGGCGTTGGTCTTCCGGGGCGACGACGCGCGGGTCTTCGTGCGCCGTTTGCCGCGCTTTCGGGCGCTCATTGCGGCCTACGAAATTCCGGCGAACTTCGGTTTTTCCGTCGAGGAGGGGACCACGACCGAGCCGCTCGATCCGCGACCCAGCGGCTCGCCGGTGGCCGATTGCGAATGGAGCCGGCGAGTCGGCGAGCTGGCCTTCGAGCTCGATGGGGGCCTCTCGTCCAGATCACGGGCCGCCTACGACCGGGCGCTGGCGGCGCCGGCGGGGTGCCTGGCAGGGCCAGACGAAGCGCGTCTGTGCGCCTGGTTGGGCGCGCTCGATCTCGAAGGGGGGCGTGCCCAGTCGGCGCTCGATCTCCTGGTTCGGGCAGCGGCCCGCGGCGACGTGGACCCGACGACCCTCACGAATCGGGCGGTGGCGCTCGAGGCGCTGCGGCGACCGGACGAGGCGGCGGCGGCGTGGGCCGAGGTAGCCGCGCGGGCCGGCGATTCGGCGCTTGGCCGGCGGGCGCGGGAACGCCGCGCCAAGCTGCTGGCGCACTGAGGACTCCGATCGGTCGCTCTCAGCGGCTGCGGACACCGCTCAAGCTGGCCGTCGATTGGACGCGGCCGAGGGCGGTCCGCAGATCGACCGACCATAGGCCGACCTGTGTCGGGTTGATCCCCGTCGAACCGAGGACGCTGGCCGTTCCGTCGCCGTGGGTATCGAAGAGCGGCGCCGAGCCCGAGAGGTACAGATCCAGGCCGGCGCCGTCCGCCCCGTCGAAAGCGTCGTCCAGCTTGGCGGCCAGCGCGGCGAGGCCGGCGGCGCAGGCGGTCAGGAGGCAGCCCGTCGGTTCCGACACCGCCTCACAGACGGCGGCGTCGAGCGCGGCGCAACCGGACGCCGTGCCGTCCGCGGAACGCGCCAGCGCGAAGAGGGCGGGGACCAGCGCATTGGCGGTGGCCGGCAAGCCGCGGGGGACCAGCGATAACGGACCGAAAGCGGCGCGCGCCGCCGTGCCGAGCCGCAGCGTGAACCCATGTTTGCCAATCGTGAGGAGCCCGTCCCCGTCGCTGGCGGTCGTGTAGGCGGTCAAGGTCGGCAGACCCAAGGTCGCCAATGTGACCGCACCCGCGCCCGCCGGCGGACCGAACACGGCGGTCGAGAGCGTATGGGTGACGAGGTAGTCGCCCGCGACTTCGCTCGGCCCGATGGTGAGCACCGACTGCAACGTCACCGCGTCCAGGATCGCCGCCGCGTCGGCGGCGATCGCGGGGAGCGCCAGCAGCTCGGGCGGGGTGGGGCTGCCGAACAGGCCCAGCGCGATGGCGTCCAGGCTCTCCGCGCCCGACCCGGCCTTGGCGCCCCGGCAGCCGGTCGTCGCGCCCGAGTCATCCACCAGCGGCAGGCCGCGCTGGGCCGTGAGCGCGTCGCCGAGCGGGCCCTCCGCGCCGGGGAAGATCGACGGCGAGCAATCGAGCGGATCGTTGGTGCTCGATCCAGAGAGCGCGTCGACGGTGCAGTCCAGCCAGAGCTGCGCGGGATCGAGCGGGCAGTCGCTCAGATCCGCCCAGGGCGCCGCCAAGGCCGCCGCGGCCGCCAGCGGTGGCTGAAAGCTCAGCGTCGAGGTCACCGCGAAGGTGCCGATGGGGTTGGGGGTGGCGTCGTAGAGCGGCAGCGCCACCTCCACCGTGCTGTCGGCCAGCAGGCTCGAGCCGGGGATGTCGACGCAGCCCCGCGCCAGAACGGTCGTCGCGGTGCCGGTCATGTCCAGGGCCTGGCCAACCGCCGCGCTCACGGTGCCGGTGTTGACGAAATCGTAGAGTGCGGTGCCGCCCGGCGCCAGGTTGGCGATGTCGCGGGCCGGCGTAGGTGGGTGCGCCAAGTTGAGCTCTTCGCACGAGGTCTGATCGTAAAAGCGAACGGTCAAGCCGGTGGCGGTCGCGGCGGCGGTGCTCGACGGCGCGAAGAACGGCGCGACGAGCACGCTGCCGGCCGTCCCGGTCTCGACGATCACCGCGATCTCCGCGCTGGCCGTACCCAAGGTGGCCTGCACTTGAAAGGTGGTCATGAGGCCGGCGCGCACGCCGACGGTGGCCATTCCGGAGGCGTCGCTGACGGCGCTGGTGGCGGCCAGCGTAGCGCCCTGGGCGCCGGCGCCGACCCCCGCTGGCACGATCGCGAAACCGACGGTCTGTCCGGCTGCGGGCACGCCGCGGTTGGTGACGACGAAGCTGGCGGTCTTGGCGTCGCCTGGGCTGAGCTTGATGGCGTCGGCCGCCGCCGCCAGCGCGAAGTTGCCCGTTGGTGGCCCGACCGGCGCGCTCTGACCGGCGCAGGACGTCATTCCGAAGACGCACGGCATGTAAAATAGGCCCAATGCCCACAGCGCGACCGACCGCGCAGCGTCGCGGCGCGCGGCTGTGGAGAAACTGTGGAGTCTTTTGAGCTGGATCGCCCGCGTGCGCAGAGCCAAGCTCGCACCGCGCGCATGCCTGAATTCACGCACCTCCATCTGCACACGCAGTATAGCCTCCTCGACGGCGCGATCCGTCTGGACCAGCTGTTCCCCAAGGTGCTCGAACGCGGGATGAAGTCGGTGGCCATCACCGATCACGGCAACCTCTTCGGCGCGCTCGATTTTTATCAGAAGGCCAAGGCCCATGGGGTGAGGCCGATCTTCGGTTGTGAGACGTACATCGCGCCCGATCGCCTCGACAAGACCGAGCGGCGCTCGAACCACCTCATCCTGCTGGCCAAGAACGAGGTGGGCTGGAAGAACCTGTCGTACCTCAACTCGATGGGCTACCTGGAGGGGTTCTATTACAACCCCCGCATCGACAAGCCGCTCCTGCGCAAGCACGCCGAGGGCCTCTTCGGCCTGTCGGCCTGCCTGGGTGGCGAAGTGGCGCAGACCTTGCGGCGGCGTGGCGCCGAGGCCGCCGAGGTGGTGGCGCGCGAGTTCGAGGACATCTTCGGCCGGGGGAACTTCTTCCTCGAGATGCAGCCCAACGGCCTGGCCGAGCAGGAAGAGGTCAACGGCCAGCTCATCGAGATGTCGAAACGGACCGCCATCCCGCTCATCGCGACCAACGACTGCCACTACCTGAATCAGACCGACGCGCGCGCGCACGAGATCCTGATGTGCGTGCAGCAGAAGAAGACCATCCACGACGAGAAGCGCCTGCACCACCGCAACGACGCCTTCTTCGTGAAGACGCCGGCCGAGATGGAGGCCTACTTCAAGCACGTGCCGGAAGCGCTGGAGAACGCCGCCCGCATCGGCGCGCTGTGCAACGTCGAGTTCAAGCTGGGCGAGACCTTCCTGCCCAAGTTTCAGGTCCCCGACGGCATGACCGCCGAGTCCTTCCTGCAGGCGATCGCCGAGAAGGGCCTGACCAAGCGCATCGAGGAGGCCCACCGGCGTGGCGAAAAGATCGACGGCGACGTCTACGCCGCCCGTTTGTCGCTCGAGCTGGGCGTCATCCAGAAGATGCAATTCGCCGGCTACTTCTTGATCGTCTGGGACTTCATCCGCCACGCCAAGGAGCAACGCATCCCGGTCGGCCCGGGCCGCGGATCGGGCGCCGGCTCGCTGGTGGCCTATTCGACGCGCATCACCGACATCGATCCGATCGCGAACAAGCTGCTCTTCGAGCGCTTCCTCAACCCCGAGCGCGTCAGCATGCCGGACTTCGACATCGACTTCTGCATGAACCGTCGCGACGAGGTGATCCAGTACGTCACCGACAAGTACGGCAAGGACAACGTCGGTCAGATCGTCACCATGCACCAGATCAAGGCGCGCTCGGGCGTGCGCGACATCGGGCGTGCCATGGCGCTGCCGTACGCCGACGCCGATCGGATCGCCAAGTTCGTCCCCGAGCCGATCCAGGGCAAGAGCCCGCCCATCGCGGAGGCCATCGAGAAAGAGCCGCGCCTCAAGGCGCTCTACGACGAGAGCCCCATCTACCGCGAGCTGCTCGACGTCGCCAAGGGCCTCGAGGGCCTCAACCGACACGCCGGCAAGCACGCGGCCGGTGTCGTGATCGGCGATCGCCCACTGTGGGAGTACGTGCCCTGTTTCCGCCCGGCCGGCGACGAGACCGGCATCGTCACCCAGTACGACAAGGACATGGTCGAGAAGGCCGGCTTGGTGAAGTTCGACTTCCTCGGCCTCAAGACCCTGACCGTGATCCAGATCTGCCTCGATCACGTGGCGGCCGATCGCGCCACCCGGGGCGAGGAGCCGCTCGACCTGGCGCTCCTCCCGCTCGACGACGTCGAGGTCTACAAGATGATCTCGCAGGCCGACGTGACCGGCGTCTTCCAGCTCGAGTCGTCGGGCTTCCGCGAGCTGCTCAAGAAGCTGCGCCCCGACTGCTTCGAGGACATCGTGGCCGCCGGCGCGCTCTACCGGCCCGGCCCGCTCGAGGGCGGCATGGTCGACGACTTCATCGAGCGCAAACACGGGCGCAAGAAGGTCGAGTACGACCACCCGTCGCTGGAGCCGATCCTCAAGGACACCTACGGCGTCATCGTCTACCAAGAGCAGGTGATGCAGATTTCATCGGCGCTGGCCGGCTACAGCCTGGGCAAGGCCGATCTGCTCCGCCGCGCGATGGGGAAGAAAAAGCTGGAGGTCATGGCCAAGGAGAAGGCCGGCTTCCTCGACGGCGCCAAAGAGAAGAAGGTCGACGGAAAGGTCGCCGAGCGGGTCTTCGACCTGATGGAGAAGTTCGCCGGCTACGGCTTCAACCGCAGCCACTCGGCGGCCTATGGCCTGCTCACCTATCAGACCGCTTATCTCAAGCGCTACTACCCGGTCGAGTTCTTCGCGGCGCTCTTGAGCTGCGACAAGGACGACACCGACGCGGTCGTGAAGTTCATCGCCGAGGCCAAGGCCAGCGGCATCGCCGTGCTGCGCCCCGACATCGACGAGTCGGGCACGGACTTCACTGTTTCGGAGACCTTGGGAGGGTCCCCGAACCCTCCCACAAAGGGGTCGGCCGAGCAGAGCTCGTCCGCCCCCACGCGATCTGTCTCGGGGAGTTTGGAAGGTGCCGAGCAGAGCTTGGGCGCGCCGACGCGATCGACGGGCGGTAGGAAGGTCATTCGATTTGGTTTGGGAGCGGTCAAGGGGGTGGGCGAGGGGGCGGTGGAGGTCATCAAGATCGCGCGCGACCAGGGCGGCCCGTTCCTATCGCTGTTCGACTTCTGCAAGCGCGTCGACGGCCGCAAGGTCAACCGCAAGGTGGTCGAGGCGCTGGTCAAGGCCGGCGCCTTCGACGGCGTGGCGCAGCGGAACGGCGTCACGCGGGCGCGCCTGTTTGGGGCCATCGGCGTGGCCAGCGAACGGGCGGCCGAGGCGCAGCGCGACCGCGAGAGCGGCCAGACCAACCTGCTGGCGCTTTTCGGCGATGGCGGCGCCGCCGGCGGCGGCTCAGGGAAGGGTGCGCCCGACGAGCACACCTACCCGCCCTTCGACGAGTGGATGCCGCGCGAGATGCTGGCCTACGAAAAAGAGGCGCTCGGCTTCTACATCAGTGGGCACCCGCTCGATCGCTACCTGGGCGAGATCCGCCGCTACACCAACGCCACCGCGGCCAACTGCACCGAGAAGGGCGAGCGGGCCGAGGTGATCCTGGGCGGCGTCGTGATCAGCTTCCAAGAGCGATCGATGAAGAGCGGGCAGGGCAAGTACGCCTTCTTCACCCTCGAGGATCACTCGGGTCAGATCGAGTTCATGGTCAGCTCGAAGAAGCTCGACGAGTACCGCGACCTGTTGTCGAAGGACGAGCCGCTGCTGGTGACCGGCACCGTCGACACGCCGTTCGGCGAGGGCGAGACCGCGCGCGAGCGGCTGCGCTTCTTCGACGCCAAGCCGCTGTCGCGGGTGCGGGCCGAGAAGAGCTCGCTGCTCGACATCAAGCTCAACGCCGATCTGGTGAACGAGGGGCAGATCCGCGCGCTCGAGAAGGTGCTGCGCAGCCACGCCGGCGCTTGCAAGGCGGTCCTGCGCATGGAAATCCCGATGCGCAGCGAGACCGTGCTGGCGCTGGGCGACGACTACAAGATCGCCGCCAGCGACGAGCTCTTGGCCCGCATCGAGCAGATCTTCGGGGCGCGGGTGGCGGTTTTACGGTAGCCCGCGCGGGTCAGCTGGAGGCGGCCACGCATCTGAACGTGACCGGATCGCAGATCAGGCTGGCCGACGGGTCGCAGTCGCTGGTGGTGTTGCAGGTTTCGGTGGCCAGTGCGTACGGATAGCAGGTCCCGAGCGAGCCGCTGCCCGAGAGCGAGCTGACGTTTTGGTCGGTCCCCTGCGACAGACAGAAATAATGGGCCATGCACTCGGCGGTCATGTCGCAGCGCTCGCCGAAGGGGATGTTGCCGGTGAACAGGCCGCTGCAGTTGCCGATGGCGGCCTGCGCGTCGGGGACCGTCGACTGCAGCTCGGTGCAGCGCAGATCCTGATAGGCGGCGAAGCAGGAAACGGCCGCGCTCGCGTTGATGACCATCAGCCCCTCGGAGACGGCCGTCGCGACCAGGGCGAGCTGCTGGCTGAAGGCCACCGACGCCCGATCCTCGCAGGAAGAGCCGCCGCTTGCCGCGGGCGCCGCGCCCGCGTCGGCCAGGCAGACGTTCGGGGCGGCATCGACCGCCCCCGCCGAACCCGCGTCCGTCGTTCCTGCGTCCGCCGTTCCGGCGTCGGCGGGTGCCGAGGCGTCGATGGAAGCTCCCGCCGAGCCGCTGCAACAAACCTGGCGCGAGCAGAAAGCCTGGGCCAGCCCGGTCACCAAGGCCCCCGTCGTGGTGAGGCTGGCCGTCGGGGTACCGTTTCCCGAATCGCAGCCAACCAGGAACCCGACCAGGGCCAGCGGGGCCATCCAGTACCGAACCGACTGAGCGCGCATGTTCGGTTTGCATATCACGGCTGACGCACCGAACGCGCGTGACGACTATTCCGCTGCGCGCCGCGTCGAATTCTCCAGGTGCATCGATCAATGAGCTAGCCGCCGCCGAATGGCCCCACTATGATCCGAGCATCTTGCCCCGCGAAGCCGCGCGCCCGCGGCAAAAAGCCGCGCCATCGCCGACGGTCCGCCTGCTGTTGCAGGACGTGGCCGAAGGGATTCGTGTCCTTCAGACCCGGGACGGCATCGAGCTGACGGACGCGCAGATCTTGGAGCGCGCCAGGAATATCGTCACGGGATTGCTGGGGAATTACCGCATCCGCTCGATCGAGGCGCGCGACGCCCCCCGCGAAGCACGGGAGCCGCGGGGGGTGCAGCAGATGAACTTTTTAGACGAGATCGAAGCCCGCGCCGAAGCCCGGAACAACGGCCGCCCCGGCCGCGCCTGAGGGCGGCCGCTACTTTCGTCTTCGGAGGGTAGCCCGCTCGCGTACCTCCCTCTGTGGGGAGCATGCGGCTGTTCACGCGGATTGCCGTCCGATGGCTGCAGGGCTCTGCCTAGATCGAAGGGTGTGACTCACCCGTTTGAGAGAGCAATAAGTAGCGCCGGAGGACTGTACCCGCAGCCCATCAGATCGGGTCAACTCCACCAAGAAGGGATCGCGTTGGAGGCTGATCCTCTGGGAGAGCGCTCGCGACGGGAGAGAGTGGAGTGCATCCGTATCGACCAGAGGGGCCGGCCGGTGCTACGCTTTCGCCGTGAGCCGGAGCTACGTTGCCGTGTTCGAGAGAGAAGAGGATGGGGGCTTTTCGGTCTACGTTCCCGACTTGCCTGGCTGCGTCTCTCAGGGCGACTCGCACGAAGAGGCTGTGGAACATGTCCGCGAGGCGATCGAGTGCTACCTGGAGGCTTTAGTGAAGCTGGGTCGGCCGATTCCAGAACCCCGGACCTCGATAGAAGCGGTGCAGGTCGAAGCCGCTTGAGCGGCCTTCCGCAGATCAACGGCGTCCGCCTGCTGCGGGCGCTCGCCCGAGCCGGATTCAGCGAGATACACGCCAAAGGCAGCCACGTCACCGTGGCCCACCGCGAGGATTTGACGCGCATAGCTGTCATACCTGTCCACAAAGGTAAGGACGTGCGACCCGGAACGCTGCGGGCGATTCTGACGAGTGCTCGGGTCACGGTAGACGAGCTGAAAGAGCTTCTGTGACGCTTCCGGGTTCCTTGCGGTAGGCGGCGGGACCTGGCCGTAAAATCGAACGATCGATCCGTTCAAGAAACTCGGGCGCCCGCCGATTTTTAGGGTGGAGCGACTTACCGCTCGGTTCTGGGGAGACGACATGTTGAACGGCCTCGTGAGCGCGCTATTCGTCGTTGCCGGTGGCGCCTGCGCCATGGCCGGCTATGCGATCGGCTCCTGGCGCCAGCGCCGCGCGATGGAGTCGGATCTGGCCGACGAGCTGTTCGCCGAGCGCAACTTCGATCTCCTCGACGAGCCGCTGCAGCGCCGCGATCAGCGCTTCAACTGAGAGGGTCGGCTCAGAGTCGCGTGAGCGCCGACGGGCTTCGCTCGGCGGTGCTCGCCCGCGGGAGATCTAAAGGACCCTCCGAGGCCTCCGAGGGTCCTTTTCTTAGTAGACAGCGGCCAGCCGTTCGATCGCCGCGCGGTAGAACTCGGGGCGGATCTCGACGCCCACGTAGCGCCGCCCGAGCGCCGCCGACGCCAGCGCGCCGGGACAGAGCCCGCCGAACGGCTCCCACACGACGTCGCCCGGATCGGTGCAGGTCCGGACGATGAGCTCGAAGAGCCCGCGCGGTTTCTGGTTGGTGTGCAGGGCCGCGCCGGCCCGCTTGAGGCGCTCCGGCCCGCGCAACGCCGGCGCGCTCCAGAGGTTGGTGACGCCCACCTCGCAGTGAAACTTGGCCCGCATCTTTTCCCACGTGGCCGCCGACAGCGGCGTCCGGTCGTCGGTGCTGAAATACGGGCGACCGGCGCGGGCGCCGTGGCGGTTGGCGTAGGCGGCCAGCCGCTCGAAGGCCTCCGCCGGCGGGAAATACCAGAGGTGGCAGTCGGTCAGGTACTTGCGGGTGGCGGCGTTCTTCACGCCGCAGGCGGCGTTGGCGCGCGACAGCGGCAGGCCGGCCCGGCGCCATTCGTGGCGCAGCCAGTCCTGCATCGAGACCGGCTGGCCATCGACGACGAAGCGGGCGGCTTTGACGTACTGGACGCAGATCTCGGTCACCACCGGGAACTTGCGCAGCGTCTGCGTGTTGGCGTTCCCCGCGATGTGGCCGAGGCCCTTGTTCCAGACGTGACAGTTCCGGTACTCCCAGCCTTGCCCGGCGATCTCACCGTGGACGTGGGCCCAGCCGACCTCGGTGCCCCAAAACCAGAGCGTGGTCTGCGGGGTGGCCCGCCGGGTCCAGGCCGCGATGTGCGGGCGATACCAGGCCGCCAGATCGACCGGGGTGGGGGGATCGCCGTCGTAGCCGGCGATGCCGTAGGGCCCGTCGGCGATGATGCAGGTCGGCTCGGGCCAGCGGTCGTAGAGCGTCTCGGCCGGCGCGTGGTGGATGGTCGCGCCGCGCCGCTCGAACGAAGCGGCGGGGAGGGGCACCTCAGGCCAGGTGCGCCGCTTTGAGCGCGGTCAGGATCACCCGCGTCGCCGGCGACTGGTTGAGGGTGTAGAAGTGGATGCCCGGCGCGCCGCCGTGGAGCAGCTCCACCGCCTGGGCGGTGGTCTGCGCGATCCCCAGCGCGGCGGTGGCGGCCTCGTCGTCGCGCGAGCGTTCCAGCTCGGCCTGCAGCGGGATGGGCAAGCTGGCGCCGCACAGCTTGGTCATCCGTTCGACGCCCGCCAGGCTCCGGATCGGCATCAGGCCGGGGATGATCGGGACCTGGATGCCGGCGGCGCGCGCGCGCGCGACGAAATCGAAATAGAAGCGGTTGTCGAAGAAAAGCTGCGTCACGACGAAGTCGAGGCCGGCATCGACCTTGGCCTTGAGGTGGCGGATGTCCTGATCGATGTCGCGGCACTCGATGTGCCCTTCGGGGTTGCCGGCGCCGCCCAGGCACAGCTTCCGCCCGTAGCGTCTCCGTATGAAGGCGATCAGATCGGCGGCGAAGCCGAAGCCGTTTTCGGTCCGCTCGAAGCGCGCCTGCCCGGCCGGGGGATCGCCCCGCAGCGCCATGACGTTCTCGATGCCGGTCTCGACCAGGCTGTCGAGCACGCCGGCGATCTCGCTCTCGGTCGCGCCGGCGCAGGTGAGGTGGGCCATGGCGGTGAGGCGCGCTTCGCGCTCGATCCACTGGACCAGCTCGATGGTCTTGGTGCGCGTGGAGCCGCCGGCGCCGTAGGTCACCGACACGAAGGCCGGGGACAGCTCGGCCAGATCGCGGATGGTTCGCTCCAGCGCCAGCCGACCGGCGTCGGTCTTGGGCGGGAACAGCTCGAACGAGAAGAGCTTGCGGCCGTGATCCGCGAGCAGCGTGGCGATCTTCATGCGGTGGCGCCCGACGCCAGCCGCTCGGCCACGAAATCGGCGTCGAGCGTGATGGTCTCGCCCTTGCGGTCCGGAGCGTCGAACATGATGTCGTGGCAGATCCCCTCGACGAGGGTGCGCAAGCTGCGCGCGCCGGTGCGGCGGTCGATGCTGTGCCGGGCGATGAGGCGCAGAGCGCCGTCGGTGATCTGCAGGTCCACGCCGTCCATCTTGAGCAGCGCCTGGTACTCGCGCACCACCGCGTCGGGCGGCGCCGTCATGACCATGAACAGATCGTCTTCCGAGAGGGGATCCAGCTCGACCCGCACCGGCAAGCGACCCAGGAGCTCGGCCAGCAGGCCGTAGTCGAGCAGCTCTTTTTCCGTGGCGGGCCGGCTGGGGGCCGGACCGCCACGGCCGCCCGAATTTGGCCCACTCCGGCCGCCCGAGCCGAAGCCCACCGGTTTGCCGCCGCCGTCGCTCAGCTTCAGGTCGGAGAAGGTCCCGGCCGCGATGAAAAGGATGTCTTGGGTGTCGACCACCACGAAGTCGTGCTTGTTCCAGTGCTGGGTGACGTTCTGGGGGGCGAAGACCTCGCGCCCCTCGAGCAGCTTGAGCAGCGACTGCTGGACCCCTTCGCCGCCGATGTCGCGCGCGCCGGCGCCGGTGCGGGCCCCCTGGTTGCGGCGGGCGATCTTGTCGATCTCGTCGATGAAGACGATTCCGCGCTGGGCCAGCTCGACGTCCTGATCGGCGCGGTGTAGGAGCTCGCCCACCATGACCTCGACGTCCTTGCCGTAATATCCGGCCTCCGTGTATTCGGTGGCGTCGGCCACCGTGAAGGGGACCTCCAGGCACTGCGCCAAGGTGCGCGCGATGTGGGTCTTCCCCGAGCCGGTCGGCCCCAGCAGCAGCAGGTTGGATTTCTTGATGAGGCGCTTGCCGGCCGGCGTCGGCTGATGGCAGCGCTTGAGGTGGTTATAGGCGGCGATGGCCACCGTGCGCTTGGCGCGCTCCTGGCCGACCACGTAGCGGTCCAGATAGGTGAAGATCTGGCGGGGGGTCTGGAGCGGCTGCCGCTCGGCCGTCCGGGGGTTGGTTTTCATGACCGAGGCCCGGCAGTATCCCTTAGGTCGCCGCCCCTCGCCAGGCGGCGGGGTGTTTTATCTGGCGCCGATGCCGGCTTTTACGCTAGAAAACGCGACATGAGCTTCACGACCACCGCCGTCATCGAAAGTGTCACCGCCCGCGAGATCCTCGACTCCCGTGGCAACCCCACGGTGGAGGTCGACGTCACGCTCGACTCCGGCGAGGTCGGCACCGCGGCGGTCCCCTCGGGCGCCTCGACCGGCGAGCACGAGGCGATCGAGCTGCGCGACGGCGACAAGAAGCGCTACTTCGGCAAGGGCGTCAAGAAGGCCTGCGAGAACGTGATCAGGCTGCTCGGCCCGGTGGTGATCGGCCGCGACGTCTTCGATCAGGCCGGGCTCGACGCGGCGATGATCGCGGCCGACGGCACGCCCAACAAAGGGAAGATCGGCGCCAACGCCATCTTGGGCGTCTCGATGGCGGCGGCCCGCGCCGCGGCGCTCGAGCTGGGCGTCCCGCTCTACAAGTACCTGGGTGGTCCGGGCGCGCGCGTGCTGCCGGTGCCGCTCATGAACATCATCAATGGTGGCGCCCACGCCGACAACTCGCTCGACTTCCAGGAGTTCATGATCGTACCGAAGGGCGCGGCCAATTTCTCCGAGGCGCTGCGCGCCGGCGCCGAGGTGTTCCACACCCTCAAGAAGCTGCTCCACGACCGCAAGGCCTCGACCGGGGTCGGCGACGAGGGGGGCTTCGCGCCGGATCTGCCGGGCGCCGAGGCGGCCTTGAGCGTCGTTTCCGAGGCCATCGAGAAGGCCGGCTACAAGCCGGGCAAGGACGTCGCGCTCGCGCTGGACGTCGCCTCGAGCGAGCTTTGGGACAAGACCAGCCACACCTATAAGCTCCCCGGCGAAGGCAAGGAGCTGGACGGCAAGGGGATGGTCGAGTTTTACGCCAAGCTCTGCGAGAAGTTCCCCATCGTGTCGATCGAGGACGGGATGGCGGAGAACGACTGGGACGGCTGGGTGGCGCTCACCCAGGCGCTCGGCAAGCGGGTCCAGCTGGTCGGCGACGATCTGTTCGTCACCAACACCGAGCGTATCGAGACCGGCATCGCCAAGGGCGCCAGCAACAGCGTGCTCATCAAGGTCAACCAGATCGGATCGTTGACCGAGACGCTCGACTCGGTCGAGATGTCGCACCGCAACGGCTGGACCACCATCATCTCGCACCGCTCGGGCGAGACCGAGGACACCTTCATCGCCGACCTGGCCGTCGCGGTCCGTTCGGGGCAGATCAAGACCGGCTCGCTGGCCCGCTCGGAGCGCGTCTCCAAGTACAACCGCCTGCTCCGCATCGAAGAAGAGCTGGGCAGCGCCGCGATCTGGGGCGGCACCCTGGGCCGCCTCTAAGTCGCCGCCGAATCAAATCTTGATGCGCGGGCTGGCGGTCGTGGCAGGCGGGCTCTGGGTGCTGTCGATGGCCTGCGCGACCTCGGGCGAAGCGGGCGCGCGGCCGCCGGTCGCCGTCGCCGATCGGATGTCGCCGGCGTCGCTGCAGCAGGGGCCTTCCTTGCAGGAGACCGGCCGGATCGCGACCATGCCCGTTTCGAACGGCGGTCTACAGATTCAAGCCGCTTCTATTGGGCAGGCTCGGCCCCGCCGGTCGCGCAAACAGGCGCTGCGCGGCATGCGCGAGCCGGCCCATCCGGCGCCCTGAATCAACCGCGGCCGGTCGGGCGGCACGCTCTAGCTGCCCAGGATGTTTCGGGCGATCACCATCCGCTGAATCTGGCTGGTGCCCTCGTAGATCTGCAGCAGCTTGGCGTCGCGCATGAGCTTTTCGACCGGGTAATCTTTGGTGTAGCCGTAGCCGCCGAAGATCTGGACCGCGTCGGTGGAGGCCCGCATGGCGGCGTCGGCGCCGTAGGCCTTGGCGTAGCTCGACACGATGCTGTCGGGCTTCCCGGCGTCGATGCCGGCGGCGGCTTTGTGGCACAGCAGGCGGGTGGCCTCGTAGGCGATGGCCATCTCCGCCAGCATGAACTGGATGGCCTGGTGCTGCGCGATCGGGACCCCGAAGGTCTTGCGCTCGAGGGCGTATTTCTTCGATTCGTCGAGCGCGCGGTGGATGATCCCGGCCGCGCCGGCCGCGATCCAGGGCCGCGTGCGATCGAAGGTCCGCATCGCCAGCTTGAAGCCTTCCCCCTCGACGCCGACCAGGCGGTCCTTGCCGATCTTGACCTCCTCGAAGATCACGTCGGTCGTGTTGGAGCAGCGCTGCCCCATCTTGTTCTCTTTCTTGCCGACCGAGAGGCCGGGGGTGTCGCGGTCTACCAGGAAGCAGGTGATCCCTTTGTGCCGGGTGGTTCCTTCCTCGCGGGCGAACACCGTGTAGAAGCTGGCCACCCCGCCGTTGGTGATCCAGCGCTTCTGCCCGGTCAGCAGGTAGTCGTCGCCCACCTTGCGGTAGCGCGACTTCATGCCGGCGACGTCGGATCCCGCGTCGGGCTCGGAGCAGCAGTAGGCGGCGAAGATCGGCTCGGCCAGCAGGCGCCCGAAGACGCTCTTCTTTTGCGCGTCGGTGCCGGCCAGGATGACCGGCATGGTCCCCAGCATGTTCCCGGCCATGGTGGTGTTGACGCCGGTGCAGCCATAAGAGATCTCCTCCAGCACCAGGCAGTGCGCCAGACACGAGAGCCCCAGGCCGCCGTAGGCCTCGGGGATCTCGCAGTTCATGAGACCGGTCTCCCAGCCCTTCTTGCAGATCTCGGCCGGGAATTTCCCCTGCTCGTCCATCTCCCCGGCGACGGGGATGATCTCCTTGCGCGCGAAGTCCCGGGCGGTTTCGCTGAGCTGTCTCTCTTCGTCGGAGAACTCGAAGCTGGGCATGCGCGCGATTATAAGGGAACGCCGCTATTTCGGGGCGTCCGCCGCGGCCGCCTGACGCCGGGCCCGGCGCTCCTCGCGCTCGGCGGCCTTGCGCTGCTCCAGGCGGAAGGCGTCGCGCGTGGCCCGCGCCCCCATCATGAACCCGAGCACGATCCCCAGCAGCAACACCACCGGGATGAAGATGAAGTGCGACGACGGCGGCGCCGCTAGCGCCAGCGCGATCATGGCCGCGGTCCCGCGCCGTCGATCTTGCCGACGGTGCGGCGCAGCTCCTCGACGTCGCGGCGGACGCGCGCGAGGCCGCGGGCCACGGAGAGCACATAGACCAGGACCGCGATCCAGATGAATCCGTAGGCGGTCCCGACGAACGGGGCCGCCGGCAGCTCGGGGCGCAGCGCCCCCTCGACCTTTTGGAACTCCTGCGCCGAGGCGGTCCCGGCCCAAAGTGTGACCAGAACGGCGACCTGGGCGACGGAGCGAAGCAGGCGTGCCAGCGGGCTGGTCATGAGCGGGCCTCCAGGATTTCGTCGACGTCCAGGCGCAGCGCGGCCAGATCGGCGCGGGCGCGCTCGAGCCGCATCCGCAACGCGAGGAGCAGCGACCAGACCACCAGGATCAGCGCGAAGGCGCTCCAGAACGCCGGCCGCATGCGCGGATCGAGCGTGGGCACCACCGTCGTCTGCGGGTGCACGGTCCGCCAGATGTCGACGCTCTTGTAGACCAGCGGTACGTCGATGGCCGCGAAGAGCGCCAGCGCCGCCGACAGCTTGCGGCCCGCTGGCCCCGCGTACCGCCGCGCCAGCAGGTACGCCATCATCACCAGCTCCAGCAAGAGCGAGCTGGTGAGCCGCGCGTCCCACTGCCACCAGACGCCCCAGGCTTTGCGCCCCCACAGCGGTCCGGTCACCAGCGTGCAGATCCCGAACAGCACCGCCAGCTCGCCGGCCGAGGCCGCCACCCGATCGCCGGCCTCCGACCCCTTGAACAGATAGGCGATGCTGCCGCCCGCGCAGGTGAAGGTGGAGAGGAACAGCATCGTCGCGCAGGGGACGTGGAAGTAGAAGATCTTCTGCACGAACCCCATCACCGGCTCCAGCGGCGCCCCCAGGATCATGCGGGGAACCACCAAGAAGCCGGCGGCCGCGGCCGTCGCTGCGACCAGGAATCCGGTGCCCACGGATCGCATGCCGAAATACTACCCCGAAAGGGGCGCCGAAGCGCGGCCCGAACTGCTGCTACGATAGGCTGCAATGCGTGGCTCCGAGCGCCCCTTTCGACCGGTGGCCGGTCATCCGATCGGGCTTCCGATCGGTCATCCGATCGGGATTGGCCCCGGACGGAATTGAGTCCCGCGATGTCCGACGACACCACGCTCTCGGCTTTTCGGGCCGTCCCGCGGACCGGGGTCATCTACGTCACGACCGAGGCCGCCAAGCGCGGCTTTCACGGCAGCGATCCGGCCTGGTCGAACCTGGGTCAGGGACAGCCGGAGACCGGCCCCTTGTCGGGCGCGCCGCCGCGCGTCCACGACGTCACGATCGACGTCGACGATCAGGAGTACGCGCCGATCCCGGGGATCTGGGAGCTGCGCGAGGCGATCGCGTCGCTCTACAACAACCTCTATCGGCGCGGGATGCCCTCGCAGTACAGCGCCGAGAACGTGGCCGTCTCGGGCGGCGGGCGCGCCTCGCTGACCCGCGCGGCGGCCAGCCTGGGGCACGTCAACCTGGGTCACTTCCTGCCCGACTACACCGCCTATGAAGAGCTGCTCGACATCTTCAAGGCCTTCACGGCGATCCCGATCCTCCTCGAAGGCGACCGCGGTTACGCGTTTACCGTCGACGATCTGCGGCGCGAGGTCCACGGACGTGGCCTCGCGGCGCTGCTGCTTTCGAACCCCTGCAACCCGACCGGCAAGCTGGTGCAAGGCGACGAGCTGGCCAGCTGGGTCGGCGTCGCCCGCGAGCTCGACTGCGCGATGCTGTTCGACGAGTTCTACTCGCACTACATCTGGACCGTCCCCGCGGGCGGCTTGCCGGTCTCTAGTGCGGCCCGCTACGTCGAGGACGTCGAGCGCGATCCGGTGATCCTGTTCGACGGCCTGACCAAGAACTGGCGCTATCCCGGCTGGCGCGTCACCTGGACCATCGGTCCGCGGCGGGTGATCGAGGCGGTGGCCAGCGCCGGATCGTTCCTGGACGGCGGCGGTTCGAAGCCGCTCCAGCGGGCGGCCATCCCCCTGCTCGACGAAGCGCACGTCGTCGCCGAGACCAACGCCATCCACGCCGCCTTTGGCGCCAAGCGCGAGCGCATGCTGGCGGGCCTGGCGCGGCTCGGGATCGAGACCGACCGCGCCCCCGACGGGACGTTCTACCTCTGGGGCCGCGTCGGGGAGCTCCCGCCGCCGCTCGACGACGGAATGGGGTTCTTCCGCGCCGCGCTCGATCACCAAGTCATCGTCGTCCCCGGCGAATTCTTCGACATCAACCCGGGCAAACGCCGCCACCAGCGCGCCTCGCGGTTCCGCCGCCACGTCCGCTTCTCGTTCGGCCCCTCGCAAGAGAGCCTCGACGCCGGCCTGGCGCGCCTCGCGACCATGATCGGCGAAGCGCGCACGAAAGGGTGAAGGCAGGGTCTGGTTAGCTGCGGATATCGAGGGCGGTCGTCAGGGCGCGGTCGAGATCGGCGAGCTTGCGCGCGGCCAGCTCCGACACATATCCGGTCAATCGGGCCTTGAACATTAGGGTCAGGACTTCGTGAAGGCCGGCCGGACCGCCCACGTCGCACCCAGTTCTCCGCCGCCGGCTGCGGTCGGCGGTGGCCTACGTTGTCAATGTCAATGTCCGCTGCGCCGACGGCCCGTGCATCTTCGCGGGCTGTGTACTGAACGGCTACTGGCAGTGAATCAGTCGCCGCCGACGATCGGTTCGAAGGCCCACAGGCCGGCGGTTACGAACAGGATGTCGACGGCTACCAGGAACTCGGTCCAGAAGCGCGCGCCGTCGAAGTCGGGCGAGATCGGGTCGATGAGCTGGGTGGTGCCGCGCGCCCCGGCGATCACGATGGGGACGATGATCGGGTAGAGCAGGGTGGCCAGCAGGGCGTCGCGGCCGCGCGCGCGCAGCAAAGCCGCCGAGAAGATGCAGCCGGCGGCGGCGAACCCGATGGTCCCCAGCGCCAGCAGCAGCGCGACCTGGCCGATCACAGCGCCCAGGTTGGCGGAGAACAGCACCGCCGACAGCCCGGTCAGCACGGTCTCGGTGATGGCCATCAGCGCGCAGGTCGCGCAGAGCTTGCCCAGGTAGATGGCGGCGCGCGGGGCCGGCGTCAGCAGCAGCGAGCGGATCGCCTCGCCCTCGCGCTCGCGATCGAAGGCGCGGCTGAGGCCGACGGTCCCCGACATGACCAGCGCGATCCAGAGGATGCCGGCCACCACCGGCGACGGCGGGCGGGCCCCCTCGACCACGAAGGCGAAGCTGAAGATCAAGACCACCACCACCGCCAAGAAGGTCATGGTGGCGATCACCTCGCGGCTGCGCCACTCGATGGCCAAATCCTTGCCGGCGATCCGCAGCGCCTGGCTCAGGAATCCGGGGGCGCGCGGCGCCGCTGCCGGCGAATCAGGCACGGGTCTTGGTCTCGTAGGTGGCGCGTAGGGTGGCGGCGCCGAAGCCGCTGGCCGCGGTCTCGTCGAAGACCACCCGGCCGCGGCGCAGGATGACCACCTGATCGGCGGCCGCCGCGGCCGCGTCCAGATCGTGCGTGACCAACACGACCACCCGGCCGGCGGCCCGCTCGGCCGTCAGCTCGCGGGTCAGCCAGTCGGCGCCGGCCGGATCGAGCGCCGAGGCCGGCTCGTCGAAGAGCAGCAGCGCCGGATCGTGGGTCAGCGCGCGCGCCAGCGCCAGCCGCTGCATCATCCCGCGGGAGAAGGTCCGCGCCGGCGCGTCCGGCGGGACGTCGCCCAGGCCCACGCGGATCAGCAGCGCCTCGGACCGGCGGCGCCCGTCGGCGATCCCATAGAGCGCGGCGAAGAGCGTGAGGTTTTGCAGCGCGGTCAGATCGCCGTAGAGACCGGGGTCGTGGCCCACGTAGCCGATGCGCGCCCGCAGCGGCGAGCCGTGACCGAGACGGTCGTCGCCCCAGCGCACCTCGCCGCTGGTGGGCGCGACCAGCGTCGAGAGGATCCCGAGCAGCGTGCTCTTGCCGGCGCCGTTCGGTCCCAGCACGGCGGCGACGCGTCCCGGCTCGAAGGCGGCGCTCACGCCCGCCAGCGCCCGGCGGCCGTCGTAGATCTTCCCGACGTTCGCGAGGCGCAGCGCGGCGGTCGAGCCCGTCATGTCGCGCGCTGCTCGTCGAGCGCCGCCAGCTCCCGATAAACCTGTTCGAGCCGGCCGACCAACTGCTTGCGCCGCTCGGGCGGCGGCGCGCCCCCGCCGCGGGTGGTGGTCTCGAACGCCACCAGGTCGGCGTAGAGCGCCTCGCGCCGATCGACCAGCTGCTCTCGCTGGTCGGCGACCTGGGCGCGCTTGCCGGCCTCTTTCGGCCGCCGTCCGAAGACGATGGCGGCGGCCACCAGCGCGAGCGCCAGGATCCCCGCGGCGTTGCGACCGGTGGCGTCCGTCGAGGGGAGCCCATCGAGTACGAACGACACCGAACCGCCAGGCGGCACCGCATCCACCGGCATGACCCAATACTTGCGCCCGCCGAGCTCGCGCTCCTGCCGCTCGCCGATGCCGCGCCCGCTCACCGTCAGGCCCGGGATCTGTTCGGTGATGAGCGTAAAGGGGCCGATGCCATTGGGCATGGGCTGCACGAAGTCGCGCGTGCGGCCGTGGTAAGGGAGCACGAACCCGAAGGTCACCTCGTGCCCGGCGTTCTTGGCGGTGGTCCCCAAGGTGGCGCGCTTGGGCGTGAACGCGCCGTGAACCGCCATCCCGTGGTTCTGGCGGACGTCGATCTTGCGCTCGTTCTCTTGCGCCTGCGCGCTCACGAAGCCGCTGGGGAGCGGGATCTCGATGGCGCCCGGGCCGGGGTCGAACATCTTGTCGGAGTTGTTCTCGAACGGGAACAGCTCGAGGAACTGCAAGGTGTCCTCGTGCATCTGCACGACGATGCGCGCGCCTGCGCCGATGGTCATCACCGACGGATCGGCGGTGCGGGCGAGCGCGCGGATCTCGGCCCGCGCGCCGCCCGACGACGGCATCGGGAAGGGGGCCGTGCCCAGCCGGGTGCCGTGCCATTCGACGACCGCGGCGTAGCCGGTGGTGTCGCCGGTGGGCAGCCCGGTGAAGCGGGCCAGCCCGGCGCCGTCGCTCTTGCCGTGGCGCACGTCGATCTTGTTGTTCTGGTCGATCATCCCCAGCAGCACGGCGTGGTTTCCGATCGGTGCGCCGCTCTCGTCGAGGACGCGCACCTCGAGCGTGCCGGCCGGCAGCGCCGCATCGGCCGTGGCGACGCCGGCGGTCGCGCCGAGTACGAAGGGGGGCGGCTCGTCGCCGACGGAGGCAGCGGCGCCGGCGGCCGAGGGCGCCGCGGAGCCACCCGTCGCGGGCGCACGGACGGGCGTCCCGAGATCGGCGATCAGCATGGTCCGCAAGCCACCCTCGGCGGGGAGCGTGAAGGTCTCCGTGGTGAGGACCTCCTTGCCGACGGTGACCTCGGCGCGAAACCCGTCGCCGGGGGCCATCCCCTCGAAGAGCACCCGGCCACTGGCGTCGGTCTTCTCAGCCCGCCGGCGCGAGTCGCCGCCGGCGTTCTTGATGATGGCGCTCACCTCGACACCCCCCACGGCGTTGGCCGGGAGCTGGCGCGACACCCGCACGCTCACCGTGCCGACGGGCATTCCCAGATCCGGCAGTGGCCGGCCGACGATCTCGGCCAGGTTGGGCATGCCGGCGCCCATCATCGGCTGCGCGCGCGCGACCGAGGCCCAGGCCAAGAGCGGGATCAGACCGAGGAGAGTCGGGCGCCGCATTTTTTGCAGAATTGAGCGTCGGGGTCGTTGAGGGTGCGACAGCCCGCGCAGGCCGGTCGCTCGCTCGGCACGGTTGGGTGGACGGGGGCAGTCACAGATACAGGAGAAGGGGACGGTTCAGCGGACGCGGCAGCGGTTTCGACCGCCGCCCTCGCGGCCTCTGGGGCCAGCTTGATTCGCATGGCCAGCTCGCGCTCGATCAGGACCCGGTAGTCGTCGCCGGCCTCGATCTCGCCGATGAGCCGCATGGCGCGCGTTCGATAGCGCTCGATCATCTCGCGGTAGTCGCGCTCGGCGATTTTGCGCATCTGGAAGTCGAGCTCGATCTCTTTGATGGCCTTCAAGACCAGCTGCTTCTCGCGCTCGAGCTCGCGCGGCCGGCGGCCGCCGCGCGCGGCGGGCGTCGTCCAGGCCGCGCGCGTCAGCGGATCGATCACCCGCCAGAGCGCCGCGCCGGCCAGAGCCAAGGTCATCCCGCCCAGGCACAGCATCACCAGCGGCGGCCCCCAGCGCATCTTTTCGAACAGTGCCGCGTAAGCACCCGCCGCCAGCGCGCCCACGGCCGCGAGGAGCCAGAGCGGGATCCGCCGCCGACTCGGTTCGGCCACCGGACGGCCCGGAGAGCTGCGCGCGACGGCGGGGCTGGGTGCCTCCGCGAGCGGTCCGACTTTAGTCAAGGTTGCGGAGCTCGTCATCGAGCTTGTCGGAGAGGTCGGGGTCGGCTACGGCCTGCTCGCTGGCGTCGGCCGGCGCGATGGTCGGGCGGCGCGCCAGTCGATAGGCGCCGTAGCCGAGGCCCACCGCGGCCAACGTCCCGAGGCTGTACGGCAGCAGCCAGGCCAACCGGTTGAAGCCGCGATCGATCGGTGAGGCCAACGCCACCTGCCCACCGTACTTGCGGATGAAGTATTCGATGACCTGATCGCGCGTCTTGCCTTGGTTGAGGAGCTGGCGAATCTCGATCCGATCCTGGGCGGCGTGGCCGCAGTTCTCGGTGGCGCAGTCGAGCAGGTTATGCCGACAGGTGCCGCACTGGCAGATGATGTTGCGCACCAGCCAGTTCTCATCGACGCCGACCGGCATGGGCGGCTCGAGGGTCTCGTTCGGCATTTGCGCCTGCGCTTCCGCCGGAGCCTGCGCCCAGACCGGCCGGGCGTGTAGGGCGACGAGGCCGGCCGCACCGAGCGCCAGCCAGAGGACCATGCCGGCCGCGCCCACCTGTCGGGCCGGACCGGCGGTGACGCCGGCCGTGATCCGTTCCAGGACCGCGTCGGGCATCAGGCAGATTCCGGTTCCGATCGCGAGCAGCATGAACCCGAACCAGATCCAGTCGACCACCGGGTTCACCACCAGCTTGAAGGTGCCGTTCCCCTCGGCGAGATCGTAGTTGCCGAGCGTGACGTAGAGATCCTCGGCCGGCCCGCGGCGGATGGCGACCTCGGTCGTCGGCTCGCTCTCGTGGTTGTGGAAGAACCACTTGGCGGGCCGCAGGTGGTCGATCACCTTGCCGTCCACCAGCGCGGTCACCTCGCCGGTCACCATCTCTTTCTGGCGGTCCTCCTCGTGCGCGAGCCGCTCGAAGCGGACGGTGTAGCGGCCGAGCTTGGCCTCGGCGCCCGGGACCAGCTTGACGTCGGTCTCTTTTTTGTACGCCGTGCCCGCGAAGCCTATGAACATCAGCACGATGCCGACGTGGACGACGTAGCCGCCGTAGCGCCGCTTGCCGCGGATCACCATGCCCATCAGCGAAGAGACCGTATCGTCGCCCGTGTTCTTCTTGCGGACGGAGACGCCGCGCGCGAACTCCTGCGCGATGGTCGTGAAGGTGAAGGCGCAGAAGCCGAAGCAGATCACGCCGGCCGGCGCCACGCCTAGGCCACATGCGAGACCGATCGCGATCGTGACCACCGCCGCCAGGCTGGGCCAGAAGAACTGATAGCGCAGGTGCGAGACCGTGGCTTTGCGCCAGGCGATGAGCGGCCCAACGCCAGTCAGGAACAGCAACGCCAGGCCGATGGGCACCATCCACTTGTTGAAGAACGGCGGCCCCACCGTGATCCGCTGGCCCGTCAGCGCCTCCGACAGCGTCGGGAACATGGTCGCGAACATGATGAAGAAGGCCGCGAAGAGCAGGATCCAGTTGTTGACGGTGAAGGCCGCCTCGCGCGACAGCCACGAATCGAGGCGCGCCCGCGAGCGCAACTCCGGTACGCGCTTGATGACGAACCCGAAGCTGACGATCAGCGTGATCGACATGAAGATCGTGAAGATCCAGGCCAGCTTGGTATCCTGACCGAAGGCGTGCACCGACTGCACGATCCCCGAGCGGGTCATGAACGTCCCGAAGATGGTGAGGAAGAACGTCAGAATGATGAGCGTGACGTTCCAGATCTTCATCATCCCACGCCGCTCTTGGATCATGATCGAGTGCAGGAACGCGGTCGCCGTCAGCCAGGGGAGAAAGCCGGCGTTCTCGACCGGATCCCAGCCCCAAAATCCGCCCCAGCCGAGCTCCTCGTAGGCCCAGAGCATGCCCAGCGTCAGCCCCATCGAGAGGAAGAACCAGGCGCCCAGCGTCCACTTGCGCACCGACGCGATCCAGGCGTCGTCGAGCTGACCCGAGATGAGCGCCGCCATGCCGAACGCGAACGGGATGCTCATCCCCACGAAGCCGGTGTAGAGCGCCGGCGGGTGGGTGACCATGTAGGCGTTCTGGAGCAGCGGGTTCAGCCCCTTGCCCACGGTCGGGATGTCGGTCAGGTAGCTGTCGAACGGATTCTTGTGAAAGACGATCACGTAGAGAAAAAAGTCCGCGATCGCCATCAGTACCGTGACGACGTAGGGGAGCAGCTCGCGGTGCCGATCGCGGTTGCTGTACACGGCGATCGCCGAGAAGACCGAGAGCAGGAAGACCCACCACATGATTGAGCCGTCGAGGCCGCCCCAGTAGGCGGTGATCTGGTAGAAGAGCGGCGACGACGCGTCCGAGTAGTGGTGGACGTACTTGATCGAATAGTCGTGCGAGAGAAAGGCGTAGAGCAGCGCCACCGACGACAGGCCCAGGACCGCCGCCAGCGCGTAGACCCCTGCCCGCCCCGACTCGATGAGGCGCCGATTGCCGCGCCGCGCGCCCACCAGCGAGGCCACGCCGGCGTAGGTCGCGAGGACCAGCGCGATGAGCAGCGTCAACGTTCCGAATGCAGCCATGGAGCCTCCCGTGGGCGATGCACCAGGTCAGCGCCCGGAGTTGCGCGCTAACTTAGCATAATGGAGGCTCGGCGCCCGGTCCGTTTTGGCGCGGGCGTCTTGTCTACATCGTCGTCCGCCCCGGCGTCGGGCGCGGCCATCGGCGGCGGGGTTTTGGCCGCCCCCCTCCCGACGGTGTCGATAATGTGGCGCCGCCCCCGCATCAAGCGCGACTGGGCCGCCGACACCGTGATACCGAGGATGCGCGCCACCTCATCCAGTTGGTGGCCGAGGACGTCGTGCAGGAACACCACGTTGGCCTTATGCGGCGAGAGGCATAGGAGCGCGCCTTTGACCCGGGTCAGGCGTTCTTGCACCGCCGTCAAGTGCTCGGGGCCGTGCTCGGGCGCGAGCCCGACGTTGCGCACGGCGTCCGATTGCGCGAGATCGGACTCGGCCCGCGCGAAGAGCCGGCGCTCGCGCGTGCGAATCCGGATGGCGTCGACCGCGACGTTCCGCGCGATGACCGCCGCCCATCCGCCGGTGGGGCAGTCGCCCCGGAAGTTTCCGCGCTCGAGGGTGGTGAGCACGTTCTCCATCGAGCTCTGCATGAGATCTTCGTACTCGGGATCCTGCGTGCCGATCAGACGGCGCAGGACCAGATCGACGGCCGATCGCACATTCTGCATCTCGGCGACCACGACCTTGCGCCGGCTTCGGTTTCTGCGAATCGGCATCGTCACCTCCCCGTCATTAGGGCCGTCGGACGATCGACTTCATCAATCGCTCCAATAAATCTCGGAGGCCGATCGATTTTGCCAATCAACGAGTTGATTGCGCGTTCGATCTCGATTTTCAAATCAGAGCGGAATTCGTGCAATCCAAGTACGGAAGACCAGGGCGATTCGAAGAAATCGGTAAGTAACTCGGGTTACCCGGGCGACTTTCGGAACAGACGCGGCCGGCCCGGCGCCGACGCAGTGGCGTCTCTTTGAAATACGTATGGCTGTGAAAAATTGTTACAGGCGATATGCCGGTAGACGATCTTTCTCCCCCCGTGGACCGGTTGGCTGTAAGATTCTGCGGGTTTCGACGAATCTCCTCTGCGTGATTTGTCTGGGCGCGCGATCTGCGCTAAAACAAGCACTCTTCCGTGATCTCCGGCGCCGGCGGTGGTAGCGTGAGTCGCCGAATTCGCAAGGACGTCGGTGAAAAAGCTTCAGCGAAAATTTGTTGAGGCGGAGGTCGGTCGGCGCACGGATTCTGTTCGTCTGTTCGGAGGATGGGGGCATCGCACGATCGGTGAGGCTAGGTCCGAGCCGAGCAAGAGGTCGATGTCGGCCGCCATTTTTCCATTGGAAACGACGGAAGAGAAATTGATGGCGCAGTACGCCGCGGGCGACGACGTCGCCTTTCGGGGCCTGTTTGCGCTTTTGGCGCCCAAGTTGCGAGCCTTTTTCTTCCGGTCATTCGTTGATGTATCGCTGGCCGAAGATTTGACGCAGACCACCTTCCTCAAGCTTCATCGGGCGCGCGCTTCGTATTGTCCGGAGCTTCCGCTCAAGCCGTGGCTGTTCACGATCGCCGCGGGGGTGCGCCGGGACGAGTTGCGCCGGCTGTATCGGTTACCGCCCCACGTCGGTGAGGCCGAGTTGGAACGGGCCGAGCCCCAGGCGTCTGAGGAGGTGGGACCGTTTCGAACGGCGGGCGCCAGCAACGAGGTCGAAGCCGTCCGAGCGGCGGTGAACCGACTACCCGAATCGCAACGCGCCGTTCTGCATTTGCATTGTCACGAGGAGCTGACGTTCGAACAGATCGCGCAGGTGCTGGGCACCACGCCGGGCGCCGTTCGCGTTCGCGCCTCGCGCGCCTACGAGCGGCTGCGACAGGGACTCCGCCCGGCGGGCGCCCGGCGGGGAGTCTAGGTCGCCGCGACCGGCGCGTTGCGCCGGATGCTCACCGCGGCCAGCAGGGTCGCGGCCAGGACGCCGCCGAAGTGGAACACCAACAGGTGGGCGTCCGAATGCGGGACCGCGCAGGCCAGGTGCTGGCCGGCGTGCGCCGCCAATGCACCCGCCGCCGCAATCGCCGTGACGTTCCAACGGCTGAAGGAGACGCCGCGCCGGCGTCCAACCGTCACGACGATGGCCCAGGTGATGGCCGCGGCCCACAGCTCGCGGAAGGTGCAGCGGATCCCGATGCCGGGGGAGAGACCAGCGGCGGTTCCCGACAGAAAGGCGAAGAGGCCGGATGTCACCACGACGGTCACGATCGCCAGGCGCTCTTTTCCCCGCATGACCGTCACGCTCGCGATTGCGACCGCCAAGATTCCGAGCGAGACCACTAAGCACTCGCGATCGAGCTGGAAGCCACCGCCGACGGTGAGCTGAAACAACCAGGCCACGAAGACCGCGCCGACCGTGATCCAGATGAACCGGTGGGAGGCGTCGTTCAGCGGCAGCCCGCCGGCTGCCGGCGCCGCTGCGCGCCCCGCGACCTCGGCGATCGGTGAAAAGGCGGGTAGTCGCGCCGAGCTCGGCTCCGTGATCGCGGGCGAAAAGTGGAGGGCCTGCCGCAGCAAGCCCATCAACCGAAGCCCATCGTCCAGCGCCTCGCGACAAGTGGCGCAAGACTTGGCGTGCTCCTCCGCGGCCCCACGCTCCGGGTCGTCCTGCGGCAGCGCTGCCAGAAAACCAGCTCGATCGGCAAAATGGTCGGTCATGCGGCCTCGTTGTAGCTCGAAATTCTTGTCGCTCCCTGTCAAAAGTACGCTTGGGTTGGTTGCAAGGTTACAGCGCAGAGCCGGACGTTCGGCAGGCAAAAAAATGCCCCGCGGCGCCTCATTGGGCACCGCGGGGCGGCGAGCTCGACTATCTCCTAAACGACTAGAGCGTGTTGAGGAAGTTAACCAGGTCGCTCTGCTGCGACGCGCTGAGCGCGCCGAACGCCGCCGCGGACGCCGTTCCCTGTCCGACGGAACCGCCGTTGTGGTCGAGGATGGCGGTCGAGATGCTGGTGGTGCGGCCGTCGTGCAGCTTGTTGTTGCGCGATCGGAGGCCCCAGAGCGGCGCCGTCCGCATCAGGCGGGTGGAGGCCACCGAGTCGCCGTCGTTGAGGCCGATTTGATCGCCGAGCGTTCCCATGTCGTGCACCAGGAAGTCGGAGTACGGCTGGAAGGCGATGCCGGCCGGCACGCCGCCCGCGGTGGTCGACACGAAGATGTCGGCGTCCGAACGGTGGCAGCCGGAGCAGGCCAGCGAGGCCGAGTTGAACAGCGTGCGGCCGCGATCCTGCGACGAGCCCGCCGTGATGGCCACCTGCGGCGGCGGCGCTAGGTGCGACATGAAGAACGTGAAGTTGTTCACGTCGTCCTGGAGCTGGTTGAGCCCACCCGAGCAGTTGTGGTTTTCGGCCGCGAAGTCGTCGTCGACTCCAGGGACTGCGTCGTCGGGGCAGCCGTTGATGAGCGCGTTGGTACCGGCCCGGTTGGCTCTATTTTCGGTCGCGAAGGCGGCATTGACCGCCCCTTTGATGCAGCTGGTGGTCGTG
>Ga0075522_10000525_pt1 | contig 27809 bp, 26 predicted proteins | sample NGEPerA_FD_74796 | JGI IMG/M metagenome (GOLD analysis project Ga0075522, IMG submission 74796) | Arctic peat soil microbial communities from the Barrow Environmental Observatory site, Barrow, Alaska, USA - NGEE PermafrostL2-A | ecosystem: Environmental > Terrestrial > Soil > Wetlands > Peat ...
GCCGGCGAGTTGCCAGAATGCGATCACCAGCGCCAGCGCAATCCACCCGGCATGGCGGCCTGCCTTTGGCGCAAAGCCCCCGCCGCGAAAGGCGACCGGGCGGGCTTCGGAATCGAGTTCGGTTTGCGGAGAAGGGGGATCTTCGTTGGCGCGGTCAAGCATGCTGGACCTCGCGCTCGGCATCGATCGCCTGCTCGCGGATCAGCGACCACAGCTCGCTTTGCAGCGCCAGCAGCCTTTCGCGCGCCGCGATGTCACCCCGCTCGGCACGCGTCATGGCAATCGCGACCACCTCGCGGATGCGGCCGGGGCGGCGCGACAGCACGACGATGCGGTCGGCAATCCGCACCGCTTCCTCCAGATTATGCGTGACATAGACCGCGCCCATCGAACCATCGGCGAGTAGCCGCACGAAATCTTCCATCAACAGCTCACGGGTCTGTGAATCCAGCGCCGACAGCGGCTCGTCCATCAGGAGGATCGCGGGTCGCACCGCCAGCGCCCGCGCGATGCCGACACGCTGGCGCATGCCGCCGGACAATTGCTTTGGATAGGTGGCGCGGAAATCCGCCAGGCCCGTGCGGCGCAACGCGTCGTCGACCACCGCGCGGCGCGCGCTGGCGGCAAGCGAGGTATGTAGCAGCGGGAATTCGACGTTCGCCTCCACCGTGCACCACGGCAGCAGCGCAAAATCCTGGAACACGAAGGTCAGCGGATTGAGACTGCCCGGCGGCGGCGCGCCGCGCAACTCGGCCGCGCCGGCGCTCGGTTGCAGCAGACCGCCAAGGACCTGTAATAGCGTGCTCTTGCCGCAGCCGGACGGACCGACGATCGCTACCACCTCGCCGGCGCGGACCGTGAACGACACGTCGTCGAGCACGTCGAGTATGCCGAAGCGGTGGCTGATATGGTCGGCGATCAGGTCCATGGGGTTTTCACGTTTGGGAAACTCATCCTAACTCGTCATGCCCGGGCTTGCCTCCATGACGAGAAAAGTCTTAGCAGCGCGCTTAGGGTCCTCGCGTCATCCTGAGGTGCTCGCCGTCTTCGGCGAGCCTCGAAGGACGACGGCCACTGGCCGGGCCGTGCATCCTTCGAGGCTCGCTCTACGGTGCAAGTGCACCGCAGAGCTCGCACCTCAGGATGACGGATTACATCATAACATCAATCCGGCTTCACATATTCCTTCGCGATGATGTCGCCCGCGCCGAAGCCCTTGTCGACAAAACCTTGCGCCTGCAGCCATTCAATCTGGTTGCCGACATTCTTCACGTCGAGCTTGCCGTCGGGGTCGATATAGGCGCAGTTGCCGACCACCTGCCCGACCGGCAGGTTGGTGTATTTCGCGATGATCTCCAGCAGCGGCTTGGTCTTGTCGTTGATCGGCGCCTTGCCGTCCTTCACCGCGGTCAAGATCACGTCGTGATATTCGCGGTCGGCGCGCGCGAGCGCGGCCAAGAGTTTCGTCACCAGCGCCTTGTTGGCGAGCGTCTTCGGCGCGGCGAATACCGCGCCGAGTTGCCAAGGCGTCTCGTCGCCGACCCAGCCCAGCAGTTTCGCGCCGCCGTCGTCGATCAGTTTCCGTGCGGTCGAGGCAGGCAGCAGCGCGGCATCCACCGTTTCGCCCTTCAGCGCGGCGGCAGCATTCGACAATGACTGCAGCGGCACCACCTTCACGTCGGCAAGCTTGAAACCGTATTTGTCGGCGAGCAGCCCAAGCGAATAATGAAAGCTGGAGCCGGTTTGCGTCACCGCGACGCGCTTGCCGGCGAGATCCTTTGGCGTCTTCAGTCCGGCGGCATAAGCGTTGTTGCTGGCGAAATAGCCGATCAGGGGATAGCCGGCTTTCTCGCGGCTCATGCCACCGATCACTTTCAACGTACCCTTGCCCGCGAGATTATAGAGGCCCGCGGTGAACGCCGTGATGCCGAAATCGATATCGCCCGAGGTGGTGGCCACCGCAATCGGTTGCGCGGCATCGAAGAATTTTAGTTCGATGTCGAGGCCCGCATCTTTGAAATAGCCCTTGTCCTGCGCGATGAACACTGGCGCCGACGACGACAGCCGCAGCACGCCGATCCTGGCCTTCAGCGCATCATCGGCCCGCGCGAGCCCGGTTGCGGCAATCGCAAGCAGGCCGGCGAACAAGAGCCGCGTAAATTTTATCATCGAGTTTTCTCCGCAGTTATTTACACGTATTCCGTTCCATCTCCGTCATCCTGAGGTGCGAGCCCCTTCGGCAAGCCTCGAAGGATGACAGCCCGTGGCCCATCCTTCGAGGCTCGCCCAGCGGTGCAGCTGCACCGCTGGGCTTGCACCTCAGGACGACGGATTGAGATAAGCAGGTGGATTCTACTTAGGGCGATCCTGTTCTAGAGGCCAGCAGGGATCTGCTGGTCCCGCCCGATAAACGCCCCCTGCTCCCGCAATTGCAACTGCAGCTTTTCGACTGAAATGTCGCGCGGCGGCGTATTGCCGGAAAGCGCCAGCGCGGCGGCGGTCCCCGCCGCCTCGCCATCGCAAAGCAGGCGCCGGAGACGCGCGCGGCCGACTGGCCGTCATGGGTCATCGAGGCGCAGCGCCCGGCCACCAGCAGATTATCGATACCTTCGGGCACCAGCATGCGATAGGGCAATTCGTTGAAGCCGCGCGATTCCGGAATCGGCGGGAACCTGAAGACGACATCACCGGCGACATGCTGCTCCAACGGCCAGCCGTTGACACCGATACTATCGTCGAACGAGGCGCAGCCGAGCACGTCGTCGCCCGAGAGCATGTAGCCGCCGACTACGCGTCGGGTTTCGCGGATGCCGAGCTGCGGCGGCAAGTCGACGATATAGGATTTTTCAAATCCCGGCACCGTGCGCAGGAACTCGAAAGCCCTGACCGCCTGGCGCCGTCCATCGATTTCGCCGCGCGTCAACTGGTCGGGGTCGAGCCCGTTGACCGCCTTGCCGTCGGCGCGCGCGAGTTGGGTGAAATTCACCCGCCATTCGATCTGGGAACGCTGCGGCCGCACGATCGCGGCCTTGCGCGGGAAATGATGCGTGCCGGCGGCTTCGGCCTGCTCCATCAACGCCGGGATACTCCGCCAGGCTTCGCCGGCCCTGTCCGGATCGACGCCGTTGAGGCGAAACATCATCGAGGGATAGAGCATGCTGCCGGCATTGTCGCCAACCTCGTATCGCGCGCCGGCCCATGCCGCGAGATCGCCGTCGCCGGAGCAATCGATGAAGACATCGGCGCGGACCGCCTGCCGCCCGGCCTTGGTTTCGACCAGCAGCGCGTTGATGCGACGTTCGTCATGCATGACGACGCCGGCGCCCAGCGCATGGAAGAGGATGTCGACCTTGTGGGCAGCCAGCAGATCGTCGGCCGCGATCTTGTAGGCCGCGGTGTCGTAGGCCTGCGCCAAAATTTTGCCGAGCACCAGATGCGGCGCATTCAGCCCGTCGAGCCGGTCGATGCGATCGAGCAATTCAGACGCGATGCCCTGCACTATCCGATGCATCTCGCCATGGACATTAGCATGCAGCCCGCAAAAATTCGTCACCCCTGCCGCGGTCCCCATGCCGCCGAGGAAACCATAGCGCTCGATCAACAGCGTTTGCCGGCCTGCGCGCGCCGCGGCGACGGCAGCGGCGATCCCGGCGGGCCCACCGCCGAGGACGACGACTTCGTATTCGCCATAGAGCGGGATCTGGCGCGCTTGCTCGGTGATGGATTTGGAGGACAATTTCGGTTCCCGGTTGGCGTCGCGGCGATCATGCCTCCAGCGGATGGATTTGGCCATCGCGGCGAATTGCATGAGCGGTTGCGTTGGAGGGCCGGTCCGTGGAATCTAGGGCTCCCCACGGCGCTGACAGGAGCATTCAATCCATGCGGATATGCGTTTTCGGCGCAGGCGCCGTAGGCAGTCATTTTGCGGTGCGGCTGGCGCTGGCTGGCCACGAGGTGTCGTGCGTGATGCGCGGGGCGCATCTGGAGGCGGCGAAAGCGCGTGGCCTGACGCTTCGCGTCGGCAAGACCGAATCCCCCGCGAAGATAATGGCGTCCGACGATCCGGCGGCGCTGGGTACGCAGGATCTCGTGATCTCGACGCTGAAAGCCAATGCGCTCGCAAGCCTCGTCGAAGGCTTGCCGCCGCTGCTCGGCAAGGACACGGCCGTGATCTTCGCCCAGAACGGCATTCCCTGGTGGTACGACATCGGCGTTGCCGCCCATCATCCGCCGGTGCCGGATCTCGGCTTTCTCGATTCCGGTGGCGCGCTGCGTGCCACGGTGTCGCGCGAGCGGATCGTCGGCGGGGTGATCTTTTCATCCAATGAGGTGGTCTTGCCCGGCGTGGTCGCCAATCTTTCGCCCGATCGTAACATGCTCGTGATAGGCGAATGCGACGATCGCGCAGGAATCCGGATCGAAAAACTGCGCTCCGTGCTCGAAGGAGCTTCGATCACATCGCCGCCGACGCCGCGGATCCGGGAAGCGATCTGGTCAAAGCTTCTGACCAACATGTCGATGTCGGTTTTATGCCTGCTCACCGGGCAGACCGCGCGAGCGGTGCGCGACGATGAGGATTTGCGCGAGATGGTGCCGCGGCTAATGGATGAATCAAACAGCATCGCCCAAAGTTGTTTCCCCGAGGTCAAGCGCGTCACGCGGACGGGACCCGCGCCCAATCACAAGCCGTCGATCCTGCAGGATTATGAACTCGGTCGCCCGATGGAGATCGACGCGCTGGTGCGGGCACCGGCGGCGTTCGCTCGCGCCGCGGGATTATCGACGCCGACGCTCGACCTGCTGGCGGCGCTGGCGATCCGGCAGGCGCGAGAAAAGGGGCTGTATAAAGGTTGATCAATCTTACCTCCCCCGCAAGCGCGGGAGAGGGAGCTCACCGCCGTTGCCGCAACGTCCGCGCAGTGCTTCAATCTGAAATCAATCATCGCCGAATTACTTTCCAAAGGTGAGATCGCACCATGCACATCAAGGACAAGGTCTGCGTCGTCACGGGAGCCGCCAGCGGGATCGGCGAAGCGGTGGCGCGGGCGTATGCGGAAAAAGGCGCGCGCGGCGTGGTGGTGGCCGACCTCAAGAGCTCGCGCGAGCGGCTGGCCAGGGTCGCCGGCGACATCGATGCACTAGCGGTGACCGCCGACGTGGCGGAGGAAGCCGACATCAAGGCGCTGATCGCGGCGGCCGAGGCCAAATATGGCCCCGTCGACGTGTTCTTCTCCAATGCCGGCCTGTCGCGCAAGGGACAGGAGACGGCCTCCGACGCGGACTGGGACGTGAGCTGGCGGGTGCATGTCATGAGCCATGTATTCGCGGCGCGTGCGCTGGTGCCCGGCATGCTCACGCGCGGCTCGGGCTACCTGCTGAACACCGCATCCGCCGCTGGCCTCCTGGCCTCGCTGAACTCGATGCCTTACGGGGTGACCAAGAGCGCCGCGGTGGCGCTCGCCGAGCACCTCGCCATTCAATATGGCGACCGCGGCATCCGCGTTTCCGTGCTGTGTCCGCAATCGGTGCAGACCGGCATGACGATGCCCGGGCCGAGCGCGGCGCGGGTCGACGGCGTCATGCTGCCGGCGGAAGTCGCCCGTATCGTGATCGAGGCGATGGAGGCCGAACGCTTTCTGATCCTGTCGCATCCGCAGGTCCATGAATATGTGCAGCGCAAGGCTTCGAATACCGAGCGCTGGCTACAGGGAATGCGGCGGCTGCGCGACAAGGTCTATGGCGGACAACAGGCTGGCTGACGAGGGACGAGGCAAGGCGAGGGAGCGACGGCGTTGAATCATCTTCTGCCCATCGCGCTCGCGATGATGCTCGGCGCTGCACCCGCGCTGGCGGTGGAGCAATGCCGGTTCATCCAGGCCAAGCCCGAGCGGGAGGCCTGCTATCAGCGGCAAGAGGCGGAGCTTGCTGCGAGGCGCAAGCCGAAGCCTGCCAGCGACACGACGAGATTCGATTCACTCAAGCAGATGCGCGAGGACGACGACGCCGTCTACAAAAGCCTGCGCAGCATCTGCCGGGGATGCTGAGAGGATTCTCTATCCATCCAGGCCGACCGATGCCGCCCAGACCATCTCGACGTCCCGTATCGAACACGAGAACCGCTGTCACCGAGGCGAGTTCGTCAATTGTCGCGTTATCGTGATCTTCGCTTTGCCTGTGTTGTTTTCATAAAAGCGGGTTATGGTTTCACCAAACGGAATGGCGGCGATCGCATCGTTCAGATAAAGAATCAGCTCGCCGTCGCTGTGCGCCGTGAAGTTGGAGGCATAGATTTTGCGAAGCTTGTGTTTGTTCCGGATTTCCGTTGCCTTGGCCAATTCGGCCGCCGGAATTTTCTGATTGGAAGCCAGTCTGCTCGGATCGTCGTCGGGCCTTCCACCGCCAAGCTCATTCAACCGTTGCCTGTAGTCGTCATCGTTGAAGAAGTTCTTCGGAAACTGGCCGCCGGCAATATCCGTCCCGGCCGACAGCGCCATATCGCCGTCCGTCGAAACCAGCGCCCATGTGTCGATGCCGGTTCTGCCGATCCTCGCGACAGGCTGGAACCAGTCCGCCGACCACCAGCGCCGAATAGGCCATGCGAGAACATGACGCCACGACACGTCCTTGAAGCCGGCAATATCGGTCATGATGGTCTGGTCGAAGAAAGGAGGATCGGTCATTTCGATCCACAGCGCGTAGTGCTGGCCTTCCTGCATTTTCACGCCGCTGGCCCAGCACAGCCTGCTGGCCTCGAAGCCGTCTCGGGTCAGCGTTTGTCCCGGGTGCAGCGTGACGGGGTCGGTCCTTGCACCTGCGCCTTCATCCTCGGCGCAGATGGCTCCGCTTCCGTCGCGCAAGGTGACCGTCGAACGGCTGATCGAAACACCAACCGCGGCATAGATCAGCGCGATAGCCGCCAACGGCAGTGCGTAACGGCTGACCACGCATTCGACAAGCGCGGCAAACCTCGACCGCCTGATCTTCGTCGCAAGCGAACTCGGAATCGAATCCGCGGTCCTGGCTTTCTCCTTTTTCTTCATGGTGGCAGCCGTTTTTTCCGCCGGCAGCCATGCCTGTCGGGCAAGATCGGCGATGCGGTCGCGAAGCGTTCCGTTCCATAGATAAAGGACGATCGCGAGCACGATGAAAATCCCGCAAGCGGTGGGCCTTTCGATGAGCGCCTTCGACCACGGCTTCGCATAGCCCGGCAGCACGGAGCCCATGAGCTGAAAAAAACTTCCGACGAGCGCCGAGTTTCCCTGATCGGAGGTCGATGCCCAGTTCCAGAGCGCATCCCACCACGATGCCCAGCCCAACCGCGTCGCGGCCGCCTGCATCGTTTGGCGGAAGTACTCGACGGCGGGCTTCACCGTCCATGGCAACGCCGCGATGACCAAGGCAGTGAAGAGCAGGGAGAAATAGGCGACGCGACGCCGCCAGATGTTGTCGAGCGTCAGGGACACGATGGCCGCGTCCGGATCTTTCAGGGATTCAACCGCTTTCAGCGCCAACGCCATTTGCGGGCCGGCAGGCGCGTCAGGGCCGCCAGGAGGCGCCAACCACCTGGTTTGGTCGAATCCCCTTATCTTGTGCGTGGTGCCGTCCGGCATGAGCACGTCAGCCGTATCCGGAAGTGTCACCGGCGCATAGCGGTCGACCCCGAAGGCGATCTTCTCGGCAACGGAATAATGGATCAGCGGAGGGCCGCCGTTATCCCCGACGGTTCTTGGGCCGTAGCGGTAAAAAACGCTCAGCCCGCTGCGGGAATCATGGGTGGATGCATAGGGCGACGCTTTCTCGGCGAGCAATTTCCGCGCGCCATCGATGAAGCGAAGGTCATCTCCGATTTCTTCCGCCATCCAGTTCAAGGGCACAAGCGCGAGGTCATCCTCGGGATACCCGCCGCCGACATCGGAATGGACGCCCGCGAACCAGACCTCCTTGATGCGCGCGCGGTCCTTCGCCGTCTTGCGGTCGATGCGCAAGGGATGGAATGCGGTACGCTCGTCGTCCAGCGACAGCGCGTGGCAGGCGCGAGTGACGGATTCGCTGAGCGTGCTGTTCCTGAACGAAATCGGCCAGATTGCCCAATCGATCGCGCTGCGAAATTCCTCGATCGGAACGCCAAATGCTTCGACCGTGTCGAAAAGACCGGCGAATTTGATCGGCACCCTGCAACGACGCTGTGTCGAGGTTTCCCGGGCTATCTCGAAGTAAAGCCGGCGACCCAGCAACAACCGGCCCGCCAGGTGAATGACACCCAGCACAACATTTCGGACCGAACGGGCCAGCCAGACGGTTGGAAAAGTCTTCCACCATGGAATCGTCTTGGACCGGTAGGAACGCCAGGCCCCCATCACATTGCGCCGCATCTCGGCGTGCGTAACGGCTTCATCCCCGATCTGTGCGGGAATCAACCCCTCGTGGTGCATGAGCCCGATCAGCGTGCGGATGGTGAAGGAGCCGCGGCTGAAACCAAACATGTAAATCTCGTCGCGCGGCCGCCAGTTCCAGCAGATGAACTCATAAAGCTTGCGGACATTGGACGGAACGCCGATACCGGTTGCCAGGTCCAGCACCGCGAAGGGCTTGAAGCCGGACGTTCCGACGCCCTTGATGTAGTGCGCGATCTGATCAGGCCGGGACTGATCGAGCGCTTCATAGAGCCGCCAGACGTTGGATTCCTGCACCGTAAAGGCGTTTCCGGTTCCGTCGGCGAACACGACAATCTTTTTCGGCATGTCATCCCCCGCCAAAATGACTTTATTTTTTTAAGCCAGCATATGACTCAATCTCAGATTGAGCAACCGCATCGAGCTCGCGGCGCTGCATCAAATGGCCGCGCCGGCCATGGTGGGACGAGCATCTTCTCCGCTGCAAATCCCTGCCGGCATTTTATCGTTGGCGCTAAGACCCGCCGACGCCCCATTTGCCGGCGCGCTTTTCGGCGAACGAGGCGAGGCCTTCGGCGGCCTCGGCCGTCTGGCGTTTGGCCGCATGCATCCGCACCAGGCGTGAAAAGGCCTCGTCGTCGACGGCCATGCCGCCGAACGAACTTTCCATCGCCAGCGCCTTGGTCTCTGTCAGCGCCTCCGGCGCATTGGCCAACAACGACTCAACGATTTTGGCGCCAGCGGCTTCCAGCTCCGCCAGCGGCACCACCTCGTGCACAAGGCCGATGCGGCGGGCGTCATCGGCGCCGAAACGCTCGCCGGTCAGTGCGTAGCGGCGAACCTGGCGGACGCCGATGGCGTCGCAGAGTTGCGGGATGATGATCGCGGCCGTCAGTCCCCAGCGCACCTCGGTGATCGAGAACATCGCGTTGTCGGCCGCGATCACGACGTCGCAGGCGGAAATGATACCGGTGCCGCCGCCGAAGCAGCCGCCCTGCACCAGCGCCACCGTCGGGATCGGCAAACGGTTCAACCTCTGCACCGCCTCGTAGGTGGCGCGCGACACCATCTCGTTTTCGGCAGGCGATTGCGGCCGCACCGCATTGATCCATTTCAGGTCGGCGCCGGCCTGGAAATGCCTGCCGTTGCCTTTCAAGACCACGACGCGAAGCGCGGGCTTCCTGCCGAGTTCATCCATCGCGGCCAGCACGCCATGGATCAGGCCGGCATCATAGGCATTGTTGACCTCGGGCCGGTTCAGCGTGACGGTCGCGACCCCGCGTGCATCGAGGTCCCACAAGACGGGATTGGCGGGCATGAAGGATGATCTCCTTGTTGAGGGCTTGGTTCTTGACACCGTCATTGCGAGCGTCAGCGAAGCAACCCATGGCGCCGCAAGACGCGATATGGTTTCGTCGCTTCGCTCCTCGCCATGACGGCTGAGTCGTGACGCGGTGCGATCACTCCGCCGCGTCGAGAACCGTCTTGCCGAGCGTGTTGTCGACGATGACCGGCGTCTCGAAAAAGCTGATCTCGGGCGCAGCGCCGTAGCGGTCGGCGATCATCTGGCGCCATTCGGCGTTGTAGACGCGCTCGGCGGCCTCGCGGCTCTCCCAGAGATAACAGCCGCCGCCGGTGCGGCTCTCGGCGTCGAACAAATAATATTTCCGGACCAGGCCCTCGAGCCCCTGGTATTTCGGCGCCGAGTTCCGGAACAGTTCGGCTGCCTTCGCGGCATCGAAGGTGGCAGGCAGCTTGAAGCGGACGAGGGCGGTAATCATCGGCAAATCCTCCGCGCGTTGCTCGCATCATCGACGGAGGCCGGGGAACCCAGGCGGCCAGAAAGATGCGATCTGTCGTTCAGGAAACCGCGCCCTGCCCGCGATTGTCAATAGTCTCGTCAGGCGCGGCGAAAGGACGACGGCGGCCGCTTGTAGATCGCCTTAAAGGAATCGTTGAAGCGGCGGATGCTGCCAAATCCGGATGCGAAGGCGATCTCGGCGAGCGGCATGTCGGTCTCGTCGATCAAGCGCTTGGCGTGCTGCACCCGCCTGGTCGCCGCCAACTCGATCGGGGTGGCGCCGGCATGCCGCATGAACAGCCGCGACAGATGCCGCGCGCCGATGCCAAGCGCTGCCGCCAGGTCAGCGACAGAGGCCCGATCGAGATAGCCTCGTTCGATCATCCGCATTCCCCGCGCCACCGACGTGGCGGTCCCGATCCAGGCCGGCGAACCCGGCGCCGCTTCCGGCCGGCAACGCAGGCAGGGACGAAAGCCTGCGCGTTCGGCCGCCGCCGCGGTCGCATAGAACGAGACATTTTCCGACCGCGCGGGACGCACCGGGCACACCGGCCGGCAGTAGATGCGGGTCGAGCGAACGCCCGAAAAGAACAGGCCGTCGAATCTGCGATCGCGTGCCAGCCGCGCCCGGTCGCATGTCGCCCAGTCAAGATGCCGGGGTAGGTTCGTCGGCGGCGTTGAAGGCGTGGCCATGGGGGCAAACTAGCCGCATTCGGTCTCGTCGAGTAGCTGGAAACGGACTGGACCGAACGATGGAGTCCGATTCCCGCGAGCGATTCCCGCCTCGACTCGTCATCCTTGACTGCAATTCGCTTTTGAGAGGCCTATCACCAATGAGCGCACGTCCCTCGACAATCACCTCCCGACCGGACGGCGACCGCAACGTCGCGACCCCCGCATTCGAGATCGGGCTTCTGGTCCTGTTGTCGCTGATCTGGGGCAGCTCCTTCACGTTGATCAAGATAGCGGTCGACGCCATACCGCCCCTGACGATGGTGACGGCACGCGCGGCGATCGCCGCATCGCTGCTGATCGCCATCGCGCGCGGCTACGGCCTTGCCCTGCCGCGGGACCGCTCAACCTGGTTCGCCTTCTTCGTGCAGGGCCTGCTGCAAAGCGCTTTGCCGTTCACGCTGATCAGCTGGGGGGAAATGCACATCGGAAGCGGCCTTGCCGGCGTGCTTAACGCCACGCCGCCGATGTTCGTGCTGCTTCTCGCGATGGCCACCGGAAATAGCGGGCAGCGCATTGCCGCCCGGAAAATAATTGGTGTCGGTCTCGGATTGGCCGGCGTGCTCGTAACCATCGACCTGCAGTCGCTCCGGGATCTCGACACGGCCGCGCCCCTGGCGCAGTTCGCGGTGCTCGGCGCGAGCCTTTGCTATGCGCTGGCTCCGATATGGGGACGGCGCTTCCGCGGTCTGCCCGATATCGTCACCGCGGCAGGGGCCATGAGTTGCGCGGCCGCAACCATGCTGCCCGCGGCGCTCGTGCTTGAAACTCCGTGGCGGCTCACGCCGCCGCCGTCGGCGATCGCAGCCGTCATCGTTCTCGGCGTGGTCTGTACCGCGATCGCCATGGTGATCTACTTCCGGCTGATCAGGACGCTCGGCGCGCTCGGCGTCACCAGCGGCAGCTATCTTCGCGCCGGGTTTGCCGTCATCCTCGGCACGTTGTTCCTGGGCGAAAGCTTTACCTGGTGGAATTCCCTTGGAATGGCGTTGATCCTCATCGGCGTTGTCGCCGTGACACTACCGCCGTCCTGGATCAAGGCAGGCACGCATTGAGTACCTTGCGGGCAAGGTCTCGTTGTCACAGGCAAGTGGCGATCCCGGCATGACTCGAACATGCGACCTACGGTTTAGGAAGCCGTTTTGCAAGCAGCAATGTCAATGGTTTAAGCTCGCCGTGTTGCAAATGTGTTGCGTCGACGGGCTACAGCCAACCTTCGGTCGCAGACAGCGAATGGCCGCTTTGCGCCAATTCCAGCAGTAGAAAGCTCCTGTTTAAGGGGACAGATACGATGGCCTATGATTGACCGTTTCGACATCGAGGCCTGCGGCCGCCGCAAAGGACGTCGCGATGATATCCAGTTCATCTTGCGAAATCACGTCTTCGACCCTGGAAAATCCGTTCGGTGCTCGCTCTTCGGCAAGCTGCATCGCGGCCTCAGGTCCGAGATTCCGATTTCGCTGGATGATGTCGTTCATTGTGGGTCTGCGGTCGGCGTCGTAACGGACGAGCGCAGCGGCGGGATCGCTGGTTTCGACCAATGCGCGGGTGAGGGCGCGGGCGTCCAGGATGGCCTGCGAGCCGGCCTGGCCGCCGATCGGCTGCATCGGATGTGCAGCATCGCCCAGTAGCGTAATGTGGCCGAACGTCCAAGCCGAGACCGGATCGCGATCGACCAACGGGAATTCATAGATATTGGACGATCGCTCGATCAGCGCGGGCAAGTCGAGCCAGGAAAATCGCCAGCCGTCGAAAGCGGAAAGGACTTTTTTCTTCTCGACCTGCCGGTTCCAGTCTGCCCGCGGCGGCGCCTGATCCGGCACCGTCATCTGGCAGATCCAGTTGGTCAGCAATTTGCCGCTCGCGGCCTTACCAATGGGATAGACGATGATACGTTGATGGAAGTGGCCGGCAATAGCCATGGTTTGGCCATCCAGGAAAGGTTCGGCTTCGATCGCGGCCCGCCACAGGATCTGCTGCGCGAAGCGAGGCTCGCCTTCAGTCGGATAAAGCTGATGGCGTACGGCGGAATGGATGCCGTCGGCGCCAACGAGAATATCGGCCTCGTCAGTCAATTCGGACCCGGAATCTCGATCAATAAAGCGAACCACGACCTTGTCGCCGCGTTGCTCGAAGTCCGAAAACCTCAGCCCGCTTCGGAAGTTTTCGGCGCCAATGCGGTCGCGGACGGCGCGAAGCATGAGGACTTGCAGTTGTCCGCGGCGGATCGAAACCTGCGGCCACCGGTATCCAGCGGCGATCCCCCTTGGCTCGCTGTGGATGAGCTGTCCGAATTTGTTGCAGAGGTTGAGGCGCTGCGTGGCGATGCCCGTTGACGAAAGCAAGTCGCCAAGTCCAAGCTCGGTCAGTTCCCGAACCGCGGTCGGTTGCAGATTAATGCCCACGCCGATCGGAGAGGGATCACGCACCGCTTCATAGACCCGGACCGCTATTCCAGCCTGATGCAGGCTGAGCGCAAGGCTCAGCCCGCCGATGCCGCCACCGGCGACAATGACTTGCAGTTGCTTCATTTCGCCGCCACGCGGGGATCACCAACGTTGCCGAAGGTCTCGAACTCGATATTGCGCAGTTCGCCATCGACCTTCTCGACCTTGCGGATGTAGATGTTGTGCACGACATCTCCACTGTCGCGATCGATCGACATCGGACCGCGCGGGCTCTCCCAGCTCATGCCCTTCATCGCTGCGACCAGCGTCTTGCCGTCGACCGAGCCGCCGGTCTTCTTCAGCGCTTCATAGATGAGATGCATACCGTCATAGCCGGAGACCGCCATAAAATTTGCGCGCACCTTGGCCTCCTGCTGATAGGCTTCAGTGAACGCCTTGTTCGGGGCGGAGGCATGCGCGGCCGAGTAGAAATGCGCCGTGACGGTACCCAGGATGGCGTCGCCCATGTTTTGCAAGGCTTCGTCATCGGTGAGGTCGCCCGGCCCGATCAGCGTGATGCCGGCCTTGTCGAGCCCACGCTCGACAAATTGCTTGGCGAAAGCCGCGGCCTGTGTGGAAGGGATGAACACGAACAGGGCCTGCGGGGACGCGTCCTTGACGCGCTGCAGGAAGGGCGCAAAGTCGGGGCTGCGCAGCGGCACGCGGATCGCTTCGACTAGCTGGCCTCCGGCGGCCTTGTAGTTGTTGGTAAAGGTCCCTTCCGCCTCCAGGCCAGGCGCGAATTCGGTCACCAGCGTGACGGCCTTGCTCAGTCGTTTCTTCATCGCCCAATCCGCCATGATGGCCGATGATTGCGCCAGTGTGCAGCTTGTCCGCACGAAGAAAGGCGACTTCTCGACGACCGCGGTCGTGCTCGACAACATGATCACGGTCGGCTTCTGCGCTTCGGTCAGCAGCGCAGCGCTCGGTATGAGATCGGCCGTCGGACCGCCCCCGATGACATCAACCTTGTCATTGACGACGAGCTCCTGGATCAGGCGCTTTCCGGTCTCGCCGGAGGAGGCGTCGTCCCTCACGATCAGCTCGACCTGCTTGCCGGCCACCCGATCGCCGTGCTGTTTGATGTAAAGGCGGGCGCCCGCGATCACCTGCTGGCCTGCCGCCGCGAGCGGGCCGGTCATCGGCATCACCATGCCGACCTTGACGGTGCCCTGCCCGGCCGCGCTGGCCACGGTGGCGATTGAAATGGCGACAACGGCAGCTCCGAGAAGACATTTCCTAGGCATCGCTGTGCCCTCCATCGGCGTCGGCGTGGCCTCTTTGGGAATCTGCCGATCGCAGGTTGAAATCCTGCCTCTCCTGGCTGTAGCTTGGAAGCCTAGAGTTTTGGACATCCCTGTAGCCTAGAGACTAAGGGGGCGAGAATGGACTGGTCGGATCGGATCGGTCGCCGTATCAGGCTGCGCGATCTTCACGTCGTCCTTGCGGTGGCGGAGGCGGGCGGTATGGCCAAGGCCTCACAAAAACTGGCGATCTCGCATCCCGTCGTATCCAAGACGATCTCCGATCTCGAGCAAACGCTTGGGGTAAAATTGTTTGACCGCACTTCGCAAGGAGTAGAGCTAACCGCTTATGGCCATGCCCTGCTCAAATGCGGTGTGAATGTTTTCGACGACATGCGGCAAGGCCTGAAGCAGATCGAGTTCCTCACGGATCCAACGTCAGGCGATCTCGCGGTCGGTTGTCCTGAAATCATGAACGCCGGCATCATGCCGGCGATCTCGGAGCGTCTGTTGCGGCAACATCCGGGCGTACGTTTGCAGGTGGTCCATGCCGACATCGCGCTGCTGCAGTTCAATCTGTTGCGAGAGCGCAAGGTCGAGCTTCTGATTGGGCGGATGCCGGACCCCTTTGTCGAGGACGATCTGGTTTCTGAACCGCTGCTGCTCGAACCGTTTGTCGCGGTCGCCGGCGCGAGTAGCCAATGGGCGCGCCGGCGCCGCGTCGAGCTTGCAGATCTGATAGGCGAATCCTGGGTGCTTCCACCCCATGACAGCACGCCGGGCTCGATTATTTCGGGACTCTTTGCCGCCAGTGGATTGAAGTCGCCGAGGGTCGCGGTCGCGACCCTGTCTGTTCAACTGACCACCGCGCTGATTGCAACCGGCAATTTCGTCGGCATCCTGCCCAACTCCGTTGCCCGCTTCAGCGCTGAGCGCGTTGGGTTGAAGATCCTGCCGACAAAGATACCGGCCACCCGCCATTCGATCTCCATCCTCACCGTGAAGAACCGTACTCCTGGACCGTTCGCGAGGCCGTTCATCGAGCATGCGCGAGCCGTGGCAAAATCGTTATCGATCTAAGCAGCGTGTCTCTGTTCAACGGATCACGCAGATATTGAATTGGCTCAATGGCCGCTTGCGCCAAAGCTGCCCTTGGCGGGTTCGAAATCCAACTTCCGCTTTACCCCTGAAAGCAGACTCAACTCGGAAATCTCGGCATGTCCGAAAAGTGTCATGAACAGATATGCCCCTATGCGATCACCTCGTCGGCTTGGCAAGCAGAAGGGTGACATCGCACACGCTGCGATCCTCGGTGTCGGTCTTGACCTTAAATCCCAATTCCCGGCACATTTTCAGCATGACGGCATTTTCCTGGAGAATCTGGCCGTCGATGCGGCTCAGGCCTTTGGATTTTGCCTATTCGATGATCAGTTGCATCAGGGCCCCTGCCCTTGAGGTCCGATCTCAACAGGATCGCGTACTTGCCGGTCACGCGGATCGAGCCGGAGTAGAGCCAGACGACGCCGAGCGTCACGACTGGCTTCATCGAGTGCGACAAAGGCCATCGCGCGCGCATAATCCAGCGGCGTCAGCTTGGCGATGAACCGATGCGAGAATTCCTCGATCGAATCGAAGAAGCGAAGCCGCAAATCTTCTTTGCTCACATGCGCCAGCAGATCGCGACCTCCTCGTGTTGCATCCGTGTTACACGGAGCAGGGGGTATTGCCTGTAACTCCTTGCAATTACACGGACTGGGCGGAATAGGCGGAATCACAAAAATAATGCGCTTGGAGACCCCAGAACAAATAGGAAATATCAAAAAGTCCCTATTTTTATTGAGGTTTTATGCATTCTAAGGCTGGCGATCCCGGCATGACTCGAACATGCGACCTACGGTTTAGGAAACCGTCGCTCTATCCGGCTGAGCTACGGGACCGACGTACCCGCGATCGACGGGTGCCTGCGTGGCTCAATACCAGAGCGGATGCGAATTCGCCAGCCTCGGCCTTCCGCCGTGGCGGCCATCCTCAACCCCTGCCCGTCGCCGCCATCAGCGCCTCCGCCAGACCTTTCGGATCGTCGGTGCCGATGCGGCGGATTTCGTTGGATCTCAGACGCAGTTCGACGGCATCGAGGCCCGACACGTTATAGAGTCGGAAGCCCGGCCGCGTCCGGATGCCAAAGCCGTTCAGCCACCGGTTCCGCACCGCCGCGATGCCTTCGATGTCCCGGAGGGCGAGCCGGTAGCTCCAGAAGCCCGGGCCGAAATGCCAGCGCAGGCCGTTGTCGACGATCTCGACCGTGAGCGACGAGAACAGGTACGCCACCACCAACAGCACGAGAAGCGCGATCGCCGCCGGCTACTGCCCGCTTCGCCATACGAACACGGCATCGAGTAAGGCGATCGCAAGGCAGACAAACACCGTGAAGGTACCGCGCTGGGTATGACGAAACGGCATGACCATGATTCCCGGCGGCCGGACGCAAGGCCGCGACGACCCAACCATTCCGTTCTGACATCGCTGATTGGTCGGCGCATCCGCTGAGGCGGTTCAAGGCCGCCGCGCAAGCATGGTGCATCAGATCGCACGTTGGGGGACGCCGACCGCCTCGCGACGCCCGCGCGAACTCCCCGTTGAAATACAACATGATTCCACGCATGACAGCGAGCGGTTCCTGGCGGTCACGTCAAGCGAAAAGCCCGCCGCGGTTGCGGAAAACATTTCACTCCGGGGTGACAAGCGATCACAAAATGGCAACAATCCGCCGACATCGTGCCATCGACATCTTGTCTTGCGCATTTGCCTCAATTTGGTCTCGTTAGGATAGCCGTTCGTGATCGTCTCGCGTCATCCTGCCTTTTTTGCCGCGATCGCCGGCGCCATGATGCTGATGCCACTGCGCGCGCAGGCGCAATGGTGGTCGCATACACCGGTGGATTTCGAGGAGTGCACCGAGAAGGCCGAGAAGGCGGCGAGCAAGGAAGAGAAGGCGACCCAACTCACGGAATGCAATGCGAAATTCGCCGGGCGCCGCAAGCCGGGCGGCGGCTATACCTATTACGATTTCATGCAGAACCGCAGCTTCGACATCGCCGGCCCGAACCCGACGCCGGAAGAGCAGCGGAAGATCGACGAGCAATACACCGTCTTCCTCGAACAGGAGCGGCATAACAGCATCGCCGCCGCGCTGTCGGCGAAGCAGCAGCAATTGCTGCAGCAGGCTTCCTACGGTAATCAAAAGGTACCGTTGCCGGTGCAGGCGCCGAACAAGCCGCAACCGCCGGCGGCAAGCGACATCAGGCCCCGCCCAAGAACGACGGCATGCGTGCGGCACACATTTTCCTGCGACTGGCCGCGGCTTTCGGAAAGCTGGAAAGATCTGAAGAAGCTGTTCAACCCCCCGCCGAACAAGGCGAAGCGCAGCTAGTCGCGGCCATCGCCGGGATGACGCGGAGACGACGTCCTCAGTCGGTGATCACCATCGCCCAGAATTTCCGGTAGGGCGATTTCGGGTTGTCCACCGCTGCGACGCCGACGCGGCGGGCGCCGGTCATAAGCAGATTCTCGCGATGGCCAGTGGAATTTTCCCACTGCTTCAACATCTCGGAAAAGGTCAGGAAGCCCGCGCCGATATTTTCCGCCGCCCTGGATTTGCGTAAAGCGGCGATCCGGGTCGCAAAAGAACCGCCGGCGAAGTGACTGACCTTGTCGGTCGCCGCCATCACACGCGCCTGTTTGAGCGCAACCTCGGCCAGACGGCTATCCGAACGCACCGCGGGCAACCCATGCGCACGGCGATAGGCGCTGATCGCGCCGGCATAATCGGCAGCCGACGCCGCGGCAATAAAGGCCGGGCTGAAGACCAGCGCGAGCAGAAACAGCAAGGCCGGGAGCTTCGCCGGCATGGTCCGTATATCCATGCGTTGCGTCGTGAATGCGATCGGCGCCTTTTTCAAGGCAGTCGCGCGGGCCGGACCTGCTCCGGCGTCAGCCCCGGCGACCCCTTGCACTCCGCCTCCGCGCGCTTGATGAGCGCCACGACGCGGCGGGAGAGCGGGACATCCAGCCCATGCCGGTCGGCAATGTCGACAATGACGCCCTGCAGATGGTCGATCTCGGTTCGCCGGCCGCGCGCAAGATCCTCCCACATCGACGAGCGTGCCTCTGGATCGATCTTCATGGTGCTTCCGAGCACCGTGGCGAAGATGGCATCCGGCAGCCGCAGCAGATGCGGCGTCCAGCTCGCCGGGACCGGTGTTGACGACACAGGCTGGATGCCCTCCGCCTTGATCGCCGATAATCCTTCCGCCATCTGATCGGCGAACAACGCGCGCCATGGACGCTGTGCAAGTTGCCGGCGCAGCGGCAGGCCGGAAAGCGCGTTCAGCGCGTTGTTGAGATTGACCAGCAGCTTGCCCCACTGCACGCCGGCGATGTTGCGGCTGGCGCGCATCTTCAAGCCGGGCGCCGAGAGCTGCGCGGCGGTGCCGGCCTCGTCCCATTCCATGACGATATCGCCGGAGGTGGCGCGATGATACCGGCCCGGCGCGGGAGCCGTGACGTTGAAGGGCACCATCCCTGCCAGCACGCGATGTCCCGGCAACCGCTCGCGCAGCACGGCGACATTGCCGACCCCGTTCTGCAGGCTGACGACCACGGCACCGGCCGGCGCCTGCCGCGCGACGGCATCGGCGATTTCGGCGGTATCGTCGCTCTTCACCGTCACCAGGATCGTGCCGGCATCGGCAAACAGCGACGGGCTTTCGGACATCGCGATCCGATTGGATGCAACCGTGCAGTCGAGACCCTCGAAACTCGTCAGCCGCAATCCGCCCGCTTCGATTTCGCCGATCACGCGCGGCCGCGCCAGCAATGCGACGCGACGGCCGGCCGCCGCCAGCATGCCGCCGACAAAGCAGCCGATGCTGCCGGCGCCCGCCACCACGATCGGCCGATCCGAATTCATTTGGCCTCATTTCCCTCGGTGATGATCGCGTCTCGATAGCAGACTTTCGCCATCGACGCCTTCTTCTCCTTCTCCCCGCTCTTTGCGGGGAGAAGGTCGGGATGAGGGGCTGCCGCGCCGGAAATAGTGGCGATGTGAAACACGCTGCCTTGCCCCTCACCCGAAATTCGCTGACGCGAATTTCGACCTCTCCCCGCGAAAGAGCGGGGAGAGGTTTAACGGCGACCGCCGCGCTTACGCCTGCCGCGCCTTGTAACCGTCATGGGCCAACGTTATGTTTTGCTCCGGGCTGGCATTCGGCAGGAGCGAGCAATGGGTTTACTCGACGTCATCAATGGCATGCAGCATGGCCCGCGCGGCCCGAGCACGCCAAGCGCGCAATCCGGCGGCGGCATGTCGCCCATGACCATGGCGATCCTCGGCCTGTTGGCCTGGAAGGCGGTCAAGCATTTCAGCCAGGCAAACGCGAGCGCTGCTCCAGCGCCTGCGCCATCGTCGGGCGCACCGGCCGGCGGCGGAGCGGGCGGAAATCTTGGCGATGTCCTGAAGGGCGGATTGGGCGGCCTGCTCGCGGGCGGCGCGGCGGGCAGCGTGATTTCGGGCGGCCTCGGCGATCTGCTCAAGCAGTTGCAGCAGAACGGCCAGGGCGACAAGGCCAATTCATGGGTCGGCAATGGCGCGAACAAACCGATTTCGCCGAACGATCTCGCTTCCGCGCTCGGGGCTGACCAGATCAACAGCCTGACGTCGCAAAGCGGCTTGTCGCGCGACGAGCTGCTCGCCGGGCTCGCCCAGCATCTGCCCGACGTCATCAATCATTTGACGCCGGACGGACGAATGCCGAGCGACAGCGAATTGTCCGGCCGGATCTGATTTTTGGCGGCGCGCCGGTTTTGAGGCCTACTTTTTCAGGAAAGGACGATCATCATGAGCGGGATCATCTGGATCATCATCGTCGGCTTCGTCGCCGGCATCATCGCGCGCCTGCTTTCACCGGGCGGCAACAATCCGTCGGGCTTCATCCTGACCACGGTGCTCGGCATCGCCGGCGCGTTTCTGGCGACCTGGATCGGTCAGGCCATCGGTCATTACGGTCCGGATCAGGGCGCCGGCTTCATCACCGCGACCATCGGCGCGCTGATCGTGCTGTTCATCTGGAACCGGCTGGTGGCAAGCGGCGTGATTCCCGATCACGGCGCGAAGTGACGGCGTAGCCGTCATTCCGGGGCGAGTGAAGCGCGAACCCGGAATCTCGAGATTCCGGGTCTGGTCCTACGGACCATCCCGGAATGACAATTTCAAACCAGATGCGCGCCGGCATCCATCCGCACGACTTCGCCGGTGATGGTGCCCGAGCCCGGCGTCGCGAGGAAACACACCAGCGCCGCGATGTCGTTCGCTGACGACGCCACCTTCAGTGGCACCCTGGCAATCACGCTGTCGCGCACCTGCTTGGCGGCTTCCTCGCCGCGGCCCTTGGTGAACCAGGGCGTGTCGATATAGCCGGGACAGACGGTGTTGACGCGGATCAGCGGCGCCAGCGCCCGCGCCAGCGAATAGGTGATGGTGTTGAGCGCGCCCTTGCTCGCGGCGTAGGCAATCGAGGAACCGATGCCGCTGATGCCCGCGACCGAGGAGACGTTGACCACGGCTGAGGCTCGCCCCGAAGCCTTGGCGCCCGCCTCCAAAAGGCTGCGCGCCGCCCGCACCATCTGGAACGGCCCGATGGTGTTGACGCCGTAGAGCCGCTGGAAATCCTCCGCCGACAGGCCGTCGAGATTGCCATGTGGCACATGCTTGGTGGTGCCGGCATTGTTGATCAGGGCATCGATCCGTCCCCAGGGCGCGGCCGCCGCGACAATCTTCTTGCAGTCCTCGTCGCGCGACACGTCGCCCTGCACCACCACCACCTCGCCACCGGCGCTGCGGCAGAGTTCGGCGGTCGCCTCGGCTTCCTTGGCACTCGAGGAATAATTGACGACGACGCGCGCGCCGCCCTTGGCCAATATCGCGGCCGTAGCAGCCCCAAGACCCGATGCCGAGCCCGTTACGATCGCGCACAAACCATCCCCAGACATCGGCACTTCCTTTTGTGATTTTTGGCCAAGCGGTTTCCCGGCGATCTACCATATCGTGCCGGGAAATGCCTGCAAATCGGCAAAACTCCGCGCGCCGGAATAAAATATTCCAAGCGGCCCGGCGGCTTGCATGTCTGCCCCGCAGGGAGCCTTGCGAAGCGAGGTGCTTGTCATGGCGGTGGCTTTTCCTCATCATCGGGTGCAAGAAAAGGTCGAGAAGCTGGACCCATGGCTGATATCGCCGGGTCGGATGCATGCAATCGAGAACGGGGAACGCTGTGGCGGAGAGTGAGAACATTGTCGCCGAGACCGCGGAGAAGATTTTCGCGGATCTCGCCGACGCACAGACCATCAATCGCGACAAGAAGGGCGAGTGGAAAGCACCGCTGTGGCAGGCGCTGACCGAGAACGGGTTGCCGCTGTCATGGGTGCCGGAGGATTGCGGCGGTTCCGGCGCGAGCCTCGCCGAAGGTTTTGGCGTGCTGAGCGCGGCCGGCCGATTTGCCATCGCCGTGCCGCTTGCCGAAACCATGCTGGCGGGATGGCTGCTGGCGCAGGCCAAAATCGCCTCTCCCGACGGCGCCATGACGGTGGCGCCCACCGGCCCGAAGGATCGCATCGCGCTCAATGCCGACGGCACCCTGTCCGGCCGCGCGCGCGGCGTTCCCTTCGCCAAGGACGCCAAACACATCGCGGTGCTGGCCCATGGCACGAAGGGTTCTTCGATCGCACTGTTGGAAGCCGCCGCATGCCGGATCGAGCCCGGCCTTAATCTGGCGAGCGACGGCAGCGACACCGTGACCTTCGACAAGATCGCGCCGGTTGCGATCAAGCCGGCGCCGAAAGGGATCGACCAGACCGCGCTGATGCTGATGGGCGCGGTGGTGCGCAGCTTGCAGATCGCGGGCTCTCTCGAATCCATGCTCGACATCAGCGTGCGCTATTCCAACGAGCGCGTCGCCTTCGAGAAGAAGATCTCGAAATTCCAGGCGGTGCAGCACAACCTCGCCCGCCTCGCGGGCGAGACCGCGGCAGCGATGACGGCGGCGAGTTCGGCGGCCGACACCGTCGCCCACGCGACCGGCTTCGACGACGCGGTTTTCCTCGAAGCCACCGCGGCAAAAATTCGCTGCGCGGAAGCCGCCGAGAAGGGTGCGGCGATCGCCCACCAGGTGCATGGCGCGATCGGCTATACGCTCGAGCACATCCTGCATCGCTACACCATGCGGGCGCTGGCCTGGCGCGACGATTTCGGCCATGAGAGTTACTGGGCCGTCGAGCTCGGCAAGCGTGTCGCAGCCCGCGGCGCCGACGAATTGTGGCCGCTGGTCGCCTCGCGCTAATATTCAGGGAAGATCACAGATGACCGCAGCGCTCCGTTTCGATCCGATCCGCCTGCCGCCCGAATGCGAGACGCTTCGCAAGGAAGTGCGCGCGTTCCTCGCCGAGGAGATCGCCAAGGGCACCTTCGATCCGCACCGACCGCAAGGCGGCGACAGCGACGTACCCGGCTTTTCCAAGCGGGTCGGCGAGCGCGGCTGGATCGGCATGACCTGGCCGAAGAAATATGGCGGCCATGAACGCTCGTTCCTCGAGCGCTATGTGGTGACCGAGGAGATGCGGGTCGCCAACGCGCCGACACGGCGCTTCTTCGTCGCCGACCGGCAGAGCGGCCCGGTGCTCCTGAAATACGCCCCCGAGCACATCAAGATGGACATCCTGCCGCGCATCTGCCGCGGCGAGGTCTGCTTCTCGATCGGCATGAGCGAGCCGAATTCCGGCTCCGACCTGTTCGCCGCCAAGACCAAGGCGACCAGGACCGACGGCGGCTTCCTGATCAACGGCACCAAGATCTGGACCTCGTCGGCGCAAGTCGCCAATTACATGCTGGCGATCTTCCGCACCTCGCCGTCTACCAAGGAAAATCGCCGCCACGGCCTGACGCAGTTTTTGGTCGACATGAAGACACCGGGCATCAAGGTCAACCCGATCGGGCAATTGACCGGCAAGGCCGAATTCAACGAGGTGGTGTTCACGGACGCTTTCGTGCCGGAGGATCACGCGCTCGGCGAGATCGACGGCGCCTGGAAGCAGGCGACGAGCGAGCTCGCCTATGAGCGCTCAGGCCCGGAACGCTTCCTGGAAACCTATTACGTCTTGACCGAACTAGTGCGCGCGCTCGGCAACGAGCCGGATGCCCGCGGCGCCGAAGGCGTCGGCCGGCTGGTGGCGCAATTGCACACCATGCGGCGGATGTCGGTGTCGGTCGCGGGCATGCTGCATGCCGGCAAGGAGCCGGTGGTGGAAGCCTCCATCGTCAAGGACATCGGCACCATCTGGGAACAGGCCCTGCCGCAGCGGGTGCGCGATCTCGCAGCCTTCGTCGAGCCGGACGCCTCCAACCACGAAATCCTCGACCACGTCTTGCCCTACGCGATGAAGGTCGCGCCGAAACTCACCATCCAGGGCGGTACCACGGAAGTGCTGCGCGGCATCATCGCGCGTGGGCTTGGCTTGCGCTGACGCGCGGTCTGGTTTGCGCTAATTCATCTCAATCGAGGACGAACCATGAGCAAATATACGGATATCGGCGTCGAGAGGCACGGCCATGTCGGGCTGATCGAGATCCGAAAACCCCCGCTGAATTTCTTCGACGTCTCGCTGATCAACCAGATCGCGGATGCGCTGGAGGAATTCGATGCCGATATCGAAATCCGCGCCTCGGTGCTGGCCGCGCAAGGCAGGGCATTCTGCGCCGGGGCCAATTTCGGCGACCCTGCACGGCAAGCGGCGGAAGAACGCGCCAAGACCGACCCGGCTTCAAACCTTCCGATCAATCATCTCTATGTCCAGGCGGTGCGCATCTTCCGCAACAAGAAGCCGATCGTCGCAGCCATCCATGGCGCCGCCATTGGCGGCGGGTTGGGCCTGGCGGTATCGGCTGATTTCCGCATCACCTGTCCGGAAGCGCGCTTCGCTGCCAATTTCACGAAGCTCGGCTTTCATCCAGGCTTCGGGCTGACCGCGACGCTGCCGGAACTGGTCGGCAAGAACAATGCGGAATTGATTTTCTACACCAGCCGCCGCGTCACCGGCGAGGAAGCCACGAGGATGGGGCTTGCCAATGCCTGCGTGCCGCAGGACCAGGTCCGCGCCGAGGCGATGAAACTCGCGCAGGAAATCGCCGAATGCTCCCCGCTCGGCCTGGTCTCGACCCGCGCCACCATGCGCGCCGGCCTCGCCGACCGCGTGCTGGCGGCGACCAATCACGAACTGGTCGAGCAGAACAAGCTCCGCGTCACCGAAGACTTCAAGGAAGGCGTCAAGGCTACCGCCGAGCGCCGCGTCGCGAATTTCAAGGGGCGGTGATCTCTCTTCCCCTCTCCCCCTGTGGGAGAGGGTGGCTGCGATGCGAAGCATCGTAGACGGGTGAGGGGTATGCCTTCGCAAACGTCGGTGTTCGCTGAGGCATACCCCTCATCCGGCGCTTCGCGCCACCTTCTCCCACCAGGGGAGAAGGGAAAGTGAGAGCTATTTCTTCCTGACCACCAGCGCGTCCACGATCGTCACGCCCTGCCCTTGCGGGTGCGCCAGCACCGGATTGATTTCGATCTCGGCGATCTCTTCGCGATAGGCCATCGCCAGCATCGACACCTGCGCGATCAATTGCGCCAGCGCGGTGACGTCGGCTTTCGCCCTGCCGCGAAATCCGTTCAATAGCGGCGCGGCCTTCAGCTCAGTGAGCATCGCGACGGCTTCCTCGGCGCTGACCGGCGCCGGGCGGTAGATCACATCGCGAAACAGCTCGGTGGTGATGCCGCCGAGGCCGACCATGACCATCGGGCCGAAGGTCGCGTCCTGCATGGTGCCGATGATGATCTCGACGCCGTTTTTCGCCATCGGACCGACCAGGACGCCCTGGATCGCCGCATCCGGCCGATGCTTGCGGGCGTCGTCGAGCAGCGCCTGATAGGCCAAAAATACCTCGCCCTTGGTCGCTATGTTGACGCGGACGCCGCCGACTTCGCTTTTGTGGGGGATGTCGGGGGACTGGATCTTCATGACCAGAGGAAGGCCGGCGGCCGCGATCGCGGCGTCGAGCCCGCTCCTTGCGATCACCAGCACCTCGTCCGGCAAGACAATGCCCGCTTCGCGCAGCAGCGCCTTGCTGTCGGCTTCCGAAAGCAAGGCGGGTTTCAGATGCGCGGCGAGATCGCGCGGGGGCGTCGCGGCGGCGATCCGCGGCGCCAGTTTGAATCTCGCGCGCTCCACCATCCGTCGCAGCGCGACGCCGGCATGCGTCAATCCCGACAGCACCACCACGCCGGACTTCGCCATTTCCCGCCGCGCGAAGTCCGACGGCAGCGTGTAGGAATAGAACACCACCGGCTTGCGCTGGGCATCGATGACCGGCTTGAGCTGTGCCTCCTTGAACGGCATCCGGGTTTCGCTCGAAAACGACTGCACCACCAGGATGGCGTCAACCTCGTCTGAAGCATCGAGCAGGTCGATGCTTCGTTGCAGGCCGCCGGACTGCACGCCTTGGGCTGTGACGTCGATCGGGTTACGCGCCGAGCCATAGGATGGCAGCAGCTTCATGATCTCGGCCTGAATGCCCGCCGACAATTCCGGCACCTGCAGGCCCAGCAGCGAGACTGTGTCGGCGCCCCAGATGCCGGCGCCGCCGGACACCGTGAGCACGGCGACGCGGTCGCCCTTGGGCAGCGGACTGGTAGCCAGGACGGCCGCGATCGCGACCGCCTCGTCGAGATCGTTGGAAATGATAAAGCCGTATTTGGCGAACACCGCGTCATAGGCCGCGGACCAGCCGGCCATGCTGGCGGTGTGGGAGGCGGCCGCGCGCTCGCCGGCGCCGGAGCGGCCGACCTTTGTGACGATCACCGGCTTTCCAAGTTCTGCCGCGCGACCGGCGGCAGCGAGGAATTTGTCGACGTCGCGAACGCTCTCGAGGAATAGCAGGATGACGTCCGTCGAGGCGTCCTGCACCATGTAGTCGAAGAACTCACCGGCGCCGAGATCGCTCTCGTTGCCGGCGCTGACGACATAGCTGATCGCAACCCCGAGCGCCTTGGCGCGATGTTTGATGGCAAAGCCGATGCCGCCGGACTGCGCCACAATGCCGACCCGCCGCCTGCTCGCGACCAGCGGAACATGGCCCGGCTTGACGTCGACGGTCGGACTGAAGGTCGCCGCGACCTTCTGCACCTCGCTGTAAAATCCTTCGGCATTGGGGCCGGAAATCCGCATACCCGTTCGCTTCGCCAGCGCCACGATGGCGTCCTGCATCGCTGCGCTGTCGCCGCCCTCTTCCGCAAAGCCCGAGGAGATGATGACGGCGTTCTTGACGCCCACCGCCGCGCATTGCTCCAGCGCACCGAGCACGGCTTTCGCCGGAATGATGATGACGGCGAGGTCGATTCCCGCGCCGACATCGGCGATCGAGGGGTAGCATTTCAAGCCATCGATATCGCCATAGTTTGGATTGATCGGGTAGATCTTTCCGGGAAAGTCGTTCTTGCGCAGCATCGACAGCAGCCGGCCCGGGATCTTGTCGAGATCGCGCGAAGCACCGATCAGCGCGATGCTGTCGGGTGCGAAGAAGGAGTCGAGCGGATGCGGCATGCGGGATGATCCTTTTGTTCTTGTTTAGCGCACCGATCCAATACCGTCATTGCGAGCGTAGCGAAGCAATCCATAGCACAGCAAGTCGCGATATGGATTGCTTCGTCGCTTCGCTCCTCGCAATGACGGTGAACTCACGCCGCGAGATGGAAGCTGACGCCGCATAGGTCGAATGAATTGCCGGACACGGCGCAGCCTTTTGCCTTGGCGGCGTCCAGTATCCGGGCGATGTTGCCGACCTTGAACGTCAACCCCGTCATGAGATCGCTGCCGCCCTTGACGAAGCGAAAGGTCGCATTGGGCAGCTTCAGCTCGGGCTCGCCATGGGGGCCCTTGCTCACGGGAATCTCGATGATCTGGCCCCAGTGCTCGGCCAGCGCCTGCGGCTCCGGGCTTTGCATCTCCACTCCCGTGAGCGCTTGTGTCACATCCTTGGCGATCGATTTCTGCCAGTTCGGTCCGGCTGGCGGATAGACCCCGAGGATGTCATCGCTGCCGGCGG
>Ga0075522_10000527_pt1 | contig 27779 bp, 28 predicted proteins | sample NGEPerA_FD_74796 | JGI IMG/M metagenome (GOLD analysis project Ga0075522, IMG submission 74796) | Arctic peat soil microbial communities from the Barrow Environmental Observatory site, Barrow, Alaska, USA - NGEE PermafrostL2-A | ecosystem: Environmental > Terrestrial > Soil > Wetlands > Peat ...
TGCGCATGGGTGTCGGTCATGTGCAGGATGCGCGCGTTGCCGAAGCGTTCGAGATCGTAAACGCCCGGATTGTCGGCAGCGCGGGCGAATCGCGGAAGTGCGGGCGAAAGCGCGGCCGCACCCGCGAGCGTTAGAAATTCCCGGCGGCGGATCGTCATGCGAGTTCTCCGCAGCCTATCACCGTCATTGCGAGGAGCCCTTGCGACGAAGCAATCCATACTTTCCGTGCGGCGACATGGATTGCTTCGTCGCTACGCTTCTCGCAATGACGGTAAAAGCTGAGTCAGTGGATTTCCATTGCCTTCCAGGTTTCTTTTTCGCTGGTCGCCTGGTAGATCGAAGCCTTCACCAGCGCTTCGGCTTCCCGGGACTCGGCCACGGCCTGGTCGAAATTGCCGCTATCCGCGGCCTTTTTTGCCGCCGCAAGCGTTGAGGCCGTGGTGGTCCATTGATTGCGCAGGGAGCCCGCTTCCTTGTTGGCGGCCTCGGCCGCGGCGTAGGCGGCCTTGAAATCGGCCTCGGAGGCGCCGGCAAGCGCGGATGTCGCGCCTGCCATCAGCAACGCTGACGAAATGATGACGGCGTGAACGGCGTTTTTCATGGCCGGGCTCCCGGGCCGGAGATCGGCAGTCCGTTACTGACATAGGACAGATAATATTCGAGATCGCGATATTCGTCGGATTGCGGCTCGAGCGGCACGCCGCGAATCTGGCTGTTGCAGCTGGTGAAACGCCGGCTGATCGTGCCCATGCCGCCCCATTCGGAGCGATAGATCGGCATTGCATTGAGGATCCCGAGCGCGGGCGCGAGGATCTCGGCGCGAATCCGCTCCCCCGGATTCTGCACATGGCAGCTCGCGCAGGAAAAGTTGAGCTGGCCGCGCCGCGTGTAGAAATAGCGCTTGCCGTTCTCATAGGCTTCCAGCGCGCGCGGATCCCCAGGGATCTTGATGTCGAAAGGCTTGCCGCGCGAGGTGAACGCCATATAGGCGGTGAGCGCGGCCATGTCGTCCTTGACGTAGGAGATCGGCGCTTCGCCATTGGCTTCGCGGCAACGGTTCAGCGCCAGCTCCAGCGTAATGACCTTGCCTTCCTTCTCGTCGAAAGCGGGATAGTTCTGCCGGATGCCGACGCCGCCGTTCGCAAAGCAATCGGCGTAGGTCTTGCCGTTCTTGAAGGGCTTTGCGAACAGTTCCTTGCCGAGGTCGAGCGAGAAATCGTAAGGAGGAAACTGTTCCTTCTCCTCCCATTGCTTGTGCATGTCCTCGTTCATCGAATAGGGACCGTTGACGAAGTCTTCCAGCTTCAGCTTGGGAAATTTGTCGGTGAAGTATTTCTGGAAGGCTTTCGTGTCCGCAACCGGATTGGGCGCGTCGGCGGCGATCGAGGGCACGACGCCGAACGAAAGCACCGCCAGTGCCAGCGCGGCCGAGGCAAATTGGATCGCAGATCGCACGTGAGGCCTCCAACCGTTACTGAATCTTCGCCGTGGTGGTGTCGCTCGCGCCCTTGTTGTCGACCCAACTGATCTTCAGCTCGTCGCCCTTCTTGCCGCCCTTGAAGGCGAATTTGACATAGGGGTCCTTCGAGACCGCCGGTCCCCAATCCGCTGTGAATACGGCCTTGCCGTCATACTCAAAAGTCAGCTGCTGGATGAAATGTGGCGGGATCAGCTCGCCCTTGGCGTCCTTGACATAGCCCGAGTCCATCGGGTGCTGGATCAGCGCCTGGACTTCGGTATTCTCGCCGCTCGAGGTGGCGCGCACGCGAATGGTCGATGCCATCGGAAAACTCCTCTATATCTTGATCTTGCGCATCGTCATGCGCGTCAGCCGCCGCAGCCGCCGACGGTGACTTTGACTTCCTTGGTTGTGCTGTAGAGTTTGCCGCCGGCCTCGACCACCGCGATCACGTTGGTGGTCTTTGCCATCTTGAGGCGATTGGCCACGCTGGGCAGCGTGCCCGCGGGAATGACATAGGAAGCGGCGAGCGCGTTCGGGTTCTCCGCGACCAGGATCGAGATCGACGTCACATCCGGCAGTGTCGAGCTGACCGAGATCGGAACCACCGCGCCGTTCTCGGCGATTTCGGGCGCATCCATCTTGACCTTATCCGAGGGTTCGGCGGTCTTGCCGTAGAGCGCCTTGATGGCGTCGGCGTTACTCTTCTGCTTGAACGCATCCTCCGGATATTTGTCGTTGGCCGCGGCGAAGGCCGGCGCAAGACCGAACGGCAGGTTGCCAAGGCCAAACAGCGCGGCGCTGGCCGTGCCTTGCAGGATCAGCCGTCGCGTTGCGGTAAAGCCGTTGTCGGTGATGGTCATCGAATTTTCTCCCAAAGAGCGGCGCGTCATCACAATGTCTGCAGGAAATCCACCACCGCGTTGATTTCCTTTTCGGTCAGGATCCTGTCCCGTCCGAACGGCGGCATCACGGTTTGCGGGTTGCGTTTGGTTTCGTCCGACACGATGGCGACGAGCTCATTGCGATCCGGGTATTTGCTTTTGATGTCCTTCAGCTCGGGGCCGATGGTGCCGGGCAAATCACCGCCCTTGATCGCGTGGCAGGTCAGACAATTGCCCTTGCTGCGGTCGAACGCGAGCTTCTGGCCTTCAGCAGCCGATTGGGCCCGCGCCGGACTGACCGACATGAACGCACCGATCGCAAGCGTCAGCGCGAGGATGATAAAGGCGGGCTTGCTTGTGGTTTGATCGGTCAAGGGCGTTTCCCGTTGGCTCATTTCGGCTGCATGGTGTCGAGCGGTCCGGTGGTGCGCGGCGTCAGGCCATTGCCCTCGGCCGTCGACATGATCTTCACCCCGGCGGGATCGCCGCAGGCGCTCATGCATGGCTTGGCCATCGTATCAGGTCTTGGGTCGGTCCAGACAAAATGATCGCGATTGGGCATTTCGACTTTCGGCAGGGTATCGCGGTCGGCAACGAATTCGTTGAGAACGATATCGTTCAGGTTCAGAATATAGGCCGTCAAAGCATAAACGTCATCCGCTGACAATGAGTGCGGCGCCGGCATCGGCATGGCGCGGTTAATGTAGTCGAACAGGGTCGGGGCAAACGGCCAGTAGCTGCCGACCGTGAGCTCCGGCCGGTCGTCTCGCAGCGTCCCGGCGCCGCCTACGAGCTTGGGAAAACGGCCCTCGCCTTCGCCGAAAGTCCCATGACAGGCGGCACATTGGTCGGCGAAGACTTCCGCGCCCTTGGTGACCGCGCCCTTGCCGGGAGGCAGGCCGGCGCCATCATCGCCACGCACGTCGATGTCCCATCCCGCGATCTCGGAGGGTGTGGCGATTTGTCCATAGCCGAATTGCCCCGGTTCCACGGCGCCTGCGACGGTGCAAGCCGCGAGCAACAGGCTGGCGCCGAGCAGAAGCGCTTTATGCGAGTTCGACATCGAACACGCTCCCGTCCGCCTTGACCTGCCAGGTCTGGATCGAATTGTTGTGGTAGACCGAATTCGATCCGCGCTGTTTGCGCAGCTCCACGATCGTCGGCTGCACATAACCGGTCTCGTCGATCACCCGCGATTGCAGGAACACCGGCTGGCCGTCCCAGCGCCAGGGCAGTGTGAATCGCGTCAACGCCTTGGACAACACCGGTTCATGCAGCCGCGCGGTCTGCCAATTGTTGCCGCCGTCCACGGAGACGTCGACCTGCTTGACCTTGCCATTGCCGGTCCACGCCAATCCCCTGATTTCATACAGTCCGGGAACGGCAAGCGGTTTTTCCGGGCAGGGAAAGGTGATCACCGACTTGGCGTCGATCAGCCAGGTGAAGCCGCGCGAGGTGCCGTCCGGCATCAAATCGGTGTATTTCGAGGTCTCTTCGCGCGAGAACCAGGGTTTGTCGCCGAGCTTGATGCGGCGCAGCCATTTGATGTTGACGTTGCCTTCCCAGCCCGGCACCACCAGCCGCAGCGGATAGCCCTGTTCCGGCCGCAGCGCTTCGCCGTTCTGCGCATAGATGACGAGGCAGTCGTCGAGGCATTTGTCGAGCGGCAGGCTGCGGTTCATGTGCGCGCCATCGGCGCCCTCGACCATCGCCCACTTCGCCTCCTTCTTGACGCCGACCTCCTCCAGCAGAGTGGAAAGCCGCACGCCGGTCCATTCGGCGCAAGAGATCATGCCGTGGTTGAACTGCAGCGAATTGACCTGCGCGGCGCGCCATTCCATGCCGCCATTGGCCGGGCATTCGATGAAATGGATGCGCGACACCTGCGGAAAGCGCAAAATGTCCTTCATCGAAAGAATGAGCGGGCGCTCGACCAAGCCATGGATCATCAGCCGGTGCTGCTCCGGGTCGATGTCCGGCCGTCCCGCGTGATGGCGCTCGAAGAACAGCCCGTTCGGCGTGATGATACCGTCCAGGTCCTGCAGCGGTGAAAAGCTGACGGAGGATTCGGTCCCTGCCGTCAGCCAAGGCACGTTGCGGCGGATGACGCCGGCTTCGGTGTCGGCGGGCCGGCCATAGGGCCGGTCGACCACGCCGGCTCCGAGCGATTGTGACCATGGGGCGTCGGCGGGCGGGGAGGCTGGCTGCGTTTCGGCATGCGCTGGCCTTGCGCCGAGTGCGAGATCGCCACCGAGCGCCGCGCCAAGCCCGAGAAACGAGCGCCGGCCGAGCCGCGCGCGCGCGCCCTCGGCGGGCGTGGAGAGCAAGGATATGCTGCGCCAGAAGTCGGGTCGCACGTTTCATTCCCTTGGCGGCCCTGCCGCCGCGTCATTCATTGCTATTTCGCAGCCCTATCGGTATTAGCTAATTTAGTCAATGCTAAAGGAACGACGGCGCGCTATTGTGATGTGAGCGCTTCGCCCGTGCGCATCGATCTGGACGTCAAGTCATGAGAGCCGTTGCAATCGCCACCAAAGTGATCGCCGCCGACGAAGCGGCGGCGTTGAAGAAACTCGCCAAACAGGCTGGCGACGCTGCCCAATTATTAAAACTGCTCGGCAACGAAAAGCGCCTGCTGGTGCTTTGCTTCCTGGCCGCGCGCGGCGAGATGACGGTCGGCGAAATCGTCGATGTGGTGAAACTCAGCCAGTCCGCGCTGTCACAGCATCTGGGAAGACTGCGCGCCGACGGCCTCGTAACCTTCCGCAGGACCTCGCAGACGCTGCATTACCGCGTCGTTGACAAGCGCGCCTTGCGCGTGTTGCAGGTGCTCAAGGAAATCTACTGCGGGAACCTGAAGTGAAGCGCTTGCTGTTTGCAGCGTTGCTTGCTGCGAGCCCGCTGATCGCAGCCGGCGCGCAGACGGCTTCTCCTTATCCGGCGCTGACCATCCCCTTGAAGATCGAGCAGGTGCCGGGCAAGCCGGTCTGGTACTCCACGGGAAACCCGGGCGTTCCCGGCAAGGACAATGAAGGCAATACCTCCAATGCCGGCTTCCTCGTTGCCTCCGACGGCGTCGTGGTGTTCGACGCTTTGGGGACGCCGAGCCTGGGTTGGGCGCTGCTGCAGCAGATCCGGAAAGTCACCGACAAGAAGATCCGCTATGTGGTGCTGAGCCACTACCATGCCGATCACATCTACGGCCTGCAGGCGTTCCGGGACCACACCGACGCAACCATCGTCGCGCAGGAACGCTCGGGCGAATACAAGGACAATGACGAAATCGCCGACGAGAAAGCGAGCCAGCGCCTCGACCAGCGGCGCGCCGCGCTGTTACCCTGGGTTGACGCCAACACCCGCGTGGTGCCGCCGGATATCACCTTCAACGAGCGAATGGGAATTGCCCTCGGCGACCGGCGGCTGACGCTGATCTATGCGGGGCCCGCGCATTCCTCCAGCGACATCATGATGATGGTCGAGCCGGACGGCGTGCTGTTTGCCGGCGATATCGTGCAGAACAGCCGCATTCCCTTCATGAACTCCGACGACGTTTCGACCGTGCAATGGCTGCATGCGCTCAGTGAGGTCGAGAAGCTGGATCCGAAATTCATCATTCCCGGCCACGGCCGTACCTCGACTGAAGCAAAGCAGGCGATCGCCTTCACCCGCGACTACATCCAGTATCTCAGGGACAAGATGGCGGCGGCGGTGCAGAACTGGGTCGATTTCGACGTCGCTTACAACGAAACCGACTGGTCGAAATACCGGGACATGCCGGCCTTTGCGAGCAACAATCGCGGCAATGCCTACCGGATCTATCTTGAACTGGAGCAATCGCAGTTCAAAGCCGATAAACCCTGATCCCGGACTTGAACCGGATCGCACCGAGGCTGACATGGCCGAATATGTCGTCGAATTCGGCAAGGACGGAAGCCCGATCGAATCCGACGGGCGGCTCGACGCGGCGGCGTTCCATCGCAACCATTTGCCGATCCGCGACGTGCTGCTGCGGCGCCTTGATGGAAAATCCGGCGACGTCGTCGAGGCCGGCAGCGGCACCGGCCAGCACGTGGTCGATTTCGCACGGCACATGCCCGACATTACCTGGTGGCCGAGCGACCTCAACGAGCAGCATCTGAAAAGTATCGCGGCGTGGCGGGCGCATGCCGGCTTGCCGAATATCCGTCCGCCACTGCGAATCGACCTCTCCGATTCCAAATGGTGTGCGGAGATGCACGACGGCCGTGGGCCGAAAAAATTGCAGGCGGTGTTCTGCGCCAATGTGATCCACATCGCGCCGTGGCGGGTCGCGGAAGGCTTGTTCGCCGGCGCCCGGCATTTTCTCGGCGCGGACGGGCAACTGCTGCTGTACGGGCCGTTCAAGCGCGGCGGCAAGCACACCGCCGTCAGTAACGCCGTGTTCGACGCCAGCCTGCGCGACGGCAATCCCGAATGGGGTGTGCGCGACATCGAGGCGTTGGAGGAGCTTGCCCGTCTCGCCGGCCTCGCACTCGCCGAGATCGCCGAGATGCCTGCCAACAATCTCATCCTGGTGTTTGCGCGCAAGCCGGGCGATTGAACCCCACCGCGGCAAATGGATTTTCCGCGGGGTTACGCGGTGCGGTCCGGCCAGCCGATCTTGTTCCACAGGAACGTATAGCCGAGAGCCGTAAAGCTGGCGCGCTCCCTGTTGTCCTTGCCATAGCCATGACCGCCGGCCGCGGGTTCGTAAAACCAGGCCTCGTATCCCATCGCCTGCAGCTTGGCCGTCATCTTGCGGGCGTGTCCGGGATGCACGCGGTCGTCGCGCCGGGTGGTGGCGATCAGGATCGGCGGGTATTTCTGTCCGGGCTTTGCTGCGTGATAGGCGGAATAGGTCTGCAGCCAGGCCCATTCCGCCGGCTTATCAGGATCGCCATATTCCGCGGCCCAGCTCGCACCGGCCAATAGCTTCGTGTAGCGGCGCATGTCGATCAGCGGAATCGTGCAGAACAACGCGCCGAAGCGTTCCGGATAGCGCGTCAGCATGTTGGAAATCAGGATGCCACCATTCGATCCACCTTCCGCCGCGATTCGATCCGGACGCGTGATGCCGCGGCGAACGAGGTCAGCGGCCACCGCGGCAAAATCGTCGTGTGTAAGCCTTTTCCCGGCAAGACGGCCGGCCTCGTGCCAGCGTGAGCCGAACTCGCCGCCGCCGCGAATATTGGCGACAACGCCGGTGCCACCGCGTTCGAGCCAGAGCTTGCCGATCGCCGAGTTGTAATAGGGCCGCATTGAGATACCGAAGCCGCCATAGGCGCTGAGATGAACCGGGGCATTGCCGGTCTCGGCGGCGGGTCCGGTCTGCACGTAGGGAATGCGCTCGCCATCGATCGAAATGGCTTCGTGTTGGGTGACCACCAGCCCGTCCGCTGCGAACGTCCGCGGCGCGCGCTTCAGCGGCATTGGGCTTGCGGTGCCCTCGATCAGCATCAATGAGGATGGCGTCAGCGGATCCTGGACGTTGGCGAGCAGATCGCCATTGCTTTCGGATTCCTCTGTATCGAGCGGCCAGACGTCGACCACGCCGATCCCGGGCAGGCCGGGTATTCCCGCGCGGTCCCAGCCATTGCCGGAGGGAGTCCAGACCTCGAACACTGGCTGCAATTCGTCGAGAATGGGCAGCACCAGTTTGCCGGCGCTCCAGAACAGGCCCTGCAAGGCCCGCCGCGGTCCCGGCTCGAAAACAACCGCAAAGTTGCGATCGCCCGCGAGATAGGCCGACAGCGATATGCCGAGCACGGTATCCGGCGCATAGGTTTGTCCGTCCACCGTCCACGCCGTCCGCCGTTTGACGACAAACCAATCCCGATGGACCTGCAACCAGATGTCGGTCGGCAAATCCAGTTTGAATTTCGCGCCGGTCTCGTCACCGAGCCACAGATTGAAATTGAAGAAATCGAGCCGGTCGATGAACCACACGCGCGGGTTGGTGCCGGTCCGATCGATGTCGCAATAGGCCGCCATGTTGTCCGCGGCCGTCTCAAAAATGACCGGCGCCGAATTCACGTCGGCGCCGCGGCGCCATAGCCTGACGGCTTTGGCGTAACCCGATGTCGTTGCCATGCCCTCGCCATACGCACTCGAAAGCAAGAGCGTATCGGCATCGAGCCATTGGCCGCCCCCCTTGGCTTCCGGCAGCATGAAGCCGTCGGTCACAAAGGTCTTCGTCTCGATATCGAATTCCCGCAAGGTGGCGGCATCGCTGCCGCCGCGCGAAAGGCTCAAGATCGCGCGCGGTTTGTTACCCGGCTGGGCCTGTATCCAAGACCAGATCCAGTCATGGTCCTCTTCGAGCGCAAGCTTGTCGACGTCCAGCAGGGTTTCCCATCCGGGGTTCGGCCTGCGAAACTCATCGAGCGTCGTTCGCCGCCAGAGGCCGCGCGGGTTGTTCGCATCTTTCCAAAGGTTGTAGAGGAAGCCACCGCGCCGTTTGACATAAGGGATATTGTCCGGCCGGTCGTAAATCGCCGCCAGCATGTCGCGATCCGCGGCGAAGCCGGCGCCGCCGAACTTCTGCAACGTCAGCCTGCTTTGCTGCTCGACGAAATCGAGCGCGCGGCCGCCCTCGACTTCCTCCAGCCACAGATAAGGATCGTCATCGGGGGCAAATAACGTCGGCCGGTCGTCGATTGCCATGGTTCGAACTCCACGAGCGCTGATCGCGCATGCCAGGAAGCAACATAAAGGGCAGGTTTCTGGTTTACGCGGCGGCACGTGCTCTGTCCAATGTGCATCGTTCGCATGCCTTGCGCCCGTTTGCGTCGGTTGATTGAGCGGCCGCCCGCCGTCATAGTATCGGGAATCAATGAGGCCTGAGCATTGCGGGCCGCATTCCAGCGGAAACCGCAGATGATCGACCTGACCGCAGCCGAGGAGATTTCCGGCGACGCCCGCGCCCGTTCCAACGTGGTGCGGCTGGCCGCGGCGCAGGCGCTGACCGGCGCCAATTCGGCCGTGATCTTCGCGACCGGCTCGATCGTCGGCGCCACGCTGGCGCCCGATATGTCGCTCGCGACCGTGCCGCTCTCGATGTATGTGGTGGGCTTAGCCGCCGGCACGCTGCCGACCGGCGCGATCTCGCGCGCCTATGGCCGCCGCACCGCCTTCATCATCGGCACCGGTTGCGGTGTCGCGACCGGCTTGCTCGGGTCCTACGCCATCCTGCATGCGTCATTTGCGCTGTTCTGTTGCGCGACTTTCCTCGGTGGGCTCTACGGCTCGGTGTCGCAATCCTATCGCTTTGCCGCCGCCGACGGCGCCAGCGCGGCGTACCGGCCCAAGGCGGTATCGTGGGTGATGGCGGGCGGCGTATTCGCCGGCGTACTCGGCCCGCAGCTCGTGCAGTGGACCATGGATATCTGGCCGCCTTATCTGTTCGCCTTCTCCTTTGTGGTGCAGGCGATGGTGGCGCTGGTCGCGATGGCGATCCTCTCCGGCGTCGATGCGCCGAAACCCGCGGCGTCCGACCTGCATGGCGGCCGGCCGCTATCGGAGATCGTGCGGCAGCCGCGTTTCATTGCGGCGGCGATCTGCGGCATCGTCGCTTATCCCATGATGAACCTGGTGATGACGTCGGCGCCGCTGGCGATGAAGATCTGCGGGCTCTCCGTCAGCGATTCCAATTTCGGCATCCAGTGGCACATCGTGGCGATGTACGGACCGAGCTTCTTCACCGGCTCGCTGATCGCGCGTTTCGGCGCGCCCAAGGTGGTCGCGACCGGCCTGCTGCTGGAGGCCGTTGCCGCCACCATCGGGCTGACCGGCATTACCGCGATACATTTCTGGGCGACCTTGATGGTGCTTGGGGTCGGTTGGAATTTCGGCTTCGTCGGCGCTTCCGCCTTGGTGTTGGAGACGCATCGGCCGCAGGAACGCAACAAGGTCCAGGCCTTCAACGATTTCCTGGTGTTCGGTGTGATGGCAGTCGGCTCGTTCTCCTCCGGGCAGTTGCTGGCGAATTACGGCTGGTCGGCCGTCAACATGGTGGTGTATCCGCCGGTGTTTTTGGGGCTGGTGGTCTTGAGTCTCGCATCGTTCTCGCGGCGGCGCAGGACACGGCCGTTGCCCGACTTTCCCGAACCGAGTATCTGATCGCTGTCGCAAACGGTGCACACGGGGGATCGATGCCATCGCGAGAACGCCTCGATGAGTTCATCGCCGCGGTGGAGGCCGGCGACCACGCCGGCGCCATCGAGCGCTATTACACCGAGGATGCCAGCATGCAGGAAAATGCCGCGCCGCCGCGGGTCGGCCGCGACAATCTGGTCGCGCACGAGCGCGGCATCCTGGCGCGGATGTCGCATGTCTATTCCAAGGCGGTCTCGTCGCTCGTCGAGGGTGACCGGGTCGCCATTCACTGGCTGTTCGAACTGACCGACAAATCCGGCAGGGTGCATCGTGTCGACGAAGTTGCGCTGCAGGAATGGCGCGGCGACCGGATTTACCGCGAGCGGTTCTTCTACGATCCGTCCCGGCCGAAGGCCTGATGCCAACTGCTGACAATTCGGCGGCGGTCGAAGCTTTGCGCTGTTTACTCTGCTACTTATTTTCGTCATGGCCGGGCAAAAGCGCGAAGCGCGTCTTCGCGCTAGATGTCCCGGCCATCCACGTCTTTGGCCCCCGCGTGACGAAAGACGTGGATGCCCGGGCATGACGGTGCAAGAAGGCAGATGACGTCGTATAATTCCGATCCCATCGCCCTCGACGAAAGCTCCATCCGCTATGAGGGTTGGCGGATCGTCGCGGTCTGTTTTTGCGTGGCGACCTTCGGCTGGGGCCTCGGCTTCTATGGCCAAAGTGTCTATCTCGCCGAACTGCACCGTCTGCGCGGCTGGCCGTCCTCGCTGGTTTCGGCCGGCACAACCTTCTTCTATTTGTCCGGCGCGGCGCTGGTCGTGTTTGTCGCGGAGGCGATGCGGGCATTCGGGCCCCGCAACTGCCTGCTTGCGGGCATCGTGGCGATGGCCATCGCCGCCGTGATGATGGGGCAGGTGACCTCGCCCTGGCAGCTTTATCTCGCGGACGCGCTGCTGGCGTTCGGCTGGGCCGGCACCAGCCTCGGCGTCATCACCAACACGCTCGGACTCTGGTTCGACAGCAAGCGCGGCATGGCAATCAGCCTCGCGCTCAACGGCGCCAGTTTCGGCGGCGTCATCGGCGTGCCGCTGCTGGTGGCCGCCATCGCCCGCCTCGGGTTTTCCGGTGCCATGATTGCGGCCGCCGCGACCATGCTTGTGCTGATGGTCCCGATCATCCTGATTTTCGTCGGTCGGCCGCCCCGCCGCGCCGGTGTGGCGCAACAGGCAGCGGCCGATGCACCGTCGGCGTCGCGGATTCGCGCAGCCGCGCTGCGCGATATCGCATGCCTGAGCGTCACCATCGCGTTCGCGCTGGTATTGTTCGCGCAAGTCGGTTTCATCGTGCATCTGATCGCGTTCCTCGATCCCGTGATCGGCCGCGCCGGTGCGGCGACCGCGGTCGCGCTGCTGACGGCCATGGCGATCGTCGGCCGCATCCTGTTCTCCACCGTGATCGACCGACTCAATCAGCGGCTGGCGTCGGCGATTTCGTTCGTCAGCCAGGCATTGGCGCTCGCGGTCATCATCCATTCGCGCGACGAAATGGTGCTGATCGCAGCCTGTGGGTTGTTTGGGTTCTCGGTCGGTAATCTGATCACGCTGCCGTCGCTGATCGTGCAGCGCGAATTCGATTCCCACTCGTTCGGCGTGCTGATCAGCCTGATCACGGCGATCAACCAGGTGACTTATGCTTTCGGCCCGGGTGTCATCGGGCTTCTGCGCGATGCGTCGGGAAGCTACACGCTGCCGTTCTACGGCTGCATCGGGCTGGAGCTGACGGCGGCGGTGTTGATTTTGGTGAAGCCGTCATTGCGAGCGAAGCGAAGCAATCCATAGTTTCGGCCCGGGGAAAGATGAATTGCTTCGCGGCTTCGTTCCTCGCAATAACGAAAGAGGGACTACGCCACCCTCTGCTTCAGCAAATCCTCCAGATCGAGGCGATGCGTGAACATCGCGAGCGATCCGTCCGGTGCCCGCGGCCATTGTTCTTTCGGCCGGTCCCAATAAAGCTCGACGCCGTTCTCGTCGGGATCGCGCAGGTAAAGCGCCTCGCTGACGCCGTGGTCGCTGGCGCCGTCAAGCGGAATGCCGGCGCCGATCACGCGATGGAGCGCATCCGCCAGCGCGGGCCGGCTCGGATAGAGGATGGCGGTGTGATAGAGCCCCGTCGATCCCGGCGGCGGCGGACGGCCGCCTTTGCTCTCCCAGGTGTTCAGGCCGATGTGGTGATGATAGCCGCCGGCCGAAATGAAGGCCGCCTCCAAACCCCTGCGCTGCATCAGTTCGAAGCCGAGCACGCCGCAATAAAATCCGAGCGCGCGCTCGAGGTCGGCGACCTTGAGATGAACATGCCCGATGCGGGTGCCGGCGATGATGGGCGTGGTGCTTTCGGGCATGAGTCTCTCCGGGTCTTCTTGCCTCTCCCCGTGAAGAACACCGTGAAGAACGGAGAGAGGATTGGCAATCATACCAGTTCCGACACCTCTGCCGCCGGCAGTTCGAATTCGAACGTGTTCAGCGTCATCGAGACAATCGTGTAATAACCGCACAATCCGATGATCTCGACGATGCCGCGCTCGCCGACCAGCTTCACCGCCTCGTCATACAGCGTTTTGGCGACGCCGTGGCCCTCGTGCAGCGATTTGGCCACATCGTAGACGATCTGCGCTTTGGGATCGTCGAATTTGGGCGTGCGGCGGTCCCTGATGTCGTCGACGATTTTCGGATCCAGCCCGGCCTTGAGTGCAAGCCGCTTGTGAGCAAACCATTCGTAATGCGAGGTCCAGTGCCGCGCGGTGACAAGGATCGCGATCTCCGACAATTTATCGCCAAACACGGTATCGAAGCGCAGGAAGCCACCGAGGCGGGTGGCATGCCGCGCCATCTCCGGGCTGTTGAGCCAGGCCATCATCGGCGGTGGCGGCTTGCCGCGCTTGCCGGCGATCGATTCGTCGTAGGTCTGCTTCTGGTCCGCGTTCATTTCGCCAGGCGAAAGCAACTTAAGCCGCATGTCCGTTTCCTCTGGTTTTTCAATCGTTCCGGACTTTGCGAATACACCGGATCGGCGATCATGACCACCGCCTGCCGCCGCATGGCTCGCGGCAGAGATATTGAATTCCGCGATGTGACGGCTAAGGTCGATCCAGCACGAGGAAATGCCATGACCGATCTGGAGAACTTTCGTCGCGAAACCCGAGCCTGGCTTGTCGCCAATTGTCCACCCGAGACGCGCCGGCCGATGACTTCGGACGAAGACATGTTTTGGGGCGGCCGCAGCACCAAATTTTCCTCCGAGCCGCAACGCATCTGGTTCGAGCGGATGCGCGACAAGGGCTGGACCGTGCCGCACTGGCCAAAGGAATATGGCGGCGGCGGTCTCGATGGCGAAGAGACCAAGATCCTGCGCCAGGAGATGGCGGCGGTCGGCGCGCGTCAGCCGCTGACCTCGTTCGGCATTTCCATGCTGGGCCCGGCGCTGTTGAAATACGGCACCGAGGCGCAGAAGAAGGAGCATCTTCCCAAGATCGCCGCCGGCCTGATCCGCTGGTGCCAGGGCTATTCCGAACCGAACGCCGGATCGGACCTCGCTTCGCTGCAGACTCGCGCCGAGAGCGACGGCGATGATTTTGTCATCAACGGCCAGAAAATCTGGACGTCCTATGCCAACTTCGCCGACTGGATCTTTTGCCTGGTGCGGACCGATGGCAACGCGAAGAAGCACGACGGCATCAGTTTTATACTGTTCGACATGGCCTCCAACGGCGTCTCCACAAAACCGATCCTTCTGATCTCGGGCCGCTCGCCGTTCTGCGAGACCTTCTTCGACGATGTCCGGGTGCCAAAGTCCCATGTGGTCGGCACCGTCAACCGCGGCTGGGACGTGGCGAAATATCTGCTGCAGCACGAACGCGCGATGATTTCCGGCATGGGCGAGCGCGGCGTCGGGCGGCCGCTCGGTCAGGTCGCCGCCGACTCCATCGGCAGCGACGAGCAGGGCCGGCTGGAGGATCCGATGCTGCGGGGCCAGATCGCGACCTTCGAGATCGACGAGGCGGCGCTGGCGGCGGCGGCCGAGCGCGCGGTCGATCTCGCCAAGGCCGGCCAGTCGCACCCGGCGTTTTCCTCGGCGATGAAATATTACGGCACCGAACTCAACAAGCGCCGTTACGAAATCCTGATGTCGGCCGGCGGCATCGACGCGCTGGAATGGGAAAGCGAGCGCTCGAAAGGCGGCGCCCGTCCGCGGGCCTGGCTGCGCACCAAGGCCAATTCGATCGAAGGCGGCACGTCGGAAGTCATGCTCGGCATCGTGGCGAAGAGGATTCTGGATTTGCCGGGGGCTTAATCCCCACCGTCATTCCGGGGCACGCGAAGCGTGAACCCGGAATCTCGAGATTCCGGGTCTGGTCCTTCGGACCATCCCGGAATGACGACTTCAACACTGGTTACTCTCACCGGAAACTCTCATGGCCCTCATCCTTACCGAAGAACAGTCGATGCTGCGCGACAGCGCGCGCGGTCTCATCAGCGACAAGGCGCCGGTGTCGCATCTGCGGCAGCTGCGCGACTCAAAGGACGCGACCGGGTTTTCCCGCGATCTCTGGAAGAGCTTTGCCGAGATGGGATTTTCCGGGCTGCTGGTACCGGAGGATTTTGGCGGCAGCGGGCTTGGTTGCGTCGAGGCGGGCGTGGTGATGGAGGAGATCGGCCGCACGCTAATGCCGTCACCGTTCCTCGGCACCGCGGTGCTCGCTGCATCGGCGCTGTCGCGTGGCGGCAGCGCCGCGCAAAAATCCGAGCATCTGCCCAGGATTGCCGACGGCTCGCTGCTGGCCGCGCTCGCCATCGACGAGGGCACAAAGCATCGCCCGCTAATGACGAAGATGCAGGCGGTGCGTTCCGGCAACGGCTTTCGGCTCAACGGCGACAAGGCCTTCGTGGTCGACGGCCATACCGCGGGTCTGTTGATCGTCGCGGCCCGCACCGCGGGATCGGCCGGTGAGCGCGATGGGCTGACGCTGTTTCTGGTCGACCCCAAGAGCAAGGGCATCGAGACCGAGCGCACCGCGATGGTGGATTCGCACAATGCGGCTCGGATCCAATTCGACAATGTCGAGGTCAATGCCGACGGCGTGCTCGGCGAAGTCGATCAGGGTGGCGCGCTGCTCGAAGGCGTGCTCAATATCGGACGCGGCGCGGTCGCCTCCGAAATGGTCGGCGTAGCCGAGGAAGTGTTCGGCCGCACGGTCGGCTATCTCAGGGAACGCAAGCAGTTCGGCAAGGCGATCGGCGAATTCCAGGCGCTGCAGCACCGCGCCGCCCAGCTCTATATCGAGATCGAGATCACCCGCGCGGCGATGCTGAAGGCGCTGCAGACGCTGGATGGCGATTTCGAAAAGGCGGCCGCCGCGGTCGCGGTGGCGAAAGCGCGCGCGGGGTCGACCGCCACGCTCGCCGTGCAGGAAGGCGTGCAGATGCATGGCGGCATGGGCATGACCGACCAGTTCGACATCGGCTTCTTCATGAAGCGCGCCCGGGTCTGCCAGGAATTGTTCGGCGACAGCAATTTCCACGCCGATCAGCTGGCGCGGATGAAGAGCTATTGAGAAATTGAACTGTCATTCCAGGATGGTCCGAAGGACCAGGCCTCAGATGCGCGATTGCGCATCGGGGAATCTCGAGATTCCGGGTTCGCGCTTCGCGCACCCCGGAATGACGTGCTTGAAATCGGGCTATCTGATCGGCGGCGCGTATTGGATGCCGCCGGCGCTCCAGAGCTGGTTGAGGCCGCGCGGGATCTTCAATTTCGAATCGGCGCCGATATTGCGGTCATAGACCTCGCCGTAATTGCCGACATGACGGATGACGCGCACCGCCCAGTCCCTGGTCAGCCCGAGATCCTCGCCATAGCTGCCTTCGGTGCCGACCAGCCGCATCACGTCGGGCTTCTTCGACTTCAGCGCCTCGTCGATGTTCTTCGAGGTGACGCCGAGTTCCTCGGCGTTGATCATCGCATACAGCGTCCATTTCACGATCATCATCCAGTCGTCGTCGCGCTGCCGCACCACGGGCGCCAGCGGCTCCTTGGAGATGACGTCCGGCAGGATGTCCTGGTCGTCAGGCTTTGTCAGGTTCAAACGCAACGCATAGAGCTGCGAAATATCGGCGGTGAGGGTGTCGCATTTGCCGCTGTCATAGGCCTTCACGACGTCGTCCAGCTTGGAGAACTTCATCTCCTGGAATTTCATGTTGTTGGTGCGGAAATAGTCCGCGAGATTGAGCTGCGTGGTGGTGGATTCCTGCACGCAGACTTTGCTGCCGTCGAGACTGAGCGCGGAATCGATGTTGCGCGAGCGCGGCACCATGAAGCCCTGGCCGTCATAATAGGCGACCGCCGGGAAGTAGAGATCATAGTTCTCCTCCCGCGACAGGTTCCAGGTGGAATTGCGGGAGAGGATATCGACCGTGCGGTTCTGCAGTTCCTTGAAGCGCTCGTTGGCGTCGAGCGGAACGAATTTCGCTTTCGCCGGATCGTCGAAGATGGCGGCGGCGACTGCGCGGCAGAAGTCGACGTCGAAACCTGCCCAGTTGCCCTTGTCGTCGGGGATCGAGAACCCCGGCAGCCCCTTGTTGACGCCGCACAACACTTCGCCGCGCCGCAAGGTGCGTTTCAGGGTGCGGGTGTCGTAGCGCTCATAGGTGATGGCGGCTGCCGCGACCGCGACTGCGACCGCCAGCCCGATCAGGAGGCCGCCCCGGAAAGTCCGCATGATTTGCTCTCGCCAATGAAAGGGTGAAGATGGACCGATTTTTAAGGCAGCACTGACTACAGTTCCGGCTTCTGTCGCACGATGACCTTGGTGCCGACCGGCACGCGAGCGTAGAGGTCGGCGACATCGGCATTTACCAGCCGGAAGCAGCCCGACGAGACCTTGGTGCCGATCGTATCCGGCCGGTTGGTGCCGTGGATGCGATAGACGGTCGTCCCGAGATACATCGCACGCGCGCCGAGCGGATTGCCGGGGCCGCCGGCCATGAAGCGCGGCAGATAGGGTTGGCGCGCGATCATCTCCGGCGGCGGCGTCCAGTCCGGCCACTCGGCCTTGCGCGTAATGCTCAACAGGCCCTGCCACTGGAATCCGTCGCGGCCGACGCCGATGCCGTAGCGCAACGCCCGTCCGCCCGGCTCGACCAGATAAAGGTGACGCTCGGCGGTAGAGATAATGATGGTGCCGGGTGGCTCGGTGGTGCGGTAATAGACCGTCTGTTTCCTGAATTCCGGATCCAACTCGACGGAATCGTCGGCGATCAATCCCGGCTGGTCGCCCACATCGGGCTGCTGCGCATACCCGTGCGAGACCGAAAGTGTCAGGCCAAAGGCTGCAATCATCATGCAGATCAGGTGCCGAAATCTCGTCATTCAAGGCTCTCCTTGGCGGGCTGTCGCGTCGCCTGGCAAATCACTGGAACCATCAAATCTCAGGCATGGCGCATTGGCAAGCAATCCGGATACGCGGCGGGAATGATCACGATCTCCAGCGGGTTAGCTGCATCGAAAATGTGTCCGAAAAGCCTCATCGGGGCATGATCCGGAAAAGTGTGAAGCGGTTTTCCGAAAAGATCGTGCCAAACAAGAATCTAAAGCGCGATGATGATTCATCCTGATCTCATCGCGCTTTAGAGCGCACGCCACCGTCGCGGCCCCCAAACGCAAAGCGACCCGGAGGGGGGCATCCCGTCCGGGTCGTTGGAGGTACTTGGGAGGTCGAAGAAGTGGTCGGCTCGAAAATCCTGATTATGGATATAACCGCTGAATCTTTCCGCCTGATGTCGTCGATTGTTTCATTTGTTTCGTCAGGCTTAAGATTCAGGCCGCCAGACTGTCGACGCCGGCGCCCTTGAGCAGGTCGGCAAGCTGCTTGCGGGCATAGAACATCCGGGTCTTCACCGTGCTCTGCGGGATCCCGATGATGACGCCGACCTCTTCCACCGACTTCTCATGATAGTAGACGAGGTTGATGATTTCGCGATGCGCCGGCGACAGTTTGGCGACGCAGGCGCGCAGGATCGCGCTGGTGGTAGAGCGGTCGAGCGAAGCCTCGGGGGTATCGGCATGGTCGGCGATTTCCAGCACGTCTTCCTGGTCGATATCCTCATACTTGCGCTGGCGCAGCGCGGTCAGCGCCTTGAAGCGGGCAATCGACAAGAGCCAGGTGGAAACCTGCGAACGGCCTTCGAACTGGCTGGCGGTGCGCCACACGTCGAGGAAAACCTGGCTGGCGAGGTCTTCCGCCATGGTGGTATCGCGCACGATGCGAAGCACGAAGCGGAACACCCGCACATTGTGACGGGAATAGAGCGTATGCATCGCGGTCCGGTCGCCTTCGGCAATGCGCTCCAGCAGCATTTCGTCCGAGGTCGCCTGGGCGGCGAGGATGCCTTGGCGGGCTGCGGCGTTGATGGCGATGACGTTCGGCATGACAGGCTCCCGGTGACCGCTGCGTTGCGGCGCTTCGTTGCGGGAAATTGTTAATGAGCCAACGTTTCCGGATTTCTGCACGCCAATGGGAAAATGGTTTCTTGGGCGGGAGAATTGTTTCGTCGCATCGCCGGCGACGAAACAATTCGGCGTGAAACGTGAGTTATTTCACATGGTTAGATTTTGGGCAGGCGGGTGCGATCCAGCCTGGAGAAGTCCGCAAAATGGCTCCCGCCGTATCCGCTCGCATGGAATCATGCCGCAATAATGCAAGTTCGGATTGTCGATGTCCGGGGACACGCCCCAAGGATGCTTGTTTGGCCCGCTACAGGCCGAAAGGCGATATTCACGGCCCGGCTGGTCGGTTCGAAACGATTCGATGAAGCCGCCCTGCCGCTGCGTCACGAACGCGGTCTTTCCATCGGGGCCGCCGATCGCCGGTCAATTCGGCAAAAGCCGCGGCCGGGACCTGATGCTGCCTGTCGGTCTGGATTCCATCGGCCCGTGTCGGCGACTACAAACTGGCGATGGCCGGGAATCTGCACGATCGGTCGCGGAAACTTCAGGCCGCCTTCCGCGCTGACGACGAGGCCGGCGCAATAGCCGTCGCGCATGCCGACTAACGATCCGAGGACCAAGGCACGGTTTGTTGGCAACGAACCCGTGAGACCCCTGCGAGAAGACATGTCATAATGCGCCCTCGAGTGAAACATGGCATGGACCGAAGGTTCGCAGCCTTGAGCGAGGGAGACTTTGATGAGGAGATTGGTAGCGAAGATGGCGGCGGCAGCCGTTCTCCTCACGATCGCAGGTCAATCGGCGGTATCGGCGGCGCCGGCGAAAATGAGTGGACCGAGGGCATTGGCGGTGGCCGCCGTCCTGGCGCAATATTCGCCGCTCCTCAACCCCGGTGAGAGGAAAATCACCGCCGGCCTGTTCGATGGCAATGGCAGGATCAGCTATCCCAAGAAGAAGCTGACGGTCAGCGCCGATACGGTAACCTGCCGGATCAGCAACGTCGCTATCGCCGAGCGCAGTTGCGCGCTCACTTTCGCGAAAGGCAATCGGACGCTGAAAGGCCGCGCCGCCAACGAACTCTTCGCGACGCTCGCCTCCGCCACCGTCACCGCGGAAGGCGCGGCCGGCTCGATGATCGAAAGCGTCACGAAACTGAATTGCACGCTCGATCTCGACGCGATCAGGCAAAATGACGGCAGCGGCGCAGACTGTTCGTGGCAGAGCGGGCAGTAGTGCTCACCCCTTCTCACCCACCGGCGAGAACAGGTAGCCGCCGCCGCGGATGGTGCGGATCACAGCGGGTTTGGTCGGATCGATCTCGATTTTGCGGCGGATGCGCATGATGCGGAGGTCGACGGCGCGATCGAAGGCCTCGGCGTCGCGGGCGTTGGCGAGCTCGAGCAGCCGCTCGCGCGACAGCACCCGCTTCGGGTTGGCAGCGAACACTTTCAAGAGCGAGAATTCGGAAGCGGTCAGGGGATGCTCGTTACCTTCCTCGTCGCGCAACGCCTGTGCCTCGAGGTCGAGCCATTTGGTGCCGAACCGCACCAATTGGTCCTTCGCAGCCTTTGCCGCGGCGGCATCGGGCGCGCTCGCGGCCGCCCGCGCCGGCGCACTGCGCCGCAGCACCGAGCGGATCCGCGCCATCAATTCGCGCAACTCGCAGGGCTTTGCGATGTAGTCGTCGGCGCCAAGTTCGAGACCGACGACGCGATCGATCGGGCTTGCAGTCGCGGTCAGCATGATGACGGGCACGTTGATGCGGCTTTTCAGGTCGCGGATGATCGAAAGCCCGTCTTCCTCGGGCATGTTGAGGTCGAGCACCACGAGGTCGGGTACGGAGGTCTCGATCGCGCCGCGCAGGCTCTTGCCGCCGTCGCACAGCGTCACGGTGAAGCCGTGCATCTTGAGGTAATCGCCGACCATCTCGCGGGCCGGCGCCTCGTCGTCGACGATGATTATATGGGGGTTCTGGCTCATGACATCTCGGTTGCTGGCAAACTGACCGTGAACGTCGAACCCTGACCGGGTCCGGCGCTCTCCGCGGTGACCTGGCCGCCATGCATGTCGATGATCCGCTTGACGATCGACAGGCCAAGTCCGGTCGAGCTCTCGCCCGCGGTCGGCTTTGCGGAAAGCCGCTGGAAGCGGCCGAACAGCCGGCCGAGATCCTCGGGCGAAAGACCTGCGCCTTCGTCGGCGATGCGGATCATGGTGTTGTTGCCCTCATGGGTGACGAGCACGGCGATCTTGCCGCCGATCGGCGAATATTTGATGGCGTTGCTGACGAGATTGTCGATCGCCTCGCGGATCCGGTCGGCGTCGCACATGGTGACGAAATTCGGCGGCGCCGACACCGTAATGGTCTGCTGCTTGTTGGCCGCCAGCGGCTGGTTGGCGTCGGCGACCTCGCTGACCAGGCCCGCGATGTCGACCGGCTCGCGGCGGATCGAGATGTCGAAAGCATCCGCCATCGCGTCCGAAATCAAATGATCGACCATCGAGGTCAGGCGCTTGGTGGCGTCGCGGATGTGGTCGACCTGCGCAGTGACGCTCTCTTTGGAAGCGGCTGTCGTGATCAGCTCGGTCAGCATTTCGGTGCGGCCGAGGATCACGCCCAGCGGATTCTTCAGGTCGTGGGCGACGGTGCCGAGGATTTCGTTCTTGAAGCCGTTGGCGCGCTGCAGCCGCAGCCATTGCGACGACAGCCTGCGATTGGCTTGCATCAGCGCGCGGGTACGCTGGGCGACCCGATCCTCGAGCTGAGTATTGGCTTCGTTGAGCTGCTGGTAAAGAATGACGTTGTCGAACGCGATCGAAAGCCGGCTGCCGAAAATCTCGACCAGCGAGCGGTCGGTCTCCGACAGCTCGCGCTCCGCCTGCAGCAACACCACGACCTCGCGCCCGCTGCCGGTGCGCAGATAGAGCACGCTGCGGTGATCGAGGAATTCGTTCTTGCGGCGCTGGAAGGCGGCCTCGACCATCTGGCGCAGGTCCGGGTCGAGCGATTTCGAGCCGGTGGTGCCGATGAAGCGGCTGTAGCAGCCCGAGCCGGCCAGCACCGAAAAGTCCGAACCCGAACGACTGCGGTCGTCGCGCAGCACCAGGATGCCGGCGCAATCGACATTGAGCAGCGAGGCCAACTGGGTCAGCACACCCTCGGCGAGGCGTTGCATCGACTTGAAGTCATAGAGCGTCGAGGCCGCGTCGATAATGATCTCCAACCCGCGCCGGGTCTGCACCATGCGCTCGAGCTGCTGGTAGCTGCGCAGCGCCGCGGTGAGTGAGGTGAACAGCTTGTCCGCCGTCAGCTCGGTCTTCGCCTTGTAGTCGTTGATGTCATACTGGACGATGACGCGGCGCTCCGGCGCCTGGCCCGGCTGCCCGGTGCGCAGGATGATGCGGACGGTCTCGTTCTTCAATTCGTTGCGGATGTATTCGACGAGATCGAGCCCGGCGGCGTCGGTTTCCATGATGACGTCGAGCAGCACGGCGGCGATATCGGGATGCGCGCGCATCACGGTGCGGCCCTCGGCGGCTGAGTAGGCCGAGAGGATTTCAAGCCGCTGCCCGTTGAGATTGTAGTCGGAGAGCGCAAAGCGTGTGCCTTCATGCACGGCTGCGTCGTCGTCGATCACGGCGATCTTCCATCTGCGCGCGGTCGAGGCTTCCGGGGCAGTTCCGGAATCGTCGATCAGGTGGAGGACATCGTCCTGTTCGGCCATTGAGAGGTCCCGTCGCTTGTCTGGTCGTCCGCGGTCACCGGTTCGCCCCGGGCGGCCGTCGGTATGATAATGCGAAATGTAGTGCCTTGTCCCGGCCTTGAATCCAGCATCATCCGGCCGCCGAGCTGTTGGGTCACCAGATTATAGACAATATGCAGCCCGAGCCCGGTGCCGCCCTCGTTGCGGCGCGTGGTAAAGAAGGGGTCGAAGGCCTGCCGCTGCACGTCCGGCGTCATTCCGGCCCCGTTATCGGCAAAAATGATCTCGACATCGTCGGCGCCGCGCGATCTTGCCGAAATCGAGATGGTGCCGGACCGGCCGTCGGCAAAGGCGTGATTGGCGGCATTGAGGAACAAATTGGTCAGGATCTGGCCGTAGGAGCCGGGATAGCCGTCGATCACCAGGCCTTCCGGCACGTCGACCGACAGCGCGATCGGCGACCGCTTCAGGACCGGCTTCAAGCTCGCGATGATCTGGTCGGTCGCCTCGCCGAGGGCGAATTGCCGGCGCTCGGCATGCGAGCGATCGACGGCGACTTGCTTGAACGACTGGATCAATTCGCCGGCGCGGTGCAGGTTCGCCACCAGCTGGTCGGCGGCGTCGCGCGAGGTGCGGACGAATTCCTCGAGCTGGGAACGGCGCAGCGGGGAATCGGATTTCAGTTCGGCCTCGAATATCTCGGTCCGCCGCGACAAGCTCGACGCCACCGTCAGGCTGATGCCGATCGGGTTGTTGACCTCATGGGCGACGCCGGCGACCAGGCCGCCGAGCGCCGCCAGCCGCTCGGCGTCGATCAGGTTCTGCTGCGCGGCATTGAGTTCGAGCAACGCTCCTTCGGCTTTCTCCTTGGATGCGCGCAGTTCGTCCTCGGTCTTGCGCTTGGCAATCGCGTTTTCGCGGAATACCTCGACCGCGCGCGCCATCGCGCCGACCTCGTCTCGGGCCGCGGTGCCCTGTACCTGGCGGTCGTAATTGCCGGAGGTGATGGCGTGCATGGCCGCCATGATCTGCTGCAGCGGCAGCCGGATCGAGAGCGCGATCAGGACGCCGGCGGTGATGATGATGCCGAGAAAGATCACCGCGATCGACAGCACCTTGCGGGAGATGTCGGAGAGCGTCCGATCGAAGGTCTCCTGCGCCTTCTGCTCGCGCTTGCGCATCTTGGTCGACAGATCGTCGATCGCGCCGATCGCTTCCGCCTGGCTGGCGTCGATGGTGTTGCGTAACAGCTCGGTCCGGCTCGCCAGTTGCTCGGAAAGCTTCGCAAGGCCTGTGCGCAACGCCTCGGTCCGCTCCCGCAGCCGTTGCAACGCGAGGCGCTGCAGGTCGTTGTCGGCAAGACCGGACATCACCGGGATCGTCTTCTCGATGGTGTCGGTGTTGCGACGGGCTTCCTCGGCGGAGGCGCTCGCCAGCGACAAATAATAGGCGTTGGCCGCGACCAGCATCGCCGTGAAAGCCTCGCGGGATTTTCCGAGCGAGGGCCAGATCGGGGCGTCGCGATGCCCGGTCGCACCTTCGATGATCGAATAGATACCGGCCATGTCGCGGGCAGGCGTCAGCACCTGATCCTCGTAGGTCTTCGAAATGGTGGCCTGCACCCCGCGCAGCTCGCCAAAACCGTTCAGGAAACGTTCGGTGACGTGTTCGAGCTCTTCCACCGACCCCGATAGCATCGGATCGGTCGATGCGCGCTGCGTGAGCGTGCTCAGCACGGCTTCGCGCAGCAGCAGGATCTCGGCGAATAATTCAGGGCTCGGCTGGTTGATGTAGCGATGGATCAGGTTCTGCAGCCGGCTGGTTTCACTCTCCAGCAGCGCCAGGATCTTGTCGGATTCCCGCACCTGCCGCACGTCGTCCCAGGCCGAGCCGAGCACCTGCGCGCCGTTCCAGATCATGGCAACCAGCACCACGACGACCGCCGAGTTCAGCGCGGCGATCGACAGGATGCGCCAGCGGATCGGTACCGCGCGGAGCAGTCCGACGATGAAGGCGCGGCCCCGCGCGGCAAGGCCCGGGCGCCGTTCCTCAGCCTCATCCTGCCGCGGTGCTGCCAAGTTCAATCCACCTTGCGGGCGCGTTCGATCGGCTTCGCGGTCGCGGCATCACGCATCGCCGGCAATCTCGCCACCGGCCGGAGCGGGTTGCGCTTGTTCTGCCCGGCAAGGCGATGGATGTGGCGCAGCGCCATCGGATGATCAGTGCCTGGTGTATCTGCTTCGCGAAATTCGCGCGCGAATACGCTCGTTGCGGGCGCCGCCAGGAACAGCGCGGGAACGAGCGAGAGGGTCCGCGAAAGATGGGCGCGGCTGTACACCGGTAACAATCCCCTTCTGATGAAGTCGATGGAGGGAGCAAAAGGTTCAACGTTTTTTAGCAGAAGGTGGTTGCGGATGGCCATCCCGCCGATCGGGACGGCGCCGTCACGAATGCGGCGACTTGTCCCTCCCGGATTGCAACGGCCGCCGCGGGGTTTTATGAGACGCGCAAGGCGCGGCGCCCGTGTTTTGTCGCGCCAGATTGGATGGTTAATCGTGAAGCCGGTTTTCGGGTTCCTGCAGCTTGCGGCGCTCGCCGCCGTGACAGGCTTTGCCTCGCCCGCGTTCGCAGTCACCGACATCATGTGGTGGCATGCGATGTCGGGCGAACTCGGGCGGCAGCTCGAAAAGCTGGCCTCGGATTTCAATGCGTCGCAATCCGAATACCGGATCGTGCCGAGTTACAAGGGTAACTACACCGAGACCGTCACCGCGGCGATCTTTGCGTTTCGCTCGCGCGGCCAGCCCACGATCGTCCAGGTCAACGAGATCGCCACCGCGACCATGATGGCGGCGAGGGGCGCGATCTACCCGGTATACGAATTGATGCACGACGAGGCGGAAGCGTTCTCGCCGGCGGCTTATCTGCCGGCCGTGACCGGCTATTATTCCGACGTCGCCGGCAACATGTTGTCGTTCCCGTTCAATTCGTCGACGCCGATCCTTTACTATAACAAGAACATGTTCCGCGCCGCGGGTCTCGATCCGGAGATCGCGCCGAAGACCTGGGCCGATGTCGGCGAGGCGGCGAAGCGGCTGCGGGCAGCCGGCGCGCCCTGCGGCTTCACCACCTCATGGCCGTCATGGATCAACGTCGAAAATTTTTCGGCCTTCCACAATCTGCCGATCTCGACCCGGGCCAACGGTTTCGACGGCCTCGACGCCGTGCTCAATTTCAATAACCCGGTGGTGGTGCGGCACGTCGCAAAGATCGCGGAATGGCAGACCACGAAGGTGTTCGACTATGGCGGCCGCGCCACGTCCGCCGAGCCGCGGTTCCAGAGCGGCGAATGCGGTATCTTCATCGGCTCCTCGGCGACGCGCGCCGACATCAGGGCCAACTCCAGATTCGATGTGGGTTACGGCATGCTGCCGTACTGGCCCGACGTCAAGGGCGCGCCGCAGAACAGCATCATCGGTGGGGCGACCTTATGGGTACTGCGTGACCGGCCACGCGCCGAATACAAGGGCGTCGCCAAGTTCTTCCGCTTTTTGTCGAAGCCGGAGATTCAGGCGGCCTGGCACCAGAACACCGGTTACCTTCCGATCACGCAGGCGGCGTTCGACCTGACGCGCGCACAGGGTTTCTACGATCGCAATCCCGGCACCGCGATCTCGATCGAGCAGATCACGCTGCATCCGCCGACCGAGAACTCGCGCGGCCTGCGGCTTGGGTCCTTTGTGCTGGTCCGCGACGTCATCGACGACGAGCTGGAGCAGGCTTTCGCAGGCAAGAAATCAGCCCAGGCCGCGATGGATTCCGCGGTCGCGCGCGGTAACCGCCTGCTGCGCCAGTTCGAACGCGCCAACCCTGATCGTTAGCGCGTTCGATGCATGCGCTGCCGCAACTGAAAACCATCGAAGCGTTCGACGCCTGGCGCGCCGACGCCTCGCAAAGCCTTCCGGCGGCGCGCGACATCGCGCGCAGCCATGGGCTGCCGCATGGCGACGCACATCTGTTTCCGACTGGCGGCAATCTCGTCGTCGCCCTCGACGACCATCTGGTGCTGAAGGTCTTTCCGCCGCTGCCGCGCCATCAGTTCGTATCGGAACGGATGGCGCTGTCACAGCTTCATGGCCGGATCACCCTGCCGATTCCGGAAATCGTGGTCGAGGGTGAGCGCGACGGGTGGCCGTATCTCGTCATGACGCGGCTTGCCGGGATTATCGGCAAGGAGGCGTGGCCGGCGCTGCCCGAGGACCGGAAGCAGCGCGTCCTTCACGATATTGGCCGGACCATCGCCGAAGTGCAGCGGGTGCCGACAGGCGAGCTTTCCGCCGTCGAGCCGCGCTGGGATGAGCTCATGTCAAGACAGATCGCCGGATGCCGCGCGCGGCATCAGCGGCTCGGGCTTGCGCAGAAATATCTCGACGGGCTCGACGATCTCCTAAGCGCCGCCAAGACCCTGGTTCCGATGCACGCGCCGCCGGTGATCCTGACCGGCGAATACATTCCGGAGAATTTTCTGTTGAGCGAGGAAAACGGCGAGTTGATCGGGCTGATCGATTTCGGCGACGCGATGACGGGATGGGGCGAATACGATCTGCTCGGCCCGGGCAGCTTCATGACAGCGGGAATTCCGGCTCGCGTTCAGAGCCTGTTTCGCGGCTACGGATATACGAAGGCCGACATCACGCCGGCGCTGACCCGGCGGCTAATGACGCTGGCGCTGCTGCACCGCTTCAGCAATCTGAACTTCCAGATTTGCATCGAAGGCTGGCAGCAGAAGGCCCATGACCTGTTCGAACTGGAGCGATTGCTCTGGCCGATCTGACGTGGATTGCCTCAGATCCAGACGTCGTTCTCGGCGGTGCGGTCACCGCCATCGTGCCCGGTGTTGAGCACGCCCCGCGGCTCGATCAGCAATAGTTTGACCTCGTGTTCGGCATAGGGCTTGTGTTCGACGCCTTTTGGAACGACGAACATTTCGCCCGCCGACACGTGGACGGCGCCGTCGCGGAAATCGATTCTCAGGTCACCCTCCAGCACGATGAAGGTCTCGTCGGTGTTCTTGTGATCGTGCCAGACGAAGTCGCCCTCAAGCTTCACGAT
>Ga0075522_10000528_pt1 | contig 27754 bp, 42 predicted proteins | sample NGEPerA_FD_74796 | JGI IMG/M metagenome (GOLD analysis project Ga0075522, IMG submission 74796) | Arctic peat soil microbial communities from the Barrow Environmental Observatory site, Barrow, Alaska, USA - NGEE PermafrostL2-A | ecosystem: Environmental > Terrestrial > Soil > Wetlands > Peat ...
GACGTGACCTGGTTGCGGGTCATCGCCTGGCGATGCGCGGCGGTGCGGCCGAATTTGCGGCCGGCGCGACGATGGCGCACTGCTCTCCCCTATCGCCCGCTGGGCTGGAAGAGGGTCTCCAGCTCTTCGGCCGTGACCATCTCGCGCTCGACCAGCTTCTCGCGGATCTCGTCGAGCGACTTCTGGCCGAAGTTGCGCAGGGTGAGGAGATCCTCCTGGCGCATCGCCACCAGCTGGCCGACCTTGGTCACGTCGTTGGCCTTGAGGCAGTTGAGGGCCCGCACGCTCAGCTCGAGGTCCTCGATGGGCGTGTCCGCGAGGCGGCTGGGCAGGTCGTTGCCCCGCTTCGGGTTCTGCGGCGGCACGGCGAGGTTGTCGCCGAAGCGCACGAAGAGGTCGAGGTGCTGGGTGAAGAGTCCGGCCGCCTGGCTGACGGCGTCCACCGGGCTCAGTGTGCCGTCCGTCCACACCTCGACGACGAGCTTGTCCCACTCGGTCTCCTGGCCGACGCGGGTCTTCTCGATCGTGAAGTTGGCGCGCCGCACCGGCGTGAAGATGGCGTCGATGGGGATCACCCCGATCGGCTGGCCCTCGCGCTTGTTGCGCTCGGCGGTGACGTAGCCCTTGCCGCGCTCCACCGTGAGGTCCATGCGCAGGTGCGACTTGGGGCCATCGAGGGTGCAGATGTGCACGCCGGGGTTGCGGATCTCGACGTCGCTGCTGGTCTCGATGTCACCAGCGGTGACCTCCTTGGGACCGCGCACGTCGAGCGTGACGCGCACCGGCTCGTCGCTGTGCGACACGACGTTGATCTCTTTGATGTTGAGGAGGATCTCGGTGACGTCCTCCTTGATGTTGGGGATCGCGGAGAACTCGTGGGCGACGCCGTCGATCGAGACCGACGTGATGGCGGCGCCGTTGAGTGAGGACAGCAGGACCCGGCGCAGTGAGTTGCCCAGGGTGGTGCCGAAACCGGGCTCGAGTGGCTCGATCTCGAATTTTCCGTAGTCGGTGCTGCTTTCGACTTCGCGAACGGCGGGAGCGGCGATGGTGTCAACCATAAGAAGTGGGGTGCCTCACAAGGGTGCCGGCGTCGCGCGTCCGCAACGCCGGGCGTGGTTCTACTGGGAGCCGTCGCTCCTGGATTTCGGGGAGAGGTTGAGCGACGTCATCGCGAGTAGAACTCCACGACGAGCTGCTCGTCGATCGTTTGCTCCATCTCGTGGCGCTCGGGAAGCCGCACCACGGTGCCGCGCATTGCTGAGGCATCGAGTGTCAGCCAGTCTGGAACGGTGCGCCCGGCAACAAGTTCGCGGGCGTTGATGATCGGGGGCAGCTTGCGGCTGCGCTCGCGCACCTCGACGACGTCACCGGGGCGGACCTGTGCGGATGCGATGTTGATGGTGCGGCCATTCAGCTGGAAGTGGCGGTGGGACACGAGTTGACGCGCCTCGCGTCGCGACGCGGCGAGCCCCAGCCGGTACACGACGTTGTCGATGCGACGTTCGAGCTGCTGGAGGAGCACCGTGCCGGTCACACCGCTGCTGCGTTCGGCACGAGCGAAGTACGTGCGGAACTGTGCCTCCAGGACGCCGTACTGGCGGCGGGCGCGCTGCTTGGCGCGCAGCTGGATGCCGTAATCACTCGTCTTGCGGCGGCGCGCCAGACCGTGCTGCCCGGGCAACAGGGCGTTGCGCTTGTCGAACGTGCAGTTGGTGAGGCACTTGTTGCCCTTGAGGAAGAGCTTGGTGCCCTCGCGGCGGCAGAGGCGGCAGACGGGTCCTGCCTGGTTGGCCATATCGCTTTACCTAAACCCGGCGCCGTTTGGGAGGGCGGCAGCCGTTGTGCGGGATCGGGGTGACGTCGGTGATCGCGGTGACCTCCAGGCCCGATGCCTGCAGGCTGCGGATGGCGGCCTCGCGACCGGCCCCGGGACCCTTGACGAAGATCTCGATGCTCTTGAGGCCGTGCTCCATGGCGCGCTTGGCAGCGCCCTCGGCCGTGATCTGGGCGGCGAAGGGAGTGCTCTTGCGCGAGCCCTTGAAACCCTGTCCGCCGGCCGATCCCCAGGCGATCACGTTGCCGGACGGATCGGTGAGGCTGACGATGGTGTTGTTGAAGGTGGCCAGCACGTGGGCGTGGCCGACAGCGACGTTCTTCCGCTCGCGGCGCCGGGTGCGGACGACCTTCTTCTTCTTGGCCACGCTTACTTCTTCTTGCGGCGCACGCCGACCGTCTTCTTGGGCCCGCGCCGGGTGCGTGCGTTGGTGCGGGTGCGCTGGCCGCGGACGGGCAGGCCGCGACGATGACGGAGGCCGCGGTACGTGCCGATCTCCATCAGCCGCTTGATGTTCAGTGCGATCTGCCGGCGAAGATCGCCCTCCACGCGGCCCTGAAGCTGCTTGGCGATGATGTCGCGGAGCTTGCCGACCTGGGCGTCGCTGAGGTCACGGGTGCGCAGGTCAGGAGAGATCTGCGCCAGGGTGAGCAGCCGCCGCGCCGTCGTCGGCCCGATGCCGAAGATGTACGTGAGTGCGACCTCGATCCGCTTGTCGCGCGGGATGTCGATGCCTGCGATTCGTGCCACTTCTCGCTCTACCCCTGTCGCTGCTTGTGTTTCGGGTTGTCACAGATGACCCGGACAGCGCCGTGCCGCTTGATGACCTTGCAGTGGTCACACATCTTCTTGACCGACGCCCTGACCTTCATCGCTGTCCTGCTGCCCTTTGCACTGGTGTCTGTGGCTCACGCGAGCCGTTGGAGGATGCGCCCCCGACCGGGGTCGGCCGCGCTGAGTTCGACGTGGACCCTGTCACCCGGCAGGATGCGGACCGCTTGGAGGCGCGCCTTTCCGGCTGGATGACAGAGAACCCGGTGGCCGTCGTCCAGTTCGACCCGGTAGAGCGAGTCGGGAAGGGGCTCGATGACCCTCCCGATCAGCGGCTCAGCCACGACTCTGGGAGAGACGTGCCGAATCGGGCTGAACGGCAGCCACGACCGACGAGTATACGGAAAGACCGGCTGATACGGCAAACCAGCCGACCTTCTTCCCTGAGCGCCACCACATGCGTGCGCGATCGTACGCCCGACCGCCGCGATGGCGGCGCCGGTCAGGACGCCTCGAGCAGTTCCGCCGCCGGCTGCCGCTGCGGCCGGGTGTCGAGCCTCGACGCCAGGAACACCACCGCGGCGCCGAGCAGGGCCAGGCCGATGACGACGCCGATCGCCACCGTCGGCACGTTGACGAGCTTGAGGCCGGAGGCGACCAGCACGACGCAGAGCGCTGCGCGAAGCGGAGCTGTGCTGGCCCGCGACGACACCAGCGAGCCGGCCAGCACCCCGGGGACGGCGCCGACCACGATCGACAGCGTCAGGGCCAGCTTGAAATCGCCGAAGAGGACGTGGCCGAGGGCAGCCGCTCCCACCATCGGGATGGCCTGCGTGAGGTCGGTGCCCACCGTCTGCGAGCCGCGCAGGCGGGGGTACAGCACGATCAGCGCGACGATGATCAAGGTGCCCGACCCGGTTGCGGTGATGCCCACGATGAAGCCGACCACCAGCCCCACGGCCGCGGTCGCGAGGCGGCGCACCTCGAAGGGCTCGGCATTCTGTGCCTCCTGGCGACGACCGCGTTGACTGCGGTCGATCAGCCACTTGGCGGCCAGCGCCGAGACAGAGAGAAGGAGAACCGAGCCGAGGGCGAGCTGAACCACGTTCTGCACGGCACTCCCCTTGCCGAGCATCTTCAGAAAGGTCACGCCGAGGAACGCCCCCGGGACCGACCCCAGGCTGAGCCAGCGCACCAGCGGCCACTGCACGGTGCGCTTGCCGGCGTGGACCATGGCCCCCAGCGGCTTCATCAGCAACGACGCCACCAGGTCGCTCGACACCGCCGCCAGAGGCGCCACTCCGAAGATCAGGACAAGCACCGGGGTCATCAGGGCCCCGCCGCCCATCCCGGTCAGGCCGACCGCGAATCCAACGATCAGCCCCGCCAGCGCGATGTACAGGTCGATGTGCATCGTGTTCCCCTTCCCCGTCGCCCTTCTCAATCAAAACGGTCAAGTTGACCGAAGTGACAGCATAGGGCGCGATGGCGGCCGCGTCAACCGGTGGGTTCTCGCTCGCCCGCCGCCAGGGAATGGTCCGCGCCAGGACACGGTCCCTCCACGACGGAGGGACCGTGTCCTCAGGCGGCGAGCAGACCGCGTCGTCGAAGGAGAGCGCGCTCCACCGGCGAGAAGATGACGTCGTCGACCGCGATGCCGACGATGAGGATGGTGAGGACAGCCGCGAACATCTCCGGCAGGTCGAGGAGCGCGCGACCGTTGTCGAGCAGCGTCCCCAGGCCGGCCCCGGCGAGCGAGCCAATGATCAGCTCGGCCGCCATCAGCGACCGCCACGAGAACGCCCATGCCTGCTTCATCCCGGCAACGTAGCCGGGAAGCAGCGCCGAGAAGATGAAGTGGCGATACAGCTGCGGTCCCTTCGCCCCCAGCGACCGCGCCAGGCGAAAGGTCAGCGGAGGGATGTTGTCGTAGGACGACATCACGCCCATGGCGATCGACGGGAAGGCCCCCATGACCACGACGAAGTACATGGCGTTCTCGTCGTGGCCGCCGGCCACCAGGAAGAGCGCGGCGATGGGCACCCACACCACCGAAGGGAGGGCCTGCAGCCCGGCCAGCAACGACCCCACGGCGGACCTCAGGAGCGGGACCCGCGCCACGGCCGCGCCGATGATCGTGCCGATCACCAGGGCGAGCGCGTACCCGGTGGCGGCGCGCGTGATCGTGTTGAGCAGCGCGGGGAGCAGAAGCCCCTGCCTGGTCAGGTCGGCCATGGCGCCCACGGCGTCTCCCGGCCCCGGCAGCGGGACCCCGGTCGGTGACTGCACGCCGATGACCACAAGCAGTTGCCACGCCCCGGTGAGGAGGGCGATGGCGAGGACGCGCGGAAGCAGCGCGCGGCCGGCGCGGGCGAGCCTAGCGGTCGTCACTGGACACCTCCAGGCGCAGCGTGGCCGTGATCTCTGTGGCCAGGGCCGCCACGTCGGCCGAGTCGAGGGTGCGCGGCCGGGGGATGTCCACGTCCCAGATGCGCCCGACACGGCCCGGCCGCGAGGTCATCAGCACCACGCGGTCGGCCAGGCGCACGGCCTCGCGGACGTTGTGCGTGACGAAGATGATCGTGTTGCCGCAGTCGCCCCAGATCCGCGTGAGGTCGTCGTGGAGGCTGTCGCGGGTGATGGCGTCGAGGGCGGCGAAGGGCTCGTCCATGAGGAGCAGCTGCGAGTCCTGGGCGAGCGCCCGCGCCAGGGCGGCGCGCTGGCGCATTCCACCCGACAGCTCATGCGGCCGGCTGTCCGCGAAGTCGATGAGCTTGACCATGGCGAGGAGGCGGTTGACGATCACCCTGCGTTCGCCGTCGGCGCTGTGGCGCAGGCGCAGCGGGAGCTCCACGTTGCGCCGCACCGTCAGCCAGGGCAGCAGCCCCGGCTCCTGGAACATCACTGCGGGATGCGCGACCGGGGTGTCGATCCGCCCCGCCGTGGCCCTGTCGAGGCCGGCGATCAGTGAGAGGAGCGTGGACTTGCCGCAGCCCGAGGCGCCGAGGATGCAGACGAACTCACCCTTGCCAACGTCGAGGGAGACGTCGTCGAGGGCCGTGACCGACCCCCGCCCCTTCCCGTAGACCTTGGTCACGCCGGCGAGGCGGACGGCGACCTCGTCGGCCTCCTCCGCCACGAGCAGGCGGGGGCGGGCGCGCAGCGCGAGGTTCATGACCCCAGCCCCGCGGCGCCCACTACCGGCTTGCCGGCGGCGCTGAGAAGTGCGTTGAGAATCCCGACGTCGATGATCCCCTTCAGGTTGGCGCTCTGGACCACGCCGGCCTTCAGGGCGTGGCTGGCGTCGCTCTGGACGTCGGCGGCGAGCGGGTCAACGGTGAACTTCAGGTGGGTCCACGCCAGCTGCACCACCGCCGCCGGCAGGGCCTTGGCGCCGGTCAGGGCGGTGAGGTCCGCGTTGGCCGCCGTCTGGGCCGCCGCCGGGTTGGCATTGATCCAGTCGACGCTCTGGATGAGCCCCTTGACAAGGTCCCTGACGATGTCCGGGTGGTTGGTCAGGAGGCTGGTCGTGACCACCAGCTCTGTCGCCGGGAACTCCTGGTTGGGCCAGAGCGAGGACTCGTCGACGACGAGCTTGCCGTTGCCCTTGAGGATGTACTCCGACTCGTACGGCTCGGGCTCCCAGCCGCCGGCGATCTGACCGGCGATGAAGTGCTGCAGGTCGACGGAGTTGCCCGAGGTGGCGTCGATGGTCACGTCGGCACTGCCCCCGGTGGTGCTGCTCGAGAGGCCGTTCTGCGACAGCCACGTGCGCAGTGCCACGTCTTGTGTGTTGCCCAGCTGAGGGCTGGCGAGCGTCTTGCCCTTGAGGTCGGCAGGGAAGTTGCCGGCCGCAATCTCGGGGCTGACCACCAGCCCGGCGCCCCCGGCGTCGGCGCCGGCGACGATGCGGATGCCCGTGCCCTTGGTCGTCAGGAAGGCCGAGATCGCCGGGTTGGGCCCGACGAATGCGGCGTCCAGCGAGCCGCCGAGGAGCGCCTCGCTCTCCGCGGGACCGGCGCTGAACGTCTTGGTCTGCAGCGCCGTGGTGGCGGGCAGGTTCGCCTTGAGGTAGCCGCCGCTGACCTCGATGAGAGCGGGCGCGTGGGTCAGGTTGGTGAGGTACCCGACGCTCACGGACGCCGGGTCCGGCTGCGGTGTCGAGGACGGCGCCGACGCGGCCGCCGACCCGCAGGCCGCCGCTCCGAGCGCGATGACCACCATGGTAAGGGGCGCGGCGGCGCGGCGGGCCAGCGGCGTGAGGCGCCCCCCACCATCGAACGGCCGGGCGCCAGTCTCAACGTCGTGTGTCGTGCGGTTCACGAAACCCCCCTTTGTCGTCGACCATTCTGTAGTAATCCGATCGACTTGACCAATGAACTTCGCGAGACCATACAGGGAGACCTCGCGGTGTGTCAAGCGAACGGAGCGAACGCGCCGCCTAGAGGCGGGCGGGCTTCTGTTCGGCCACCGAGCTCCAGCGCGCCCCGGGGCGGTTCAGCTCGGACTGGAGATACGTCTGCGCAAGCTCCCGCACGGGTGCGGGCAGCGAGCCGCTGACGAGGTCGGCGACGGTGACCCGTTCGAGCACGGAGCGCACGCTGGAGCGGACCGCCATCCACACATCCTCCAGCGCCTCGGATGGACCTCCGTAATCCAGCTCGCGCAGTGAGGAGTCGCGCAGGTTGACGAGGGGGCCGTCGATGATGCGCATCACCTCGGCCAGGGTGATCTGGTCGGCCGGCCGTGCCAGCTCATAGCCGCCGTCGGTGCCGCGGTGGCTGCGCAGGAGCCGCCCCCGGGTCAGCTCGCGCAGGATGCCGAGCAGGAAGGCGAGCGGGATGTCCTGGCCGCGGGCGATCTGGTCCGCCTTCAGCGGCCGGTCGCCGCCCACGGCGGCGAGCTCGGCGACCGCCCGCAGCGCGTAGTCAACCTTGGCGGACACCCTCACGATCGGAAAGTGTGCCTGATTCGCTTCGCTGCCGTGCACCCCGGCGCGAGTACACCGCCCGCGTGGCCGATCGCGGTCGTGTTCGACGACCTACGCGATGGCGGCGTGGGCCGGCCGCAGGGTGAGGACTTCGGGGCCGGACTCGGTCACGGCGACGGTGTGCTCGAAGTAGCACGAGAGCTTGTGGTCGGCGGTGACCACGGTCCAGCCGTCGTCGAGAACGCGGACCTTGGGACCGCCGACGTTGACCATGGGCTCGATCGCCAGCACGTACCCGGGCTTGATCACGTTGCCCGTGCCCGGCTGGCCGTGGTTGGGCACCTGGGGCGGCTCGTGCATGTTGCGGCCGATGCCGTGACCGACGTACTCGCGGACGAGGGAATAACCGTGCGCCTCCGCATAGGTCTGCACGGCGTGGCCGATGTCGCCGATGGTGTTGCCGGGACGGGCAGCGGCGATGCCCTGCTCGAGCGACTCGCGGGTGACCTCGATCAGCCGGGCGACCTCAGGGCTGGCCTCCCCACACGCGACGGAGAGGCCGCTGTCGGCCCACCAGCCGTCGAGGATGAGTCCGCAGTCGAGGGACACGAGGTCGCCGTCCTCGATCACCCGCGGGCCCGGGATCCCGTGCACCACCTCGTCGTTGACGGAGACGCACAGCGACTTCGGGTAGTCCTGGTAGCCAAGGAAGCCGGGGATGCAGCCGTGGTCGCGGATGAAGGTGTCCGCCTCCCGATCGAGATCGTCGGTGGTCACCCCGGCATGCACGGCCGCCGCGAGGTGGGCCAGGCACTCGCCGAGGATCCTTCCCGAGACGCGCATCCTCTCGATCTCCTCGGGCCGCTTGAGGCGGAACGCCTCGATCCTGGCCACTCAGGCGACCTCGCCGCGCGGCGACTGGTCGCCGTAGATCGTCAGGATCGAGTCGGTGACCGCGGCGATGGGAGCGTTGCCGTTGACGTACTCGACGCGGGTCCCACGCTCCTGGTAGTAGTCGACCACCGGGGCCGTCTTGGCCTCGTACTCGCGCATCCGCTTGACGAAGGCCTCGGGGGTGTCGTCGGCTCGGTGGTCGATCTCGGCGCGATGCGCGATGCGCTTCTGCAGCTCGGCCTCGGGCACGTCGAAGAAGAGCACCACGCCAATCTCCCGCCCGGACCTCTCGAGCATGTCGTCGAGCTCCTCGGCCTGAGGCACGGTGCGAGGAAAGCCGTCGAGGAGCACCCCGCCGGCTGCGTCCGGCTGTGCGAGGCGGCGCTCGATGACGCGCACCATGACATTGTCGGGGATGAGCCCGCCGTCCTTCATGATCGGCGCCACCTCCTCGCCGAGATCCGATCCAGCGGCGACCTCGTCGCGGAGCATCTCTCCCGTGCTCACATGCGGCAGGGAGAAGCGCTCGGAGATGATCGCTGCCTGCGTGCCCTTGCCGCAGCCGGGCGGTCCGAAGAGGATGGTGATCATCGGATGAAGCCCTTGTACTGGCGCATCAGCAACTGCGTCTCGATCTGCTTCATGGTGTCGAGCGCCACGCCGACAACAATGAGTATCGCCGTCCCGCCCAGGTAGAGGCTGGTCGGGTCGGCTCGGGTGGCGAACGCCGTGAACAGCGGCAGGATGACGGTGATCACCGCCAAGAACAGCGCGCCCGCCAACGTGATCCGGCCCATGACGCGTCCCAGGTACTCGGCCGTGCTCCGCCCGGGCCTGATGCCGGGAATGAACGTCGATTGTTTCTTGAGATTCTCGGCCACGTCGGTGGGATCGAACACGACGGCGGTGTAGAAGTAGGTGAAGCCGAGGATGAGCAGGAAGTACATGCCGTTGTAGAGGACGTTGATGTACCACTTGGGTCCGTTGGGCTGCCAGTTGGCGGTGATCCACGTCGCTGCGCTGGCGAGGAATCCGCCCGAGGCCGCGAACAGGTTGGCGAAGATCGTCGGGAAGAACATGATCGACAGGGCGAAGATGATCGGGATGACGCCGGCGGTGTTGATGCGCAGCGGCAGGAAGTTGCGCCGTCCCTGCGACGCCATCCCGGTGCGCGGGTTCAGCACCCGTTGCGCCGATTGTACCGGCACCTTGCGCTGCGCCTGCTGCACGCCGATGATCCCGGCCGTCACCACCAGCGCGATGACGGCGACGCCGATGATCTGGATGATGTGCGTGCCGCCGGTGGTGCTGTAGTCGCCGATCGACGGGATGAGCCGGGAGATGATGCCGGTGAAGATGATCAGCGACACGCCGTTGCCGACGCCGTACTCGGTGATCAGCTCGCCGAGCCACATGGCGATGATCGTCCCCGCGGTCAGCGTCAGCACGATGCCGATCTCCTGCGTCGTCGTGGCGTTGGGGATGATCGCCTGGGGAACACCGTTGATGGTGACGGCGTTGGTGTTGGTGAACAGGGCGAGAAAGCCCCAGCCCTGGAGCGCGGCAAGAGGGATCGTCAGCCAGCGCGTGTAGCGGGTGATCTTCTTGCGACCCTGGTCACCTTCCTTGCTCAATTCCTTGAGCCGGACCGACACCACGGTCATGAGCTGCATGATGATGGTGGCGTTGATGTAGGGGTTCAGCCCCTCCGCCACGATGGTGAACCGCTGCAGGCCGCCTCCGCCGACAAGGTTGAAGAGCCCGAGCAGCGAGTTGCTGCTGAACAGGGCGGCCAGCGCCTTGGGATCGGCCCCGGGGATCGACACGTTGGCCAGCACGCGGAAGGCGAGCACGAGGCCGATCGTGATCACGAGCTTGCGGCGCAGCTCGGGAATGCGCATGGCCTGGCCAAGCGCCTGGAGGAGGTTCACGCCTGTGGCTCGTCCCGCGTGCCGTCAGGGGCGTCGTCGGCCGCCTCGCTCGGGGCTGCCACCCGAGGCGCGGGAGCCGCGTCCTCAGCGGCCTCGGCGGCGGCCGTGCGGGCGCGCCGCCGCGATGCCGCGTTGTCGACCGGGCCGGCGTTCTCGTCGGCCTTCGCGGCCGGCTCCTCGAGGAGGTCGACGCGGCCGCCCGCCGCTTCTACGGCGCTGCGGGCTGCTGCAGAGGCGCGGTGGACGCGCACATGCACGGCCACCTTGACGCGACCCGCGGCGAGCAGCTTGACCGGCGCATCGGGCCCGGACACCATGCCGGCGGCGGCCAGGGCGGCGCCATCCACGATGGAGTCCGCGCCGAAGCGGTTGAGCTTGCTGAGGTTGACCACCTGGTACTCGCGGCGGAAGCGGTTGTGGAAGCCGCGCAGCTTGGGCAGCCGCATCGACTGCTTCATCTGCCCGCCCTCGAAGCCCTTGGGGACGCTGCTGCTCTCGCGCGCGCCCTGCCCCTTCTGGCCCCGGCCGGACGTCTTGCCCTGGCCGGCGGAGATGCCGCGGCCGACGCGCGTCCTCTTCTTCCTGCTGCCCCGGGCAGGCTTCAGGTCATGCAGCTTCATGAGTTCTTCTCCGCGACGCCCGCGGCCAGCACGGCCATCCCCTCCGGGGTGTCGGCGGGCAAGCCGTCGACACTGACGAGGTGGCGCACCTTGTGCACCATGCCGCGGATCGACGAGCTGTTCTGGTGTTCGACGGTGTGGTTGAGCTTCTTCAACCCGAGCGCCGCCACGGTCGCCTTCTGGTCCTTGGCGTAGCCGATGACGCTCTTGCGATAGGTCACACGCACGGTGCTCACGCGCTCACCGCCTCGGAGCTGGCCGCGCCCTCGCCGAGCATCTCGGCAGCGCGCTTCCGGCCCACCATGTGCTCGGGCGCGAGGCCGCGAAGAGCGGCGACGTCGCGAAGCGTGCGCATGCTCGCCAGCGCCGCGATGGTGGCGCGCACCACGTTGATGGGGTTGTCGGTTCCCAGCGACTTGGTGAGGATGTCGTGGATGCCCGCCGCCTCGACGACGGCGCGCATCGAGCTCCCGCTGATGACCCCGGTGCCGGGCACAGCCGGCTTGAGCAGGACCTTGGCGGCGCCGAGCTTGTAGTGCACCTCGTGGGGAATCGTGCTCCCCACCATGGGCACGGTGATCATGTGCTTCTTGGCGTCGTCGACACCCTTGCGGATGGCATCGGGCACCTCGCCCGCCTTGCCCAGCCCGGCCCCGACGCGGCCAGCGCCGTCGCCGACCACGACCAGCGCGCTGAACGAGAAACGCCGGCCTCCCTTGACCACCTTGGCAACGCGGTTGAGAGAGACGATCTTCTCCTGAAGGTCACTGGCGCGATCATCGCGGCGATCCATGCGCATGGCCATGGCTAGAACTCCAGTCCCGCTTGGCGGGCAGCGTCGGCGAGGGCCTTGACCCTGCCGTGGTAGAGATACCCTCCGCGGTCGAACACGACCTTCACCACACCGGCGCCGCGGGCGCGCTCGGCGATGACGCGGCCGACCACCTGCGCCCCGCTGCTCGTGGCGTTGCCCTTGCCGCCGAGCTCCTTGCGGATGTCGGCGTCGTGTGTCGACGCCGCGGCGAGCGTGTGCCCGGCGGAGTCGTCGATGAGCTGAGCGCTGATGTGGTTGAGGCTGCGGAACACGGCGAGGCGGGGACGCGCGGCGGCGCCGTGGACGCTCTTGCGGACGCGGCGGTGGCGGCGGTCGCGGGCGGCGCGACGATCGAACTTGGTGTGCATGACTACTTGCCCTTCCCGGCCTTGCCGGACTTGCCCGCCTTGCGCCGGATCACCTCGCCCCTGTACATCACACCCTTGCCCTTGTACGGCTCGGGCTTGCGGAAGGAGCGGATCTTGGCGGCCACCTGGCCGACGACCTCCTTGTTGGTGCCGCTCACGGCGATCTGCGTGGGCACCGGGACGTCGATGGTGACGCCATCGGGCGGCGTGTACCTGATGGGATGCGAATAACCGAGGCTGAGCACCAGGTCGTTGCCCTGCTTGGCGGCGCGGAAGCCGACGCCGACGAGGTCGAGCTGGCGCACGAAGCCCTTGCTGACACCCTCGACCATGTTGGCCACCAGCGTGCGCGTCAGGCCGTGCAACGAGCGGTGCGTGGTCGTCTCTGTCGGGCGGCGCACGCTGATGACACCATCAGTGAGCTCGATGATCATCGACGGCGGCAGGCTGCGCTCGAGCGTGCCTCGGGAGCCGGACACCGTGATGTGGTTTCCCGTCAGGGTCACGTCGACACCCCCGGGGACGGTGATGGGCAGCTTTCCGATCCTGGACATCGCGCTTACCAGATGTACGCAACAACTTCGCCGCCGAGGCCCGCGCGCTGTGCGGCCTGGCCGGTCATCAGACCGTGCGAGGTGGAGATGATGGCGATGCCGAGGCCGCCGAGGACGCGAGGGATCGCCGTCTTGCGTGCGTAGACGCGCAGCCCCGGGCGGCTGATCCGGCGCAGCCCGGACAGGGCGCGACCGCGCGGCGTGCGCGGCTTGAGCGTGATGGTCAGCAGTTGCTGGGGCGCCTCGCCGGCGACGTCGAACCCATCCACGAATCCCTCCGCGGCGAGGACCCGCGCGATCTCCACCTTCATCTTGGAAGCGGGCACCGCGACGGTGTGGTGGTTGGCGGCGTTGGCGTTGCGAATGCGCGTCAACATGTCCGCGATCGTGTCACTCATCATGGCCGTCTACCAGGAACTTTTCTTGACGCCGGGGATCTGGCCCTGCGAGGCCATGCCCCGGAAGCACACGCGGCACATCCCGAACTTGCGCATGTAGGCGCGCGGGCGCCCGCACACGCCACAGCGATTGTGCTGCTGACTGGCGAATCGAGCCGGCCGCAGCGACTTGGCGATCAACGATTTCTTGGCCACTGTCTACCTCTCCACGCCGTATCCGGGGGTGTCCCCGGACGCGCGCGGCGTTCTGTTCATTGTTGCTGTCCGGGCTTGCGGAAGGGCATTCCGCAGGCTGCCAGGAGGGCGCGGCCCTCGTCGTCGGTCTGCGCCGAGGTGACGATGCACACCTCCAATCCGCGCAGCTTGTCTATCTTGTCGAAGTCGATCTCGGGGAAGACGAGCTGTTCGCGAAAGCCCAGCGTGTAGTTGCCGTGGCCGTCGAAGGCGTTGGGATCGATGCCGCGGAAGTCGCGAATCCTGGGCAGGGTGACGCTGAGCAGCTTGTCGAGAAACTCCCACATCCGGCGACCGCGCAGGGTCACCTTGACGCCGATGGGCATGCCCTCGCGCAGCTTGAAGGCCGCCACCGACTTCTTGGCGCGGATCACGATCGGCGACTGGCCGGTGATCGTCTTGAGGTCGTTGACGGCGGCGTCGATGGCGCGGCCGTTCTGGATCGCCTCGCCGAGGCCGATGTTGACGACCACCTTCTCGATGCCCGGCACCTGCATGGCGTTGCGATAGCGGAAGTCGCGCACCAGGGCAGGGACGATCTCGTCCTGGTAGCGCTGACGGAGACGGGGCAGGTCGGCGACGACGGTTGCCATCAGCTCTCGGCCCTCACATAGATCTCCCCGCACTTCTTGCAGACGATGGGAACCGTGCCGTCGGGTTGGACCACACGCGAGATCCTTGTCGGCTTGTCGCAGCGGTTGCAGATGAGCAGGACGTTGCTGTAGGCAATGGGGGCGTTGAAGTCGATGATGCCACCCTGGATGTTGCCGGCAACCCCGGACTTGGTATGCCGCTTCAAGGTGTTGATGCCGTCGACGACGAGGCGCTGCGCAGCCGGGACGGTGCGCACCACCTTGCCGCGCTTGCCGCGGTCCTTGCCGGCGATCACCTCGACTGTGTCACCCGAGCGGATGTCGAAGAGGCGGACGCGGCCGCGGGCCCAGCCGTTGTGCTTGAGGCCGACACGGGTGCGGCGCTCTGTCTTCGCGCTCATCTCAGAGCACCTCCGGGGCGAGGCTGACGATCTTCATGAAGTTGCGCTCACGGAGCTCGCGGGCCACCGGGCCGAAGATGCGCGTTCCGCGCGGGCTGTTGTTCGGCTGGATGAGCACGGCCGCGTTCTCATCGAAGCGGATGTTGCTGCCGTCGGGACGGTGGTATTCCTTGACCGTACGCACGATCACGGCGCGGACGACATCGCCCTTCTTCACCTGGGCGTTCGGCTGAGCGACCTTGACGGTGCCGATGATCACGTCCCCGACCGACGCGTACTTGCGATAGCTGCCGCCGAGCACGCGGATACAGAGGATCTCGCGGGCACCACTGTTGTCCGCCACCTTGAGGACGGTTTCCTGCTGGATCACCTACTTGGCCTTTTCGAGCACCGCGGCGATGCGCCAGCGCTTCTCCTTGGAGAGCGGACGGGTTTCGGCGATGCGCACGCGATCGCCGACGCCGCTCTCGTTGGTCTCGTCATGGACCTTGAAGCGTCGGTTGATGCGCACCACCTTCTTGTAGAGGGCGTGCGGCTTCTGATCCTGGACGAGCACGATGCGCGTCTTCTCCATCTTGTCGCTGACAACCACACCCTCGCGCACCTTGCGCCGCGTGCGGACTGTGGCTGCCTCGGGCTCGGTGCTCATACGTCGTCCTCATCGGCGTCCACGGCGCCTTCGCTGCTCTCGGTGTCGGCGGGCGCCGCATCCGCGCCGGCCCCACGCGACCGGGGCGTGGCAGGTGTCGCCTCCGGCTCCACTGTCTCGATCTCGGTGGCGGCGATGGCGTCCTCCACGAGGATGTCATGACTCACCGCGGCGGCGGTCTCGGCGCTTTCGACCACGGCGCCGCGAGCGCGGCGGGACCGGACCGGCGCGACGATCGCGTCGCGGGCGGCGGCCCGGCGGCCGCGTCGCGCCGTGGTCCCGGCGGTGATCGGGCGGGGCGCGGGCGCCGGCTCACCACGCTCGGCGGCGAGGCGGATCTCCACCTGCACCGTCATGGTGCGGGCGATCTCCATGCGGATGGCACGGATCTGGCGGTGGTTCTCGACCTGGCCGATGGTCTGCTGGAGGCGCACCTGGAAGAGCTGCCCACGCTGCTCGCGGAGGTGCTGCGCCAGTTCCTCGCCGGTCAGGGCGCGGAGGGTGTCAAGGGCGGCGGCGCGAGCGGTCATGCCGTCTCCTCCGCCTCGGCGCCGGGCTCCTCGCGGACGACGAACCTGGTGCGGATGGGCAGCTTGTGGGCGGCGAGGCGCATCGCCTCCTTGGCGACGTCCGGGGTCACGCCCGACATCTCGAAGAGCATGCGACCGGGCTTGACGACGGCGACCCACCCCTCGGGCTGCCCCTTGCCGCTGCCCATGCGGGTCTCGGCGGGCTTCTTGGTGAAGACGTGGTCGGGGAAGACGCGGATCCAGATCTTGCCGCCACGCTTGACGTGGCGGGTCATGGCACGCCTGGCGGCCTCGATCTGGCGGTTGGTCATCCAGCACACCCCCATCGATTGCAGCCCGTAGGTGCCGAAGGAGATCTTGTTGCCGCGCTGCGCGGCTCCCTGGCGGCGGCCGCGGTGGAGTTTGCGGTGCTTGGTGCGCTTGGGCATCAGCATGGCGCTACTCCTCCTCTACCGCGGAGCCCGCGGCGGCAGCGGAGGCGGCCGGCTTGCGGGCGGGGGGCTTGCGGGCGGCAGGCTTGGCGGGCGCGCGCGTCGCCGGCTTCTTGGCGGCGGCAGGCACCTTCCGCTTGGACGCCAGCTTCTCGACCTTCTCCCCGTCCTCGGGGATCTGACCGACGGCTGCCACAACGACCTCCTCCTCGACGTCAACGGGCTCGTCATCGACGGCGGCCTCCTCCTCGGTTGCGGCCGGGGCCGTCTCGACAACGGCGACGCGCGCCACCGGCTCGGCGGCGGGGGCCAGGCGGGCGCGGGCCGCCTCCACAGACGCTGCGGTCGGGCGCTCGAGGGACTCGTCGCCGTCCTCCGATTCGCGCGCCGAGGTGCCGCTGATCGGCTCGCCTGTCGCGGTCACGAAGTCGCCCTTGTAGATCCAGGCCTGCACGCCGATGCGCCCGAAGGTGGTGCGAGCCTCGGCCTGTCCGTAGTCGATGTTGGCGCGCAGGGTGTGCAGGGGCACACGACCTCCGCGGTCCCATTCCCGCCGCGACATTTCGGCTCCGCCGAGGCGTCCGCTCACCTGGATCTTGCAGCCCTTGGCGCCGGCGCGCATGGAACGCAGCAGCGTCTGCTTGAGCGCGCGTCGGAAGGCGATGCGCTTCTCCAGCTGCGAGGCGACGTTCTCAGCCACCAGCTTGGCGTCGAGCTCCGGGGTCTTGATCTCGTGGATGGTCACCCGCACCTTCTTGTTGGTGACCTTCTCGAGCTCGTCACGCAACGAATCAACCGAGGCCCCCTGCTTGCCGATCACGATGCCCGGCTTGGCGGTCTGGATGGTCACGGTGAGCTCGTTGCCGCGCCGCTCGGTCTCGATCCTGGCCACGCCGGCGTTGCGCAGACGGCCACCGATGAGGCGCCGAATGGCGATGTCCTCATGGAGCAGGGCTGTGTAGTCCTTGTCGGCGTACCAGCGCGCGTCCCAGTTGCGGTACACGCCCAGGCGGAAGCCGATGGGGTGGACTTTCTGACCCATTACTGCGTGTCTCCCTCGCCGGTGTCGATGGCCGGCTCCTCGGTGGCGTCCACGGGCGCCGATTCTGCTGCGGTGTCGATGGCGGGCTCGGCCACTGCGGCCGCGCTGTCTGCGTTCTTGGTGGACGGACGGCGGCGTCGCGTGCTCGCCTGCGGGGCGTCCGCCGCGGCGGGGGCGGGGCGCGACCGCGAGCGCCGCGCCGGGGTCTCGCGCGAGGGGCCGGCCGACGGGGCGGTCACCACGGTGCGTGGCATGCGGATCGCCGAACGGCGTCGCTTCTCCGGGGTGGGCTCATCGTCGGTGACGAAGGCGCGCAGGTGCGCCGTGCGCTTGAAGATGCTGCCCGACATGCCGCGCGGCTTGGGGCGGAAGCGCTTGGTGATCGCCGCGGCCTCCACCTCGATCCGCGCCACGCGCAGTGTCGAGGTGTCGAGGTTGTAGTTGTGCTCGGCGTTGGCCGCCGCCGACTTGATGACGTTGGCGACGTCGCGGGCGGCGGCGCGCGGCGTGAAGCGAAGGATCACCAGCGCCTCGGCGACAGGCAGGCCCTCGACGCTCGCGGTCACCAGGCGCGCCTTGCGCGCGGTGGTGCGAACCCATTTGGCGGTTGCGACGACTTCCATTCTTCTCGTTGCCTACTTCAGCGCCGCGCTGCGCTCGGTGTGGTGCCCGTGACCGCGGTAGCGGCGTGTGGCCGCGAACTCGCCGAGCTTGTGGCCGACCATCGCCTCGGTGATGAACACGGGGACGTGCTTGCGTCCGTCGTGCACCGCGATCGTGTGACCGACCATGTCGGGGAAGACGTCACTGCGTCGCGACCAGGTCTTGATGATCCGCTTCTCGCGACTCGCGTTGAGCAGCTGCACCTTCTTGAGAAGGTGGTCGTCGCAGAAGGGACCTTTCTTCAGGGAACGGCTCATCTCTCTACTTCTTGCGTCGTCGCACGATCATGCGATCGGTGGACTTGTTGCGGCGGGTGCGGTAGCCCAGCGCGGGCTTGCCCCACGGTGTCTGGGGATGGCCACCGGCGCCACTGCGGCCCTCGCCGCCACCGTGGGGATGGTCGAACGGGTTCATGGTCATGCCGCGCACCGACGGGCGCCAGCCGCGCCAGCGCGACTTACCCGCCTTGCCGACGGTCTCGTTCTCGTGGTCGACGTTGCCGACCTGTCCCACCGTCGCCGAGCAGCGCACGTCGACGCGACGCACCTCGCCGCTGGGCATGCGCAGGGTGGCGAAGCCGCTCTCCTTGGCGAGCAGCTGGGCGGCGCCGCCGGCGCTGCGCACCAGCTGGCCGCCGCGGCCGAGCTTGAGCTCGACGTTGTGCAGGGTGGTGCCGAGGGGCATGTTGGCCAGGGGCATGCTGTTGCCCGGCTTCACCTCGGCCTTGGCACCGGCCGTCACCGTGTCGCCCACGGCGAGGCCGAACGGGGCGAGGATGTAGCGTTTCTCGCCATCGGCGTAGTTGATCAGCGCGATCCTCGCCGAGCGGTTGGGGTCGTACTCGATCGTGGCCACCCGGCCGGGGATGTCGAGCTTGTTGCGCTTGAAATCGACGAGGCGGTACAGCTTCTTGTGACCGCCACCGCGATGGCGGACCGTGATGCTGCCCGTGTTGTTGCGTCCGCTGTGCTTCTTGAGATGCTCGGTGAGGGAGCGCTCAGGGGTTGTCCGCGTGACCTCCTCGAAGCTGCTCACCGACATGAACCGGCGACCCGGGCTTGTCGGCTTGTAGCGCTTGATCGGCATGACTACACGCCCTCGAAGAGGCCGTCGATCCGTTGACCGGGGCCGAGTGTGACGACGGCTTTCTTCCAGTTGGGGCTGCGCCCGATGACACGCGACCGTCCCCGCGACCGGCGCCGCACCTTGCCGCGCACGTTGATCGTGTTGACGCTGGTGACCGTGATCTTCTGCGCGGCGAACAGCTCCTCGATGGCGTGGCCGATCTCGATCTTGGTCGCCCACGGCGCGCAGCGAAAAGCGTAGCGCCCCACGGCCATCGCCCCGTACGACTTCTCGCTGACCACGGGACCGAGGACCGCCTGCTCGGCTGTGCGTCCGACGCTCATGACCAGGCCTCCTCGACGTGCTCGAGGGCATCGCGGGTCATCAGCACGGTGTCGGCCGTGAGCAGGTCACGCACCGAGAGGTTGGCCGCGAGGATGACGCGCACCTCGGGGAGGTTGCGCGCGCTCCGTTCCAGCGGCTCGTTGTGGGAGCCGAGGACCATGAGCACGCGTGCTCCCGCCTCGATGGTGCGGAGCAGGTCGACGACCGCGCGGGTGCGCGGCGCGTCCAGCTCGAAACCGCCGAGGACCGAGATGTGGCCGTCCGCGGCCTTGGCCGCGAGCGCGCTGCGAAGCGCCAGGCGGCGCTGCTTGCGCGGCATCTCCTGGCGGTAGCTGCGCGGTGTGGGACCGAACACGATGCCGCCGCCCGCCCACTGGGGGGAGCGGATCGAGCCCTGGCGAGCGCGCCCGGTGCCCTTCTGTCGCCACGGCTTCTTGCCACCGCCGCGCACCTCGGTGCGGGTCTTGGTGTCGTGCGTGCCCTGACGCGCGTTGGCGAGCTGGCGGATCAGCGCCTGGTGCATGACCGCGGTGTTGACGGGGCCGCCAAAGATCGCTTCGGACAGCTCCAGCTCACCGGTGGCCGTGCCGGTCTGGTCGACGACGCTGACGGTGGTCACGACAGCTTCTCATCACGGTCGCTGGGGCGGACCAGCACGACCGAGTTCCTGTGGCCGGGGACGGAGCCCTTGACGAGCAGCAGGTTGCGCTCGCCGTCGACGCGCACAACCTCGAGGCGGCGGATGGTGCGGCGCACGTTGCCGTACTGGCCGGACATCTTCACGCCCTTGAAGGTGCGGGCGGCGTCCACCGAACCGATCGAGCCCGGCTGGCGCGTGTTCATCGAGCCGTGGCTCACCGGTCCGCGGCTGAAGCCGTGCCGCTTGACCGTGCCCGCGAAGCCCTTTCCCTGGCTGATCCCGGTGACGTCGACCAGCTCGCCCGCTGCGAACATGTCGACGCGGAGGCGGCTGCCGAGGGTTGCCTCGCCGGCGTCACGCAGCTCGGTGAGGCGCCGCAGGGGGCGCACCCCGGCGCGCTTGTAGTGGCCCGTGAGCGGCTTGTTCACCCGCTTCGACAGCTGCTCACCGAAGCCGATCTGCACAGCCTCATAGCCGTCGACCGACGTCGTCTTGCGCTGCACGATGAGGCACGAGTCCGACTCGAGCACGGTCACCGGAACCACCGTGCCGCGCTCCGTGAAGATCTGTGTCATGCCCACCTTGCGGGCGAGGATTCCCTTAGCCACGCTGGTCCCCGAGCTTGATCTCGATGTTCACCCCGCTGGGCATGTTGAGGCGCATCAGCGCGTCGACAACCTTGGGATTGGGATCGAGGATGTCGAGGATGCGCTTGTGTGTGCGCATCTCGAACTGCTCGCGCGAGTCCTTGTCGATGAACGGCCCGCGGACGACCGTGTACTTGTTGATCGTGGTGGGCAGCGGAACCGGGCCGGCCACGCGGGTACCTGTGCGCGTGGCCGTCTCGACGATCTTCGAGGCGGCCTGGTCCAGGACCCTGTGGTCGTACGCCTTCAGGCGGATGCGAATCTTCTGTGCCATGAGGTGAAACCGGTTCCTTTGCCCTGGCGGGACTACTTGCTGGTCTTGTCGATCGTGGTGACGGCGCCGGCGCCGACGGTGCGGCCGCCCTCGCGGATGGCGAAGCGCATGCCGTCCTCGACCGCGATCGGGGTGATCAGCTCGATGCCCATCTCCACGTTGTCACCGGGCATGCACATCTCCTGTCCGTCGGGCAGGCTGATGGTGCCGGTCACGTCGGTGGTGCGGATGTAGAACTGCGGACGGTAGCCGTTGAAGAAGGGTGTGTGGCGACCGCCCTCGTCCTTGCTGAGCACGTACACCTGGGCCTTGAACTTGGTGTGGGGCGTGATCGTGCCGGGCTTGGCCAGCACCTGGCCGCGCTCGACGTCCTCACGCTTGACGCCGCGGATCAGGCAGCCGACGTTCATGCCCGCCTCACCGGTGTCGAGCAGCTTGTGGAACATCTCCACACCGGTGACGACCGTCTTGGTGGTGTCCTTGATGCCCACGATCTCGACGGGCTCGTTGACCTTGACCACACCGCGCTCGATGCGCCCGGTGACCACGGTTCCGCGACCCTCGATCGAGAACACGTCCTCGATCGGCATCATGAACGGCTTGTCGATGGGACGCTCCGGGACGGGGATGTAGCTGTCGACCGCGTCCATGAGCTTGACGATGCCCTCGGCGGCCTCCTTGTCACCCTCGAGCGCCTTGAGCGCGCTGACGCGGACGATGGGGGTGTCGTCGCCTGGGAAGTTGTATTTGGTGAGCAGCTCGCGGACCTCGAGCTCGACGAGCTCGAGGAGCTCCTCGTCGTCGACGGCGTCGCACTTGTTGAGGGCGACGACGATGTAGGGCACGCCGACCTGGTAGGCGAGAAGGATGTGCTCGCGTGTCTGCGGCATCGGGCCGTCGGTGGCGGCCACCACGAGGATGGCGCCGTCCATCTGGGCGGCGCCGGTGATCATGTTCTTGATGTAGTCCGCATGACCGGGACAGTCGACGTGCGCGTAGTGACGCGTCGCCGTCTCGTACTCGACGTGCGCAGTGGCGATGGTGATGCCGCGCGCCTTCTCCTCGGGAGCGTTGTCGATCGAGTCGAAGGAGCGGAATTCCGCGCCACCCTTCTCAGCGAGCACCTTGGTGATCGCCGCGGTGAGCGTCGTCTTGCCGTGGTCGATGTGGCCGATCGTGCCCACGTTGACGTGCGGCTTAGTGCTGTCGTACTTCTTTTTGGCCATCTCTGCTCGTGTCTCCGCTTTCCTTGTTGCTCTTTCTGCTGGTCATGCTCTGGTCTTGGCGATGATCTCTTCCGCGATGCTGTTGGGAAGAGCCTTGTAGTGGTCGAACTCCATCGAATAGGTCGCGCGACCCTGGGTCATGCTGCGCAGCTCGGTGGCGTACCCGAACATGGACGCAAGCGGCACGTGAGCATGCACCATCTGCGAGGTTCCGCGTCCTTCCATCCCCAGGATGGTGCCGCGACGTCCGCTGAGATTGCCCATGACGTCGCCCATGTACTCCTCGGGCATGCTCACGTCGACCTTCATGATCGGCTCGAGCAGCACCGGCTTGGCCTTGCGCATGCCGTCTTTGAAGCCCATCGAGCCGGCGATGGAGAACGCCTGCTCGTTGGAGTCGACGTCGTGGTATGAGCCGTCGACGAGATACACCTTGACGTCGACGACCGGGTAGCCGGCGAGCACCCCATTGGTGAGCGTGTCCTCGATGCCACGGCCGGTCGGGGCGATGTATTCGCGGGGCACCGAGCCACCGACGATCTTGGAGATGAACTCGAAGCCCTTGCCGGGCTCGTTGGGCTCGAGCTCCAGCTCGACGTGGCCGTACTGGCCGCGACCGCCCGACTGGCGCACGAATCGGCCGGTGCCGTGTGCCTTGGTGGTGATCGTCTCGCGGTACGCGACCTGTGGCTTGCCGACGTTGGCGTCAACCCGGAATTCGCGCAGCATGCGGTCCACGATGATCTCGAGATGGAGCTCGCCCATCCCGGCGATGATCGTCTGGCCGGTCTCGTCGTCGGTGTGGACCCGGAAGGTCGGGTCCTCCTCGGCGAGCTTCTGGAGGGCGACGCCCATCTTGTCCTGGTCGGCCTTGGTCTTGGGCTCCACGGCAACGGAGATGACCGGCTCGGGGAAGCTCATCGACTCGAGGATGATCGGGTTCAGCTCGTCGCAGAGCGTGTCGCCGGTGGTCGTCTTGCGCAACCCGATGGCGGCGGCGATGTCGCCGGCGCGCACCTCCTCGATCTCCTCGCGGTGGTTGGCGTGCATCTGCAGAAGGCGACCGATGCGCTCGCGCTCGCCCTTGGTGGAGTTGTAGACGTAGCTGCCGCTGCGCAGCACGCCGCTGTAGACGCGGAAGAAGGTGAGCTTGCCCACGAAGGGGTCGGTGGCGATCTTGAAAGCCAGCGCCGAGAAGGGCTCGTCGTCGCCGACGTGGCGCGTGGCCGCCTCATCGTTGAGCAGTCCCTCGATGGCGGGCTTGTCGAGTGGTGAGGGCAGGAAGTCCACCACCGCGTCGAGCATCGGCTGCACACCCTTGTTCTTGAGCGCGCTGCCGCACAGCACCGGGACGAGCTTGGTCGCGACGGTGCCCTTGCGGAGGCCGCGCAGCAACTCGTCCACGGTCAGCTCATGGCCGTCGAGGTACCGCATCATCACCTCGTCGTCGCACTCGGCGACGGCTTCGAGGAGGGTGTGGCGGTACTCCGCCACCTGCACCGCCATCTCAGCCGGGATCTCGGAGCGCTTGCTGGCGGTGCCGAGGTCGTCCGTGTAGACGATCGCCTCCATGCGCACCAGGTCGACAACGCCCGTGAAGTCCGACTCGGCGCCGATGGGAAGCTGGACGCATACCGGGTTGGCACCGAGGCGCTCGCGGATGCTGGCCACCGACGCGAAGAAGTTGGCGCCGATCCTGTCCATCTTGTTGATGAAGCAGATGCGCGGGACGTCGTAGCGGTCGGCCTGGCGCCAGACGGTCTCGGACTGGGGCTCGACACCGGCGACGGCGTCGAAAACGGCGACCGCGCCGTCGAGGACGCGGAGGCTGCGCTCCACCTCCATCGTGAAGTCCACGTGCCCGGGCGTATCGATAATGTTGATGCGATGGCCGCGCCATTCCGCAGCCGTGGCCGCGGAGGTGATGGTGATCCCACGCTCCTGCTCCTGGACCATCCAGTCCATGGTCGCGGCGCCCTCGTGGACCTCGCCCATCTTGTGAATGCGACCCGTGTAGAAGAGGACGCGCTCCGTGGTCGTGGTCTTGCCCGCGTCGATGTGGGCCATGATCCCGATGTTGCGGGTCTTCTCGAGCGGGAAGGCCCGCGTTGCCACAGCCATCTCTAGTACCGGAAGTGGCTGAATGCCTTGTTCGACTCAGCCATCTTGTGGGTGTCCTCGCGCCGCTTGATCGAGGCGCCGACGCCGTTGGCGGCGTCCATCAGCTCGCCCGCGAGGTTGTCGGCCATGCTCTTGCCGTTGCGGGCCCGGGCGTAGCGGATCACCCAGCGGCGCGCCAGCGCGGCGCGACGGTCGTGACGGATCTCCACCGGCACCTGGTAGGTGGCCCCGCCGACGCGCTTGGGCTTGACCTCGAGGACCGGGGTGACATTGCGCATCGCCTGGTCGAAGACGTCGAGCGGCTCACGGCGCTGAGAGCGGCGGATCTTCTCGAAGGCGTCGTAGACGATCTTCTCGGCGGTGCTCTTCTTGCCGGCCAGCATCACGCAGTTGATGAACTTGGCCAGGCCGGGGTTGCCGTAGATGGGATCGGGCAGAATGGTCCGTTTCTGGATCCGGGCGCGGCGGGGCATTACTTCGCCTTCTCGCGCTTGGCGCCGTACTTGCTGCGACCCTGCTTGCGGTTCTTGGCGCCGGCTGTGTCGAGGGTGCCGCGCACCACGTGGTAGCGCACACCGGGGAGGTCGGCGACCTTGCCGCCGCGCACCAGCACGACCGAGTGCTCCTGGAGGTTGTGCCCGATACCGGGGATGTAGGCGGTGACCTCGACCTTGCTGGTGAGGCGGACGCGGCACACCTTGCGCAGCGCCGAGTTGGGCTTGCGCGGGGTGGTCGTGTAGACGCGCACACAGACGCCGCGGCGCTGAGGGCAACCCCTCAGGGCGGGCGCCTTGGTCTTCTTGACCGCGGTCCTGCGGCCCTTGCGGACCAATTGCTGAATGGTGGGCACGCTACTCCGATAGGTATGAACAGCACAGTCCGAGCGAACTGCGCGCGAATACGTCGCCGCCTTGATGGCGCGGACGGACATCGTACCAGCGACCCGGTCTAGTCGTCAAACGAGGATGGTCGTTCTCGGGGGTCCCGCCGGGGCGGGTCAGATGAACTTGGGATAGGTGGACATGCCGCCATCGACCACGAGGGTGGTACCGGTCACGTAGTCCCCCTGGTCGCTGGCCAGCCAGGCGACGGCTCCGGCGATCTCCTCGGGCTGGCCGAAGCGGCCCAGGGGGATCTCCTCCTCCACCGTGTGCTTGGCCTCAGGGTCGTCGAGCACGAAGGTGTTGATCGGGGTGGCGATCGCCCCCGGGGCCACGTTGACGCAGCGGATTCCAAGGGGAGCCAGTTCGCGCGCCACGGTCTGGGTGAGCAGCTTGAGGCCACCTTTGCTGGCACAGTAGTGGGCGAAGCCCGGCCACGGGATGAACTCGTGGACGGAGCTCATGTTCACGATGACTCCGCTTTTCGCCGCCGCCATGTGCTTGCCGGCCTCGCGAAGACAGAGGAACGCGCCCGTCAGGTTGGTGCGCAGGACCGCATTCCAGAGGTCGAGCGGCATCTCCAGCGTGGCCACCTGCTTCTCGATGCCGGCATTGTTGACGAGTACGTCGATGCCACCGAAGCGCTCCACCACCGCAGCCACCATGGCGGTCACCTGCTGCTCGTCGCCGACGTCGGCCTGGAAGGCGAATGCCCGTTTGCCGGAGGGGTCGATGGCGGCGCAGACGGCGTCGGCGTCGGGTTTCTCCGGGTCTGCGTAGTAGTTGACGCAGACGCTGGCACCCTCAGCGCCGAAGCGGATGGCGGTCGCCTTGCCGATGCCGCTGGAAGCGCCGGTGATCAGGGTTCGACGTCCGTCGAGGAGCATGGCGCAGCCTCCGTTGGCCTGGCGTGATGGAGAGGCGCTGAGCCTATCCCTGCTATCGTCGGCTCCGCAAATCAATCCATGGTGCCGTCGAGGCAACCATCTCGCCCGAGACCGCAGGCGGAGCGGCGCGCTCCTCAATCTCCTGCGCTAGGTGAGTGAGCGGAGCGGTTGCGCGTCCGGCGACGCGTTCCCCGTGACGCCCACCTCACACAGGGGTGGGTGTCGCCGGAGGCTCCTGCAACACGGAGGAAGCGCATGCCGGTCAACGCCGCCGAAGACGGCGAGGTCCGCGCGGGCCCACGCAAGCACGAGGCGGTGGCGCGCCTCGCCGACAAGCTCACGAGGGCGACGTCAGCGGTGGTCACCGACTACCGAGGCCTCACCGTCCACCAGCTCGAGGACCTGCGAACCAAGCTGCGAGGCGAGGACGTCGACTACGTCATCGTCAAGAACACCCTGGCGCGCCGCGCCGCCGACGCCGCCGGCCTCCCCCAGTTCTCCGAGGTCCTCGCCGGGCCGGTCGGGCTCGCCGTCGGCTACGGCGACCTCGCGGCCCCGGCCCGGATCCTCAGCGAGTACTTCCGGGTCAACAAGCGCCTCCCGTCTGTCGCCGGCCTTGTGGAGGGCACCGTCCTCGACGCCGCCGGCGTCAGGACCCTCGCCGAACTGCCCTCGCGTGAGGTCCTTCTTTCCCAGCTCGCCGGGACGCTGCTGTCGCCGCTGACCCAGCTCGCGGCATCGCTCGATTCGATCACAGCCACCTTCGCGTCGACGCTCGAGGCGTACCGCGACAAGCTCGCCGCGGCCGCATAGCGGCCCCACAGGAGGTACCCACATGGCAACAAAGACCCTGACCCCGGAGGATTTCGTCGAGGCCCTCAAGGAGTGGACGGTGCTCGACGTCGTCAACGCCGTGAAGCTCATGGAGGACAAGCTCGGCGTCAAGGCCGCCGCCCCCGTCGCCGTGGCCGCCCCGTCCGGTGGCGGCGCTGCCGCCGAGGCCGTTCCCGAGGAGCAGACCGAGTTCACGGTCGTCCTCACCTCGGCTGGAGACGCCAAGATCAACGCCATCAAAGCCGTCCGTGAGGTCACCGGTCTTGGCCTCAAGGAGGCCAAGGACCTGGTCGACGGCGCTCCCAAGGCCATCCGTGAGGGCGTGTCCCGTGAGGACGCGGACGCCGCCGCCGCCAAGCTCAAGGACGCGGGCGCGTCCGTGGAGATCCGCTAGACGATTCTTATAGGGGCGGGGCAGATCCCCGCCCCTCATGAGGTCGAAATGAATTCGACCTCATTCACCCCACTCCTCGGCGCGCCTCGCGCGCCGGACGTCTTAACAGGGGGCCGGGCAGATCCCCGCCCCCTCGCACGGTCGGAGTGAATTCGACCTCATTCACCCCACTCCTCGGCGCCTCGCGCGCCGGACGGACGCTGGTGGGCCAGACTCGGGACATGCCCCTCAAATTCCAGGCCACGGTGGTCGACTGCAACGACGCGCTGCGTGTGGGCACCTTCTGGGCCGAACTCCTCAATCTGCCTCTCGAGGCCGACGAGGACGGCACCGAGTGCTGGGTGGAGCCCGGCGGCGACGCCGCCGACATCCTCTTCGTGACGGTGCCCGAGGCCAAGACCGTCAAGAACCGGTTGCACATCGACCTGCGCCCCGACGACCAGGACGCTGAGGTGGCCCGGGCCCTGGCGCTGGGCGCCAGCCACGCCGACATCGGGCAGGGCACACAGACGTGGGTCGTCCTCGCCGACCCCGAGGGCAACGAGTTCTGCATCCTGCGGCCCGAGGAGATGTAGGCGGCCGGGTCGCCCCTGTGCGCCTCCGGGCGCACTCCTGCGGCCGCGGAAGTTCGCGGCCGAGTTTGAAACAGGCCTGGCGAGGCAACCCGCGGGCATGGGGAGTCAGGCGGCGCCGAACCGCCGAGCTTTGGTACGATACGGCCTTGTGCCCGTCTCCGTCGGTACCCGCACGCCCACCTTGTCGAGGGAACTCTAGCACATG
>Ga0075522_10000529_pt1 | contig 27748 bp, 25 predicted proteins | sample NGEPerA_FD_74796 | JGI IMG/M metagenome (GOLD analysis project Ga0075522, IMG submission 74796) | Arctic peat soil microbial communities from the Barrow Environmental Observatory site, Barrow, Alaska, USA - NGEE PermafrostL2-A | ecosystem: Environmental > Terrestrial > Soil > Wetlands > Peat ...
CTTCAATCCATGGTGGCGGTCCGGTGTCGCCCGCGGCAATCGCCAGATGATCAACTCCACGATCGCCCCATCGGCCAAGACGACCTTCTCATGGAAGAGCAAGATTGCTCTTGTGGTGTTGTAGACCATATGGTCTACTGTACCATATATTTGGATGTCAGCACATTGATGCCCAAGCGCAAACCAGCGGACCGCCTGTCTCATCGCTCGGCGGGATGACCCCGGACACGGCATACTTAACAAGGCCGAAGACCAAAAGCGCGGCATGATGTTGAATCACGTTACCCGGTACGCAGCATCGCGGACAATCGACAACCGCAGGAACTTCACTTAAGAAACCCGAAAACCTGTGCTAACGAATCGGGCCACCTCTGGCCGCCCAGGCGCCGCCGACTGAAGCAAATCCGTGGAAACGATCGGGTAGTTCATGCGCAGGTTACGACCAGTCCCGGTAACGGTGACTACTGTTTTGATCGGCTTGTTCCTGGTGCTCTTCGCCTATGCGTGGCGAGTTCCGACCCCATCCAGTGCGCCGCGTCCGATCGACAACGCGCGTGCAATCGCTGCCGGCGAGGCCGTAGCGCGCGCGAGCGTCAGCGACCCTGAAAGCGCGAGATTCCGCTTTAGTTTCGTCAGCAAGACACGGAAAGTCCCGACGACCTGCGGAGAAATCAATTACAAGCGTGCAACGGGTGGCTATGGTGGCTTTCAACGCTTCGTCGCAGCCGGGCCCGTTGCGCAGCTGGAGGAAGAAATGAGCGCGGAGCAATTCCGTGGACTATGGTCGATCATGTGCGATCGCGACGAATGAACTGCGCATGATCGATACAACGATGCAGGATGCGCCGCTCGAACGCGCGCCATCTACACTGCAAACGCCATTCTCGTTGTTCGAAGGCGATTGGCTCCAGCGCGCTTGGGCGAGCGTGGGCTTGGGCACTCACACGTCTTTCCCCATTGCCAGGCGATGCCTGCTGGCCATTCTGGCTACCTACGTCCCGATGGCGGTACTGGCTTGGCGGCAAGGACTGATCGACAGCCAGATGACGCCGACCAATTTCTTCGCGGACTTTGCCGCCTACGCGCAGTTCCTGGTCGGCCTTCCCCTCTTCCTCGTCGCAGAAGTGATCATCGACGGCAGCACGCGCGAAGCGGCGGAGCAGTTCACGCGTTGCGGCATCATCAGATTCGAAGACGCGCCGCGGATCAATCAAGTCAATGAGACGCTCAAGCGATTGCGCCAGTCGTTCTGGCCGGACGTAGCCTGCATTGTGCTGGCGTACGTCTTCTCGCTGGTAATCCTTGTTCCGCAGTTCGGTTCGCACCCGTTACCCACCTGGCACGTTCATGGCGAGGGCCATTCGCGCAACCTCACAGCGGCCGGCTATTGGACATTTTTCATCGCGATACCGTTCAGCAACTACATCTGGATGCGCCTGATTTGGAAAATCGCCCTGTGGATTTTCTATCTGTATCGCGTGTCGCGCATGCGGCTGGAACTGCACGCCACCCACCCCGATCTCACCGGCGGGATCGGTTTTATCAGCGAGACGCAGGGCCGGTTCGCACTGTTCATCCTCGCCTACGGCATCAGCAATGTCGCAGCGCCGGTTGGATATCAGGTCGCCGTGTTGAACTACGACCTGTCGACCTTGCCCGTATGGGGTCCGCTCGTGTTGTTCACGATTGGCGCGCCGCTGCTCTTCACCATGCCGCTGTTCATGTTTACCAAACAACTCTTCCGCACCAGGAAACGTGCGCTCTTGGCCTATCTCGAGCGCGTCACCGAACACAGTCGAGTGGTCGAGAACCACTGGTTGTTTGGAAACAGGCCCGAGTCTCCGCAGGAAGAACTTCGCGACCTTGCGGAGCAGTCGACGCTGGGGACCCTGTTCGCGCGGATAGATGGAATGCGCGTTGTTCCGTTCGACCTGCGGTCGTTCATGCAATTGCTGGGATCCACGCTGGGCGCGATGGCCACGCTGTTGCCGCTTCTGCATGCCAAGGATGAGATGGCCGGCATGGTCGAGGCGATCAGCAAGCTGCTGGGACAGCTTGGCGCCCACTAGGAAGGGACTAAGAATCCCGGCGTGCTTCAGTCACCATCTCGCTCCTTTTCATATGCAACGTAGTTGCGCTGAATAGTGATGTGGTCAGCGATGTACCTGGCGTCGTGCCAGCAACCGTAGATGAACGACGAGGCGCGGTTCGTCAACTCCGGGAGCCCCAGGAAGTAAATGCCGTGCTCGCCGGAAATGCCTCGCTTGTGGAGGGGCATGCCCTGCTCGTCGAAGGCCTCCGCGACGTCTAGCCAGCTGAAGTCGAACTTGAAGCCGGTAGCCCAAATAACAGTCTTGATCCCCGCCTTCGCCAAATCCAGCTCGAGGATGGGCATTTTGATGCATTCGGGGTCCTCGAGCAGCTTCCACGCTTCGGGCTCGAGCGGCAGGCTAAGGCCGTTGCGCTCGACATAGGCATCGGCCTCGCGAAGGACATCGAGGTAGTCTTCGTCGCCTTGGACAATATTGCGTGTTAGATCGTCCTCGAAGCGTAGTACACCATTTTCATAGGTCTTCGTCATGCCAAGCACCGTGATTCCATCATACGTCAGGCGCCGGAAGTCGACCGTCTTGCCGCCATCGTAGCCGCTGACCGCGAAGGCTACATGCTTGCCACGCTGCTTCTTCTTCTTGATCTCGTCCCACTTGCCGAGTACGCCCAGCCACCACACGTAGTCGCGTTGGCGGTAGGAGCGCGGCGGCCTATAGTGCTCACCAATCGACAAATAGACCTTTCTGCCTGCTTGGCACAACTCTTCGGCAATCTGCGAGCCCGAGGCACCCCCGCCCACGACCAAGACAGCTCCATCGACCAATTGCGCCGGATTCTTGTAGGTCGAGGAATGCAGTTGGTCGATGTCCACGGAGGTGGGAATGATGTCCGGATAGCTGGGAATCTGGAATGGGCCGGTCGCCACGACCACGCGCAAGGCTTCAATCACTCCGTCCGATGTCGTCACCGTAAAGCCTGATCGGCCGTCGGTGCGCTTGACGTGCTTGACGTCGACGCCGGTGCGAATCGGCGCCTTGATCATCGTGGCATAGTCTTCAAAATATCGAGCCACACGCTCCTTGGGAGGAAAGACTTCGGGCAGAACGCCGTCGAACTCGAGATTCGGGAAGCGATCGTGCCAGGCCGGACCATTGGCGACGAGGGAGTCCCACCGTTCGGAGCGCCACCGTTCTGCAATCCGCTTGCGTTCCAGCACAATGTGGGGAATCCCCATTTCTCCGAGGTGTTCACTCATTGCAATGCCGGACTGACCAGCACCGACGACCAGCGTATCGATTTTTTCCACTGACATTTCGATTCCCAAAATGGAGCCGAAACCATTCGGCCTCGAACCCGACACGCGCAGGTGTCGGCGGCAAACTTCAACATCGCATGAATGCTGTGAGCACAAGATTCATGTAAGCGGCGAAGAAGTTTGCTCAAAGTTGCTTCGGTTGAGAATGATGATTTTTGGACTCGGGGCTTCGGAAAAAACAAACGGATATTCTGTTTTTCCGACGCTGGGCCTCAAGATTCGCAAAGACAGGTAGTCCCCCTTTGCCATATTCTCCAATATGGCGGGTTACAGCTTGCAACGCCGTGTTAACCGCAAACACGGTGCCGCATCCCTTCAGTCACACCGACGAGGCTTTGCAACGGACGTCATGAATTCAGTTGATCCATCAGCCTCTCGCCACGCCGGACCCTCACCCGCACAGTCTCAACCCGCTGTCAGCGTGGAGGGTGCCATCGTAAAGTACCGCGATCACACCGTCCTGCATGACCTGTCGCTGCAAATCCAACAAGGCGAATTGCTCACCTTGTTAGGTCCCTCGGGCTGCGGGAAGACGACATTGCTCAACCTCATTGCCGGATTCGTGGAGGCGAATTCGGGTGAAATATTCATAGACCAGCAAAAAGTCACCAGTCTTCCACCCCACAAACGCCAAATCGGCATCGTGTTTCAGAACTACGCGCTCTTTCCCCACATGGATGTCGAACGCAACATCGGCTATGGCCTGCGCATGCGAGGCGTTCCGGCTTCCGAGATCGCCGAGCGCGTAAAGGCGGCGATGGCGCTGGTCGAACTGGATGGCCTGGAACACCGCAGGTCGCGCGAACTTTCCGGCGGCCAGCAACAGCGTGTGGCGCTGGCGCGCGCGCTGGTCATTGAACCCAAGGTCTTGCTGCTCGACGAACCTTTCTCGGCGCTGGACAAGAACCTGCGTGGCGCCATGCAGTTCGAGGTGCGAGAAATTCAGCGCAAGCTCGGCGTCACCACGATTTTCGTGACGCACGACCAAGGAGAAGCGCTCAGCATGTCGGACCGCATCGCGGTCATTTCACAGGGCCGCATCTGCCAAGTCTCGACGCCTAACGAGATTTATCGCCATCCCGCGGATCGTTTCGTGGCCTCGTTCCTCGGCGACGTAAACATCCTGCCGGCATATTTCGACGGCGAGGATGGCGCCAATCTGCGCCTGCGCCTGGGGCCCCACCACATCACCATCCATCGGGAACACCTGGTCGGCGATCGGCACGGCGGCGGACGGCTGGACATCTACGTGCGTCCGGAACACGTCCACCTGGAACCCTTGAATGCCGACTCGATTCTGACGGGTACCGTCGTACACCACGTATTCCAGGGGGATCACTGCGACACCTACGTGAACGTCGATCTTTCCGTCAGCGGCTCCCAGCGCGTGATGGTGCGTTCGCCGGGACTGGAAGTCATGGCGCGCTGGCCGGTCGGCACGGTGGCCGCACTGGCGCTTGCGCCGCACGACATGAGCGTTTTCCCAGCGGCGGCGGCCTAACCGCCGCAGCCCCGCCGCCTTCGACGACTACCGAGAAACGATGAACATTCCCTCTACCATGCAAGCCATCGTGGCCAGCCTGCCTGGCGGTCCTGAAGTCCTGACGCTGGCCGAGCGCCCCGTCCTTGCGCCGGTTGCCGGCCAGGTGCTCTTGCGCATACTCGCGGCTGGCGTCAATCGGCCAGACATCATGCAGCGCCAAGGTATCGCGAAACCCGCCCCTGGCGCGACCGACGTTCTCGGTCTCGAGGCGTGCGGGGAAATCGTCGCTCGCGGTCCCGGCGTGCAGCGCTGGGCTCCCGGCATGCGCGTCATGGCATTGCTTCCTGGCGGCGGTTATGGCCCGTGGTGCATCACGTCCGCCGACCACTGTCTGCCTGTGCCGGAAGCGCTCAGCGACGACGAAGCCGGCGCCCTGCCGGAAGGGCTGTTCGCCATCTGGCACAACCTCTTCGAACTGTGCGCCCTGAAGATGGGGGAAACCGTGCTGATCCATGGCGCAGCGGGCGGAATCGGCACACTGGCCGTCCAGATGGCCTATGCGGCGGGCGCCCGCGTCATCGTCACCGACGGCCCCAAAGACAGGCTCGCCGTGTTGAAAGAACTCGGCGCGGTCGAAGCGATCTGCTATCACGACACCGATTTCGTGCAAGCCTGCCGCGCAGCCACCGGCGGGCGAGGCGTGGACGTTGTGCTGGATATCATCGGCGGCGACTATGTGCGGCGCAATCTCGACGCGCTGGCGTTCGGGGGCCGCCATCTGAGCCTGTCCTTCATGCAAGGCTCCCAGGTCAACATCGAACTGCTCACGCTCATGCAAAAACAGCTCAGTCTGCATTCCTCCACTTTGCGTCCCCAGACCGACGAAGAAAAAACGCGCATGACCCGGCTCATCGGGAAGCATGTGCTGCCGCTGATAGCCGATGGCCGGATCCGCCCGCGCATGCACGGCAGTCTGCCGCTGGCCCAAGCGGCCGAAGCCCACCGCATGATGGAGCGCGGCGAAATATTCGGGAAACTGGTACTGAAGCCCTGATCCCAGCCCATTCTTCGCGGGCCCAATCATGATGCAATTACTCTACGCTCCCACTTCCCCCTACGTGCGCAAGGTCATGGCCAGCGCCCATCTGCTGAGCTTGACCGACCGCATCGAGCTGCTTGACAGCGCCGCTCATCCCGTTGATCGCGACGCCCGTATCGCGGCCCATAATCCCGTAGCCAAGGTACCCACCCTGATCCTGGCCGACGGCCGGGCCCTGTACGACAGCCGGGTGATTTGCGAATATCTCGACAGTCTCGCGCCCGGGTATGGCCTGTTTCCCAAGATCGCGCCGATGAACTGGCAGGCGCTTACGCGCCAAGCGCTGGGCGACGCCCTGCTCGACGCGGCATTGCTGGCGCGCTACGAGCTCACCGCGCGGCCGCCGGAAAAGCAATGGGACGCATGGCGCTCGGCGCAATTGGTCAAAGTCAAGGCTTGCCTCGCTGAAATCGAGCAGCAGGCCGAAACGCTGGCAACGCGCAGCCTGACCATAGGCGAAGTCACGTTGGCATGCGGACTCGGCTACCTGGACTTCCGTTTTGTCGAACTCGATTGGCGCGCCACGCATTCCAGGACCGCACATTGGAATTCCCAAGTGCAGGCGCTGGCTGCCATGCAGTCCACCACTCCCCATGTTTGACCACATGCCATGACCAATCCTTTCACGCCCGCCCACGCCACCGCAGACATATGGTTTCTCAATGGCCCGAACGCCAACCTCTATGGACTCGAAGCCAACCAGATATACGGACAGGACAGTTTCCCGACACTGAAGGCGCGCTGCGAAGCCAAGGCGGCCTCGCTGGACCTCACGCTGAATTTCGCGCAATCGAACTGGGAAGGTCAGCTCGTGGACTGGATCCAGGAAGCTCGAAGCTCGGCAAAAGGAGTCATCATCAATGCCGCCGGCCTCAGCTATAGCTCGGTCCCCATCCTCGATGCCTTGTTATCCTTCCCGGGCAAAATCATCGAGGTACACATGAGCAATATCTGGCGCAGGGAAAGCTTTCGCCACCACTCCTACATCTCCAAGGCCGCCGATGGCGTTGTCGCGGGCTTGGGCGGGGATGGCTATGAGCTGGCCATCGACGCCATGTCGCGATTGATCAAAGCCTGAGCCTCCGTCCATGACCATCTCCGGTTCGTCCAGCTTCGTGGGGACGCTGGTCTTCTACAGCGAATTCGACGATTTCGAAACGTGGAAACAAGCCCTGCAGGCACAGCTTCCCACATTGCGGGTTCTGCATAGCAATGAGGTGAATGATCCCAAGGTCATCGACTTCGCGCTGGTTTGGAAACCGCCCGAAGGATTCTTCCGCGAGATGCCGCAGCTCAAGCTGATCGTCAACCTCGGCGCCGGCGTGGACTCGCTGGTTTCGCGCGCGGACCTGCCTCCCAACGTGCCCATCACGCGCATCAGTGATCCGCAAATGGCCCGCATGATGGCAGGCTATGTGCTCTTTGCCACGCTTCGCCACGCCCGTGACATCCCCTTCTTCGAACAGGCGCAACGACGTGGACAATGGGTCTACCGACACCCGCGAAATCCCGAGGACGTCCGCGTAGCCGTGCTCGGTTTGGGTCAACTTGGCGCCTGCGCCGCCACCGAATTGCAGCGCCAGGGTCTGACGGTTTTGGGCTGGTCGCGCAGGCCGCGGCAGATCGATGGAGTGCAGTGCCACGCCGGACTGGAAACCCTCGATCTCGTGCTGAGCCACGCCGACATTCTGGTGATAATGCTGGCGCTCACGCCCCAGACACGCGGTCTACTGGACCGTAATCGGCTGGCGCGGCTGCCGCGCGGCGCCGCAGTCATCAATGTGGCTCGTGGATCGTTGATCGACCAGACGGCCTTGGCCGAACTCCTGCAAAGCGGCCATATCGGGTCGGCCACGCTCGATGTGTTCGAGAAAGAACCCCTCCCGGAGGATGATCCGCTCTGGCAACTTCCGAACGTGCTGATCACCCCTCACCTCGCGTCCGTGGCCATCCCTGCTTCGGCAGCGATGCAGATCGCCGGCAACCTTGTCTGCGTGGCAAACGGCGAACCCCTCGCCAATCAAATCGATATTGGTCTGGGCTACTGAGTCAATTGCGTGGCCGTGCTTCACGAAAGCCATGTCAGTATCGACAAGGCTTTCGTCTATCACGTCTTTAGCGACTGCTCTCTTCAATGTTGAGAATCTTGCCCAAGCCCAGAAAGTAATTGGCGATGATCAGCAACCCGGCCGTGACCACGATGTACACCACTGAAAGCGCCGCCAATGTCGGATCGGCGAACTCACGCACATAGTTGTACATCGCCACTGGCAGGGTCTGCGTTTCTTGCGTGGTAATGAAAAGCGAAGCGGTGAATTCGTTGAACGACATGATGGCCGCGAACAGCCAGCCGCCGAACAAGCCTGGGGCGAGCAGAGGGATCATCACGGTAAACAGCACTTTCAATGGCGACGCGCCCAAGCTTGCCGCAGCATGTTCCAGGTGCGCATCCAGATTCTCCATCGATACATAGACGCTGCGCAGCACGAACGGCAAAACCAGTATCACGTGGCACAGGATGACTATCCAATAGCCCCGATCGAGCCTGAGCTGGGCAGCCAGCATCAAAAGGCCCAGTCCTATCGTGAAGTGCGGCACAACCAGCGGCGAGAGGAGAATCGCCTGCAGGGTCTGTTTGCCCGGGAAGTCCGTCCGTTTGGCAATGATCACCAGGCCAGTGCCTATGATCGAGGCGATTGTCGACGCCAAGACCGTGATGATGACGCTGGCTTTGAATCCATGCTGGAAGTCGGGATAGGTAAACACGCGGCCAAACCACCGCCAAGACCAGGTCTCCGGAGGAAACGAAAGTATCGGCTTGGCGTTAAAGGCGGCTATGGCAACCACAACGACTGGCAACAGTACGTATGCGAGGATGAGGCATATCAACGCAGTGCCGGCCATGCGCAATGGCCATGGCAAGGAATGTTCGATCTTCACCTCAATGCCCTCCGATGCGTTTGAATCGGAAGGTCACTTTGCCGAACACCCACAGCGACACAATGGTCAGCGTCAGGCCCACGACGCTCAGGCTCGCCGCCAGAGGGAAATTCATCGATGAAAAACCAAGCTGATAGATCAGTGTCGAGATGGTCGGCACTCGCCCGCCACCTATCATCTGCGGCGTGGCGAAGGCACTGAACGTCCACGCGAAGGCGGTGGTCGAACTGGCAAGAATGCCGGGCATGGAAAGCGGCAGCGTCACCGTCACGAAGATGCGGATCGGCCCGGCCCCCAAGCTTTGGGCCGCTTTCTCGTAGTCGCGATCGATGTGGGCAATAGCGGCGGATAGCATCAGCACCACCACCGGAATGGTCACGTGCACCAGTGCAACGAGCACCCCGAAATGCGTGAACATCAGATCGACTGGCCACTCTATCAACCCCATCTTGCGCAGCATCGAATTGATGAAACCAGTACTGCCCAGCGCAATGATCCATGAGTATGTGCGCACGATTTCGCCAAGAAACAACGGGGTAATCGCAGTGATGAGAAGTACGGATTTGAGGGCGCGATTGCGCACGCGAACCAGGGCATAGGCAAGCGGATATGCGAGCAGCAGCGAAAACACCATGGTTTCGATGCTCAGGACCAAGGTATTGCGCAAAGCGTCCCAGTAAATCGACTTGTTCATGCCCGTGAAATTGGCCAGCGTGAACCGGCCGACATCAAGCGAGCCCGGTATAAAGGTGCGCAGGCTGAACTGGAATACCGTGAGCAATGCTACGCAAATACAAAGCGCAACGATGACCGAGGGCGAAATCAGCCAAACTCGCAGCCGGGAATACATGTTCATGATTGATTGTTCTTCCGTCTACCAGAAGTGGCGGACCAGCAGATAGGGAAATATCGCGCGCTCGCGATGGCGGCCGCTGGTCCGCGGCCGATGGTAGAGCGCCCTGATGCTCATCCGGTGCATCAGCGCCGTCGCATCTTTGCCTGCGCTCGCAAGGCCTTGCGACGGAGCAGGTCGTGCAACATCGGGCTACCGGCAAGCGGATGCTCCAGATGCAACTCGTTGATGCTGCGCATCAGGGTCAGATCGGGGGCGGAAGTCGGTTGTGGGTAGTAATGAACCGTCCAGCGCGCCAGATTCAGCAGCTGCGACTATCGCACGATCGGCAGTTCGTGCCTCGGATCACCGCTAAGGCTACCGTGGCCTCGAATTTTGCTGAGTGACTCCTGCGCGGTCGTTTCACGGACAGCTCTTCGGCGACAATGTTGCCCATTCGAGCAGCGCTCCCACTTACCCGCCCGTTCCATTAGCCAGGGCCACTTCTACCTGAACGCATGCGCCCGGACGGCGGCCGCCATCCGGGTGCATGCGCCATGAATCGCGGGCTGCGTCAATTCATGATGTTTTCGGTGAACCACTTGCGCCACTCGGCCATTTTTTCCGCTCGCAGCTTGTCGGGAATGACGATAAGTTCCTCATCCCACTGCGCCTGCGTCGTGAGCACGCCAGGGAGCGCCGCGTCCTTGGGATCGACACTGGCGTCGTCGATCACCGGACTGGTTTTCTCCGCGGCCACGATCTTGGCTTGCGCCGCGGACGAAAGGGCAATGTTCATGAACTTATAGGCAAGATCCGCCTTGGTCGATCCCTTCGTGATGGACATCGTATCCACCCCCAGGACGGCCCCTTCTTTGGGGATCACCAGTTTTATGGGAGAGCCCTGTCCGATCATATAGTAGGCGTTCATCGACAGCATGATCTGAACCGGCGTTTCGCCCGTCGAGATGAGCTGTTCGCTGTTGGCATCATTGGTATAGAAGGCCTTGAAGTTCGGCTTGAGCGCTTTGAGCTTGGCCTCGCCCTTTTGCCAGGTGCTGGCATTGCCGCCAGACAGCATTGCCGCCACGGTGATGATGTGGCTCGGATCCCAATCGGGCGCCGCGATTTTGTCCTTGAGGGCGGGATTCCACAGATCATTCCAGCTGTTGAAGGTGATGTTCGATGGCACCAGGTCGGGACGATAGGCAATCGTGTAGAGATAGGCCCAACTGCCTATCTGATATGGACTGATCCTGGCCTGCTTAACCACGTGCGCGTAGTTGGGGATCTTGCTGAAGTCGAGTTTCTCGAATAAACCGCTGTTGGCATAGAGCATGCCGACCTGCGAGGTGGTGAATGTGATGTCGCTTTCGGGAGTCGTGGCGAGTTTCGCCTTGTTCAGGCGATCCATCGTGCCGCCGGTGATGAACTTGACCGGCACGCCCGTCTCTTTGGTGAATTCCTGGCCGATGTATTTATCGATCAGGTCGCGGAAATTGCCGCCCCAGCTACTGATAACCAGGGCATCCTCTGCTCTTGCCACGCCAGCAAACATTGCGCTGAGTACGAGTCCAGCCGTTATGATCTTTCGAATCATTGGATACCCTTTTCAGTTGATTGGAGCGTTGCCAAACCAGAGTGCGACGAAGGCCTGGCAGAAAACATGTCGCACCGGCATCGCGATTCATCCAGTCCGCATGGCACCGGCTGCGCAAGCTGCCGAAACGCAAGTCAATAGTGGAAGAGTTCGGCCGGCGCACCAATTCGCTTTTTCCGCAGGCGTGGCTCGTAATTTCTGACCCGGGCTGCGGAAGACCTGCTGTCGGAAATTCTGAGACACGACCCTGGAAATGACAAATAGGCGCAGCTGCCCATTTAGTTAACTATCAAAACTCGTTGCAATGCCGATCGGTGCTTGCCCTCTGGGGCAAGCCCTCATCCTTGCAATACACCTCCCCTTGAACGCCTTCAAATGTGGTCCTATGAAACACACCCGCATTCGCCCCTTCAATACCAGAGTCACCTATCCTGAACAAAATCTGGACAATGATTTGTGCCAGGCTGTCGTCGCTCGCGGACGGATGGTTTTTCTACGTGGGCAGGTCGGGCAAAATCTGGACACCTCCGAGAGCGTGTGTGTCGGAGACGTCGCAGGGCAAGCCGAGCAGGCCATGGCCAATATCGACTTGCTGATGAAAGAATCGGGCGGGGACCTCAACGACATCTGCAAGATCAGCATCTACCTCATCGATCCGCGCTACCGCGAGGCGGTGTACCGCGTCGTCGGCCGCTGGCTCAAGGGCGTGTATCCGGTTTCGACCGGCATCGTGGTTTCGGCCCTCGCCCGCCCCGAGTGGCTGGTGGAAATCGACGCCACCGCCGTCATTCCCGATTAATTTCTTGCCGGAGTAGCAGACTGTCGGACTTACTCGAACGAAATGTTCCGAGCAAGCGAAATGTTCCGAATGAGCGCTACGATACGACGGTGTGGTCGCTGCCTCTCCCAACATCAACTCAGGTCCGACAGGCTGTTAGTCAACCCCAATGACGTTCTCGATCATTGCACGCTGTCCCGAGACGGGTCAGTTCGGCGCCGCCGTATCCTCTTCCTCACCGGCCGTCGCGGCCCGCTGCATTCGCGTCCGCCCTGGCGTTGGCGCCGCGGCCAGTCAAAACATCACCGATCCCAGCTTGGGAACGATGGCGCTCGACCTCATGGCGGACGGATGCAGCCCTGAACAAGCGCTCAATGCCTTGCTAGAGCGACCTTTCATCGCCTACCGCCAGCTCATGGCCATCGATGGTCAGCGGCCGCCGGCGGTCTTCACAGGCGCCAGCGCGCTTGGCACCTTGGCCACCGCCGCCGACGCACATGCCGCTTGTGCCGGCAATATGCTCGCGTCCCGAGAAGTCCCGTCCGTGATGCTGGGCGCCTTCGAGAAAGCGAGCGGCTCCTTGGCCGAGCGCCTCATGCAGGCCATGCTCGCGGGCCATGCGGCAGGCGGGGAAAAGGGTCCAGTTCATTCCGCCGGTCTGCTGGTCTGCGGCGAAATGGACTGGCCCATCATCGATCTGCGCATGGACTGGGTCGACGATGGCCCGGTCGAAGCGCTCTATGCGGCCTGGAAGGTGTACGAGCCGCAAATGCAGGATTACATCACGCGAGCCCGCGACCCTCGCCTGGCGCCGAGTTACGGAGTGCCGGGTGATCTCTGAGTCATCCAACGTTCCGACCTGAAGCGACGAGTGAGCACATGAAATTTGTTGAAGACGGCGACGGATATAAAGCCAGGCTCGGCCTTGTGTACATGGCCTCGAGCGTCGTAATGGAGGCGGAGATGTATGCCATGGCGGCGTCGGGCGTATCCATTCACACGAGCCGGATCAAGCTTCCGAGTGTCACGGTCGAAGGAATCGATCAGATGATGCGCTCTCCGGAACTTGAAGAATCGGTACGTCTTCTGGCCGCCGCCCCGATCGACGCGCTTTGCTTTGGCGGCACCAGCGCTTCTTTCCTGCATGGAACCAGCTGGGACCGGGCTTACCTGGCGCACCTGCGGGACTGGGCGCCCGGCGTACCCGCGACTACAACTGCGCGCGCGGTTTTGGAGGCTCTTGCTGCCATCAAAGCGGGCCCTGTGACCCTGGTGACGCCATACACACCCGACATCATCGAACGCGGCGTTCGGTTTCTCGAGGAAAACGGGCATCCGGTGGTGGCTTCGTCCGGAATGGATATCACGACCGACCATGAGCTCGGGCGCGTGCCGCTGAAACGCGTCTATGACCTTGCCATCAAGACCGATGTTCCGGAATCGACGGCAGTCGTCATTAGTTGCACCAATCTGCGGTCGGTTGGTGCGATAGCCGCACTCGAAGAGGCGCTCGGCAAGCCCGTCATCAGCGCAGTTCAGGCGTCCTTTTGGCGGTGCCTGGATCTCATCGGCGTGAATGGCGCCAAGCGCGGGTATGGATCGCTCGTCGATTTGCGGGCTGCTTCCGCCGCGTAGTCGGGCGTTGCCGTTTGGCCAACCTGTGCAACCTTCTTCGCGGTCTTCGCGCGATTGCGCATAAGTGGTTTTCCCACCCGTTATATAGGAGCAGCGATCATGAACGTGCAGCCGAGTCGCCGTAGATGTTCCTTTGCTATCGGAGCGGCATTTGCGCTCGCCGCGGCATTCAACGTTGGTTGCGGCGTCGCCATTGCAGCGCCGACGGCCCCGTCGCAAGCCTCTTCAAGCGCTTCGACTTTGGTGACTCCGGCCAAAGACGAGAAGTTGGCGGCGATGGTCCCGCCAGACCTGCGCGCGAAAGGTAACGTCGTCGTGGCCACCGAACCCTTTTTCCCTCCGTTTCAGTTCGCTGGAGCGGACAATCAAACGCTGGTAGGTCTGAATATCGATCTAGGTGCCGCGCTCGGCGCGGTCTTGGGGATCAAAGTCAATTTCGTACCTGCGAAGTTCGATGAAATCATTCCTGGCATGCAAGCGCAAAGATATGACTTCTCGATCGACGCCATGGCGGACACGCCCGAGCGGCGCAAGGTAGTTGATTTCGTCGACTATTTCCAATCGGGCAGCGCACTGTTCGTTCCGGCAGCCAGCACCGCGAACATCACGGAAATGGCCAGCCTGTGTGGACACAGAGTAGGGGTCGTCAAGGGTACTTTTCAGGTTGATGACGCCGAGGCGCAGGCGACTAAATGCGCGGCCTCCGGCGGCAAGAAGCTGGAGGTTTTGGTCTTTCCGGAACAGTCCGCAATGATTCTGGCGGTGTCGAGCGAACGCGTTGACGCCATTTTGATGGACTCGGCGGTCGGCAATTACCTTGCGCAAGAAGCGCGCGGGAAATTCAAGCAGACGGGTGCGCTGACGAAATCCAAGCGCAAGGGCATCGCCGTACCGAAGAGCTCTCCGGGGCTTCGCGACGCACTTCAAGGCGCAATGCAGAAACTCATCGATGACGGCACCTACGCGGCGATTCTCAAGAAATATAACCAGAACGCCGGCGCCCTTCCGAAGGCCACCGTCAATGACGGTACGACCTCGTGACTGAGACGCAGCATTCCGCGAACACGCGGATAGTCGACGATGCGGACGCCATAAGGGTAATTCCTTTGCGGCGCCCGGGTCGCTGGGTTTCGGGTGGGGTCATTGCCGCCATGATCGCGGTCTTTGCATATAGCATTGCGACGAACCCACGCTTCGGATGGGGAATCGTGGGTGAGTTCTTCACGAGCGAGGCGATCCTCATCGGGCTTGCCCGAACGCTGGAACTGACGGTCATCGCGATGCTGGCGGGGATCGTGCTGGGCGTGCTCGTTGCGGTAATGCGCCAGTCGGGCAATCCGCTCCTTTCGACGGCCAGCGGCGTCTACGTTGGCGTGTTTCGGGGTACGCCATTGCTTGTCCAGCTTTTGTTCTGGTTCAATTTCGCTGCTCTTTACCCTCAGATATCGGTCGGAATCCCGTTCGGACCGTCATTTCAGATCGGCAGCGTCAACGACCTCATTACCCCCTTTGCGGCGGCGATACTTGGCCTTGGCCTCAATGAAGGGGCCTATATGTCCGAAATCGTTCGGGCCGGAATTCTGTCGGTGGACGAAGGTGAAGTCGAGGCCGCCTATGCGCTCGGTTTGAGGAAGTCGACCGTCATGCGCCGGATTGTGCTGCCGCAGGCGCTTCGTGTCATTGTGCCACCGACGGGCAACGAGTTGATCACGACGCTGAAGAACACGTCGCTGGTTAGCGTAATTTCACTTCCGGAACTCCTGTATTCGACGCAATTGATCTATTCCAAGAACTTCGAGGTGATTCCGCTGCTCATTGTTGCCAGCCTTTGGTATCTGATCGTCACTACGCTTCTGACCGTGGGCCAGCACTATCTCGAACGCCGCTTGGGTTCTGGCCAGCCCAAGAACACGAGGACGTTTTGGCGCCGTCTCCTTCGAGGCATCGCCGGAAGTAGAGCCCGCTCGATCGGCGACGTCCAACATCGTTAGGGGAATCCGTCCATGACTCTCATGGTCGACGCGCATCGTGTTCGCAAGAGTTTTGGCCTTCACAACGTTTTGAAGGGCATTGATCTCCAGGTCGCTTCGGGCGACGTGACCTGCCTGATCGGGCCATCCGGGTCGGGGAAGAGCACGTTTCTTCGATGCATCAATCATCTTGAAAAGATCAACGGCGGTCGTCTTTTGGTCGACGGAGACCACGTCGGCTACCGACAGGTTGGCGAAAAGCTATTCGAATTGACCGAGCGCGAGGTTGCGCGCAAGCGGGCGGAAATAGGGATGGTGTTTCAACGATTCAATTTGTTCCAGCATCTCACTGCCGAGGAAAACATCATCGAGGCGCCGATTCAGGTGAAGGGGATGACGAGGTCCGCCGCCATTCAGATCGCGCGACGATTGCTTGATCGCATCGGGCTTGCCGAAAAGGCCAGGTTCTATCCTAAGCAGCTATCGGGTGGTCAGCAGCAAAGAGTGGCGATCGCACGAGCGCTCGCCATGGAACCCAAACTCATGCTTTTTGACGAACCGACGTCTGCCCTTGATCCCGAACTGGTGGGCGAGGTTCTCGATGTGATGCGCGATCTTGCCGCCGACGGCATGACCATGATCGTCGTGACCCACGAGATGGGGTTTGCCCGGGAGGTCGCCGACCAAGTGGTGTTCATGGACAACGGCATTGTGGTCGAAGCAGGCACGCCGCAGGACTTGTTAGGCAACCCCCAGCAGGCGCGAACCAAGGCTTTCCTGGGCAAGGTGTTGTAGCGCACGCCTGATATAGTTCTACGGTTTGCAGTGATAGTTCTACGGTTTGCAGTGGCGTCGCGATAGTGCTGGCGACCACGGTGCCCAGCTGCGAGCCGATGCCCGCGAAGATCATCGCCGACCGCCTCAGGTCAGTGTTCGGCGGTACTTCGCCTCGTTTTCTCCTGGTTCGTTTATGCTCAATCGCATCTCTCTGCGCCAAATGGAGTATTTCCTGGCTACTGCCAAGCACGGCAGCATCGCCGTTGCCTCCAATCTTATTCACATTTCCGCACCATCTATCTCTGCTGCCATCACCCACATGGAAGCGAAGCTAGGGATCCAGCTGTTTGTTCGGCACCCCTCCAAAGGGCTTACCCTGACACCCGTCGGCACTCAAGTGATGAAAGAGTGCGAAGACCTGCTCAACCGCACATCGAGGCTGTACGAAATTGCCTCGGATTCCAGCCAGATCGTTCAAGGTGTGCTGCGCGTCGGCTGCTTCCAATCCCTGACCGCCATGATTGCGCCGGAAGTGATATTTGGCTTCAAGCGGGCGTTCGAGAAGGTCGACCTGCAGATGATCGAGGGCAACCAGCAGGAGCTGATGAGCAAACTGCACAATGCCGAGATCGACGTCGCTCTCACCTACGACCTGCAACTGGACAAGGACATTCATTTTGAAGTCCTGAGCCAGCTGCCGCCCCATGTGCTTCTTAGCGAATTCCATCCCCTGGCCCAACAACTCGCGACCACGCTCGAGGAACTGGCCCCGGAACCCATGGTGCTGCTCGACCTGCCCATGAGCAGAGACTATTTCATGTCGCTCCTTGCCCAAGCCGGCGTCGAACCAAACGTCGTAGCACGCTCTCGGTCGGACGACGTCGTCCGGTCCATGGTGGCCAATGGCCTGGGCTATGCGCTATTCAACGCTCGTCCAAAATCCACTCAATCGCTTGATGGCAAACGGTTTGTCCGTCTTCGTCTCGCAGGCAAGCATCGCCCCATGCTGCTGGGACTTGCCACCTACACGCAGGTCAAACAGTCGCGGGTGACTCAGGTCTTCATGGAACGTTGCCGGGCTCAAATCTCCGACCATTACATCCCTGGAATGAGCGCGTCCAGCTTCTTCGACCCCCCCGACACCACCGGCCCCTCCGACGCCGAGGCCGACTGATCGTACATCATCCACCTCACCACCATGTCCAGCACTTCTACCTTGAGTAGCCTCGATTTGCTGCGCGAACTGGTCGCGATCCCTTCGGTTACCCGGACACCTAATGCCGATCTGATCGCGCACGTGCAAAAATTACTGCACCAGGCAGGCATCGACACCGTCGTGGTAGCCGACCCGCAAGACCTCTCGCGGTGCAACCTCTATGCCGGCGTTGGGCCGAAGGACATTCCCGGCGTGATGCTTTCCGGCCACACCGACGTGGTTCCGGTCGAAGGCCAACCCTGGACCATGCCGCCGTTCCAGGCAACTGAACGCGACGGTCGCATTTACGCCCGCGGCAGCGCCGACATGAAAGGCTTTGTCGCATGCGCCGTTATGGCAATGATCCATGCAGCCAGGAAAGACCTGAAACGGCCGCTGCAATTGGCTTTGTCCTTCGACGAGGAAATCGGTTGCGTGGGCGTGCGGCACCTGTTGCGCGAATTGGAACATAAGCTACCCGCGCCCATCTTGTGCCTGGTCGGCGAACCAACCCTCATGAAAATCGGTACTGGCCATAAGGGCAAGGCCGCTTACATCGTCCGCTGCTGCGGACAGGCAGGCCACTCCGGGCTCGCCCCGCGTTTCGTCAATGCCATACACACGGCGTCGGACCTGATTTATGCGATACGTGACGTGCAGCAGGAGTTGGCCGAGCGCGGTCCCCGCGAAGAGGGCTACGACATTCCCTACACGACGATTCATGTAGGCACCATCAACGGCGGCAAGGCACTCAATATCGTCCCTGATCAGTGCGAAACCAACTTCGAGATTCGCAACATCATCGAGGACGATCCGACCAAGATCCTCACGCGTGTCCTCGAACGTACAGAGGCTCGCATGCGAAGTTGGCCTTGCGCACCTGATAATGTGCCGGCCGTTCCTCAGGCCGAGCTCGTCAACGCCTACCCTGGCCTATCCACCGCGCGAGACTCGCACGCAGCGCGCCTGCTGGCCTCGCTACTACCTGCAGACACGGCTTACACAAAGGTCGCATTCGGCACCGAGGGCGGCTTGTTCCAGCAAAGCTGGAACCAGACCTCCGTGTTGGTTTGCGGACCCGGTTCCATCGAGGTGGCACACAAGGCAGACGAATACGTGGAAATCAGCCAGATCGAGGCTTGCGATCACCTGTTATCGAGGCTGGTGGATCACCTCTGTGAGCAGTCCAACCGGCTGTCCGGTTAAACCCTCCAACGACATGACCTGCCTTAGAAATTTCGAACGCTCATTCCTGGAACGTGGCTCGTGGTTGAGAGGGTGATGAAATAGAATGGAATTCCCCCATTTTCCGGACACTACTCTGCCGCTGAAATTGGCGAGCTCGTGGCGGCATCAAACAGGATCTCCGACGCCAGGGCGACGCCCTGCATCACGCTTTTAAGAGCGTCCAGTGGTTAGGATCGGGAAAAGTCGCGCAGGAGTCGCGCAGAAGCAAAAAGCCAGTCGCGCAGACTGGCTAAGTGCTTGAATATTGGCGCGCCCGGCAGGATTCGAACCCACGACCCCCTGGTTCGTAGTCTAAAGAAGTGAATAGCGAAGTTTATTAATCAACAACTTGCGGCTGATCGCTCCATCGAAATTGCACATCAGAGTTCAATGACGCACATGAATATCACGCAAAAGTCACGCAGCAACTCTCGCTCGCGATTGGCTTGCCCCGTCTGAGGACGTGCGTGCATCGCTTTTATTAGTAGCCGGCGTGCGTTCCAACTGCGGTTATTGAGAATGTGCGACCTCGCAGAACGGCGTAGGACGGACGCAGTAATCGCGGGATTGGCGACCCCACCCACAGCGGCGCTTGCGCCGCGCTGGCATTGATTCCTGACGCTGGTGCGGAGCGATAGAACGTCCGTAAGACAGCGGTTGCCTGCGCCGACCCCGCCACCGATGGGCCGCATGCCTTCGGGCAACGAATGCGTCTAAACAAACGCCAAGAACGACGTCTACGCCAGCATTGGCGTCATCATCGACCGTCTCAGTTTGTTAAGGGTTGTGCGATGCCTGCCTTCACGCGCAGGTGCGCGCGAACGTGATGACGCCACGCGGGCAGGCGTTGCGCAAGCCTCGAGGGAGGAAACCGCGGCATGCGCCGATGCCGGTCGGAGAAGCTAAACCGCTATGGGGATTTGACGGGTCGCCGTTGGGCCGCGATGGCGCCGATCGGCCGCAGAGTTGGCGGATGACATCGCACCGATACGCGGTAGCAATGCTCCGAGGCGCCGTTCGGTGATGATGCAGAGGCCGAGAAGGCACGCTCTGGCCGTGTAGGGCAAAGCGTCCGCTATCGGCAGTGGCCGATGCAAAGCGGACGTGCTGTTGATGCTCATGCCGCGACTCGCAACGCCGGCGGGGCGCGGATTGTTTCCCCGCGGGCGAAGGTCGCAACGATGCTCATCGCCACGCCGCAGTGCGGACAGACGAAGGTTGGCGGCAGGCTGGCGACCCGCGCCACGTCCGGTGTCGGCGCTGCGGTCGTGATCGGAACGTGCAGCAGTTCGCGCGCGTGAGCGAGACGCTCGTGGCGTGAGGCGTTGGCGAGTAGTCCGTAGTGGCGGATGCGGTGGAAGCCGCTGGGCAGGACGTGGAGCAGGAAGCGCCGGATGAACTCGTCGGGGTGCAAGGTCATCGCCTTGTAGCGCGTCTTGCCTTGGGCCCGGTAATCCTTCCAGCGGAAGGTGACGCCGCGTTTGTCGAAGGCGAGCAGGCGAGCGTTCGAGATCGCTACCCGATGGGTGTAGCGCGACAGATAGGCGAGCACCGCCGCGGGGCCGGCGAACGGACGCTTGGCGTAGACGACCCATTCGCACTCACGCAGCGGCGCGAGCCATTGGGCGAACGCGCACGGATCACTGAGCCCCGCGTCCTCGCCGAAGAACCGCAGTCTGCTGCCGTGGTGTGCGACGGCGAGTTCTTCGAGGAAGCGCCGGCGGAACAACCGCGAGAGCACGCGCACGGGGAGGAAGAAACCCGGCCGGCAGTGGACCCAACGTTCACCGTTGGCGGATAGGCCACCGCCGGGAACGATGCCGTGCACATGCGGATGGTGCGTCAGCGCCGAGCCCCAGGTGTGCAGGACCAGCGTCACGCCGACCTGCGCGCCGAGATGCTTCGGGTCGGCGGCGATGGTGCGCAGCGTCTCTGCGGCGACCGCGAACAGCAGGTCGTAGATCACCGTCTTGTTGGAGTACGCGATGGCACTGATCGGCGCCGGCAGCGTGAACACGAGGTGGTAATAGTCAACCGGCAGCAGGTCCGCCTGTCGCGCTTCCAACCAGCGCCGCGCGGCACGCGCCTGGCACTTCGGGCAATGCCGGTTGCGGCAGGAGTTGTAGGCGATCTGCACCTCCGAGCAGGCGTCGCAGCGCAGTACATGTCCCCCCAGCGCCGCGCTGCGGCACTGTTCGATGGCGGACATCCCCTTGAGTTGGCCGAGACCCAGGTGGCCCTGCTGCGCTTGCCGCCAGGCTGGCCTGTGGGCGCGGAAGATGTCCGCGACCTCCAGGGCGGCGCGCCCCATCGGGCGCGGCTACGCGGCGACCGTGTGCTCCAGCGGACTGATCACCTCGCGCAGCAGGTCGGTGGCCACTTGCGTATAGAGAGCGGTCGTCTCCAGCTTCTTGTGGCCGAGCAACACCTGGATCACCCGGATGTCGACCTTCTGTTCGAGCAGATGCGTGGCAAAGCTGTGCCGCAGCGTGTGCATCGACACTCGCTTGTCGATTCCGGCCGCGAGCGCCGCATCATGGATGGCACGATTGAGTTGGCGCGGGGTGACCGGATCGATCGGATTCATGCCAGGGAACAACCACCCGCCGTCGAGCATCTTCCCCTGCGCCCGCGCCACTCGCCACCAGGTGCGCAACCGTTCGAGCAGCAGCGGCGGCAGCATTGCGTAGCGATCCTTGCGCCCCTTTCCCTGCTCGACGCGCAGCGTCATCCGCTGGCTGTCGATGTCGGTGATCTTCAGCGCCACCACCTCACTCGCGCGCAGGCCGGTGCCGTAGGCGACCGACAGCGCCGTCTGGGCCTTCAGGTTGCGCGCCGCCGCAATCAGGCGCGCCGCCTCGTCCCGACTCAACACCACCGGCAGCGTCCGCGGTACCCGCACCGGTTGCATCTTCGCCATCAACTCGCCCCGATCGAGCGTGACCTCGAAGAAGAACTTCAATCCGGTGATCGCGGCATTGAGCGACACCGGCGAGGTGCCGTGATCAACCAAGTGCAACTGGTAGCCGCGCAGATCCTCGACCGTGGCGGTGTCGGGTGAGCGCTCAAGATAGGCGGCAAACCGCTGCACCCAGCGCAAATAGTGGCCCTGCGTCTTCTGCGACAGCTTGCGCATCCGCATGTCGTCGATCATGCGTTGCCGCAACGGCGAGACCCGAGATGATGTGTCCATGGCTCTGCTCCTGTTGAGATCCGAGGCGGATTGCCTCGCGCCTCAACATAAGCAGATTCACGTTCCCAACTCCCCTGACGCCGCGAACGAAGCTCGGGGCTTACCGCGCGAGCGGTTTAGTCCTTCGACCCGTTCCCGCCGTGCACGACCTCCAAAAGCGGCCGCAGGAAGCCGCGAGAGCTGACTTTCGGCGAACGGCCTCCGTACTGATCACCCTCGCAGCCGCTGAGTCTACGGCGCGAGCCCGCTTCACGGCAAATCGGTGACCGCGCCGTCGGGACGACGCCGACACCGATCGGCGTCTTTGCGCCTGTCAGCCGATCGGCGGCGTTGCGTCTATCGTCGGCACCAACGAAGGGTGACCGATCTCCGGCATGGCCGGGCGCCACCCGTCGACGCGGCGCGTCGTCGATTGTTCAGGAGGATGATCGGCCCGGAACGTCTCCGTGGCCTTCGCCAGCAATTCGCGGAACGCGCGGAACACCTTGTTCATCGTCGGTTGCTTGTAGGGGTAGATGTCGACCGGGTCCATGCCGTGCACGATCATCCCGGTGTCGACTTCGAAGATCAGCAGCTCGCCGGTGGGTAACTCCGCGCAGTCGATCCCGATGTAGTCGAGCCCCATCCGCCGGTTGATTTCGGCGAATGCATGCCGGTGACGGGTGGCGAAGTCCGCTTCGAAGGTCGCCATGAACCGCGCTTCCTCGGCCCGCTTGCCGGCGCTTTCCGCCATCCCGGCGTTGAGGTAGTGGATCATCCAGTGCTCGGAAACGCCCATGTGGCAGGCATACGGAACGCCGTCGACCAGCACGATCCGGTACTTGCGGAAGAAGCCATCCGCGCCTCGGTAATCGACGAACCGCGACACGTAATATTCGGAGGCAATCGATTCCCCGAGGTAGGCCGCAAGTCCGGCAGGGTCGTCGACCTTCGCCAGCGCCCGACCGGCGTGGGATCCGACCGGGCGGACGATCATGGGAAAGGCACCTCCCGGCAGAACACTGCCGACATCGGCGGCTTCGCTCGCAACCCGATGCAGTGCCGCCGGATCCGCGCGAGCCGTGAGCGGCATCGAGATCCCGGGCGCTCCCGCCAGAAGCGCGCAGGTACTGTCTCGACCGAGCAACAGCGACCGCTCAGGACGGTTGAGCACGGGACGCGACGTACGCTCCAGGAGCGTTGCGACTTGCCGCAGCGTTGCAGCATTCCGATCGGGCTCGCCAATCGTGACGATCACGACGTCGTGGTCGGGTAGGCTGCCGGGCAGCGCCAAGCTCGGGGAGACATAAAGGACGTCGAGCGAAACGTCGCTTCCTTCGAGCAGGCAATCGAGTGGAATGTTGGCCATGAAGTCGCCCGGCGCGGCAATCGCCAGCAGGCGAATGCCTGCGTACCCGGCGGGTTGCCCCAGGTGGTATAGCTGCTGGACCTCCAGCGCGTGTGCCTGCGCCGCGAGTCCCAGTTCGGACTGAAAGGTCAACTGGAGTACGGTTGCGAGGTCGAGCATCGCGCTGGCATCACCGGGGTCGCGCGCTGCACGCTCGATCAGCGCGGAGGAGATGGCGGCGAGGCTCTCGCCGGCGAGAGACTTGCGCATCAGCGTGGCGAATCCCAGCAGCGGCGGGCGCGGGTTGTCGCGGAATTTGTCGAACGGTTTCGGAACGATCATGCAGCAGCTCCAAGACGAACGGTGGATCCACATTTCCACGACCGATGATGATCAATTTGCTGGCCGTCGAAGCGGAAAGAAGCGGGCGAAAGCCCCGCTTGTTCCACGCCGCGGCCGGGCGCTGGCGAGGTCGACTTGCGGAATCCGGAATGGCGGCTTACCGGAAATCTTGGCAGCGGGGGTAGCCGGCGGCTTATGGCCGACCGATGCCTTTGTAAAGGACATCAGCCGGTTCGCAACGGCATCGTAAGTCTGCAATCGCGGGGACTCAATGTCGCTTGATGGCTGACCCCTGCCGCTGACGCTCCACGTTAGCGGACTTGTCGACGGGCGTCTGCTTTCGGTATCTCGGCACGCCGCTGCTGTTCCGGTAGTTGGGGTCGGAGTACGTTTCAAAGGTTGCGAGTACCGGCGATGTTCGGTGCCCTTACTCGCGTAGGCAACAATCTTGCATAGCGATTGCTGCGCGCCGTCCGCTTTACTCGCGGAGTTGCCATCTGACAGCCGAAGGACTCGCGGTGAGGTTTCTTCGTCGCTTCGTCCTGTGACGTACCGCAGCGAACCCAATCGAACACGGCACGCCGCATCGCAAGCAACGACGCGGCTCTTCGTGGCTGTGCGGCACGCGGCGTATCTTCGCGCGTGCCGTACAAACCCATGTGCAGACAAGACCTTGCGACCGGCCGCGTGCCGATCCTTTAATCTTGCCCTACGCCCTGTCCTCTGTTTTCGCCTTCCGATCACAGCTAGCGCTCCGTTGAACCGGCGACATCAAGCTGTAGTCATGTCGCTACCAATCGTGCAGGACAGTGGCACACCGATAATTGCCGAATTGCCCGGAGCGGCTGCGCCCGCAAGGACGCCACCGCCTCCGTAATCCTGGCGCATGGCCGTGCGCGTCGGCGGCCTTCGCGAGTCCAAAATAGCGGCTGTAGTACGACGCCGTGGTGTCTCGACTGAGCAGAATGAATTCGCCGCCGATCGGTGCGTGGCGCTGCAGCCAAACGGTTAACGTGCGCCCGTTACCGTTGACATCCAACGCGCGGGTTATGGCCTCACCTTCAACACTGGCGACGCCGCCACCGGCGCCGTCGAGAAGGCGGCAACGTGTGCTGTCCCGACGCGCGTCGGCATCTGACATGCAGCACTCGCGGAGAGTTTGCACGCGGCCCGCAATGCGCACGCTGGAACACGCTGGAGTCAGTTCCCATTGAGGACCGTTCAGTCCACGCTGTGTCTGTTCGGCGCCGCATCAAGGAGGTTCGCGACGCGCCGCACCACTGCACCTCCCGATCGCCTGCAGAAAGATCGCAATGGCAATCCTCCGTGACCACTTGAGATGAGCATCCGGGTATCGCACTGGGCCTGGTCCGTTGCGCTGCCACCGACGTCCAAGCTGCTGCTCATGGCACTCGCCGATATCGCCGACGATGTGGGTGCTTGCTGGCCCAGCCACCCTGCCCTCGCGGCCAAATGCAATCTGTCCGATCGTACGGTCCGACGCGTCCTCATTTTGCTGCAAACGCAACAGCTGGTCTTCATCGAGCCGCGATTCAAAACCAATGGCTCTCGGACCAGCAATCGCTATCGGCTGGCCATCGATACCCCCCAGGACAATTTGTCCGGGCCCCCTGCAATTCATGGCCGGGGAGAGGTCGTCGATTACCACGCGCCCCGGACACCGTTGGCCAGGGGGTGTGGTCACCCCTGTCCAGGGGCCCCGGACACTGGTGTCCTAGTAACCACCACTGAATCATCAACTGAACCATCACAACCACTACCACCGGCGCCCGACCGAACGCTGGGGTCCGACCCCGCAGGTGGTAGTGATCTTTTCCAGCCCAAAGACCTCACCCTCAGGCAAAGGCAGGCGCTGCGGAATCGTCTGACCGTCTTGAACCGAGACCAAGCGCAGCAAATTCTGGATGAGCTGGCAGGGCGCATGGCCATCGCCCAGGTCAAAAATCCGATCCGGTATTGCGCAACCCTGATCGAGCGCATGCAACGCGGCGAATTCAAATCTGAGCTCGGACTCAACATCGCGGACAGGCGCCAGGCTGCAGACGCGCAAAGATCTGCCCGCGAGCAAATTGAAAAATCGGCGAACGCGTGTGGGCCTGTCGAGCTTCCGGTCAAGTTCCGCGAACAGATGCGACGCATCCGCACAAAAGCGAGTGCGCTTTCCAAAACAAACAACTGATGCTGCGCGATATCTGCTTCCCATGATTTCGCCACGGCTGATTCGCGCCCGTGACGCCCCTGAGTACTGCGGGATGGGACGGACCGTCTTCGAACGGGACGTACGCCCCTGCCTGACCGTTATCCCAGTTGGACGCGACGGTATTGCCTTTGACCGCCTTGACCTGGACGCGTGGATTGAGCAGCATAAGGTCAGGAGCGGTCGGCCGCCCACGAAAGGAGCAACACTATGGGCCGATCCACCCGCGCTCGAGGCATCTTTACCGATGTCGAGGGCTGCAAGACCGTTGACAAGCAATACAAGGGGCAGAGGATCTACGCTCGCCTCGGCAAGATCTCCCAAGATGACGCAGAGGCTTGGCTTGGGCGGCAAATCAACGCCGTGCGCAAGGCCAAGCTATTCGGCGATCGTCCTGAGCGAACTTTCCGCGAAGCAACGATCCGTTACTTGACCGAAGCGCGGAAACGGTCGATCGATGTAGACGCGCTGCATATCAGGCAGCTCGATCCATTTATCGGCGACCTGTTGCTGCATCAGGTCCATGACGGAGCGCTGGCGAGTTTCAAGCGGCAGCGCCTTACCGTAGACAAGGTTTCACAAACTACGGTGAAGCGTGCATTGGAGGTAGTCCGCCACATTCTTCATATCGCCGAAAACTGGCGAGACGAGAACGGAATCACGTGGCTGGAACGTGCGCCGCGGATCACCATGCCTACGCAGGCGGAACTTCGCCAGCGGCAGCCCTACCCGTTGACATGGGAAGAGCAACAGTTGCTATTCGAGCTGTTGCCCAAGAGATTGGCGGATATGGCGCTGCTTAAGGTGAACACTGGATGCCGGGAGCAGGAAGTGTGCAGTTTGCGGTGGCGATGGGAGCAACCCGTGCCAGAGCTCGAGACGTCAGTATTTGTGCTACCGGGCGAATTCGTGAAGAACGATCGGCCCCGGCTGGTCGTGCTCAACGCGGTGGCGCGGGCGGTTCTCGAGTCCTGTCGCGGACAGCACCCCGAATTCGTGTTCCATCGCCGGGGGCTAAGGTTGATGACGATGAACAACACCGGGTGGCAGCGTGCGCGGGAGCGTGCGGCAGACGCTTATCTGGAAAAATTCGATCGACCGGCTCCGGAGGGTTTCAGGCGCATTCGGGTACACGACTTGAAGCACACGTTCGGCCGTCGATTGCGGGCAGCTGGTGTGGGCTTCGAGACACGGCAGGTTTTGCTGGGACACCACAACGGGAGCGTGACGACGCACTACTCTGCCGCGGAAATTGGCGAGCTCCTGGAAGCGGTGAACCGAATCGACGCGACCCGATGCACGCCGGCGATGACTCTTCTACGGGCAGTCGCTTGAAAAAGTCACGCAATACTCACGCAACGCCGGAAAAGAAAAGGGCTCACATTTCTGCAAGCCCCTGATTTTTTGGCGCGCCCGGCAGGATTCGAACCCACGACCCCCTGGTTCGTAGGCGGATTTGAATTGTGTTGTTTATTTGTAAATCAATGACTTGCAACGCTTGCCAATCTCAATTCCAATGTACTCCAGTCACACTTTAGGCACAGCAAATCACAGCTAGCCACAAATCCGCACAAGTAGCGCGCAATCCTGATCTTGAACGGCAATCTGATTTTGCCGAGCCTGCATCGCCGCGGGCTGCGGTGGCGCAGCATTTTCCAATCGTAAGATGCGTCTGAAACTGTTGTGCGTCAGGCAGCAACCTTGGATCGACGGTTAAACATCCGGAAGAGCCTTGAGCGTGACTCCTGAACGTGGCTTGCAGCTT
>Ga0075522_10000530_pt1 | contig 27747 bp, 21 predicted proteins | sample NGEPerA_FD_74796 | JGI IMG/M metagenome (GOLD analysis project Ga0075522, IMG submission 74796) | Arctic peat soil microbial communities from the Barrow Environmental Observatory site, Barrow, Alaska, USA - NGEE PermafrostL2-A | ecosystem: Environmental > Terrestrial > Soil > Wetlands > Peat ...
TCCGCCGGCCACCGCCCCCACGACCGCTCCCGCCTCGCAGCCGGCGGATGTTTCGCGTCCGGCGCGTCCGCCGCGGTTTTTTGATGCGCTGGCGCACTACGGCCGGCCCAACTCGGTGGCCCTGGGCCTCAAGCCGTTGTTCATGGTTTACGAGCCGAGCCTGTGGCCGCGCCCGCCGCGCGATGATGGCCCGCCGGCTGAATCCCTCTGCCGGACTTTCGCGCGGCAGGCCGGCCTGCGCCGGGAAATGGTCTGCATCGACATCGAAAAATGGCCCATCGACATCCGCGTCACGCCCCGGGCCCAGGTCGAGCAAAATCTGCGCAAGCTGGCCCAAATCGCCGACTGGTTCCACGACGAACGGCCCGACCTGCGCATCGGCTTCTACGGCATCGCCCCCATCACCGACTTCTGGACGCCTTACAATTATCACACCGCCCTTCGGCTCAAGGCCACCAGTCCCTATTGGGCTTCAAAAGAAGCTGAATACACGCTCGGCTTTGAGGGATGGCAGCGCTCCAATGATTTCGTGCGCGAGCGGCTGGGTCGCCACATCGACGTGTTGTTTCCGAGCCTGTACCAGTTCTACGATGATATAAACGGCTGGGACATCTATGCCCGTGCCAACGTAGCCGAAGCGGATCGCTATGGGAAAGCCGTATTCCCGTTCATTTGGTTTCGTTATCATCCGAACACCGAGGCGCTTCACAACAAACTGATCCCCGTCGATCAGTGGACCCGGCAGTTGGAACTGACGACCCGCCTTTCCGAGGGGCCAGTGATCTGGGGCGGGTACAAGGAAACCTGGGATCCCAATCAACCATGGTGGCAGGCGACGGCCCGGTTCATGCAAGCCGATAGGGCCGGCATTATCCAGCAGCAAGGGCACGCCAATCCACGGTAGCCTCCGGTTCACCGCGTCTCTGTGGGGGGCAGGTGGTCTGCGCGCGGGCGATCCTACCGTCAATTTACGCGTTGTTAATGAGGCCATTTATCGGATAAATAAATTGCGCACGGGACGATTCCTTACTAAAGCTGTTCGATATATCACACGCACGGAAGTTTATGGAGGAATGGCAATGAACAATTCGTCGCCCCTGATCCAATCGGCGCCATCCAGCGACACCAATGCGGACCGCGGTCGTGTCGGCAGCGCTCCGCGACTCACAAATGCGCCGAGCACCACGGAACCGCTGCGGGTCGCATTCGTGGTCAATGAGATGACACCTTACCGCGCCCACAAGTTGCGCCGATTCGCCGATGAAATTGAGGGAATGCAAGCCTTTACACTTTTGACGCATGCGGTTGGCACTGCCGCTTTCAAGACCCACATACCGCCTCAACTTCATCTAACCGTGACGGGCGTGGGCCTGGGGGTGGGAGATCAGACGAAGCTGGCATTTGTGCGGGCGCATTGGCGAAATGGCGGGCGCGTTATTCAGTGGCTGCGTGAGAATCCGGTCCACGCGGTGGTGATTTTTGGATACGGAGATGTCGGCCATATTCGCGTTATCCGGTGGTGTCATGCGCACGGCCTGCCATGCTTGATGTGGGGCGACAGCAATATCCTGGGGGACAGAGTTCGCGGATTGCGCGCCGTCGTCAAACATTTGCTGGTGCGGCGCATCGTGCGTTGGTGCGACGCGCTGCTGGTATGCGGACGGCTTGGGAAAGCGTACTTCGCCAAGTATGGGGCACGTCCCGAAGAGTTGTTCCTGGTCCCTAACGAACCCGATTACGATGAAATTTTTTCCCTGCCGGAGCCGCTAATTCAGGATGCCGCAATGCGCCTTGGGCTGCCGTCCGGCCGCAGACGCCTGATTTTCAGCGGACGGCTGATCGACTGGAAGCGGGTGGACCTGTTGATCGACGCGTTCGCACAAATCGCGGACCGCAGGCCGGAGTGGGATCTGATCATTGTGGGCGGTGGTCCGTGCGCGACGGCCCTCCAGACGCGCGTCCCGGCGGCGCTTCGCGCCCGCGTGAAGTTCACCGGATTCGTGGAGACCTCCGCGCAAGTTGCCGCGATTTATCGCGTCTCGGATGGACTGGTGCTTCCAAGCGACTCCGAGCCGTGGGCGTTGGTCCTGAACGAGGCGGCGGCCAGCGGGCTGGCGATCGTCGCCAGCTCGGTTGTTGGGGCAGCGCCAGAACTGATCCGCGAAGGGGTCAACGGCTACGTCTTTCGGCGTGGCAAGCTCGATGATCTTGTTCGCTGCCTACTTCTCGTTACCGACGCCGCGAGTGTGGATCGGTTGAAGGCCGAATCGAGGCCAATCCTCGACGAATGGCGAAAAAAGGCTGACCCGGTCGACGGACTTCGAAGCGCATTTCGTTTCTTGAATCTTGCCTGAAGTTCGATCCGCGCGATCGCCGTGAAAGCGCCGGCACCACACCAAAACCCGCCGTGGAAAATATGCTTGACACTTGGCATTATATCAATTTCGCTCCTATCGCCGTTGCGTGCGTGCTTCTTCCTGCTTGACGCGCGGAGGATTTGAGCCTCAATGCCGGGCGTTCCACGAGCAGCCACGAGGCACATGCCACCGCGAACGCGCAGCCAAAAACGGCGATTACGGTCCAGCCGATCCTCGGCAAGTCAAGTGCGATGAGGGCATTGATGGCGAGCATGTGATATAGGTAAACGCCATACGAAATATCATTGCCGCGTAGCAATGCGCGTGAAGTCCCCGGCATCGAATAGGCCGCGGACAGCGTGACGATGCCGAGCATCGGGTACATCAACTCTTGATGCAGGGACAGCCAGCGACCCAAGACCAGGTACGCGGCGAACCAGGGCACGAACCAGCCGGCGACGAACGGGCGGACCCGGTCGAAATGCTTATACGCCAGCGCTCCCAGAAGCCAGATCCAAAAATGGGGCAATGGAGTCATCGAAAGCGCTTTGCCAAAAAAGCCGTGGGTAGGCGCGAACGTGCCGACCTGGAATATCCGCCAGGTGGCAAGCGATACTGCGCCAGCAGCCACGAACACCGCGGTCGCCGCCCACTTCCCGCCCTTGCGCAATCCGAACACAGCATAGAGCAGCGCGATTCCAACGTAAAAGCCCACCTCGACCGGAATCGTCCAGAGACTTCCGTTCACTGCCCCCGCTCCGAAATGGCGCAGTTGCTCCGGGTTCCACGCCTGAAAGACCGTCACTTGGCATCCCACCCACATCCAAAACCACCGATGTCCGAGTGTCGAAAGTCGAATTACGCCCAGCGCCGCCAACAACGCGAGGCACACGCCCACATAACACCATAAAGCGGGGTAAATACGAAGGACGCGCTTGCGGGCGTACTGGGCCAGAGTGGCGGACCGCTCCAGCGACGGCGTAATCAGGAATCCGCTGACCACGAAGAAGATCGGCACGCCGGGAAACCAACGCACTCCATCAATGATGCGCGCCCAGAATCCACTTGCCGGAATCAGGGAGAAATGCGTCAGCGAGTGAAGCAGGACCACCTGGGATGCGGCGAACAGCCGAATCAGGTCGAAGTTGTTTCGCTCGCGAACATTCATCCTTCAAGCACCCAATCCCAATCGCGCCCGCAGGTCGTTGCTGATAGATTAAGTCGCCGGCGCAGAAGTTTGGTCCACGCCGCTCCGTAATTGGCGGGCGTATGAAATTCCAGGAAACGCCGGCCGGCGGCGGTGATTTGGTGATTCCCGGCGGCGTCGAGCGCGGTGCGGAGAGCCGACGCGAACAGCCGGATATTCGTTACATCGACGCTTTTTCCAAGCCCAAATCGCGGGACGATGTAGCCGACCCACCCAAAATCGGAGCCGAGCACGGGTCGGCCGGCGGCGGCAGCCCGAATCACGATGGTCGCGGAGCCTACATGGCGAGGGTAGGGCGTTGCAACCAGGTCCATTGCCGAAATGGCGGTGAGCATCTCCTCGCCGAGGTATCGGTCGAATGAAATGATTCTGCCCGCGCGCACCAGATCGGCGTGCGGGCCGATGAGAAGTTGCCTGACGCCCGGCGATTGCGGCCCAGCCAACAACAGACGATCATCAGTGTCAAGTTGTGCGGCGGCGAAGGCGCGGATCAGCAAGTCCGCGCCTTTGCGTTCGTCCATGACGCCTGCCGATCCGATGTATCGACCCGCCGGGTCAAGCCCCAGCGCCCGCCGGGCATCCCCCGTTGATTGCGGCGGCGGGGCCAGCATCGGTTCGGGCATCAGGGAGATGAGCTTCCTTTGGCGGGGCGGCAGGGCCTGCCAGACGATGGGGTCGAGATGGAACAGCGTCGCCCAGGGGCCCCGCCGGGCCAGTTCCCACGATGCCCGTGCTCTAAGCCCGGCGAACAAGTTGGCCTGAGGATAAGCAAACGCGCCGCGAAGAAGCAGGGCCTCGATCGGCAGCCCGCGCGGGACGGGCCGGCGTCCGCGCAGCCGGGCGGAGCCCAGCACCTGCGCCATTCCATCGGCATTGGGAACGTACACATGGTCGGGACGCAGGCGCTGGAGCGTTGCGCGGAAATATTCCGCGGACTGCCGCGCCGCCTCCAGGCCGATTTCGGATAATCGGGGCGCGCCGGCATCCACCTCAATTTTGTCTTCCCAACTTTTCATGTGCGTCCGATATTCAACGGACGCTGGGGCGGCCATGGAGGTGACGAGCGTGATGCGGCTCACGGGGCCGCGCATCTCGGTTAACGCGGGCAGCATTCGCGCGACGTGATGCAGCCGATGCCCCGCGTAATAAGGCTCATAAATCAGGACGTGCATTGGGCCTTCTATCGGCTATGGGAATCGAGCGGTCAACCCTTCGGGCCGATACCTTACGGGCAAGGCGCTTGCATGCCCGAACCCGCACGGCGATTCTCCTGTACCAAAAACTGCCCAAATGGCGCATGCCGGCGGCAAAGAGGATACGCGATGGAAGCAATGGCGATTTATTTTGGGCTGCTGACCCTGCTCATGGTTGCCGTCGTGGTGCGCCCGGCGAGCGCTTTGGCCGCCGTCGTCCTGCTTTTCAGCCTCAAGCAATGGACCATGGCGGAAAGTCTATGGTTTCTTGCGCATCGCGTCCTGACCAATTATGCGGTAGCCGCTATTGTCGGGGTCGGGTTCATAATGGCTCTATTGAAGAACCGGCTCAATCTGGGCCGCTATACTACTGCCGGTTGGGCAACTCTCGGGCTCTTTTTCCTGGCGTTCATTTCCTACCTCTGGTGTGTTAACCAGGATGATTGGATCACTCAGTGGACGCTGTTTGGCCCATACGTGTTGATGATCGTTCTGATGCTGCCGCTGGTCATTGTGAAACCCAATGACCTTCACGACGGCTTGATGGCAACGCTGTTTTTCGGCGTGCCGGTGTTGCTCTTGCTGCTGTTCACGGTGCAGTTCGAGGGGCGCGGCCTGCGGTTCGTGGGGATGATCTACGTCAATGGGCAGCGCGGCAACGGGGGCAATCCGCTGGCGACCTCGCAGATGGCGGGGCATATTCTGCTGATTGCCGTCCTCATGCGTTTCACCGGCATCGCCCGGTTCTGGCAATTCATGCGCTGGATCGTCGTCGCGCTGGCCATCATGCTGATCGTGCAATCGGGCTCGCGCGGGCAGTTGATCGCGGCGGTCGCCAGCGCGGTATTACTGCTTCCTTTCAGCCGGCACATCCGAAACGTACGCGGGTTTTTTGCGATCGCAGTGCTGCTGGCCGTTTTCGGCGGCATCTGCTTTTGGGGATATGACAAGTTCGCCAAGGGCTCGCGCTGGAGTTTGGATCAGTCGATCACCGACATTGAAAATGGCCGCATCATGCCCAGTATGAATGTCCTGGGGTACTGGATCAGCCATCCGGGCGCGATTGTGTTTGGCTTGGGCAACTCCAGTTCCTTTGATGTGCGCGTCAACGCGTTTTTCTGCGAGGTGCAGCCGGCGGACATTTTGGGGGAGGAGGGATTGGTGGGGATCGGGCTGTGGCTGATTGTCGTCATCTCCTGCGCGCGGGCGCTGAACCGGCTGCGCCGCAATCCGGCGGTAAATCAAAACCCGCGGATTCGCGCGATGGCCGCGACGATGTTCGCGATGTTTCTCTTCGAGTTCATCCTCTCCTGGAAGGAAGGGAGCCTTCTGGCCGATCCGAATGTCTTCGCGTTCGCGATCATCTTCTGCCGATTTGAGTGGGCCCTTCGGCAATCGCCGCAGTACGCCGGCGAACAACTCCCGGGGTCGTCGATGCTTGAACAGGATTATTATTATGGCGCCAACGGCCAGCCGGGCGAGTACGAATGCCAGACCCTGAGCAATTCCTCGCCGTTTGCATAGTGGAAAGTCGCAAGCATGTCTCTTTCCGCCGGCCTTCCACGCAACCTGTACGACCTGAGCGAATTCTACAACTACATTGAAGTGGTTTTGTGGCCGACGCTGGGAATCGCAATCACGATTCTCGGCATGCGCCGCCGCGGAGCGGTTCGCCGGGACTGCCTGCTCGCCGCCGGGGTGCTGGTGATCTTCGGCGTTTCAGATTGGTTTGAAGCCAACACCGGCAACGAATGGTGGCATCCCTGGTGGCTGTTCACCTGGAAAGCGCTGTGCGTCCTGGCGCTGCTCGCGCTCATGTGGCGCGCGGGAAGGCGGAGGGAGAACTTGAGGGCCGGGCCCGGATCACCTTAGGCTGCGTCTGTTACCCGAGTCGAGGCTGAAAATCCGAAATCCGAAGCACGAAATCCGAAACAAATCCAAAAGCGGAAAAAGCGGAAAATCCAACGGGCGCGTCCGACGGGCTTTTTTGAGATTTTTCCCCTTTGAATTTTGAAATTGTTTCGGATTTCGTGCTTCGGATTTCGGATTTCCTCGGCTTCGAGGATTCTAATCCACGCTTCCTCCCACCAAATTGTGTTGACGGAGCGTCAGGTCGTTCCCGGCCTGGGCGGCGGCGCGGACGGACGGCGGGAGGGTCGTGTCCTGGGACAGGCTTGCCAGCGTGTGCTTGGCGCTCAGTTGGTCGCCTTTGGTCAGGGCGTTGTAGCGATAATGGCCCAGGTGCTTGAGCGCCTCGACCCGCCAGACCGGATCGGCATTGGGATCCTTTGCTATCGACAATATATCCCCGGCGTACTGCCCGGCGTGAGCCTCGTCCACCGCGCCGACCCACTTGTATGCCTCGTTGAGCTTGAGCTGATAAGACCCTTCGTCGGTCATAAACGCCTGCAACTGGGCCACGCGCGGCTTATCGCCTTGCTCTTTGGCAAGATTGCGCAGGCTCTGTGCCGATCCCTGCATCAGGTCGTGGCCCACTTCCAGTTCGCGGAAGGTGATATGGTCGCCATAGAGGCGCGCGCCCAATTGAAATACCGCCTCCCACAGCTTTTTGGCTTCATCGGGCTGCTTGTCAAGACCCCGGAGCAGGCCCATCGTGTTCATGGCGTTGCCGACGGTATTGAGCGCGGTGAGGCTGGGTTCCTCGTTGTCATAGTTCACCAGTTCGGCCGGCCGGCCGCTGAACAATGCGAAGTTCTTGCAGTGCGCCGCCCGCAGCACATCCTGCATTTCGGGCATCTGGTCCATCGAGACCGATATCGGCTTGTTTTGAAATCGCTCATAGACGCGCGCGTGCGACTTGTAGCCGTCAATGGCCTGTCGATAGAGCTTGCCGGCGTCGCACTCCTCCGTGCCGGCCGGCGCCACGTCCGTGGGCGAACCCGGCAGCGCGATCTTCGCATGCGCCACCTTAAACACCGCCGCCCCGGTTGCCGGCGAGGGCTTGGGGGGCACGGCGAAGTAATAGAGGAACGCGATCATCACCGCCGCGATGATCGCCGATAGGCCCCAGCCGGTTGTGTTGCCGAACATGTTGGCTCCTGGTGAGGGAAGAGGGACTGCTGTGCTGAGGGTTGAAGCAATAGGCGAGTCATTGAGGGACGGTACGAGGCCGTCATCGTATCACGGGCGTCTCGCCCGTGCAGGCTGCGCAGGTCATTTCCGCGAACCGCGATTCTTCAACTTCTGGCGCCATCGGCACGGACGAGACGCCCGTGATACGTCACGTTTTCTCGGCTCGGAGATCAAGCACGAAGCATTCCGAAATCCAAATCGCTCCCTTTCTCAACTCTCAGCACTCGCCTCTTCCGTTCCGCACTCCGGCAGCGCGTCGAGAAACAGCTTGCCATAGCGCTTGGTTTTGATGCGGCTGTCGAGGATCACCACGATGCCGGTGTCGGTTCTGCTTCGGATCAGGCGGCCAAAGCCCTGCTTGAGTTTAATGATGGCTTCGGGCACGGAATAGTCCATGAACGGGTTGCCGCCGCTTTGGCGGATGGCCTGAAGCCGGGCCTCGACGAGCGGCTCATCGGGCACCGCGAACGGCAGCTTCACGATAATCACATTCCGCAGCGCGTCGCCCTGAACGTCGATCCCCTGCCAGAAGCTGGCCGTGCCGAACAGCACCGAGTTTGGCGTCGAGCGAAACCGTTCCAACAATACCTTCCGCGGCGCCTGCTGTCCCTGCACCAGCAGCGGCAGCCCCATCGCCTCAAGCTGGGCCTGTACGCGGTTGGCGGCGTCGAGGAGCATTTTATAGCTGGTAAAAAGCACGAACGCACCGCCGTTGGTTTTTTCGAGATAGTGCAAAATCTTTTCGCAAGCCGCCGGCAAAAACCGCAGGGTATCGGTGGGTTCGGGAAGATCGGTCTCGATAAAAAGCCGCGCCTGTTTCGCGTAGTCAAACGGCGAGCCCAGTTGCAGCGTCGGGCAATCGGGAACGCCAAGCCGCGAGCGGATGTAGGCGAAGGGGTCGGGGGAGGGTCCTCCCGTGGCACGGGCGGCCCGCCCGTGCGCAGTCATGGATTGAGGGCGCGCGGGGGGTACCGAAACGCTCGTCGTATCACGGGCGTCTCGCCCGTGCGGACGGTTCTGAACTCCAACGCCATTCACGATACGTGAGATCCCCTCCTCATTTTTCTCCCTCCATTTCCAATCCATCAAGCCGGATTTTTCAGAATTGCCCCACGCATACTTCACCGCATGAACGAGTTCTTCCTCATCCCGCAGCAGCCGGTCATACGATTCCGCATGCCAAAAATCACCGCTTCGACCGAGTGCGGCATTGGCCTCATGAGCCGTGTGGGATTTCCATGAATGCAAAATCGCGGGCAGGTCCTGGCCAGGCAATACGCGAAGAACGACATGGACGTGGTTCGGCATAAGACACCAGGCTAAGAGCAGGTAGCGCTGCCCGTCGAAATGCCGCAAGGCATCGGCAACAATCTGAGCCACGTCATCATTCTTGAGCCAACAGGCGCCATGCTCGGCATCCAGATATTCCTGGACCAAACCGCTGGTCAATTGCTCCAATCTGCTGGATTCATGTGCAGTGAGTTCCCTGCCTTGGTCACGTGCATTGGCGATAATTGAGTTTTTTTCATTGCGCCATTCTTGCAATACCTGCTTGGGTAGCGCGTCGGCGAGACGGAATGTAATGGAGTAGGCGGCGCCTTCCTTTGTCCAATGTGGAAGATATGCGCCTTGTCGTACGGTGACAACGCTGGAGGCCGGGGGCTTTGGCACGGGCGAGACGCCCGTGATACGCAGAGCGGTTTTTGTTGCCAACCCTTCGGAGGCACCGGGAAGACCGCGGGATTTTGAATGTTCGGGCGCGGCGTGCTGCGCCGGCGCCGACGCCGTGCACAGCGTGGCGCTGGTCATTACCACGCTTTTCACCTGCTCGAACAGGTGCGTTCGCAGGCCGCCGGCGACGTTGATGGGGGCGGCGTGGAGGCTGACCTTGCGCTGCTGGTAACGGGTTTCCACGTCCATCCAATAGACCGCATCCGGCAGCGACTGGCTCATAATCACCTTGAGCGCGCGGGCCAGCAGGGAGATTTTCTCCGCCGACGATGAAACCTCGGCGATTTCCTCCTCCTTCGTGAGCTGGGTCAGCATCGCCCGCAGATGGAGCGCTAAATCGCGCAGCTTGGGCGAGACCGTGTCGGGCACGATGTCCGGCTGATGGATGCGGCCATTGCCGGCGCCGTGGGTTTGGTGCCATTGCACGCACCCCTCGAAGAAATCATCCAAACGCTCGTGGAGTTCCACAACATCGCGGATGGCGTCGTTGGCGCAAGCGCCATGCACGCTGAGCATCCCCTTGCCCCGGCGGGTGTCGTACAGGGCGCGAAGCTGATATTTCAGACCGACCTCGGTCACGTTGAGCCCGAAATGGCTGCCGGCCACGTCTTCGACGGTATGGGCCTCATCGAGAATCACCGCATCGTACTTGGGCAGATAATTCACCCCGGCCATGCGCAAAGCCAGGTCGGAAAAGAACAGGGCATGGTTGACGACCAGGATATTGGCGCCCTGCATCCGCCGCTTGGCGGCTTGCCAGAAGCAATTCTGATAAAATTCGCATTTCTTGCCCAGGCAATTTCCCTGCTCGGCGCACACCCGGTCCCACACGCCCGGCTCGGGGACCGCCGGGAGATCGGCCAGTGAGCCGTCGGTCGTTTCAGTCGCCCATTCCTCGATCCTCCACAGGCTCTCGAGCTGCCTTTCGTTTTCAAAGAGCAGTTGCTGGCGTCCGCGCGCCTGCTTGAGGCGGCGTTGGCACAAGTAATTGCCTCGCCCCTTGATCAGCACCGCCGTGAATTCGTCGGGATAGATCGCCCGAAGCAGCGGGATGTCCTTGTCGATCAGTTGCTCCTGGAGCGCGATGGTGTGCGTGGAGATCACGATGCGCTTTTTGTGGCGGACGGCGTAATCAATGGCCGGCAGCAGGTAGGCGAACGACTTGCCCACGCCGGTGCCCGCCTCGACCAACAGGTGATGCCCTTGCGTGAGGGCATTTTCGACGGCGGAGGCCATCTCAAGTTGTTGCGGGCGAAACTCGTACCGCTCCCCCAGCCGCCGCGCGACGGCGCCCTTTTGGCCCAGAATATTCGTCAGCAGCGCCGGCATCCGGGTTCCTCATTCTCCTTGGGTTTCCTCATTCTCCCTTGATGTATCGCCGAAAGGCGTCGATCAATCGTTTTGTGATCGGGCCCGGTTGCCCGGCGCCGATGGGACGCGCGTCGATCTTCGTCACCGGCACCACCTCCGCGCCGGTGCCGGTCAGGAAGCATTCGTCGGCGATGTACAGGTCATGGCGCTGGAGGGTTTTTTCGACGAAGGGAATCGCCAGCCGCGCGCAGAGGTTGAGGATGACTTCGCGGGTGACGCCTTCGAGGATGCCGTCGTGGGTGGTGGGGGTGAGAACGACGCCGGCTTTCACAATGAAAATATTATCGCCGGTGCACTCTGCGACGTTGCCCTCGTGATTGAGCATGATGGCCTCGGGGACGCCCGCGTCGGCGGCTTCTATTTTTGCCAGGATGTTGTTGAGATAGTTGAGGCTCTTGATCCGCGCCGACAGGGCATTGGGATGGTTGCGGATGACGGATGCGGTGATGACCGCCATGCCATTCTCGTACACCTCTTTAGGATACATCTCGATGGTATCGGTGATGATGAAGACGGTTGGCGTGGGGCATTTGCTGGGATTGAGGCCCAGATAGCCGACGCCGCGCGTGACCACCAGGCGGACATAGCAGTCGGTGAAGTTGTTGGCGCGGGCAGTCTCCGCGACGGCGTGCTCCAATTGCTCAGCAGTGTAGGGGATCGAAAGACGGATGGCCTTCGCCGAGTCAAACAGGCGGCGCAGATGGGCGCGGGGCTCGAAGATGTTGCCGTGGTAGAGCCGGATGCCCTCGAAGACGCCGTCGCCGTAGAGCAGGCCGTGATCGTACACGCTGATTTTGGCGTCGGCTTTGTCATGCAGCCGGCCGTCGATCCAAACTTTCAGAGACATCGCGGACACCTCATCATTTCGTCCAAACCAGGAGGATTCACCGCAGAGACGCAGAGAACGCAGAGAACGCAGAGAAGAGAAAGTATTTATACAAGAATCTCCGGAGTCTCATGTAACCGAATTAGTTTACATACTTTTTGTGGTCATGTGCCTTGCGTAGCGGAGGACGGAAACTGGGCGGCATTGCAATCCACTTCCACAAAACGGCATTTCTCTTCTCCGCGCTCTCTGCGTCTCTGCGGTGAATCCAATCTTTCTTCACGGATCCCCCGGGCGTTCGAGTTTGCCGTTGCGGAGGACCAGGGTCCGGTCGGCCTGGCCGGCGAGGGTGCGGTCGTGGGTGACCATGACGATGGTCTGGCCTTTCTCGCGGTGGAGCTTTTCCAGCACCGCCATGATCTGCCGACCCGTCTCGTAATCAAGATTGCCGGTGGGCTCGTCGGCGAACAGAACCTTGGGTTCATTCATCAACGCCCGTGCGATTGCGACACGCTGGCGCTCGCCGCCGGAAAGCTGGTTGGGCTTGTGGTATATCCGTTCATCCAAGCCAAGCTCCAAAAGGATTTTGCGGGCCTTGGCGGTGAGAAAAGACTTTTGTCGGCGATATCCGAGCCACGAATTCTCCACCATTGCCGCCATTAACGTGTTTTCCAAGACACTCAACTCTGGAAGCAGATGATAAAACTGAAAGACAAATCCAAATTCAGTTGAACGCAGGCGGCACAAGGGACGTTCGTCAAGATAAGCGGCGATGGTGAGGTAAAGCAAAAAGGCGACGACCAAGCCGGTGACGACGACCGGCCCGATCCAGCCGTGACCCGTCAGTCGCTCGAATATCCAGTACATTCCACCGGCAATCCAGGCGACCGTAAATGCAACAAGCGACCGCTCGCCTCTCTCCCCGAGCACGTTTCCGAGAAAAACGACTGTCAGAATTCCGGGGTAAATCCACGCGCGCGATGGATGTGCTAACACGAGCGCGAGCATGATAACGACGCCGATTAGCGCGCATGCGCGCATGCGGAAGCGCTTGGGCATCGCCAACATTCCCCGCAACGGCGTCGCCATGAGCAATCCGGGCGGACGAGCCACGTACGGGTTTCCTTGGAATTCCAGTCGGCCCGAATCACACGAATCGAGCCCACCCATTATGTGAAGCAGCGTGCTCTTGCCGGATCCGGACCGACCTTCAATAGCCAAGAACTCCCCCGCTCGCAATGCCAAATCCACATGTTTGAGTATGTCCAGCGACTGGTCGCCCATCCGATAGGTCTTGTTGATGCCTTGCGCGCGAAGAATAACGGCGCACTCAGGCTGTTGAAGAATGTTCACGGGTCGAGAGGCGGTTTGCGACATCACGGCTTTTTCTAGCGCAAGTGGAAGTTGTACGGTTCGGTATCGCGCTGCAAGGGTTCCTATAGAATTATTCCCAACGCAGCGAGTCAACGGGATTCAAGCGACCCGCGCGAACGGCGGGAATGAGGGCGCCCATCACACTCGATAACACGGCGATAGGCAGAATCCAGATAATATCGTGCACGTTCATGGTATTTGGAATTTTATCGAATTGGTATACCTCTGGATTCCAAATCTGATAACCAGTTTCGCGGCCCAGCCATGCGTGCATCTCGTTGATGTTATGCACAATGCCATAACTGACCAGAAGTCCTAGTCCCGCACCGATAATGCCGATGATCAGCCCATACCCCAGGAAAATCCCCGCGACGCCGGCGGAGGTGGCGCCGACGCTTTTGATGATCCCGATGTCGCGCGTTTTCTCCACCACGATCATGTAGAAAATGCAGAAGATCAGGAAGATCGCCACGATGCACATGATGCCAAAGAGCATGACCGTCAGCAGCTTTTCGTTCTCGACCGCGCTGATCCAGACGCGCACGGTATCCTGCCAAGTCAGCACGACCGGAAACTCCGCGCTGGTCGCCAGCTCGCCTTGCGCCTGTTGCTGTTGAACCAGCACACGGTCGATGATCTTCTGCACGCGCCCGCGGATTTCCACGAGCTGGCTTTCGTCGTTGGCGTCGATGCTCCGCTTGACCTTGATGTGGATGTCGGTGGTGCAGGCGGGCGTGAGGGTCTTGATCGTCTTGATCGTCTTGCCATCCACAACATCAGTCGTGATCGGCTGCGAATCGAGGCCCAGATCCTTTTGCAGTGTTTTGAACGGGACGTAGACGTACATGTTATCGTATTGCCAGACGCCCAGGTGGCTGTCATCGACGATGACGTAGTTTCGGGTAAGCGCGCTTTTGGTATCCATCCCGCCGCTGGTGAGATCGAAAACGGTGAGGCCGACCCGGCGGGTGAATTCCACGTCCCGATCAGGGCGCTCCCAGTTGCCGGCCTGATTGCGGCGGATGCCGACCACGCCGACGCCCACGATGATGCCTTCCAGCTTGCTTGTCTTGCCGCCATAGGTAATCAGCCCCGGCTTGCGCGACTGTTCGTACAAGGAATCGATAGCCTTCGCAAACTCTGGATCATTCGATAAAGACGCCAGCAACGGCTTCCAATCCGACGCCATTTTCCCCTTGAAGATCAGGTTGTGCCGACGCGAATCGTATCGCAGGCGGCCTTGCAATTGCGTCGGAAAGCGAGCCGGCTGCGCAATCGCGCCCGCCGGCACATCCTTGCCTTCCGCGGCCTTGGCGAAGCTCAATCCCGCCGGCAACGTCGGCATCGGCACGATCACCTGATCCAGCAAATCAAACGAAGGCGGCTGTGCCAGTTCGCGCTGCAGCCGTTGCTTCTGGTCGACAGGCAGCCTGGAGTTTTTCAGCGCGTCCTCGATCTGCGTATGCTGCCGGTAGAGCGATTCGGGGAAATGATTGACCGTTCCCATTTGGGCGATGGAGATTCCCATGACGCGTGCAGGTTTGGGACCGTTGCCGTAGTCGATGAGGCCGTAGGTTTCGATGGAAGGAACGGCGGCCTGGATGTCCTTGTCCTTCTCCAATTCGGCGATCATCTGTTGGTAGAACGGGAAGCCGCGCACGTTATCGGTATGCACGACCAGATCGCCGCTGAGCCCTCGGAAGGAGCTCTTGAACATGTTGAGCCATCCGCCCATGACGCTGATGACGACGAGGACCATGGTCGTGCAAAGCATCACCGCCGCCAGCGAAACCCAGGCGATGCGGCGTTTGAGGAGGTATTTGAGGATGAGGTGGAGTTTGTACAGCGGCTTCTCTTATTCAACGACGATCAACAGCCCCTTGAGGCTTCGGTTCACCAATTCCGAAAATGTCATCTTTCTTTTCGCGGCGTATTTTCTCGCACGCGCGAGCACGTCCGGGTCAAGATTTTTCATACATCAGCCTGCCACGAATTCGGCCATTCCTCGTAGTCCGCGCTCCAGCAGTTCTGATCGAGAAAGTCCATGCAAAATCGCATACTCATCAAGGCGCTTTAACAGCTTCACATCGACATTCACGGCGATAGTGGTCTTGGCGGATCCCTTTTCGCGCTTAAGTGACGATCGCTGCGCCCGTTCAAATCTGGTGCGCTGCGCTGGCGTCAGCGGTCGCGTGGCCGAGTACGGAATAGGCGTGTCGAACTGTTTGGTTGCATCCCGCAACTCTGCTAACGACATCTCCGTCCAGCGTTTTCGGTTCTTGGTGCTTTTCATCTTCCACGTCTCAACTTTCGCAGTACTTGTTTCTCACTGAACGTGAGACCGCGCGCATGAATGACATATGCGACCTCGCCCTCACCATCAATGAATGCCATTCGTTCCGCAAGGGTCATCTGGGCCAGGTCAATTTCATCGTCATCGAGATACGTGAAAATAACCTGCAAATATCGTCCCTCGTCAGTCCGACCCCAGACCAGATGCTTCTGATCCTCGATCGCACGCGGATACGGTGGCCGCATGTGAGTTAAAACGTAGCGTGCCTCACCCGGCGAGACGCCGTGCTCGCCAATATGCGCTATGTTCAGCTCGTCCCATTGTAGGATCACGCCATTCCAATTCGCCTAGCTCGGCCGCATTAAGGGAAACAATATCACATCCCGAATGCTCTCAGCGCCCGTGAGCATCATCACGAGCCGATCAATTCCCAAACCCATCCCCCCCGCCGGCGGCATGCCGTAACGCAGGGCGGCGAGGAAATCTTCGTCAACTTTCTGCTGCTCATCCTTGTCGCCGACTTGGTGCTTGAAGTTGTCGGCCTGCACATCGGGGTCGTTGAGTTCCGAATAGCCGGGCGAGATTTCCTGGCCGTTGATCGCCAGTTCGTATACGTCCGCGAAATACTCGTCCTGCTTCCACTTGCGGGCCAACGGGATCACCACGGAGGGGACGTGCGTGACGAAACACGGATCGATCAATGTCGGCTCGATCAGCTTTTCGTAGACTTCGACGAGTTGCTCGGCAGGAGACTTTTGCAAGAGCTGGCGGGCCGACTGCGACCAAACCGATGCACGATCAGAAAAATGACGAATCAGCTTCTCCCAGATCGTGCCTCTTGCGGCGTCGATCGCATCATTGATGTCGTTGATTTCAATCGCCTGCAGAACCGTAGGCGCTACATCCTGCAATGGCCGCTTATCAAACTTCCACCCCGTCCGTTCCTCCACCAAATCCACCATGCTCACCCGTCGCCAAGGCCGGCTGAGATTGATAATCTTCTCCGTGCCCTCCGTGCCTCCGTGGTGAACGATCCGAAGTCCGCCAAACAGCTTCTCCGCCACATGGCAGATCATCCCCTCGACCAGTTCCGCCATGGTTTCCCACGAGCCGTAGGCTTCGTAGGCTTCGAGCATGGTGAATTCGGGGTTGTGGCGGGGGCTGATGCCTTCGTTGCGGAAGTTGCGATTGAGCTCGAAGACTTTGCTCATGCCGCCGACCAACAGTCGCTTGAGGTAAAGCTCGGGGGCGATGCGCAGGTATAGGTCGATGTCTAGCGCATTATGATGGGTCTTGAAAGGCCGGGCGGCAGCGCCGCCGGCCAGGGGCTGCATCATCGGCGTCTCGACCTCAATGAACCCGCGATCGCTCATATATCGGCGAATCTCCGCCACCACCTCGCTGCGCAGCTTCAGCGTGCGCATCACTTGCGGATTCGTGAACAGATCGACGTATCGCTGGCGATAGCGCAGCTCCACATCGCTCAAGCCGCTCCACTTGTCCGGCGGCGGCATCAGCGACTTGGCGGCCACGGTTACGCCCCTGGCCCAGACCGTCACTTCGCCCGTCTTAGTCGCGCCCAGCGCTCCCTCGGCGACGATCTGGTCGCCCAAATCCAGCAGCTTGACAATCGGCCAGATATTTTCGCCCAGCCGCTTTTTATCCAGTGCGATTTGGAGTTCGCCGCTATCATCGCGCAGGCGGACAAACCAGAGTTTCCCCATGTCGCGGACAAATACGATTCGCCCCGCCGCCTTCACCACCGGCCCGCCATCCTGCCCAAACTCGGGTTTATGAAGTGAACGGATGGCGGCCAGCGGCCCCACCCCCTCGACACGCCCGCCGAACGGGTCGATCCCCAGTTCGCGCAGCCGTTGCATCTTCTGGCGACGCTCCTGCTCGTATTGATTGGTGCTTGGTTCCATGAGGTCCGGGCGAAAGTCCGGCAATAATAATGGAAGGAAGCTCAAAAGCGAAATGGGCCAAGGGAAGCAACTCATCCGACGGCCTATTTTCTCGCGCGCAAGGCCGCCGGAGGCCTTATCCGGCGGGGTTTGCCATCATGCACCGCGCGCAACGCCAGATATTCAGGCCCAGCGCGCCCATGAACATCTGATACGACACCGACACCAAGCCCCGCACCCGGAGTTTGGCCAGGCCTCCATCACCTGCATCATGAAGCCCTGGCCCTTGTGCCCGTTGTACGTCGCGTCCGGATCGCTGGGGTTTTGCAGTGTGTTTCCCGTCAACTCGCGGTGTTCCTTCACGCCGGGCCGGCCAAACCCCTCGCAGAAAAAGGGGGCCAACTCCTCCACCGGCAGACGCCCGGCGCACTCCTTGCGCATCAATCCCGCCCAGGATTTATCCAGCAAGGCCCGCCGCTGGGGGCCCAGATGGGCCTAGGGATCGAACAGGTCGCCGGAGCGGTGGTCACGAACGGCTTTCATATGTCACATATTTAGCGCCATGCAAGTTCATTTGCAAGGGGGCGAGAGGCGACTTTTTGCCGGATTGTCAAGAATGTCTGCCCCGCCGTTCGCGCAGCAACACCCTTCCCCGGGGCGCTTCGCGCACGCGCAAATGCGTGGTTGTGTCTCTCCGATTTGGGCACTGCGCGGAATGTGCCGCAGCGCGCGAACGTCCCGCCCTCAGATCCATCGGTCGCGTATCGCGCGGAGCTGCACCCAGGCTTCCTTGGAGCACCATTCCGGGCAGACATCGCAGTGCCCGCACAGGCCTGAGAACAGCAGGTCGGCTTCGTCTTCAAGGGTTGAGCGATCCACGCCCAGTTCCAGGCGCATGGCCCAACCGTCGGCTTGGATGCGGGCGAGGCGCACGGCTTCATGGCCGGCATGACGGCGCACCAGGTCGCACAGCTTGTGATAAAACTCGCCGACCACGCTGTCGGTATCCGCCGGCGCGGCGCAATAGTGCTTGAGCGCGTGGCGGAAACACTTGATCTTCTCCTCCCACGTCTTGTCGGGCCGAAGCCCGAGGGTGACGTACTGGCCCACCTTGTAGGAAGCATGGGCATGTCGATCCCCCGCTTCGTCGGCCTGTTGAACGTGGGTTGCGTACCAAGCCTCTGGATAGCCGATGACCGGCAACGGATGAAATTGGGCTGTTGCAGCCATGGAAGTGCCTCACAATAAATGACTCGGCCGGCAAAGAAGTGACAAATGCCCGCCGTTGGGCAACCATCATATCCGTTGCCGCCGCCCCATTGCAAGTCAAAATATCCGCCGCGACAGGTCCGCGCAGCAACGCGGCGGGGACGCCGCTTCTACCCATTGAAAGCCCGAATATCCCCCGCGACAGGTCCGATAACCTGTTTTGGCCCAAGTTGTCTACAGGCACATCCGGTCAATCGTCGATGCGACCGGTAATGTGGAACCCCAGGCTGCTCAACTACCGCCGCGATTATTATGTGACGGCATGGAGCCTAAAGCCTTCCATAATGCTCCGCCCCATCGCGGTTACGATCTCATTTATCCTGGGCCTGGGCCAGATTTGCGGGTGCGGCAGCGCGCCCGCCGGGCAGATGATCCAAACCAAGAGCGTGGGGACCATGAACCCGCCGATCATTCTTTCCTCCAATCCCGATCGCGATGCCCTCGCTTACGAACAGAGTGAAGAGCAACTGACCGAGGCGGACTGGGCCGTATTGGAGCGCTTGGGCCCCCGCCCAATCTGGGAGAAGATCGAGCACCGCTCGCAAAGCAACCATCGCCGGCATGCCCGCGCCGCCAAGCCCCCCACACAACCCGCGGCGCCGGCCACCCAGCCGACTGGTCCGATCGATGAAACCGATCTGCCGGTGCAAACCGTCGAGCTTCCCGACGGCAAGCTCCGCGTGATCTGGGCCCTGCGCAACATCGGGGGCACCACCGTCGCCTCCACCCGCGATCCGGTCACTTCCCGCCGCACGCTCACCACCGGCGTTCCCGATCTGGTTCCGCTGGTCACGGTGCTTCAGGGGATGCTTGACAAGGCCGGCACCGTGACGGCCCTGCCGCGTGAAAACACCGTTGTCGTCACCTGTGACCAGGTGATGAAACGCCCGGTGCTCGATCTCCTCCGCAAACTCGACGTTCCGCCCCGGCAGGTGGAGATCACCGCCAAGGTCTTCGAGGTCAGCCACGATTTCGATTTCCAGCAGGGCACGGAAATGATGCTCAACCGCCTGGCCAATGACAGCAGCCAGACGCTGATCTCAACTTTCAGCGCACAAAAGTTCCTGCAGGCCATGAGCAGCGGGACCAACGCGCCGGTGCAGGGATCGGTGCTGAACCTGATGCACGTCTTCGAGAAGGCCGGCATCAACATGGATGTCAGCTTCCAGCTTTTGCAGGAATCGGGGCTGATCCAGGTGGTATCGTCGCCGCGCATCATGGTGGCCGCCGGGCAGACCGGCTATATGCTCGCGGGGCAGGAAGTGCCGATCCAATCGACCAATCTGGTCAACAACATCGTGCAGATTGGAACCACCTACAAGCCGGTTGGCGTGCAGCTATACATCACGCCCGAAGCCGTGGGCCCCCGCCGGATCAAGCTGCACACGATCTCAATTGTGTCGGCCATTTCCGGGTTCTCGCCGATTCAGACCACGCAGGGCATCACGCCGGTCATCAACCCGGTGATTGATTCGCGCGAAGCCGAGACGTCCGTCACGGTTGACGATGGAACAACCTTGGTCATCAGCGGTCTTCAATTGGTCCGTACCACCACCCGCGAAGATCAAATCCCCGGCCTGGGCAGCCTGCCGATCTTCGGCTGGCTCTTCAAAAATCACCGCACCCAACAACAGCACACCGATCTATACTTCTTCATCACGCCCGAACTCATTGGGTAGGGATGGAGGGGAAGGCGGAATCAGTGCTGAGATTTGAGTGCCCAGAGCTGAGAATCTGTAAGCGGCGAATGTTGGACTTGCCGCAATACGCAACGACGGCCGGCCCCTGAGGAGCCGGGCGTCGTTGCAATCAGGCGTATTGCGATGGATTCAATACAATTGCATTCGATGCACTCGAGCGCACATTTCGCTCGCCAGATTTGCATCCGGGCCGACGCACTTTGCAAGCATGGCTTGCACACGCAAGCCGCCGGCGGTCGCCTCAGGCTGCCTCGGCGAGGCGCATCGTCGGGGCGGGCCTGGCATTCGCATTCGCGCCGGCGCCGGCCACTTTCTTCATCAGCAGCGATGACATCGCCGCCAGCGCGTCGGCGTCTTTCTGGGTCGGAAGCCTCTCGATCAGCGATTCGCGCTCGCGCCGCAGATCGGCGATCTGCTCGATCTGCCCGGCGACGAGCCGCTCCGATTCCTGCGCCTGATGCTCCAGCGTGGTGATGCGCTCGCCCTGCCGGTTGATCACGGTCTCCGCCTGCTCGCGGGCGGTGACGGCCTCGGCGAGCCTGCCGGTCAGATCCGTGATCTCCCCGGCGAGGCGCTCAATGTCGGCGGCCTGCTCCTTGATCCGCTGTTCCTGCCCGGCGATTGTGTTGCCCTGGTTCATCAGCATCTCCTGCTGAACCCTGAGCTTCTCGGCATCGCCTTTGATGCGCGACGCCTGCTGCACGATGACTTGCTTGGCTTCGGTAAGGGCCTGTGCGAACGACATTTCCTGTGGCATGGGTCTGACTCCTGCAAGCATGGACTGTTATTACAAACGCCGGCGGCCACGAACAGCCGCGGACCCCGCGACCTGCCGCCGACTCTGCCTTGTTTGTCGGCAGGGCATACTGGGCAAATGAGGAGATTCCTGCCGGAAATTCCGACTTTTCCGGAGGTGCTGATTAACCGATGTGGGAGCGGAAGGGTTATCGGACCCAACGCGGTTATTGCCCACATCCGCAAACGTTCGGGCATGTATGCGATTGTCCCGGCCACTGGGTCTGCCCACGCCGGGGCAACGCGACGCGCACCGAGGTCCGAATATGCAAAACCAATCCCGCCGCGCCGCCTCGAATTGGAAGCGCGCCGCACGCGAACAAAGCGCGCCCCCCGCGGTAGCATAAGCGAGGAATTCGATCATGTGCCTGCATGGTTTCAATCAACCACCGGGAGTCGTTTGTTCAGAGCATTGTGCATCCTTGGAACCATGGCTGTCTTGAGCGCACATGCGCAGGCGGCCAATTCCGATCTCTTCGAGACGAAGATCCGTCCCCTGTTGGCGGAAAACTGCTATTCCTGTCATAGCGCGCAGGCCAAATCACTTAAAGGCGGCCTGCGGCTGGACAGCAAGCAAGGCGTTCTAGATGGCGGAAAAGGCGGGCCCGTGCTGGTGCCGGGCGATCCGGATCATAGCAAAATTATTGAAGCCGTCGGGTGGTCTAACCATAAGCTGCGGATGCCGCCCAAAAAGCGGCTATCCAGGCAGCAGGTGGCGGACCTGGCCGCGTGGATCAAGATAGGCGCGCCCGATCCGCGCCTCGATTCGCCGACCGGGCCGGCGCCGACGGTTGCCGGGCCGGCGATCGATTTCGCCGTGGCGCGCAAGCAGTGGGCGTATCACGCGCCCCAACCGCATCCGATTCCCGCGGTCAAGGACGCGGGTTGGTGCCAGTCTCCCATCGATCATTTCATCCTGGCCAAGCTGGAAGAAAAAGGACTGCGCCCGGCGCCGCGCGCCGATAAGCGGGCGCTGGTTCGGCGGGCGTATTTTGATCTGATCGGATTGCCGCCGACGCCAGGGGAAGTGGATGCGTTTGTGAAGAATACTTCGCCGGATGCGTTTGCGAAGGTGGTGGATGATCTGCTGGCCCGCCCGCAATATGGCGAGCGCTGGGGCCGGCATTGGCTGGATGTCGTTCGCTACACCGATTCCTTCGACTCGCGCGGCGTGGGCAGCGCGGGCGATTGCGCCGAAGCCTGGCGTTATCGCGACTGGGTCGTGAAATCGTTCAACCAGGATTTGCCGTACGATCAGTTCGTCATGCAGCAGGTGGCCGGTGATCTGCTGCCCGGCAAGGACGGCAAGTTTAATGCGGACGGTTTGGTGGCCACCGGAATGTACGTCATCGGCAACTGGCCCGGCGGTGACGCCGACCGCAAGAAGATGATGACCGACATCGTGGACGACCAGGTGGATGTCACGGGCCGGGCGTTCCTGGGCCTGACCATCGCCTGCGCCCGCTGCCACGATCATAAATTCGATCCGATCGCCCAAGCCGACTACTACGGCCTGGCCGGCATCTTTTTCAGCAGTCATTTCCTCCCCGACCCCGGCTCGCCGACCAGCGGCGGGCCGCTGCTGCGCTTCCCCATCGCGACGCCGGCGGAGGTGGAGCGGCACAAGAAGTTTGACGAGCAGGTCGCGTCGCTGAATAAGGGCATCGAGCAATTCCGTGATGAGGCGATCGTCGCGCACGCCCGTGAACTGTTGCCGGGTACCGACAAATATCTGGCGGCGGCATTGGAGATACACGCGCAGCCGGCGAACAAGCAGCCCGCGACCTTTACCGCGCTGGTCAATTCCCGCAAGCTGGACGGGATCGCGCTGTCGCGGTGGAACGCGTACCTGGCCCCCTACTTCAAGCCGGATGTCACGCGAACGCTTTTGGCCACGCCCCGGCATAACGTGGCGGGCATCGCGGGGGTGGATGGATGGACCGGCCCGACCGATCAGCCGCCCAGCCTGACCGCCAATGCCACCGATCGGCCGATCCCCATCGGCACCCTCACGCTGCCGCCCAAATCCGTGTGCGTGCATCCCGGCCCGCGCAGCGGCGTCGCCGTCGGCTGGCGCAGCCCCATCAGCGGAACGGTGCGGGTGAGCGGGCGGGTGATCGACGCGGATGCTTCCTGCGGCAACGGCATTGACTGGGCTATCGAGCATATCGCCGGTCAAGTCCCCAGCCGGCTCGCCTCGGGCTCGTTTCCCAACGGCGGCCGCCAGGAGTTTTCGGCCGGCTCGGGCGCGGATCATCTTAATGCGATTGAAGTAAAAGCCGGCGATTTCCTGCAGATGATCGTCTATCCCAAGGGGGATTACAGTTGCGACACCACCGTCGTGGAATTGCGGATCACCGAGCGCGACGGCGCCAAGCGAAGGTGGGATCTGACGCGCGATCTACTCCCGAATGTATTGGCCGATGGCAAAGGAAATCCACACGCCGACTCATTGGGCAACGCGGGCGTCTGGCACTTCTACGAAGTCCCCGATGAATCCCCGGCCAACTCTGCCCCCCCCGACTCGGCGCTGGCCAAATGGGCCGCCGCCGCGCGGGCGCTGGCGGGCAATAAGACGGCGCGGGATGCCAATGTATCCGCGGCGGCAACCGCGGTGCGCGATGCGCTGGTGGCGCTGGAGCAAAAGGCGAAAGCACTGCGAGATACAAAGGGAGCTTTGGCATCGTTGGCCGGCCCCGATGCCGGCTTGTATCGCGATCTCACTTCCCCCGCCGGGCCATTCTGGGGCGCGGTGCGAAGTCAGGACGAGACGTTATCGGGTTCCGCGCGGCAGCACCTGGCCTCCATGAAGCAGGAATTGGCGTTGCTGCAAAAGACCGGCCCCCCGCCGATTCCCGTGTGCGAAGCGCTCACCGAGGGCGGCGTTCCGCAAAGCATATACGAAGGGATCCACGACACGCGCATTCACTTTCGCGGCCGCTACGACCGGCTTGGCGCAACCGTTCCGCGGCACATGCCCACGCTGCTGGCCGGCGATCATCAGCCGCCAATCACCCAGGGCAGCGGGCGCCTCCAGCTCGCCAAATGGCTCGCCAGCCCGCAAAACCCGCAGACCGCCCGCGTCATGGTGAACCGATTGTGGGAGCATCATTTCGGCGAAGGGATCGTCCGCACGCCAAACAACTACGGCAAGCTCGGCGTGCCCCCCACCCATCCAGAATTGCTCGATTGGCTCGCGCTGGAATTCATTCACCGCGGCTGGTCGATCAAAACCATGCAACGAGAAATCATGCTGTCGGCCGCGTATCAGCAATCCGCCATCCCCGATCCGCAGACCCTCAAAGCCGACCCCGACGACCTGCTATTCGGCTGGCAGCGCCGCCGGAGACTGGAAGCTGAGGCGATCCGCGACAGCCTCCTCGCCGGGGCCGGCACACTCGACCTGACCGTCGGCGGCCCATCCATCCGCGACATGAACACCCACCGCCGTACGCTCTACCTCATGACCATCCGCTCGGAGCGCAGCGATTACCGCACCTTGTTTGATGCCGCCGACCCGACCGCGATCGTCGATCAGCGCAACAATTCCACCGTGGCCCCGCAGGCGCTGTTCCTGCTCAACAGCCCATTCGTCGTGGAGCAAACGCGGTTGCTTTCACAGCGCGTATTGAAGCAAGGCCCGGCGGAAGATCGCGAAAAAATCAAATGGCTCTATCGCCGGCTCTATGCGCGCGAGGCGAGCGATAAGGAAATCGACGTCGGCCTCGATCTGCTCAAGGAAGCACAAAGGGCAGAATCGGCCGGCGGGCCGTTGTCGCGCGACGCGGCTTGGGAGGCGTATTGCCAGGTGTCGGTGTGTGCCAACGAGTTTGTGTACGTGGATTGAAAGCCAATAACTCACTCTGATCCACGGCTCATCCTCCGAGCGATCTCCTGCTTGAGGCGTGCTTCGTCCCACTCAGGATGGTGCGTACGGAAATGCCCTTCAAGCCGCAGCCGCATGGTCCGATTGGCGGCGAAGATCATCTCCACGCGCTGTGTCACTGTTTTCTTGCGCAACACCTCGGCGATGGCGTCGTCCATCACTTCGAGGCGGCTGAGATCAAGGGGGCGTTGAACCATCATTCTTCCCATCGCCATTCTATCCACGAGCCGATCATGCACCAAACGCTGTTCTTGCTGATAGAATAGTGGGGGAGGCTCATAGACTAAACGCCTGTTGGGCCAACTTCATGCGACACACAATACTTCGGCGGGTTTCCATTGTAGTGGGAGCAATTGCGTTTGTTGGCGTTGTCGTCTTTGCGAGCGCTCGCTTTCGTAGAACACCGCCTCGCGTGCCGCTGTCGTCAGCAGACGTCGCGGATTCGGCGCCTTGGGAGATGGCTCTGAATGTTTCTGCGTCTGCCGATGATTCTCTTGATCTTGACGCAGATGCCGTCCATGCGCCGAGTTCGGCGCGGGACAAGGTCATTCTCCTGGCGATGCCGGACCAGATCGTTCGTCGAATGAGGCTTGGTGAGGCCGAAAAGTATATTCGAGCCTACTCGGTTGAACTCATGCCAAAGGCAAAAGGCATTGCGATCATGCCCCAAGGACTGACCAAATTCAGGATTGGCGAGGGTGAGAATCGGCATGGGTTTGGGATAAAAATCGTGGGCACGAACGCGACCGTTCCGTCCGCAACGGAACGAAACCAGGCCGGCTATTTCGACGTTCAAATAGATGGCAGGAGATATCGCGTGGATTTCGAGGCAAAGATAAATGTTCGTCCCGATCCAAGGGGCGGGACCGGGCTTGACGCGACCGACGCAAGGGTGGTCTGGAAGGGCCCGTATCGATTAGATTAGAAGTGAGAGTCGCATGACGTGCGTGAGGTATGTTAGCCAACGCTACGGCCCATTGGGTTGTACTGATGGAAGTGCCATATGTCATTTGATCAATCGGCAAAGTCGTCCCCCTCCCGCCGCCAGATGCTTCGGCGCTTCGCCAATGGCTTTGGCGTTCTTGGCTTGGCCGATCTCCTGGCCCGCGACCTCACGCTCGGCAGCGTCGCGCGGCCGGCGGAAGTTGTTTCAGGGTCGGCAAGCGTGCATCCGCTTTCAGTCAAGCCGGCGATGTACGCGCCCAAGGCCAAGCGCGTGATCTTTTTGTTCATGAGCGGCGGACCTTCGCATGTGGATACGTTTGATCCCAAGCCGCAGCTTTTGAAGCAGAACGGCAAGCCGCTGCCGTTCCCGATGCCGGCGCTGATGCGCACGAAGACCGGCAACATGCTGGGCTCCCCCTGGAAATTCCAGAAACACGGCCAGTGCGGCACGGAGATCAGCGAGCTGTTTCCGCATCTGTCCACCTGCGTGGACGATCTGTGCGTGATCCGAAGCATGTACGCCGACAATATCAATCACAACGGCGCGTGCCTGCAAATGAACACCGGCGAGCAGACCTTCAGCCGGCCGGCGATGGGGTCGTGGCTGCTGTATGGGTTGGGCAGCGAGAATCAGAATCTGCCGGGATTCGTGGTGATCAGCCCCAGCCAGCCGGCGCAAGGGGCGCCGCTGTGGAGCAGCAGCTTTTTGCCGGCGGCATATCAGGGGACGCTGGTTTCGGATCTGAAAAACCCCATCGCCAACCTGAGCAACCCCGTGCTCGGCAAGCCGCGACAGCGCGAGCAGCTTGATGCCCTCAAACGACTAAACGTTTTGCATGAGGAGGCCCGCGAGGAGGACAGCCGGCTGAGCGCCCGCATCGAATCGTTCGAGCTCGCCTTCCGCATGCAGACCGAAGCGCCCGAGGCGTTTGACGTGAACAGCGAATCGGAGGCGACGCGCAAGCTGTACGGCGTCGGCGAGCCGGTCACCGATCATTTCGGCAAGCAATGCCTGATGGCCCGCCGGCTCGTCGAGCGCGGCGTGCGGATGGTGCAGGTCTATCACACCGAAACCTCCAAGCGCAAAAGCTGCCAACTCTGGGACCAGCACGGCAGCCTGCGCACCGAACTGCCCAACAACGCCATGGCCACCGACAAGCCGATCGCCGGGTTGCTCAAGGATCTCAAGAGCCGGGGGTTGCTGGAGGATACGCTGGTGATCTGGGGCGGCGAGTTTGGCCGCACCCCCACCGCCGAGGGCGACAACGGCCGCGAGCATCATCCCTTCGGCTTCTCCATGTGGCTCGCCGGCGGCGGCGTCAAGGGCGGACTCGCCCACGGCTCTACCGACGACTTCGGCTGGTACGCCACCCAAAACAAAGTCCACGTCCACGACCTCCACGCCACCATCCTCCACCTCATGGGCATCAACCACGAAAAACTCACCTACCGCTACAGCGGCAGGGACTATCGGCTGACGGATGTCAGCGGGCGCGTGGTGCGGGAGATTCTGGTTTAATCGCACGTCGTGGCGCCGGGGGCGCCGGGCCTCATGTTTTTTTCCGGCGGACCTCGTGGGTCATGCAAGTTGCCTATGAACCAGCATGACCGCTTTATCGTGACACGGCGTCCCGCCCGTGCGTGTTGCTTTCAAGGGATGAACAGCGCGGACTGCAAGCTCATGCCATCGGCACGGGCGGGACGCCACAGGCGTCCGGGATATGGCAAGTTTACGCGAATGGGTTCCAATGAGCCAAGGGAGAGCGTGGACAATAGGCAGGGGATCGCAGCGACGGCGGTTCC
>Ga0075522_10000533_pt1 | contig 27670 bp, 28 predicted proteins | sample NGEPerA_FD_74796 | JGI IMG/M metagenome (GOLD analysis project Ga0075522, IMG submission 74796) | Arctic peat soil microbial communities from the Barrow Environmental Observatory site, Barrow, Alaska, USA - NGEE PermafrostL2-A | ecosystem: Environmental > Terrestrial > Soil > Wetlands > Peat ...
ACAAGGGGAGGGCGGTGGTGGTGCGCTCGCCGCGGCCGCCGAACGAGGTCGAATGGCCGCCGCGGTAGCGGAGATCTCGCGCGCATCGGCAGGTGGCGGCGGGGCTGCGCCCGGCGCCAGCGCTGGGAGTGACTCCAAAGCCGACCAGATCCGGGGAGACGGCTGATGGATCGAGACGCAACGGTGCTCGACGGGAACCCCGCGGGCCTGCAACTTGCGAAGCCCGTGGCGGATAGGCGCATCGAGCGCCAGCGCGCGCACCAGGCTCCGAAGCCGCCGCAGCTGACCTCCCAGGTTGGAGGGGATGACGCCTTCATTCTCGCCTGGGGGCGCAGCCACGCCGCCCTCAGGGCGTCGCAGCTGCAGCTGGTAGCATCGGTCTTGGTCAACGTGGTCCTGGCGGCGGCGGTGGCGTTCCTGGCTTGGAGGAGTGAGCACAAGGAGCCGCTCGTGTTCGTGCGCGACGCGCTAGGCAACGTTGTCCAGGCCGATGCGGGGTCGTTTTTGCACGCCGGCGAGGAGCGGAATGACCCCGAAATCAAGGGGTTCCTCCGGCGGTGGGTGCTCGACGCGTTCACCTGGACACCGCTCGATGTCGAAGATCGGCTCAAGGCCTGTCTTCGTGTGGTCGACGGGAAGGCCCAGGCGGTGACGAAGGCTGGCCTCCGGCTGGCGGAGCGTCAGGCTCTCGTCGATCGCGAGACCTCAGGGCGCGTCTACGACGACCAAACCAGCGGCCGGGAGCCCCAGGTCGCGATCACCCGTCGGAATCCGCTCGAGGTGATGGTCTCCTTCGACCACTACTACATCGACCGCTCGGGCCGAGCGACGGACGCCGGCCACTATTTTGTTCGCGCGATCCTGAAGCAGGTGCCGCGCTCGCCTGTCAACCCGAGCGGGCTGATGATCGCCGACGTGCAGATCTCGCAAAACCTTTAGCGGGCAGATGGGCGCCGCTGCGGGGCCGTCAAGCTGCCCGCGGCTCCTTCGCTTCGCTACGGCCCTTCGGGTGACCACCCTGTGATACCGTTCACAACGGTAAACAGCCGCAAGACGGCTGGGTGGAGCCTCTTGTGACGTCTGGATATCTGGGAGAGGGCTGACGTAGATAAATGGCACCTCCTCGATTGGCGTTTTTGTCGACAACGCTCGGAACGGAGGGATCTGCAGTCAGATCTCTGAGCCTCGAATCCCTTAGTGTGGCGGCCGAGGGTGCCAGGTCGATCGTCGTGGTCTCCGCCTTCTACGATATTCCGTTCTTAAAGCGTCTTGCGGCGGTAGTCCCGATTGCACGCCGAAGACTGGTGAGGCTCACGGTCTATCTTCACGGCTTCTCAGGCTCGCGGCTTAAGACGGATCTCGAACGCCTGAGGGAGTGGCGCTCGCGTCTACGTCGCGCATTCCGCGCGGTGGATGTCTATCTCTTGAGCTGCAGTGGTCTGTTTCACTCAAAACTGTTGGTGTTCGAGCGTCGGACGGGCGCTACCGCGTTGATCGGCTCCGCCAACGCGACTACCGCGGCGTACACGGAGAACGAGGAGATCATGCTCGTCTTGGAGGCAACATCTCTGCCCGTGGGCATGAGCGAATACTTGAGAAGGGTCGCCAGCAAGGCTCGGGACCTTGATGCAGTGTTCGAGCCGGAGGTCCGATCCTTGATTGCCTTCTTCAGGACGGGCGATATCTACTATCGACCCAACGCGCTGCCGCTATTCCGGTTTGATCTGCGATTGTCGGATGAATTGCGAGCACGCCTCTCTCGCCTCACGGTGGAGATTCCTGGCTTCACGGCGACGGCGTCTCGCACGTACAACCCGTTCGCGGGACTCGGAGAAGAGATCGAGGCAGCCGAAGCTGAGATCAACCGCGATGAGGAGGCAGACGCCAGCAGCCGAACACGCATTCCCATTAGACCGTATGCCATCCAAACGTGTTTTGGCTGGTGGGCGCCACGCGCCTATCATTCCACAATCGATTCCGCGGTGGACAAGGCGTCCAGCAAGAAACGTGAACGGTTGACACGCATAAGGCAGGCGTTTCTAGATGGCATCGAGCATGGGATGGTCGTCCGGCAAGCCGAGCAGAGCTTTCACAAGCTTGCCGACTTCGCGCGCGAATACGGTGCACCACTTGAAGAGCTCCCTTCCGCAAGGGATAAGCGATTCCGCGAGTTTCTCGACAGGTGCCGGGCACAACTGCAGAACAAGAGGTGGTTCGAGCGCGCATCTCGGGCTTACGACCGAGCAGCGATGCCCGAGATTTGGTTTGACCCGGTCAGCCGCGAACAGTTCGAGGAGTCGGTATTCGACTACCTGCAGTACGTTAACAGCGCCTCGACTGTGCCCCTGATTTTGAAGTCGCTTCAGGAGGTCACCGGAGTCGCAAAGGCCGATGACGCCGACGACATCAAGACCAAGCTCACTGAAGTGCTGAAGACGACGGGCTGGCCTGACGATGGATGGTTACTTCGATAGGTGCGAGTGAAGACTGTGCGACTACACTTCGGCCAGCCCGTTGAAATGACCTCATTCTCCGACCTTTTGGAGGCCATGCCCGACACGGAATTTCTCGGGCTCACTAGATCAACGGTACCGCTCCTGGCCTGGTGGAACGAGAAGGAGCATGTTCGGGCCGCTGGGGAAAGCCTCGGTCTCGGAAACCTCCAAGCAGGTGATGCCTGGTTCGAATACGCGGTGTCTCCTGCGTGTGCGTCGTGTGGCGGCCATGGGAAAGCCTCCTTTACCGACCTTCTGCTTGAATGCGGCGATCAGGTCGTCGCGATCGAGGCGAAACATCGTGAGAAGCCGTACGCCACCGTCGGGGAGTGGCTCGGCTCCACCCCGAGCGAGAATAAGAAGCGCGTGCTCCATCATTGGTTACAGTGCTGCATCGGTTCAGCCGTCCCCTCTGAAGAGTGCGCAGCACTCGTCTACCAGATGGTCCACCGTACTGCTTCCGCTTGTCACGTGGCTGCTCGCCGTGGTGCAACCGCTCAAGTGGTGCATCTTCTCTTCGGGAGCGAACATGTTGGCGCTTACGTCAGGGCTGTTCAGGCGCTCGTGGATACTCTGGCGCTGGCCCAGCGCGTTCGCTTTGCCGTCTTGAACATTCCGACATCGGACGGGGCTGATTTCGGTGGCGTAGCGGTCGACGTGGGGCTCCGAGGCCCCGATGCGCTGCGCGAGGCGCTTGTAGAGGGGAAGCGCCTCTTCAATTTCGGAACCCCACAGCTGGAATTCACAAGCGGATAACTCGAGGCTGGCCAGGTCGTTGGCGATCGCGACGAAGACCGGCCTGGCCAAAGCGCCGGTGGCGGCGACACGCCCGAGAAGGCCGCCGCGGTAATCGGCGCGGTAGCGGGCTCCTCCTTCGTGAGGCCGACGTAGATGTCGGCGACCGCGGGTGACCGCCTCCTCGCAGGCGCCGAGATGGCTTTTAAGGCGGCGAGGGAAAGCCTCGCCGCCGAAATCGACGACGCAGAGGAACGACGAGGAAACTCTTGGGTGTCTGTGGCCGACATAGATAGCGAGGGGTTCAGTTACTCCTCTCGCGCCCGAGCAAACGACAGTTCCGAAAGGAGAAGCAGATGATCCGTCTTACGAGGAAACAAGGTGTCGCAGTTGGCCTGGCCGCCGTGGTGGCACTGCTCATCGCAGTGGAGGGCTCCGCAGTCGCACGCGGGCGGGCGCGGCAAGAGAGACCCTCCGAGGGCACTAGCGCGGCGGGAGCAGGGACTGGGGAGACGCCGGATACGCTGCGGCTGCCCTACAGCCGCGGGAAGGTCTATCAGGTGCGGTTGGTCCCGGGAGCGCCCTTCGCCCTTGAGCTGCCGACGGGCGAGGTGGCGAAGAACATCTGGTACGACAATCACTGGTGGGCGGCGGAGTCGACGCCGGGCGGTTCGCGAGTCTTCATTCGAGCTCTCGGCGCCTCGGATGTCGTCGGGCGCACTGGCTTCATCCATATCGAAACGGAGCCATCGGACCTTCGGATCTCGCTCCGGGTGGAGGCAGCGCGCGAGGCATCTGCGACGCCGGCGGCCCTCGAGATCTATCTCGAAGGGAGCGCGGGGAACGATCCGACTCAGACGAAGATGCGCAAGGCGATCAGCCGCGACGTGCTCTACGCGCAGAAGCAGGCGGAGGAGCAAGCGCGAACCCAGTTCGAGAGTTGGCGGAAAGCCGCAATGGCGAATCTTCGAGGGGATGAGGCGTACGACCGCGGCGGGGACTTCGTGATCAGCAAGGTTGTCGACGACAAGGTCCAGACCTTCATCACCGTTCCGTCGGCCACCGATCGGGCCGTCATTCAATTCGTCGATCGGACCGGCCGGCCGGAGATCGTGAACTACGAAATCGAGAACGGAACCTACGTCGTTCAAAACAAGGTCCTGCGCGGGGGTGAGAAGTTCCGCCTCATCCTCGGCAAAGAGCAGGGCTGGGTCTCGTTGAAGTAGGGGAGTGAACCATGACGATCAAGATGTCATCCTCGGCTGGCGCCGCAATGGCGGGGCTCTCTAGAGCTCAAATAGCGTTGTTGGCGACGGTGGGAGTGGTCGGCCTCGGAGGTTCTGGAGCGCTCGTCCACCATCTCGTCGCGAAGCAGCCGACGCCGGCGGCTATGCCAGTTTCTCAGCAAGAGGCGAAGCTTGCAGAAAACGTCACCGAGCGCCGCGCTCGAGCGGAGGCTGACGGGCGTAAGCTGCGCCAGCAGGATCTCGGGCAGGGATATCAGTTCGACCCGTCGGGCAATCTCCTGGCCGCAGCCCCGGATGGCGCGGGCCTGCCACAGAACCGTTTCAGTGCGGGTCAGGGAGGGGATCGTGGCGGAGCGCCGACCCAAGTCACCGCGGCGATCGGGCGCGGCATCGAACCCTCCGCTCACGATGATGAGTACGACGACGAGGGAGGGGGAAGTGAGACGAGGCACGGTGGCCGGGCGCGGGATGATGATGGGGACGAGAGAGCTGCCGGCGATGGAACTCGTCCCGTGCTCACGGCCTCGATGCTCGGGTACAGCACGGTGCCCGGCGCCGCCTGGGCGGCACGCCGTCCCGATCGTCCGGCTGCGGCTGGCGCGAGCCCAAAGCGCGGCGAAGAGGCCGGCGCAGGCTATCAAGGCGAGGCGGTCGACAGGGCTACCGCGGCCATGGAGGACTCGACGCGCGCGCTCGAGCGAGCGGTTCACTCGCGGGCGCAAGAGGACATACCAGGCGACCGCGGCGCACCCGCGAGGCCTGCGCCGGGCACGATGGGAATGTGGGGACCATCCGCGGCGATCTCGCATGGTCCCTCGGGCGCGGGTGAATCGCTTTACGCCGAGGAGAAGCCTGCGACGCGTTCCGGGCAGTCGTTCTCCGCGGGCTCGACCGGCGACATGACGATCGGCGGTGGAGTGGGCCCGGACCTGATTGTCCGGCAGGGAAAGTTTCTGGACTGTGCGGTTGTGAACGAGATTCGGGCCGACCTGGTCGACTCGCCAGTCATCGCGATGGTGTCGAGAGATTTCGTGTCGCTCGATGGCAAGTACGTACTGATCCCGGCGGGGTCAAAGCTGCTCGGCGAGGCCGGCAGGACGCAGAACCTGCAGCAGGAGCGGGTGTACATAAAGTTCGATCGGATTTTGTTTCCCGATCAACGCTCGGCGTACTTCCCAACGCGGAAGGTCTCGGCCGTCGACGAGGCTGGCGCGGTGGGCGTGGGCGGAGATGTCGATCGGCACCTGATGATGCAATTCGGGGCGGCAATCATGGTCGGCGTCTTGGACGGGCTCGGAGCCGCAGTCCAAAGCCCGAGTTCGGGCAGTGATCCGACGGTGAGAGATCTCATCTTGGCTCGGACGAGCTCGGACTTTTCGACGGTACTCGCGGGAGTGATTCAAAAGTACGCCAACGTCGTTCCGACGATCACCGTCGCCGCTGGGTCGAAGATGAAGGTCTTCTTCGCAGAGGACGTGCGATTGTCACCGTACGGCAGCACGGCGGATCTTTCGTGGGTGCGCGAGGCCCGGTGATGAGCGCCTTGGCGGGGTTGGCCTTAGGTCTAGTGGTTTTGGCGGGCGACGGCGCCGCCGCCGGCGCGGCCGCGGAGCCCAGTCTTCCGTGGACAGCGGAACAGACGACGGCTGTGTTACGGCGGCTGGAAGCCCGAGAGCCGTTCGCCGGGTCGCGCGAAGCGCGTCTTCACGGCGACAGCCTTGGGTGGTTCTTCAACTGGCCCGAGTACCAGATGCTCGCGGGAAATCCGGTTTACGGGTACTGGCACGAGGGGCGATTTCGCTGGGCTGGGACACACGTCGCGTTTGACGGGATCAAGCCCGTCGGGCACAGCGCGCACCGGATCACCGAGCGGGCCTGGGCGGCCGCGTTTAGGTATGTCGCCGAGAAAAACGGCCTCGTCGTCGACCCGAAGGCGACGATCCGCGTCCGCGGGGCGTGCCTGGCGGCCGTCTTCGATCCGGGGCTCGACGAGCCGAATCGAGGAGTAATCCTCGAGCTCCGGATCGAGAGCCCGACCGGCCCGTTCCTATATCGGTTCGGGTTCGGCAAACCGACTGTCGAGGATGCCATTGGCGCGAGCCTCGATTGGGCCGTGCGCTTCGCTCGCCTGGCAAACCAGTCGCCGACGCCGGCCGGTCGGTGAAGGAATGGGCGCGCCGTTGCGGTCGGCCGTTCGAGCCATTCCGCCTGAACCGGTGGGTCCGGTGGAGGAGGCAGGCCAAGTCGGCCTCGCCGGGAAGCTGCGGGGTACCTGGTCTGACGCCCTGGTCGGTGCGCTGTCGCCCATCATTGGGCTACTCGCCGACGAGCACGTGACGGAGGTGGAAGCGAACGCATTCAACGAAATCTGGGTGAAGGGGCAGGGGTGGCGCGGCCATAGGCGAGTGGACGGCATCGGCTGGGCCGATGAGGGGGATTTTCTCCTGGCGTGCGTGCGGATTGGGGAAGTGATCGGCCGGACGCTGAGCAAGAGGACTCCTCTGCTGAACGGGCGGCTGCCGGGTGGTGAGCGCGTCAACGTCGCGATCCCGCCGGCCTGCGAACGCATCGCGCTGACCATTCGAAAATTCCCCGCTGAGACGATGAGCTTCGAGAGCCTCGAGCGGAAGCGCTCGGTGGATGCAACGGTGCGCGCGATCTGCGAGGCGCTGGTCTTAGGGAGGCAATCGATCCTGGTGGCCGGCGGTACCGGTGCCGGAAAGACCTCCCTGCTGAATGCGCTCTCGCTGGTGATTCCCGCGCACGAGCGGATCATCACGATCGAGGACGCGAGGGAGCTTCAAATTCAGCAGGAAAATTGGGTCGCGATGGAGACCGTCGAGCCTTACGAAGCTGGCGCTCATCCGGTGACGATCGGTGACCTCGTCCGAAATGCGCTCCGCCAGACTCCGGATCGAATCGTCGTCGGCGAAGTACGGGGCGAGGAGGCGTTCTACTTACTGCGGGCGTTTAGTAGTGGGCACGGGGGCGGCTTTGGGACGATTCATAGCAACGACGCGGAAGATGGCCTCCATCAGCTCCAGCTGCTGGCCCAAATGGCGCCGATAGCTGGGCTGACGGCTCAGGTGGTGGCCGCGATGGTCGGTCGCGCCGTCGACCTGGTGATCTACCAGCGCCTCTTTGAGAGCACCGGTGACCGCCGGGTGGCGGAGATCATCGAGCTCGAGAAGCCAGGCGTGACGTACGGGGCGGGCGGGGAGATCAACTACAGGTTTCGGCGTTTGGTGGAATGGAGCGCAGCGACCGGAACATGGATTTTTCCAGCAGAGCCTTCGTCGAGGCTCCGACTGGCCCTCCAGGTCGCCGGTTTCGGGTGGCCTCGCGACGAAGAGAGGACGGACGTGGATGGGACTGCTCCGTAAGGCATTGCACATCGGTGATCTCGCTCGCGGCTGGAGGCTGGTGAAACCGCGGGAGGGGGTCGCGGGCCCTCTGTGGTTCATAAAGCGATTCGCGACGGCAGCGGAGGTCGTGGTGCGAAAATGGGGTCCCCGGTGGAGCCGGCGGCGAGAGGTGTTCGGCCGGCCACTCGGCGCCTGGTTGTTGCTCATTGTCTGGTTGGGCGTGCCGATGGGCCTTGTCGTTCGACGCGTTGCTTTTCTCTTTCGCTGACAACAAAGGACGGCGAACGGCCGACTTATAAGGCGTGAGAAAGTTGCACTTCATGCTGGCGTGGAGCGCGTGTATCCGGGCCTCATGGCTGCTGGCGGCGCGCGACGAGCTCTTCTTGGGAACGGCTCTTCGGACGGCGTTTCGTCTGCTGGATGCGAGCGCGACTGCCCCGGAGGGCGCGTCGGCCTGGCGAGCTATCGCGACGGCGCGGCAACCTGTAAGGCGAGCGCAACGAAACCCCGGCTAGATTCTCTGTCTGGAGCGCGGCGTAGTGGGTACGGCCGGTGATCAGAGGGGCGGCGATCCCAACGGCGAATGACGTCGGGCCAGTTCCTGGCCTTCTCGCCGACCGGCCAGCCATGCCGAGTGCTGCACACGGGCGCGATTTGGGCGTCGCAGACGAGAGCCGTGAGCGTGAAGTGAGCTGTTCTCAGCCTGAAAACGCCACCCGGCGTTGGAGCCTCGAAGTATCGACGTCGGTAATAATCGCCTTCGGCCTTACTACACGTCGGAGCAGTGACGTTGTTCAAAGCTGTCGATCTGCTAGTCGAATGGGGCGCCTCGGTCAGGTGCCGAAAGTCACGGTGAAACGGTTCACCGATGAGGTTGACCAGGACGCGCGCCGGCGGGAGCTCCTTGCGCGCGAGCCCCCCGTCACGAATACCAGAAACAGGCGTTGTGTCGATTTCGAGGAAACAATCGAGGCCGACTGGCCGACTAACGAAATGTGCGTTTCAGGTGCGCTCGCTGGTGGCCCGTGACAGGCGCTGAGAAATGCGCGCCAGCGGCGAGCTCGGAAATGAGGTTCGACATTTCTACGTTGTCGCATTGCGGCGAGACTTGCGCGGCGTCGCCGCCGCGTCGCCTAGGTAGAGCGAGGGACGTGAGACATCTCCTGCCGTTGTTCTTCGTCCTCCTGCTGAAAGTGGCTCCGGCGGCCGCCGCGGCGCCCACACGGCTGCTGGTCCTAGAGGGATTGGACTTGCCCGATGACATGGCGAACGTCCACGGTCGGATTCGCAAGGATCTCGAGACCATAGCCGGCGCGGAGGGCAGGGAGGTGGTCGCCGGTGGCGAGACAAGGTGGTGCAGCACCGCTGATTGCTTCCGGATGACGGCGCAAAGCGCTGGCGCCGGCGAGGTCCTTTCGATTCGCGGAGGACGAAACGAATACGAGGGCTATCAGCTCGCAATCGAGCTGCGGCGAGCCGACGGCAATCTTGTCGCAACGGAGGCCGGAAGCTGCAACGTCTGCTCAGGTCCGGAGATGGTGACGTTGGCGCAGAGTCTGGGCCGGCGCCTCTTGGCGGCCGCCCCGCCCGTCGAACCCCCCACGATTCTGACGCCCGCGCCCATGCTTGTCACCCCGGCTCCTATTTCTCCTCCCAGAAATGGACAAAACGCCGTCGTGGCAGGGTTGGCGATCGCCAGCGCGGGCCTGGTCGCGGTGGTGGCGGGCGGTTATCTTTGGCACCTCGATGGCTCGACCGTTGATTGCGAGTCGAACGGGGTGGGTGGCCAGACGTGTCCGAGCGTCTATCGGACAGAGAGGTTCGGAATTCCGCTGACCGTGGTGGGCGCCGCCGGCCTGGTGGTCGGGACGGTGTTCGTCGTCCGCGCCGCCTCGGTGGGTCATACTAGGCTGGTAGGGGGGCCCGGTTCGGTCGCTCTTTTAGGGAGTTTTTAAGATGCGTTTCGCTTACTCGGTAGCAGTGGTCGGCGCCTTACTCTTGGCGGGGGCTTGCACTACCAGCCGACCAGGGTATTGCCAGAGCGACTCCGAATGCTCGTCGGGCGAGCACTGCCAACTCGGGTCGGGGGTCGACAAGCTCATGTGCGTGCCGACCGCGGACGCCGGTGGTCTCGACGGCGGCGGTGATGCGCTCGACAGCGGCGGTGGCTGCCAGAGCAGTCAGCAGTGTCCGTCCAGCGCGCCGATCTGCTCGTCTGGCGTTTGCACAGCCTGCGGCGCGGCGGCGCCGGGCGCCTGCAGTCTCCGCGATTCGGCGCACCCGGTGTGCGCCGTCGACGGAACTTGCGTCCAGTGCACCGTGAACAGCGATTGCTCGAGCGACCCGACAAAGCCGATCTGCGAGACGAGCACGAACACCTGCGGTGCCTGCGCCACTGATGCGCAGTGCGCGGCGAAGGGCGTCGGCCCCGGCGTCTGCATGGCCCACCAGGACGGAAGGTGCGCCACCGACGCCGAGACCGCTTACGTCCAGTTCGTGGGCGCGTGCTCCACTGCTCCGAACGGCGGAGACGGCAGCTCCGCCAATCCTTTTTGTAGTCTCGGGTCAGCGATCCTGAACCTTCCCACCAGCGCGAAATTGATCCTTGTCATTGGGGCCGTGGGAGGTTCGGGGACAGCGATTCAGACGTCGGGTGCAGGGGCGCAGCTTTCGATCATCGGGCAAGCGTCCGCGAAGGTGATCTCTCTTCCCGGCGCTCCGGTTCCGAACCTGATCATTCAGGGCGCCAGCGTTTATCTGAGGGGCCTAACAATTTCCGGCTCAGGCGACATCGGCCTGAGCGTGAGCACGGGCGCGATGATCGAGCTCGACACGGTGACGTTCGACAGCAACTCCAAGGGCGGGCTGCTCATCGACAGCTCGGGCTTCGACATTCGGAACAGCACCTTTACCAATAACGGCCCAGGCGACTCGATGGGGGCGGGGTGGGGTGGCATTCGAGTTCAAGGGACCACCCCGGTTACGAAGACGCTCGAGGACGACACCATCTCGATGAATAAGCAGATCGGCCTCTCGTGCGCCTGGGCGGTGACCGGAACGGGCGTTTACGCGAGCGGCAACACCGGCGGCATCGACGTCAGCTCAAGCTGTGTGGTCACGACCTGCCCGACGCTGACCACGGGGTGCGGCGCCGCGCCGTAAAGCGATGCAGACCGAAGGCGTGATCGAGCAGGACTTCCGGCGCTTCGGGCCGTACGTCTTGCTGCGATGCTCGGGAGCCGGTGGCTTCGGACGCGTTGACCTGGCGCTCAAGGGTCCGCCGGAGCTCGCGAAGGTCTGCGTCGTCAAACGCATGCAGCAGTCAGAGCGCACCCCCGAGCTCGAGGCGCGCTTCCGGCGCGAAGCGCACATTGCCCTACGGCTCGCCCACGGGGCGATCGCGCAGACCGTCGGCGTCGAGGAGATCGACGGGGAGCTGTGCCTGCTGCAGGAGTTCGTTGACGGGGCGAACCTCGCCCAGCTCTTGGGCCGCGCCGCGCCTGACAAGATTCCACCCCTGGTCGCACTTCACATAGGCCGCGAGGTCGCGCGCGCCCTCGCGTACGCGCATGGTCAAGGAATCGTTCATCGCGACGTCACGCCCGACAACGTCATGCTGTCCTGGAGCGGCGAGGTGAAGCTCATCGACTTCGGCATCGCTCGGGCTGACAGTGAGGCGGCGCTCACCAGCGCCGGAATAGTCATTGGTCGCGAAACCTACACCGCTCCCGAGGTCTGGGCGGGGAAAAAGGCCGACGCGAGATCGGATCTTTTCTCGCTCGGGGTGGTGCTCTGGAGGCTGCTTACAGGTGACCAACCGGAAGACGTGGGCACGAAATCGGGCGCTGGGCTTCCGGATCCGTGCGTCGTCAACCCAGAGCTTCCACCCGAAGTAGGGACGGCGGTTCGACGGGCGCTTGAGATCAATCCGTCGCTGCGTTGGAACTCGGCGACAGAGTTCGGTGAGGCGCTCGGCCGACTGATCCCAGCGGGTTTTCAATCGGAGCCCGAGGTCGCCGGGGTTCTCTCGCGCTATTTCAACGTCGAGACCGAGCGAAAGATCCTGGATGAGGACCTGGCGGCGGCGAAGCGAGTGCTGGCGACCGATGCGGATCCGGAAGTCTTCCCCACCCAGGCTGCAGGTGGCCAGCGGAAGGTGCTTTTCGGCGGTGCCGTCCTGTTGGGGATTCTTGTCGGGATTGGCGGCTCAATCGCCCTGCGCCTATCTCGGTCCGATTCCAGCGCTGCACCAGCGCTGGCAGCGTCGGAAGTCATTCCGCAGCCAAAGTTGTCGCTGACGGCGCAGCCGACGGAGCCGGCCGCGGTGCCGGCGGCCGTCCCAGCAAAGACGACGGCAGCCGGTATTTCGAAGCAAGGCGCAGTTGTGGTGCGAGATATCCATCCACGTCCGCCGGGTCACGAGGTAAAGCGGGCAGCCGAGCCGCCGCGGTCGCCGGCGCGGCCGCCGCTCGAATCGGCGCGCGAGACTCTCAATCGAGCTCGAATCGCCTGGGATGCGGGCGACGTCGTCGGCGCCCTCTCGCTTGCCCGGCAAGCGGTGACGGCTGGTGGGGGCGCCGAGGCCCATGTCCTCGTTGGCACACTGCTCCTCAAGGAGAATCAGCGGCCAGAGGCGAGGCACGAGCTCGATGAAGCGCTGCGGCTCGACCCTACGAATAGAACGGCGTCAAAGCTGCTCGAACTGGCCCAGGAGCGGGGAACCCCGTGAAACTCGACGTCATAGCGGTGGTCATTCGGTTCGAGGAAACATTCGCACCACTCGGGCCGATAGAAAGACATGAGCGTGGCGACTATGGCGAATAAGCGCGTACCCCTGAAAACGCTGGTCGACCGATACGAGCTTAGCGAGATCATCGGCGAAGGCGGGATGGGAACGGTCTATGCCGCGCTCGACAAGCGGACCGGCCGCACGGTGGCGGTGAAAATACTCACCATCGTCGAGTCGCGACCCAAGTATCGGGAACAGATCAATCAGCGGTTCGCGCGCGAGGTGCTGGCGATCAGCCGGATCGAGCATCGCTTCGTCGTTAAAATCACCGATTGGGGCGTGCTCGACGAGGACCGGCCATACATGGTGATGGAGTACCTGCACGGCGTAGATCTGGCGAAGCACCTCGAAGGCGACCAGTCACTGAAGGCGGATTACGTCGTCGACATGATGCTTGAGGTTTGCTCCGCCGTACGAGCGTGCCACGAGCGAGGAATCATCCACCGCGATCTCAAGCCGCAGAACATTTTCCTCGAGACGAAGGAGCAGGGCCACGGGTGGGAGGTGAAGCTCCTGGATTTTGGGGTAGCAAAGGGGGTCGTCTCAGGCGAGCTGACCGGCGACGGCCAGCTGGTCGGAACGATGAAGTACCTTTCGCCGGAGCAAGTGGCCGGCAAGGCGACTTTCGCGACCGATCAGTACGGAATCGGCGTGCTGCTTTACCACTGCCTGACGAAGACGCATCCATATTCGGGGCTCCATAACGCCGAGCTCCTCGACGCCATCAAGACCGGAAAGTTCCCGCCCCCCAGCGCCTACCGGCCCGATCTATCGCCGGGGCTCGAGGCGATCATTCTCAAGGCAATGAGCCGGGCAGCGGAGGATCGATTCGAGTCCGCCTACGCTCTAGGACAGGCACTTCTCGAGCACGCGAGTCCCCTCGGGCAGTCGACCTGGCGCAAGTTCTACTCGCACAGCCCTGCTCCACCGCGGCTTGCGCCGCAGCCTACCTCCAGCATCCCAGCGTCGATCCTGGAAAGAATCGGAGCGGTCGACGACGCACCCACCGCGATCATGACTTCTCGGGGAAGGACCGCGCGCATCCCGGCCGCCGAGTCGCCGCTATCTCCCTCGCAGGTCAGCCTCCTCGCGCCGACGACGCCGCCGGCGCCACCGAGCGAGGTGGACTGGGTCCCGGCGGTGAGACAACGCGACAAGGACGAGTATTCCCACCTGGAGGGTGGAAAGCCGATCGAGGATCCCAGTGGCGCGGCGACAGTCGTCAGCGGCGAAAGAAGTGCAGAGTGGTTGGACGTCAGCTCGCCGGATGCGCTGAGCGTTTCGAAACCAGCAGCCTCCGCTGCGACTGCGTCCACCGAGGAACGGTCCGGGGAGGCGATCGCGTGGCTCGACCGGTTTCAGGGTAGGCGGCTCCAGCTTGGGCTCGGAGCCGCGGTCGCCTTGCTGTGCGCGAGCGCAGTGGTCCTGCTTGTGCACCGGCCGGAGGAGCATCTGATACACCCGGTTCAGTTGTCGCAGCCGCCAGCCGCCGCGAATCCCGTGGCGAGGCCACCAGCGCCCCCCGAGCATGCGGCAGCAACGCCAACCCCGCCTACGGCACCGGGGGCAAGCGCGAAGGCACCCGTGACGGACCCTCCGACGGCGCGCTCCGTCGTTCCGACGTTGGACGAGGTGCCCCCCTCGAACGATGGGCGGCAGATGGACGCGGCACGGTCACCTCGCCACCATCACAAGGCCCACCCGGCAGCTGAAGAAGTCACACCTGACGGTGTTCCCCTTGTTCGTTGACCGAAGACTAAGGAGTAGGGCGTTGATGATGAGCAAGCTTATGGCGGTGGGAATTTTGGCTAGCGCGGTTATGGTGAGCTGTCGAACGAAGCAGAACGCGGAGGCCTGCGCCTTCACGGCCTGCGGACCCGGTTTCGTTTGTGACACGGCGACTCAGCTCTGCGTCACGGCGGGTGCCGACGCTGCTCCGGGTGGCGGAATCTTCATCGCGGCGCCCGTCGGTCCAACGGTCTACGTGAACGCAATCGTCACGATCCAAGTTGGTCTCGATCCGGGGACTCCTGCGCCAGGCACCATAGAGATCCTCAAGAACGGATCGACGCTAGCGAGCGTATCGAGCGCTCCGTATTCGACGGAATGGGACACCACGACGGAGACCGAGGGCAGCTATCAGATCTCTGCGCGGACGACTGTCGCCGGTCGGACATTGACCGCCAATCCAGTCACCGTGGTTGTCGATCGAAAGCCACCGACCATCAAGAACCAGACGCCCCTCGCGAGCGCGACGAACGTGCTGCTCTCGGATCCGATCGACGTCGTGTTCTCGGAAGCGGTTGATCCCAAGACTGTGACGGCGTCGGCGATCAGCTTGTCGACGTCCGCGGGGCCTCTTCCGGCGACGGTGACTCTGAGCTCAGACGGCCTGACCGCGACTCTTGTCGTGACGGACCGAAGCAGCCTCACATTCCCGGCGGTGGTCACGGAGACTCTCGCGCCGACGATCGCGGACCTGGCGGGCAACGTCATTGGCGCCATACCGACCTGGTCCTGGACCGCGCCGCGGTGGGTGACGTTGCCAAGCTTCGCCGGTCAGACGCCATCCGTCGCCATTGGGGCCGATGACCATCCGGTCGTCGCCTACGTGAACAGCTCGGGTGTGAGCCTCGCGAAGTACGCTGCCGGCGCGGTGTGGGACGTGAGCGTTCCGCCTCCGGCGACCGGGGCGGTGACCGCTGCGCAGCTCGCGCTCGACAGCACGGGCGCCCCGGTGGTCGCCTGGTCACTGGGCCATACCTTCGTCGGACGCTGGAACGGCACGAGCTGGGACGACTCTTACGGGAACGTTCCGGACACGGGCATTCAGGGTGCTGTCTCTGGTCTGGCGCTGGACGGGATGGACCAACCGGTGGTGGCGTGGTCGGCTGAGGTTAGCCAGATGGGTACACCGTCCGCGTTTGTTGCGCGCTGGGAACAGGGAGCATGGCTGGCGCTCTTTTCAGGGACGGGGGCGGTGACCACGTGGACCCCACTGCTGCGTCTCGATAGCACCGGCGCACCAGCGGTTATATCGCTCGGGACGACGAGCACGTTCGGGCTGCTCCGCTACGTTGGGGGCAGCTGGTTGGCGGTGGACACCTCGGGGGTGCAGGGAGGATCAGCAGCCGTTGCGGACACGTTTGCCTTCGACAGCCAGGACCGCCCGGTCGTCGTCAGTCAAATGGGGGCAGGACCGGCGACGTTTCGAGTGCAGTACCTTTCCACGGGGACATGGATGAACCTGACGACTTCGGTGATGTCATCGCCGAACGTCACGGCGATCAATGAGACCCATGTGGCGCTCGATGCGGCAGGTGACTCCGTCATTGTCTGGAGCGAGGTTGTGAACAACGAGCAGAATCTACGAGTTGCGAAGTTCACCCTCCCAGGGTGGGACACCGGCTACGACCCCTTGAGCGGGCTCTTCGGTTCGAACACTAATGCCACCGGCGCGTCCGTAGCGCTCGACAAGGCGGGGGCGCCAGTCGTGGCCTGGTACGAGGGGAACGGGTCCGGACAGAGCTCTGTCTTCATGTGGCGAGCGAATCGCTGAAGGAGAAACGAACATGCGCGCGATGACAATGCTGGGAGTGTTGATGATCCTCGAGACCGCGGCCGCGGCGGCGCCGGCGAGCTCGCCGGACGCGCTCCTCGAACGCGGCATCGAGCTACGCGCCGAGGGCAGGCCCGCCGAAGCGCTCGATCTCTTTCAGCAGGCGGAGGCGCAGCAGTCGTCAGCGCGAGCGACGGCGCAGGAGGGGCTAGCTGAGGTCTCCCTGCACCGCTGGTTAGATGCCGAGGGGCACCTGGAGGCAGCGCTCGCTCGCCACGACTCGGAGTGGATCGAGACCCCGGCCACGCGGAAGACGCTCGAAAAGACGCTAGCGGACGTTCAGGTGCATCTCGTCAAACTGCGCGTGCAAGGCACCGAGGGTGCGGACGTTGTCGTCGAAGGCAAGCCGGTGGGTCGTTTGCCGCGCCCGGCACCGCTCTACGCGAGCCCCGGAACGATCAAGATCCATGCAAGTGCGGCAGGGCACGCGAGCCTGGACAAAGAGGTCGTCGGCACGGCCGGTGAAGAGGTGGTCGCAAACCTCGAGCTCGATCTTCTCCCACTCGAAGCAGTCGCGCCGCCGCCGCCGCTCTTCCAATCTCTGCTTTCGTCCGACGGTGGACGTGAAACGCCCCGCTGGCGGCGATGGACGGGAATCGGCCTGATCGGTGTAGGCGCGGCCGCGCTCGTCACGGGCATCGTCTGGCTCGACATCAACAATAAGGGAACGTGCAGTGCGCCCGCGGGGGCTATCTGCGAGCATCTCTACGATACATCCTTGCAGGGCTGGATCGCGCTAGGCGCCGGCGTAGCTCTCGGCGCGACGGGGACGGTCCTGGAGGTCTGGAAGGGGCAGCGCCAGGAAGTGGGCGTCGCCGTGGGACCGGGCTCAGCGGCGCTCAGAGGCCGATTTTAGAGTGGGGGCAGCGACCGGGGAGAGCCGTTCCAGGGACTCGCAGTTCGGTAATAACGGTGGTATTATTGCTCGCAAGATGCTGACCAGTCGCGATGACGGCCGAACACCCAAGGCCTCGAATAGAAAACCCGGAAGAGGTTCGACGACGCCGGCACCCCTGAAGAAAAAGTCTGGTGCTGGCCGCGGCGAGAAACACAGTATCGATCTCCACCAGTTTCTCCTCAAGAAGAAGCAGGGCAAGAAACCCAGCGGTATAGACAGGTTGGCGATTTCGTTCGAACACCCACTGGCCGAGCGCGTGCGCCAGGCGGCCTTGAAGGCCACCGACGGCAACGTGTCTGCCTGGTTGGCGGGGGCCGCCAGCCGGGAGCTGCAGATGGAAGGCCGCCGGGAGCTCCTACGAGAGTACGAGGCTGTTCGCGGAGTCATCACCGACGAAGAGATGGCGGAGGCGCAGCGGCTTTGGCCACGGGACTGACGTTCGACGCGGGCGCGCTGATCGCCGCCGAGAAGGGCAGTCGGACGTTTTGGGCGCTCTGGAAGGAGTCCATCGCGCGGCGCGCGAACCTCACAGTGCCTGCCCCGGTCGTCGCCCAGGTGTGGAGAGGCAACAGACCCGTCATTGCCAAGCTTCTCCAGCAGTGTCGCATCGACGTACTCGACGAGCAGGAGGCCAAAAGGGTTGGTGTCTTGCTCGCGGCCGTTCCGAGGAGCCGCGACGTCGTCGATGCGTCGGTTGTCGTAGGTGCCTCGCGGAGGGGCGACACGATCCTCACCTCGGACTCGGACGACATCGAACGATTGGTCGCCGCCCAGGCCGTGGCGCTTCGTATCGTTCCGGTCTAGCCTACGCGGAGGGCAGAAATGGATTTGGCCCGGTTGATGCTCAGGCCGGCTGCCATCTCTGGCCGTCGCTGAGGCTCCAGGTCATGGTCTGGGCAAGGGGCTACCCGCGGGGCCGATTGGCGAGGCGTTTCGAGCTGTCGACGAACTCCTGGGTTGAGAGCCGAGCGAGCAGCTTAACTTAGGAGAGCCTGACAGCGCGTTTTGAAGGAGCCCGACGATGGATAAGAAACTTGAAAAGCTGCGTGCGGACCTGGCGGTTGTCGACGATGCGTACCGCACGATCACGGCACCCCTCGCATGGGCCCAGGCGGAGGGAATCGACCCCAGCGATGATGATCAGAAGCAGGTGCGCGAGATCATCGCCCGCCGGGAAAGACTTTGGGTGGAGATCCGCGAACGAGAGAAAGAGATCGTCGACCGTTCCCGAGGGGCAGGATAGTCGCAGAAGCTACACGACGGCGTCCTTCACGGCCTTGACCGGCCGGGCCTTCACGAGCTTTCGCGCCGGCTTCGCCTTGAACACCGTCGGCTCCTTGGTGAACGGATTGATGCCCTTGCGGGCCTTGGTCGCTGGCTTCTTGATGACTACGAATTTTGCGAACCCGGGCACCAGGAAGACGCCGCCCTTCTTGAGCTCCTTGTGCCCCACGGTCACGAGCGCCTCGATGATGGATTTCACCTGACGCTTGGACGTCCCATCGGTCTGAAGGTTCGTGATCGAATCGATGAGGGCGGACTTGGACAGCGGACTCGGCATGGGGTCTCCTTGGGGGTAGTAAAAATCGGCGTCATCGTGCGGGAGGACGCAGCTTCTGTAAAGGAACAATTCCCGGTGTCCTGCCCTTCGAGTATTCTCGGCGCCAATGGATATCCGAACACTCGTCAATCAGTTCAGCGACCAGCTCGCGTCATTGATCGAAGGGCAGGCTATCGAGCGCGCCCGAGCTGCCGTGGAGAGCGCCCTCGGGGGCGGCGCCCGCCGACCAGGGCGACCACCGAAGGCACTCGCCCTGACCGTCGCCAAGAAGCCTCGGAAGAAGGGACCGTTGCAGCTCTGCCCCGTGCCCGGTTGCAAGAACCCGGCGGCGCCGGTCTTCGGGATGCTGTGCGCCAAGCACAAGGACGTCTCTAAGGCGAAGATCAAAAAATACCGAGACGCGCGAAAGGCTAAGAAGCTTGCATCACGACGGTGAAGGCCGGGAAGCGACGGATCAGGTTGTCGTTGGCCTAGATCCTTAGAGTTCGTCGTCGGGCAGACCGGCGAAGGGATCGCCGTCGCGGTCCACATCGCCGGCCTGAATCCGCGCGGTCGCGATCGCAAGATCCCCGGGCGGCACAGGCTGATCGTCGACGGACACGCTGGGATACGGCCGCCGCGGCTTCGGCTCGGGGGCATCGGCGGCGGCCGCCGGCGCGGGCGCTGCGACCAGCGCCGGAGTGGGGCGGGGGAGTTCGCCGGCCACAGGCGGCAGGAGGTTCGGCGGCGCCGTGACCTCGTCCGCCGGCGACGCCACGGGTGCCGCGGTAGGCGGCGCCGGCGGGTGCGAGGCACGCGAGGGCCGCTGAACGAATCGCCCTAGCCGCTCGTCCGCCGCCACGACGGCGGTCTCTTCGAGCGGGTCTGTCATCTCCCAACCTTCCCAATTCAGCTCCTGGGGAATGTTGTCGAGGTCGTAGCTCGCTCGCAGATCCTCGGGCCAGTCGAGCCAGGGCGTCTCGATCGGTAGGTGCGGGTGCTTTCGGAAAACCCACAGGGGGCGGAGGTACGTGATCGAAGCGGAAAGAGTGCGATCGCCGTTGCTCGCGAGGACGACGGCAACGTTGTTCGGTAGCGCCTTGAGCTCCTCAATCTCGATGAAGGGCTTCTCCTCCGTGGCGACCGTCTTCGTCGCGCTCACGCCTATCCCCTGATGGACAATTCCCCCTTGGACGTACGACAGCTCCGAGGAGTTCCCGCCCTCGGTGATCGCGAGGCTGGTGCGCTGAACGAGCTTCTTGCCCGCCTCGTCCTGGATGGTCTTCATGCTGTCGACGTCGCTCTGGCGCAGGTAGATGTGGGTCATGCTGTTCTGAAAGTAAGTGTTCGCGTCCGCCGCCTTTTGCGCGCCAAAGGCGCCCCGAATCGAGCCGTGCGACTGCGTGAGCTCCCACATGGAGGCGCGCTTCGAACGGCAGACGGCCTTGAACTCGGCGTCTTTAGGAGTGGCGGAGATTTGGGCCTCGTCGGCGAAGAGGAAGGTCGGGCAGTAGCCTATTTTCTCGCCGAACCGTGGCGGCAAGAGCAGCTTGCCGTCCGAGCCGATCCCCTCGCGTCGCAGAACGGCGTCTTGCCACTGAGACTTGAGGCTGACCTGGACAAAAACGGCGGCATCGAAATAGATCTGCTTGGGCATCTCAAGCCCGACGATCTTTCCGTAGTCGAGCACTTGGTCGAAGCCGGTGAAGACGTTCGCGCGCGGCCTCATTACCCCTGCAGCGTCGTCGTGCTCGAAGTACTCCTCTCGGGTCGGGCAAAAGGTCCGGCGGAGCTCGGGGAACCGGAACATATCGATCCCTGCCTTCGCGCAGGCCTCGAGGGCTCCCCGGAGGCTCACGGACATTTCATTGCGCCGGCGCTCGATGGACTTCCACCGGCGCAGGATTTCCTCGACCTTGTCGGGGTCGTCGGCATGCCGGGCCAGCGCCTTTTTATGGAGGGCGTTCTGCTTGGCGTCGTCTATCAGGGTCTCGAGATAATCGAAGAGCGTGTAATAACCCTCCGCGTCATCGAGGAGGCCGAGGTACTCGGTCACGAGCTCCTTGGGAGCGTTTTCCCAGAAGGGATCGCCTCCGCTCGCGCCTCGGTTGAAATTTTTCAAAATCCAACCGAGCTGGTACGCGACCGCCCAGGTCGGAAGGTTGGGGTTGTAAATCACGTTCCAAATCCACTCGCCGCCCGGCGCGATCCGGATGATGTCGGCCGCGCGCCCCCACTCTTCGGCGTACTGCGCGGCAGCTCGCGTGAAATCCCCCTTCTCGTCGAGGACGAGACCACTAAATGACCAGGGCTCCTCACCGATCGAGCGGTCGATGCGGCGCACACGGACCGGCCTTCGGAAGCCGAGCAGCTGGCGCAAGGCCGGATAGGCCACGGCAGATGTTTTGCCGCTTCCGATGCCGCCGGTGACGAAGACACCGGTATAAAGCGCCAGCTCGGGCAGGACGAGCCAGCGCGGCTTGAGCCCGGGCGATCGCTCCGAGGGGACGCGGGACCCGTCTCGGTCCTGGAGCTCGCCGAGCACCAGGGCGAAGCTGTCCCGGGCGTAGGGCCATCTCGGCAGGGGCATTTTTTCGGCCTCCGGGTCCCGCCTCTGCACCTCGCGCCCCGTTCGGGTCAGCGTAAAACGCATGAACGTTCGCACTGACGACAGCACCCAAGCGGCGGTCAGCAGGAACGTCGCGGCCACGAACCATCTATAGAAGGAGCCAGCGTACGCGGCGTCGTACCAGAGGCGACGATGGAACGGAGCCAGTACCCCGTCGGTGCTGGCGAGCCAACGAAATAGCACCAAGCCAACCAGCGGGGCGCAGAACAACCCGAAGACGCGGACCAGGTCGAACGCGAGGAGAGCAGGGTGGGTGCTGCGGAGGTAGGTTCGGAGTGTCATCGGGTGGGCCCCCCTCGGCCGGTATTCGCCGCGAGCGCCTTGTCGCTGAGACCGGTTCCGGCGAGTGTCATCGCCGCGCCGGACCCGCGCGCCTGCAGCCAGATTTCGAATTTCCGAACGTAGACACCCGTGGCGAAGCCGAAGAGCACAAGGACGACTAGGCCCGCGCTCACATCAACCGCAGCGGCGCGGAGCGCCTCAGCCACCTGACCGGTCCGGTCCGCGAGCTGGGCGCCCGCGCCGGCTCGGAGGTCGATGGGACCGGCGTGTTGGCGTGGCGCGTGGGTTGCCACGGGCCGGCGGAGCGGGGCGCGCGCTGGGCAGTGTTGCCAGTAGTACCAGGACCACCAACCGAGTAGCCCAAGCATCGCCAGGAGATGCAAAACGGAGAGGGGATGGGGTGCTGTTCGTCGGTCGCTCATTTCGCGCTCCTGTTTTTCAACAGCGCGTCGGTCAAGACGCGCTCCGCATCAACTGCTCGCTCAGTCGTCTTGCCGAGCTCCTGGCCAAGCGCCCGAGCGGCGCCGGCGCGCAGCGTCCAGCCAGGTCCCTCCTCGAGTAGCCCGGCTTTACGAAAGCCGTCGAGAGCCTTTTGAAGCTCGGCCGGGGCGAGGCTCTTGAATTCCGGCCGCCCAATGGGCGAGCGAATTCCGAACGCGTCCAGCCGCCGCCCCAGCCGATCGAAGGCCTCCGCGTCGCGCGTTCCGGAAGGAATATTGGGCGCCCGCGCTTGCTCTTCGCGCGTGAGGAGGCGCCCTATTTGTCCCGCGCGGACGGCGGCCTGGTATTCGTCAGGCTGAAGTGGCGCCGCGGAGCCTCCGCCATTCTTCGCGGTAGTGAAGACGGCTTGCACGAGCTCGCCTTCGCGGCCAGCCCACGATCGGAGGTGCCCGGCGTCGGGCCGACCGAGATTACGCAGGGCCTCGTAACCGCGCTGGTACATTTGCCGCGCTGTGTCGACGTCTCGAAGCTCGATTTTGTTCCGCGATGCCTCGACATCCGCACGACCCGCTTGTTGCACGGGGCGCTCGAGATCCCGCGCCGCCCTTTTGAGGTCCGCGTTCGGACCGTCGATGAATTGCTTGCGCCAGTCGACGTAGGCGCGTTGAATTTCCTCACGCCGGACTTGGCGGAGGTCCTGCGAATAGGCGAGACGGGCGGAGCGCTCCACAGCCTTTTCGAGTCGCCGAGCCTGGCGCGGCAGCGCAATGCGCAGCGCGCCAAATATCGGTCTCAGACCCCGCGCGACCTGGGCGAGCTGTCGGTCCTTGGCCTGTCGGTAGTCGCGCTCCGCCGCCCGGTGGAGCTGGTCGGCTAATTTCTTATTCTCAGCGAGGTTGGAGGTCGCCGCGCCTCGCACCACCAGGTACACCCGCTGAAGGCGCGCGCGCTGCACGTCGACGAACGCGCGGATGACGGTTTTCGTCTTCGGCAGGTTATTCGAGGGTTGGACCAAGGTCCGGACGGCGGCCTGAATTCGGAGCTGGGCGAGACGCTCCGGGGTCGGTTTATTCGCGTTGGCTCCTTCGATTATCCGTTTCCAATCATCTTTATTGAACCCGAGGCGCTCGACTCGCATGCGGAGGTGCTCGTGCTTGTCGAGGGTCTCCCAGAGGTCGCGGGGTTCGCTGCGGGCGCCTGGCGGCCGCGCGCCGCGCGCGACTTGGTGCACGAGGTCAAGGCGGACCCGCTGCAGCTCGGGCGTGTTGATGCCGTGGCGGATGGAAAAATGCAGCCGGAAGTCTGGTGTGACGCCACCAGACTGGGTGAGGTATCCCATCGCCTTTAGGGTCTCCGCGCGCTTCTCGTGGCGCTCCGCGAAGCGCTGCTGATCGGGGAAGAGGCGCCTGAAGGAATCGAGGTCCCAGCCGGCCTTGTGCCCTGAGGCGACCTCGAAAATCCGATCGTCCATGGTGGAAAGCCGGAGTTGGCGCTGCACCATCGCCCCTGATTTGTCCGGGACCGAGTACCAGGGCGCGATGTCGTGCTCAAGCTGTCGGCGGCTGGCTCGGTTCAGCGGATCGAGTCGGCTACCGTCTGGCATCACCAGTGTCGGTGCGGCGTTGGGTGCCCGTTGCTCGAACCCGAGCTGGAGCCGCTCTCGAAATTCCTTCTCGATGGCCTCCCGCCAGCCGACCTTCAGATCGCGAACCCGGCCGGGCCCGTTGCCCCCGCGCTGGCTGTTGAGCGAGACGACGCGCCCCGTGTCGGGCTCCTGGGCGAATTTTCCGACCAGAACGTGGGCGTGGTAGTGAATCTCGCCCCTTTCGTTCCTGGTGTGAATGGCCGCCGCCGCCGTGAATTGCTTCCCGGTAAAGGCTCGGTCGAGCGTCTGCTGAACGGCAGCGAACATCGCGGCCTTGGCTTCCTCGCGGTGTCCCTCTGCGAACAGGCTGATCTCTTTCGGGAGGGTGAAGGTGAGCGTCTTGTAGCCTGTCGTGCCGCGCGGGTCGCCGGGTACGCACGAGTCTTCGAATGCAGCGGCTATTTTCGCTTCGTCCGGCACGCCAGCCGCCGTGCCGAAACCGACGAGGGGAACTCGGCCGCCCTCGAGGTCGGTCTTCCAGCCGGGGTCCATGCGAGCGATGTAGGCGAGCTCGGCGTCCGAATATCCCGGCTCACGACGGAGGTCGTGAGCGTCCGTGATGTAGTCGACGGCCTGGCGGGGACTCCCCTGCGCCGCCGCTTTTACGCCGCGCGTCGCGACCCGGACGTAGAACACTATCTCGGCTCCGGACCCCGCGAGTGGCTATGCCACCGTGGGGTTAAAATACGCAGCGGGCGATTTAACGCCCGCAAAGTATGATGTACATCCCCAAACCCGCTTTTCGGGGTTTGGGAGCCGTAGCGGAAGCTACGGGGGTCTGGCTCTTTCCGGGCTCTGAAATGGCCGCCGTCCGAATTTCTCTCACGGCGGCGCACCAACGGCGGGGGCAGTGCAACGGGCGATTGGCCCCCGTTGCCGGGGGCCCTCACCTGGGCGCTGTTCAGAAGGGGTTGTCCTCCCCGCCCACCGGCGGCGCGGCGTCCTCCGGCTTCTGCCGCTCGGCGCGGTCCAGGAACAGCACCTCGCTGGCGATCACCTCGAAGACGTAGCGTTCCACGTTCTCCTTGTCCGTGAACTTCCGAGAGCGGATGGGACCCTCGACGCTGACCAGCGAGCCCTTCTTCAGGTATTTCGCCGACACCTCGGCGAGGTTCCCCCAGGCGACCACCCGATGCCACTCGGTATGCTCCTGGGCCGTCCCGGCCTTGTCGGTCCAGCGCTCCGTGGTGGCGATCCGCAGGTTCGCGACCGGCCGGCCGCTGGTGGTGTACCTCAGCTCGGGGTCCGCACCGAGGTAGCCGATGATGTTCATCTTGTTCTTCGTGCTCATTGGTCTCTCCTTTTTTTGGCCCCTCAATCGGGGCATGAAAACGCAAAGGGCCGAGCTCCCAAACCCCGGGCCGCGCATTTTTGGGGCAGGGGCCCCAGAACCCGCAGGGCGACCGAAGGTCGAAGCAGAGCGGGCCGGGGTGCAGGGCGCGAGATAAAGCCCTGCAGCAATGCCCGAGTGAGGGGTCAATGAAAGGGGAGGGCCAGCGGTGCGCGACGACCGTGGTGACGGCGTCGGCTACCTCCGCGCGAGCCATCGAGCCTGAGATTTCCGAGCGGCCGGGCTGATTCGCTACCTGCGGGAGCCGCGTGCGCTGGTCAAACATCGGGGCTGACTGAACAGGCCGAGTGGCATCGGGTAGTCGTCGTCGGGAATCTAGCGGGGAAATAACGCGGCCTGAGAGAAGGGCTCTCCGGTCAGCGCGCGGTCCCAGCGTTCGAGGTTCGCGACCAGGAGGTTGTGACCGAAGGTCCAAGAGGTGAACGCTCGCGGTGCTTCCCGCCGCGCCGCAAAGCGCAGAAGTCGGCGGACGGCGACCGCCGGTCGGTGCCGGGAGGAAATTCCACCTTAGGGGCGGGCAAGTAAGGGCCTCCGGGAGCGGGGCCAGCCGGCCCCCACGGCCCGCAGCGCTGAAAAATGTCCTCTCGTCTCGCACATAGGCCGTATCGGCCAGAAACACCCGAGTGTTTCCGGCCGATAGAGGAATTAACGGCGCCGGGATATGCGCCCACTAAAAAGGAGCGAGAACGATGGACACCAACAACAACTCAGGAGGCCGCGGCCGCGGCCGTCCCGCCCATGAGGTCCCCTCGATGCCGGTTTTTCTCGGCGCCGCACGCAGTCGCAAGCAGCTTCAAGTCGTGGCGTCCGGACCGGTTGCGCGGGAGCTCGAGCTTTATACCGACTGGGCGAGCGGTGTCGCCATGATGCCGGAAGACGAGGTGCTGGTCCGCGTGATCGACCACGCGCTCACCGAGTGCTTTCGCTCCGACAAGAAATGGCAGCGCGAGAAGGCCGAATTCGCGGCGGCCGAGGCCGCCCGCCACAATCCGGCGCCTGGTGCGGCGGGTGCCAAGGGCCCGGCCTCGGCCGCGCCGGCGGCGACGGAAAGACCGACCGAGCGCTCCTCCGGGTCGCCAGCGCCGGCGGGGAAGGCGAGTTGACGTCATGCGTGGCTTGTCGTTCACAGCGCTGGCGGCGATCACAGTGTCCGCGTGCGCGTCTTCGGGGACGTTGCACAACGGACCAACCGCGCTTCACCCCGAGGAGACAACCGTTGTCGCTCGGTCGACCGAAAGGAGCGCCGGCGGATTTCGGCGGGTGTGGCGGGCCCCTGGGCTCAAGCCGTTCGGGCTCATTAAATGGGACCAGGACCGGTCCGTCGCGGCTCCGCCCGCGCCGGCCGACCTTCTGCAGGTGATGCGCGACGAGCTCGGCCGCGTGAATCAGCGGCGCGCAAAAGGCGACGACGTCGTCCTCACCGTCACCGTGTATGCGTATGACGCGGGGGGGTGGTTCTCCCAGCCGAGCGCGCACTACGAGCTCGTCGCGCGCAACAAAAAGGGCCAGGCGGTATGGGCAGTTGACGACGAAATTGCCGTCCGCCGGGATCTGGCGCTGACGCTCGTCGATTCCGACGAGGTGTTGCTGGCCCGGGAGCTCGTCACCAAAATCCGCCAGGAGTTCGGGATCTGATCGAGACGCGCGCTCGGAGGGGCTCTGAGGGCCCGGCCAAGGCCGGGCCCTTTTTCAATCGCCTTACCCCCGAGCGATGATGCTGAACGAAAATGACGCTGCCTCCCCGACATCTTCGTCGGGTTCATGGACGGTGACCTCGGGCAGCCCCGTCTCATTAATTTCCACGGCCACGTCGACCACCTCCTGGCTTCGCCCGAGGACGCCGTACTTGATTTGCAGGAACCCGCCATCGAGGCCCATCGCAGACATTGCCGCAAAGCTCGGCGTCACGACTTCAAAATCCTCATCGTCGGCAACCTGAAAATCCTGCCCGTCGTCCGGGAGCTGCCACACTGTAACGGCGTCGCGCTCGAGCCCACTCTGCGACCCGTCCACTCTCGTGAAGAGAATCTGCCCCCGCGCGAGCTGCAATTCCGCCGCGGCGGCCTCCGAGAAACCATTGGCGAACAGAGCGGCTTCCTCTGCCGTCGCGAAGCCGGTGTGGCGCGTCTCTAGCTCGAAGCAGGGGTTGGCGTCACATTGCCAGCGGATCCGGGCGGTGAATTGGGTCGTCGACATCGAAATACCTCCTTCGCCGTGGAACAGGTGCCTCACGTACTGTCGGCCGCTCGAGCCGAATTGTTTCCTGGTCCCGAGCCAGGATTCCGAGCACGAAGTACGAAACAAGGGCGGTCGACTGGCCGATTGAATGACTTAGAGCGCGAAGAACATGTCAGTCCGTCGTTGTCACCAGCTCGCAGGATCGCACCTCACGGAGGCGGCGGCGCGAAGCGCGCCGTCGCTCTTGCAGCTGCTGTCGCCGCCGCTGCGCCGCATTACACCGGTCTTCCTGCGCGAGGCTCGTGACCGCGGCCGCTGGCCGCGGCAGCCGGGCTGTCGAAGAGCCGGAGGGCTGGGGAGGGGGCGCGTTAGCGCTCGTCGGGCAGGCCAGGTGGTAGGAAGCCGGCTGGGAAGTCGCGACGCCAGGTCAGTTACTCCCGGCCCAACCCACCCGCT
>Ga0075522_10000536_pt1 | contig 27659 bp, 21 predicted proteins | sample NGEPerA_FD_74796 | JGI IMG/M metagenome (GOLD analysis project Ga0075522, IMG submission 74796) | Arctic peat soil microbial communities from the Barrow Environmental Observatory site, Barrow, Alaska, USA - NGEE PermafrostL2-A | ecosystem: Environmental > Terrestrial > Soil > Wetlands > Peat ...
TTTATGTGAACGGATTTCTGCGCATTGACGTGCCGCCGGTGCGACAGGAACCGGCCAGGAGCAAGAAAGTTCCAATCAGCGAAGGAGAATGACCGCGCATGAACTTTTCGGGCGCGCGGGAGTCTATATTGTTGGAATAAACGACGAATGACATCGCCGGAAACAGAGTTTGTCAGCATCCTCGGTTCGGGTGACAAATCCGAAGCGTCGGCGAGATTTTCGTCGCGTTCACTGCCGGACGTGCTGCCCATTCTTGGCCTCTCCGACATCGTAATCTTTCCCGGCGCGGTCGTGCCATTGCTCGTCGAAACCGGCCCCAGCCTCAAGCTCGTGGACGACCTCGTCGCGGGCGACCGTCTGTTTGGCGCGGTGCTGCAACGCAATCCCGACGTGGCCGAACCGACGCCCGACGACCTGCACCAGGTCGGTTGCGTGTCGCGGCTTTCAAAAATGGTGAAATTTCCCGACGGCACCGCGCGTGTGCTCGTCGAGGGTCTCTGGCGCATCCGCTTGAAAAATTTCGCGCCGCCCGCGCCGTATCTGCGCGCCCACTACGAAATGCTCCGCGACGAAGCGGAGGACACCATCGAGTTGCAGGCGATGCTGCGCAACGCGCACAAACAGTTCGAGGAAATCGCCAAGATGTCCAACGCGCTGACGGATCAGGTGAAAATCGCCGCGCTCAACACCGAGCATCCGGGCCATTTCGCCGACTTGATTGCTGCGAACTTGAATTTGAGCCTGCCTGACCGCCAGAAACTGCTTGAAATGATTTCCGTCCGCGAACGCCTGCAAACACTCCTGCCGCTGCTCAACCGCGAACAGGAGGTGCTGACGTTGAGTTCCAAAATCCAGAGCGACGTCGCCAGTTCCATCGCCAAGACGCAGCGCGATTTCTTTCTGCGCGAACAGATGCGCGCCATCCAGCGCGAACTCGGCGACGGCGACACCAACAGCGGCGAAATCAAATCGCTCCGCGACAAAATTGAAAAGACGCCGATGCCCGCCGAGGCGCGCAAGGCCGCCGAACAGGAACTCGAACGTCTCCAGCAGACGCCGCCCGCCGCCGCTGAATACGGCGTCGCCCGCAATTACCTCGACTGGATCCTGACCCTGCCGTGGGAAAAGGCCACCGACGACAAACTGGATTTGAAGACGGCTGAAAAAATTCTCAACGAACAGCATTTCGGCCTCGGAAAAATCAAGGACCGCCTGCTGGAATTCCTCGCCGTCCTCAAACGCCGCAAACAAATCAAAGGCCCGATCCTTTGTCTCGTCGGCCCGCCCGGCGTTGGCAAAACATCGCTCGGCAAAAGCGTTGCCGACGCGTTGGGCAGAAAATTTGCGCGGATTTCATTGGGCGGAATACGCGACGAAGCGGAGATTCGCGGCCATCGCCGCACTTACGTCGGTGCGATGCCCGGAAGAATTATCCAGACGCTCCGCCGCATCGAAAGTTGCAACCCGGTGATTCTTTTGGACGAACTTGACAAAGTCGGCGCGGATTTTCGCGGCGACCCGGCGTCGGCGTTGCTCGAAGTTCTCGACCCGGCGCAGAACCACACCTTCACCGATCATTATCTGGATTTGCCGTTCGATTTGTCGCGCGTGCTGTTCATCGCCACCGCGAACTGGCTGGAGCCGATTCATCCCGCGCTGCGCGACCGGCTCGAAGTCATCGAACTGCCGAGCTACACCGAATCGGAAAAATTGCAGATCGCCAAACGTTATCTCGTGCCGCGCCAAATCGAAGAGCACGGCCTCACGAAAAGAGACGTGAAATTTTCCGACGCCGCGCTGCGCGAACTTATCCGCGAATACACGCGCGAGGCCGGCGTGCGCCAGCTCGAACGCCAGATCGCCGCGCTCGCGCGCAAGGCCACGCGCAAAATCATCTCACACAACGGCGCGGCGGAAACGGTGAAAATTGACGCGCCGGACCTGGAGAAATTCCTCGGCCACGCGCCGTTCGTTTCCGAAAGCGCGGAAAAAATCACCGAGATCGGCATCGCCACCGGCCTGGCGTGGACGCCGGTGGGCGGCGACATTTTGTTCATCGAAGCCACGCGGATGCGCGGACGCGGCAATTTGATTTTGACCGGCTCGCTCGGCGAAGTGATGAAGGAAAGCGCGCAGACGGCGGTGAGTTATTTGCGTTCGCAGGCGAAAAAATTGGATCTCGATTTTGACGACTACGGCAAGCATGACTTGCACATTCACGTTCCCGCCGGCGCGACGCCGAAGGACGGGCCGAGCGCGGGCGTGGCGATTGTCGCCGCGCTGGCATCGCTGATGAGCAAGCGGTGCGTGCGTTCGGACACGGCGATGACCGGCGAAATCAGCTTGCGCGGGCGCGTGCTGCGCGTCGGCGGCATCAAGGAAAAAGTCCTCGCCGCCTCGCGCTTCGGCCTCAAGCAGGTGATTCTGCCGGAGGGAAACAAGCCCGACTGGCTGGACGTGCCGGCGGAAGTGCGCGCGAAATTGAAGGCGCATTTTGTGCGGCAGATTTCCGAAGTCCTGCCCCTCGCGCTCGTGGCGAAATGAAAATCTTTTCCGCAGTCGCCACAACGATTTTGCTGGTTGCCGTTGGCGCGACGGCGCAAACCACGAACACTTTGTCTGACGCGGAAATCCAAGGCCGCGCGCTGGCGCAGAAAATTTTGGAGCAACAGCCGGCGGAAAATTTTACCAACACCGGCGTTTTGCAAATCCGCGACGGCAACGGCCATCACGCGGAAATTCCAGTGAAGTGCAAAACCATTGTCACATCAGCGGATTGGCGGCAAATTTACGAGGCCGATTTGACAAGCCATCCGGCAACGTTTTTTGTCATTCACGCACAATCCCAATCCAACGCTTACTTTTACCGCACCAATCTTGCCGAATCGGTTCCGTTGCTCGGCGACATTCCGCTGCTTGGCCATCTTTTTCGCAGCCATCAAATGTCCAGCGCGGAACTCGCATCGCCATTCGCCGGTTCGGATTTCTGGCTTTGCGACCTCGGCCTGGAATTTTTTCACTGGCCGGAGCAGAAGGTTTTGAAAAAGGAAGTCCACCGCAGTTGCGGCTGCACGGTTTTGGAAAGCACCAATCCAAATCCAACGACGAATGGCTATTCGCGCGTGGTTTCGTGGATTGACAACGATTCGCTCGGCATCGTCGAGGCCTACGCCTACGACGCGAACGGCAAAAAGCTCAAGGATTTTTATCCCAAGGATCTCAAAAAAGTGGACGGCCAGTATCAGGTGCAGTCCATGATCATGGAAAATCTTCAGACCGGCTCCAAGACGCGGCTGGAGTTTGATTTGAAAAAATGAACGGCTGCGAATAACTCATTCCGCCGCGCGCTTGACTTCAATTTGCCGCCGCTTCACGCTGCCGGGGTTCGATCATGAACTTGAATTTTAACCGGAAAATTTTCGCGGCGGGCGCCCTGCTGTTGCTGGCCGCCCGCATTTTTGCGGCGGACACGAACGCGCCGGCCGCCGTCACGCGCGACGAGGTGGCGGACAATTATCTCCACATCCAGGAGCAGATCCACGCATCGCAACTGGCCATCGAGAGCAACCAGCAGGCCGCCGTGGACATGGCCAGAAGCAACGCGGACGTGCTGACGGCGCGCATCAAGTCGCTGGAACAAACCGTCGCCACGCAGCGCGCGGGCGACGCGGACGCGGCGCGCAAGACGCAGCAGTTGACGCTGATGATGGCCGGCGCGTTCGGGCTGGTCGGACTGGGCATCATGCTGCTGATGGTTTATTTCCAGTGGCGCGCGTTCACGCAGCTCGCGGAAATTTCGCAGCGGCAGCACGCGGCGATGGCGAACGCCGACAACATCCACCAGCTTGCCGCGCCGGGCCGCGCGACGGTGGAGGCTTCCAACGCGCACCTGCTCAACGTCGTCAGCCGGCTGGAGCAGCGCATCAGCGAACTGGAAAGCGGGCAAAAACTTTTGCCGGAAATCGCCAGCGCGAAGCCGTCGGACTTGCTCACGGAAGGGCAAAGTCATCTCGATGCAAATGCGCCGCTGAAGGCGCTGGAATGTTTCGACAAATTCCTGGCCGCGCACCCGGAGCGCGCCGAGGCGCTGGTCAAACGGGCGGCGGCGCTGGAAAAACTCGGGCGCGAGGACGAGGCGCTGGGGTGCTACAACCGCGCGATTGCGGCGGACGGCACGCTGGTCATCGCGCATTTGCACAAGGGCGGACTGCTGAACCGGCTGCGGCGCTACGACGAGGCGCTGAACTGCTACGAACAGGCGCTGCTGGCGCAGGATAAAAAACCGGTTGCAAAAACGTGATGCAGGAGATTAACTTTTAGGCGACATTACGCGTATGACTACAATCGAGAGACAAAAATGGGAGCGCGTCAGAGCCAGGGGACACGCTCGTTATATTTTGCGGAGTTTTTTGTTCTGGGGCGTGCCGATGTGGGCAACTCAAGTATTCGGCATATTTCTTTATGACGCCATCATGCACAAGTCCTATGTGGCACCATTCCAGATTTGGTCGCCAGCATGGGACTTCGTGTTTGATGTGGTATTATGGACATTCGGTTTCGGATATGTGATGGGTGAGTCTATTTGGCAGAAGCATGAGCGAGATTTTCACAAAGATGACCATGTGGCCTAGGCTGCGACAAAATCCACGCTCGCACTTAATTGTCAGTTGAAATTGAGCCGGTTGCGGTTGCGCTCGGATTCAAGCTGTTCGCGGAGCAGGTCAATTTTCAACTTCAGCAGTTCGCGGTTCTCCTTCGACTGTTCACCCAGTTCCTGTTCGAGTTCCTGGATGCGCCGCTCGTAGGCGGCGAGCCGTTCCTGCAACGGCGCGTGCAGTTCATTCAGCCGGTGCATCAGCCGCACGACTTCCGCCGCGGCATGTTGCTGGGTCTCGAGCAGTTCATGGCGCTGCGCGGCCAGTTCCTGCACCACCGCCGACTTGAGCATCTGGGCGAGTTGCGGCGCCAGTTCCGCCGGACGCGCCGGCACTAATGCAGCCCGGCGTCTGGCTGCTAGCAACCGCCAAAATGCCAGCAGAACCACCGCAGACACCACGGCGAAGGCTGCGCCCAGCCAGACATAATTTGCGCGAAGATTGGGTGCCTGAACTGGCAGTGCGATTGCAGGTTCCGGTTGAGCCTGGTCGTGGGCGGCAGTCATTGGCTGGCTGGGCGGCTCCACTGGCAACGTTTCATTTAGCCGGGCCAAGGCCGTCAGCATTTTGGCATCAATCACCTGGCCGCGCCGGGCAATGAACTGGCCGGCGGTGTAGTGATAAGCCACCACGATCTGGCTGACGGCGCGTTCGCGGGCTGCCTGCGTCAGGTTGGTCTCCAATTCGAGATTGGGATGAATATATGTTGCCAGGGTTTTGGCGAACAATTGATCTTGCGGCGGAAAATCCCGGCGGAACAAACCGCGCAATCGCGTCACGGTGGTCACGGTGGACAGGTTGACCACGGTGCCGATTTGTTCGGCCTGGTCCAAGGTGAACTCGTCTCTTGAACTGTGAACCGGCACCAGCCGCACGGTCTCACCCAGCATGAAGCCATCGGGAAGCGTATCAGGACGCACCGGCCGGCTCGTCGTCAGCAACAATTGCCTGATGAGGTTGGTTTCCACATCCAGACCGGTTTCACCGCGCGTCCATTGCCGGGCGAGACCGGCAGAGATGGAAAGTTTCTTGTTTTTGACATTGAAGGTCGTGACAAAATGTTCGAATTCCGGCGACTGAACCGCGGTTTCAGTGAGGTAGGTCTGCTGAAATGTCTCCTGCAGGCCGGCCAAAAAATCCGCATGTGACCCGGCAAAAGCCGCCGTCACTTTCTCGACCATCGTGTTGGTGACGCTGGAGTGATTAAGGAAAATGGCGGGTGTTTTCAAAGCCGCCTCCGCCTTGCGCATCGCGGTGGCATCGGTGTCAATCACGTCCAGCGCCGCCGGCGTGCGGATGTCCTGGCTGGCGGTTTCGCCAATGTGCCAGGCATCCAGATCCAGGGCGTGAAGATTGAGCGCGCCCAGCAGCGCCAGGCTGCCGGCCAGGATGGTGCGGGCAGTGGTGTTCACCAGAGAAAAGATTTTTGTTCGCCGAGCATCCGTCCGCCGTTCCAGAGCGTGACGCGCCAGGCGACGACCGCGCCAAAATTTTTGTAGTCGTCGCCGGCGAGCGGGATGGCGGTCCATTGCCGGTATTTTCCCGGCACGACGTTGGTTTCGAGCGTTTGCAATTTCGGCGCGCGGTTGGTTCCGACGCCGCGCAGTTCAACGGCAATTTTTATTTTTTCATCCGGCGCTTGCGCGGCCTTCCACAACACGTCGAAACGGAGGGCGGAGACATTGGTGGTGTGTTCGCGCAGAAAAGCCTGATACGCGTCGCGGTCAAAAAGACTGGGCGAAGTGGCGTCGCGGCCCTGCTGATCCAGCAAGAACGGCAGCACCTTCACAAGGCGGCCCGCGACGGCATCCGCAGCGCGGGCGGCGGCAATGAGGCCGAGCGAAATCAGGACAATCAGCAGTGCGCGCATGGCAAAACGATAGCGGGCGACGATGTGAATTCAACTTATTTCGAGCAGCGTTTCAATGGCAATTTCTTGGAGCGCGGATTGTCCCCAATCCGCAGCGCGTGGAAAGTCGGAGGCGCGTCAGGACAAAACCAACCCGTCAAGGTCTGGCGCAGCCGCTGCGAGTTGGGACAACTCGCGCTCCGGCCAAATTAGATTTCAACTTATTTCGAGCGGTAGAAGCTGACGACGGTCACGGTCGGGCCGTTGCGGAAGACGACGGCGGTGTATTCGTGCGACAGCCCGCCGATGGTCGCGGTCGCGTGAACCTCGTAAGTGCTGCCCTGCTGCCCGACATATTTCACGATTTGTGATTGAACCGCCGGGGGGATGCCGGCGGCGGCAAGCAACTGGGGAGCATTGCGGATGGGCGGATCGGAATCGCGCGCGGTTTCGATGGCTTGCGCGCCGGCGGTGTCAATGCCGGGAATCAACTGAAGCACCTGGTCGCTGGCGGTGAGAATGTTTATTTTGCCGGAGGAAAAGGGCGTGAACACGTCGCGCAAACCGAAGGCATAGTCCGGCTCCTGTCCGGGCGCGTGGCCGAAGCCGAGTTTATGCTCGGGAAACGGCGTGTTGGTCTGGCTGGAGGAGCCGCCGTAATACATGTCATGCGTCACGCCCTTGACGAGCAGGAGTTCATCGAGATTGTCTATCGGCGCGTTTTTGGCGTCATACGACGGGACGAGGCCGAGATAATAATCACTTTCCGCGCCCGCTGGCCGCGTGTTGTCGTCCGGATCAATCCAGTCCAGAATCGAATCCGACACGACGGAGATGTCATCGGCGTCCGCGCCCATCGCGGTGAGCGTCTGCTGGAGCAGCGGGCCGTCGGTGGTGGGGCTGTTGATGCCAATTTTACTTTCAAGCTCCGTCATGGTCAGCGACACGGCGCCTTTGCCGATGGAAAAATTGTCCAGCGATTCGCCGGCCAGCGCGCTGTTGGTTTCCGGCCCGTCGCCGGGGCCGTGGTTCCAATACTGCTGCAAAGAGCTGAACGGCTGGTTCCCCTCCTGCGCCAGCCACCAGCACGCGCGCTCCACGCCGCCGCGGCCGATCCAGTAAAACTCCTCGTCGTCGCTGGTGTTCGCGGCCAGCCGGCTTTCAATCTTCATCGCATAGGCGAACGCGGCGGCCAGCAGCGTCAACACCGTGACCGCCACCAGGGCGATGAGCACGGCGAACCCGCGTTTTTTTCTGGCGGGAAAAATTTTCATCGCGGCGTCCCTGCGGGATTGTTAATGAAATTCGGCTGGCCGGGAATTTGTGGATTCCCGCCGGGCGGAACTCCCGGCGGAACTCCGGGCGGCTGAAGCAAACCCGGATTTCCGCCCGGCCCGCCCACGCCGCGCTGCACCTGCACCGGCATCATCGCCGACGGCACGGTGTAGATGCGCGTGGCGGTGAAGTCCGGCGCGTCGCTGCCTTTGGCCGTGTTGACGCCGAGAACCAATTTCACGCGCAGCATCCGGGGAATAGTATTGGTCATGGTGTCGTCCCATTCCGTGTTCCACTCCGCGTCATTCAGCCGGTTGGTGCCCCACCATTCGATGCTGAAGGTCTTGACGTTCTTGGCCAGGACCAGCGGATAATCCTGTTCATCCTGATCCAGGTCCATCAGGACGGGATTCTGGCGCAGGATCAAATCTTTTTCGCCGTCGGCGCCGCCCGCCAACGAAAAGGTGACTCGCCGTGAACTGGCGTCGCGCCCGCCGCTGGCCCCGACAAATTTTCCATTGCGCGGATAGGTGTCCGGCAGACGCGCGACAAAGCTCAAGAACGGCTCGTCCCCGTTGGCCAGTTTGAACCAGTAATATTGTTGCGACGCCTGAAACGACTCGACGCCCATCAACGCGTCGCCGATGGCGCGCAGCACCACCCGCTGGCGTTGCGCCTGCGCGGCGGCCTCCTGCCCGACCTGCGTGGCGCGCATGATCAGCTCCCACGTCGTGTAAATGGCCGCGATGACGACACTGAAAAGCACCACGGCCACCATGATTTCGATCAGGGTGAACGCGCGGGAAAATTGCGAATTGCGAATTGTGAATTGCGAATTTTTCCCGGCAGCATGTCTGCCAGAAATTCGCAATTCTGAATTTTTGATTCGCAATTTCATCGGCCGATGATTCCAATGCCGCCATCAAGGGTGCCGGGCGGCGATTGCGGTTTGTAAAGCACCGTGGTCATGTCCGAAATGATTTCGCGCCCGCCGTTGGCCGGCTGGATCGCACATTCAACGCTGTATAAATGGTTCGACCCAATTTCAACGATTTGCGCCGTCCAGTTGTAATCGCGATAATCTTTGCCGAGCAGCTCCGGGTCGCCGAGACTGCCCGAGCAGGTGCCTTCGACGAGGCTGTTCGTCGCGGCGTAGCGCGCCAGCACCGGGCTGGCGTCCACCGACGGACGCTGCAACCGGCGCACATTTCCGAGCGAGCTGGAAACCAGGCCGAGGATGGCAAACACGGCCAGAAAAAAAATGGCGATGGCGATCATCACTTCGAGCAGCGTGAACGCGCGGCGGCCGGGGCTGGAAAGGCTTGAGTTCATTGATCCGCGTCCGAAACGACCGGCATGCCCGTCGCGTATTCCAGGGTGATTTTTTTGGAGCCGCCCTTGCCGATCAGGACGATGACCGCCTCATCACAAGTGCCGTCCGGATTGAAAAAAATCCGCGCCCAGTCCGACTGGACATAATCCTGCCGGAAAATATCCAGCATCCCGAACTCGATCCCGTCCGGCAGCGTCGCCACCAGCGTCTTGCCGGAATGGGTGTTCACGACCGTCCCTGCGTCGCCGGCGGCGGCGCCTTCCACCCCGAACCGGCGCTCGCGCGGATAAAACACCGCCGCCACTTTTTTATTGCTGATGATGGCCTGTTCCCGCGCCGAAAAAAACACGTCCTCCACGTCGCTCACCGCTTTTCTCATGCCGTCCTTTTGCAGCGCCTTGACGATGGACGGCAAGCCCATCGCCGCGATCAGGCCGATGATGGCCACGACGATCATGATTTCGATCAGCGTGAAGGCAGCATTGCCGATTGGCGATTGGCGATTGGCGATTGAAAAACCGTTGGTGACGGGGCGGACCTGCCGATCAGCCGAATTTTCCAATCGGCAAACGCCCCCGCGGCGCAGCAGCGCCGCCCTACGAGAAACGGCATCCACGCGCGCTCCGCGAACAATCGGCAATCGGCAATCGGCAATCGGCAATCTCATTTCAGTGGATGGACGAAATCAGCCGGAACAGCGGCAGGAAAATGCTCAACAGCAAAAAGCCCACGACAACGGACATGACGATGATCAAGGTCGGCCCGATCAAATCGCTCATCACGCGCAACGCGATCTGCAGTTCGGTTTCGTAAGTGTCCGCGATGTTGTTCAGCGAGCCGGGCACGTCGCCTGTCTCCTCGCCGATGCGCACGAGGTCAATCATCAGTTGCGGGAACAATTTGCTTTGCGCCAGCGGCTGCGCCAGCGTTTTGCCGTCCGTCACCGCCTCGCGCGTTTTGGCGATCGCCTCCTTGATGAGGCGGTTGGACATGACCTGCTCGGTGATTTTCAGCGCGGTCAGCACCGGCACGCCGTTTTGGAGCAGCGTGCCGAGCGTGCGCGCGAACTGCCCGAACAGATTGATCTGGACCACCCGGCCAATCACCGGCGCCGACATCCGCCACGCGTCCAGTTTGCGCCCGCCCGTCGCGCTGGACTGGAATCGTTTGAACAGCACGATGACCGCCAGCACCACCAGCCCCATCAGCCACCAATACGTCGTGAACATCCGGCTGACGCCGATCAGAAACCGCGTCGGCAGCGGCAGTTCAATGTTGAAGCCGTTAAAAATGTCGATGAATTTTGGCATCATGAAGGTCATGAAAAACGTGATCAGCAGGATGCCCACGCAGATCACCATCGCCGGATAAATCATCGCCGACTTGAACGTGGCCTGCACCTCGGCGAACTGCTGGAAATGCGTCGCCATGCGCCGCAGCACCGCCACCAGCGCGCCGCTCTGCTCGCCGGCCCGGACCATGTTGACATACAAATCGGAAAAAATCACCGGCTGCCGCGTCATCGCATCCGACAGCGACCGGCCTTCCGTCACCTCCTGCTTCAATCCCCGGCTGACCTCGGCGGGAATGCCTTTCGTCTGCAGATGCGCCATGCTGCTCAACGCGACCGTCAGCGGCATTCCGGAATTCAACAGGTTGGCCAGTTGCGTCGTGAACGTCGCCAGCTCCTGCAGCTTTGGTTTGCGTTGCTGCGTCAAATGGGTCTGCAGGCTCGGCGGCAAAAACGACGCCAGGTTCACGCTCTTGTTCAGGCCTTTGCCGCCGGTCGTCGCGCCCGCCTTCGCATCCGCCACGGCGATGGGGAAAAGGCCGGAGCGCTGGATTTGCACCAGCGCGGCGCTGCGGTCGGCAACTTCGAGAATGCCCTCGACGAGTTCGCCGGAACGCTTGCGGGCCTTGTAGGAAAATTGCGGCATATAAAGTCCCCTATTCAAAACCGGCGCCCGGTGAAAGTTTCCCAACAAAAAAAACGCCGCCGCGCGCCCCCGTCCGGGCGGGCGAAACCGGCCAGCGAGTCCGCCCGGCGACGGGCAACGCTCCGCAGGCCCCGTCCGCCGGTGAAAACCGCGCCCGCAAATTCACTTGACAACGCCACCGTCCTTACCTACCGTTCGGTAAGTTTTTATGACCAGGCCCGTGAATCATTCCGCCACCCGGCAGCATTTGCTGCGCGCCGCGCTCAAGCATTTTGCCAACAGCGGCTACGCGGCCACGTCGGTGCAGGACATCGTGGACGACGCGAAATTGTCCAAGCCGGCGCTGTATTATCATTTTAAGGACAAGGCCGGGCTGTTTCAGGCGCTGGTCCACGAGGCGCACGACGAGCGCTACCGGCTCCTGCGCGAGGCGGCGGAAAACAGCCGCGGCATCCGCGCGCAACTGGAAAACATTCTCGCCGTGCTGTTCGATTATTTCCGCCAGAACCGCGAACTGATGCGGATTTCCTTCGCCACCATGTTCGCCGCGCCCGGCGAGGTGCCGGAGGATTTGTCCTGCGCGGAAAAGTGCGAGCGCAACTTTGAATTCGTCCACTCGCTCATCAAGCGGGCGCAGAAAAACGGCGAACTTGACCGGCGCTTTGACAGCCGCGAACTGGCCTTCGGCTTTTACGGCGTGACCCATTTTTACCTCGTGGCGCACCTGGTGGCGCGGGATTGCGAGCCGGACAAAAAAACGGCGAAGCGCATCGTGGAACTGTTCCTCACCGGCGCCGGCGCGAAGAATCGAAGGCGTGAGAGCGGACGCCCCATTGCAAAGTCCGGTGGCGGTTTGGCGCGGAAATGAACCCGTGGAAAATAATAAAAAAGATGAATACGAATTTAATCCAACGACCAGAGGGCGGCCGGCGGCCGGGGGCGGCATTAATTTGGAGCGCGGCAATTTCACTGTTGCTGGTGGCGCTGGCCGGTTGCGGCCGGGCGCCGGCGCAATCCGGCGCCATGCCGCCGCCGGAAGTGGGCGTGGTCACCCTCGCGCCGGAGTCCGTGTCGCTGACGACCGAACTGCCGGGGCGGATTGACCCGGTGCGCGTGGCGCAAGTGCGGGCGCGCGTGGACGGCATTGTGTTGCACCGGAATTTTCGCGAAGGCGACGACGTGACAAACGGTGAAGTCCTTTATGAGATTGATCCCGCGCCATACAAAGCCGCGTTCGACAGCGCGAACGCCAGCCAGATGCAGGCGCAACAACTGGTGGAACGTTACCAACCGCTGGTGGGCATCAATGCCGTGAGCAAACAGGATTACGACAATGCCGTGTCGGCGGCGGCCCAGACCAAAGCCGCGCAAGAAATCGCCACCGTTAATTTCGGTTATTGCACCGTCACCGCGCCGATTTCCGGACACATCGGCGCGGCGCTGGTCACCGAAGGCGCGCTGGTCAGCCAGAGCGCAGCGACGGAAATGGCCGTGGTCACGCAACTGGACCCGATTTACTGCGACTTCACCGAATCGAGCACCGAACTGTTGCGGCTCAAGCGTGAATTGGGCGACGGCACGCTCAAAACGGCGGCCTCCGGTGAAGCCAAAGTGACGTTGTTGCTGGATGACGGAACGACCTATTCGCAAGCCGGCAAGTTGTTGTTCTCCGATGTCACGGTGGATCCGACCAGCGGCATGGTCACATTGCGGGCGGAATTTCCGAATCCCGATCATCTGCTCCTGCCGGGGCTGTTTGCGCGGGGAGAATTGGAACAGGCGGTGAACAGCCAGGCCATCACCGTTCCACAGCGCGGCGTCAGCGTCGGCGCGGGCGGCATCGCCACCGTGATGGTGGTGGGCGCGGACGGCAAGGTGGAGCCGACGCGAGTCAAACTCGGCCAGGCCGTCGGAACCAAATGGATCATCACCGACGGATTGAAGGCCGGGGAAAGCGTCATCGTCGAAGGTCTGCAAAAAGTCCAGCCAGGAATGCCGGTAAAAGCGGTGCCATTTAATTCAACGGGCAACAGCAATTCCGCGCCGCCCGCATCGGCCACTGGAAATTAAAGGGCCATCGCCATGCCGAAATTTTTCATAGACCGCCCGATTTTTGCCTGGGTGCTTTCCCTGCTCATCATGCTGGCGGGGATGCTCGCCATCACGCACCTGCCGGTCGCGCAATATCCCAGCGTCGCGCCGCCGTCCATCGCCATCAACGCCAATTACGCCGGCGCGTCGGCGGAGACGGTGCAGGACACGGTCACGTCCGTCATCGAGCAGCAGATGAACGGCATTGACAACCTGCTCTACATGACGTCCAGCAGCAGCGCGAGCGGGCAGTCCACCGTGACGCTTTATTTCAATTCCGGCACCGACCCGGACATCGCGCAGGTGCAGGTGCAAAACAAATTGCAACTGGCCGTCCCCAGCCTGCCGGTGACAGTGCAACAACAAGGCATCACCGTCGTCAAATCTACGCGTAACTTTCTGATGTTTTTCACGCTCTCGACCACCAACGCGGACGTGAGCGACATCGCGCTGGGCAATTATATTTCCTCCAGTGTGCTCGACCCGATCCGCCGCGTCACTGGCGTCGGCGAGGCGGATTTGTTCGGCACTCAATTTGCCATGCGCCTGTGGCTGAACCCGAACCAGCTCGAAAGCTACAATCTCGACGCCAATGACGTCATCAACGCGATTCAGTCCCAGAACGCACAGGTGCCGGTGGGACAACTCGGAGCGCGCCCGTCAGTGAACGGCCAGGAAATCAACATCACCTTGCAGGGCCAAAGCACGTTGACCACGGTCAAACAATTTGAGGACATTTTGCTCCGGGTGAATCCCGACGGTTCGCGCGTCTATTTGCGCGACGTGGCCCGCGTGGAGTTGGGCGGCGAGACTTATGCCTTGCAGGCGCGGGTGGACGGACGACCCGCCGCCGCCGTGGGCATCCGGCTCGCGCCGTCGGCCAACGCCGTCGCCACCGCCACCGCCGTCCACGACAAGGTGCAGGAACTTTCCAGATTCTTCCCGGCAGGCGTGCGCGTGGATTTTCCCTATGATGCTTCCGAATTCGTCCGCGCTTCCATCAAGGAGGTGGTCACGACGCTGGTGGAAGCCATCGTGATGGTGTTCCTGATCATCTTTCTGTTCCTGCAAAATTTCCGGGCGACGTTCATTCCCACCATTGTCATTCCCGTCGCGCTGCTGGGCACGTTTGCCGTCATGTATGCGCTCGGCTTTTCCATCAACGTGCTGACCATGTTCGGCATGGTGCTGGCCGTGGGCGAACTGGTGGACGACGCCATCGTGGTGGTGGAAAACGTGGAACGCATCATGAGCGAGGAAGGGCTGGCGCCGCGCGAGGCGACCATCAAGGCGATGAAGCAAATCACCGGCGCGCTCATCGGCATTTCGCTGGTGCTGACGGCGGTATTTATTCCGATGGCGTTTTTCGGGGGCTCGGTCGGTGCGATATACCGGCAGTTTTCGCTGACGCTGATTTCGTGCATGTTGTTCTCGATCTTTCTGGCCATGTCGCTCACGCCGGCGTTGTGCGCTTCGCTGCTCAAGCCGGTCGAAAAGGGACATCACTTGCGGAAGGAAGGATTTTTCGGCTGGTTCAACCGCGGTTTCCTCGCCACGCGAAAGAACTACGAAGGTTTGCTGGCCCGGACACTGAACAAAACGCCGCGGTATCTGGTGGTTTATCTGGCGATTGTCGTGGCAGTGGGCTGGCTTTACGTCCGGCTGCCCTCGTCATTTCTGCCCGATGAAGACCAGGGTTACTTTATCACCCTTATCCAGTTGCCGGTGGGCGCAACGCAGGAGCGCACGATCGAAGTGTTGAAACAAGTCGAGGCTTACTACATGAAACAGCCGGAAGTCGCGGGCATGGTGGATGTCGCCGGCTTCAGTTTCAGCGGCCAGGGCCAAAACGCCGCGCTCGCCTTTGTGCATTTGAAAAACTGGAGCCAGCGCCACGGTGCCCGGCATTCGGTGCAGGCCATCATCGGCCGCGCCTTCATGGCCTTGGGCCAGATCAAGGATGCGACCATTTATCCCATCAACCCGCCGCCGATTCCCGAACTGGGCATTTCGTCGGGCTTCGACTTCGAGCTGGAGGACCAGGCCGGCATTGGCCACGACAAACTCATGCAGGCGCGCGACCAGTTGTTTGCGATGGCCGCGACCAATCACGACATCACCCAACTGCGGTTTCAAGGCTTGGAGGACACGCCGCAGCTCAAGGTGGACATTGACCAGGCCAAGGCCAGCGCGCTCGGCGTTTCGCTGGCGGACTTGAACACGGTGCTCACCACCTATTTCGGTTCCGATTACATTAACAATTTCGTGAATGGCAATCGCGTGCAGCGGGTGATCGCCCAACTGGACGCGCCGTATCGCATGTTGCCGCAGGACGTCAGCAAGGTTTTCGTGCGCAACCGCAGCGGCCAGATGGTTTCGCTCGCCAGCCTGGCCACTTTGCATTGGATTTACGGCTCGCCGTCGTTGCAACATTTCAACGGCTTTCCGTCACTGGAACTCGTCGGTTCCGCGCCGCCGGGCAAGAGCACGGGCCAAGCCATGACCGCCATGGAAAAGCTGGCGCAAAAATTGCCCAAAGGATTTGGATACGAATGGACCGGCCAGTCCTTCGAGGAACGCCTGTCGGCCAAGCAGGCGCCTCTGCTCTATTTGATGTCGCTCATCGTGGTGTTCCTGGCACTCGCCGCGCTTTACGAAAACTGGTCCATCCCGGTGGCGGTCATCCTCGTCGTGCCACTCGGCATCCTTGGCTCGCTGCTGGGTGCGTCACTGCGCGGCCTGCCCAACGATGTGTTCTTCAAAGTCGGTCTGCTGACCATCGTCGGCTTGTCCGCCAAAAACGCCATCCTCATCGTCGAATTCGCCAAGGACTTGCAGGCACAGGGCAAGGATTTGGTTGAAGCCACCCTGGAAGCGGCGCATTTGCGGTTGCGCCCGATTCTGATGACGTCGCTGGCGTTTATTTTGGGCGTGTCGCCGCTGGCGTTGAGCACCGGCGCCGGCTCGGCCAGCCGGCACGACATCGGCACCGGCGTGGCGGGCGGCATGATCACGGCCACTTTACTGGCCGTCATTTTCGTGCCGGTGTTCTTCGTGTTCGTCCGCCGGATTTTCAAATCGCAAAAACCGTCGCACACCACGCTGGCGCCCAAGCAAGCCGGTTTGGACGATGACGGCAAAAACAACAATCCGGCAAAGCCATGAGCAAATATCTATCGCCCATCATCGCCCTGTTCGTCCTGGCTTTGGCCGGTTGCACACTCATTCCGAAATATCAGCGGCCGACGGCGGCGATTTCCCCAACCTGGCCCAAAGTGCCAGAGCAAGCCAAAGTCCCGACCAACGCCGTGACCGCCGCCGACATCGGCTGGCGCGAATTTTTCCGCAACCCGCGCCTGCAACAACTCATCGAACTGGCCCTGACCAACAATTCCGACCTGCGCGTGGCGATGTTGAACGTCGAACAAACGCGCGCCCTTTACAAAGTCCAGCGGAACGTGCTCGTTCCCACGGTGGACGTCAACGCCAACGGTTCGCGCCAGCGGATTGCCTACGGATTTGCCGGCACCGGCGGCGGCGCGACCTACAACCAGTTCAATGTGAACCTGGGCGTCACTTCGTATGAACTGGATTTGTTCGGCCGCGTGCGCAGCCTCAAACGACAGGCGCTGGAAACCTACTTCGCCACCGAGGAAGCACGGAAGAGCGCCCAGATTGCGCTGGTGGCCGAAGTCGGCGCCGCCTATTTGACCGAACGCGAGGCGACGGAACAACTCGCCGTGGCCCGGCAAACGTTGAAAGCCGTGCGCGATGCTTATGACCTGACCAAACGCAGCTACGACGCCGGCGTCCGTTCCGCGCTCGATTTGAACGTCGCCGAGACGCAGATGCAAACCGCACGCGCCGCCGTGGCTGGTTACGAACAGCAACTCGCGCAGGCCGAAAATTACCTGGTGCTCCTGGTGGGCCGTCCGTTGCCGGACGATCTTCCGTCGTCACAACCCTTCGATCCGCAGATTTGCCTGTCTGATATTCCGGCGGGGTTGCCCTCCGATCTGTTGCAGCGCCGCCCGGACATTCTTGCCGCCGAACATCAGCTCAAGGCCGCCAACGCCAGCATCGGCGTTGCCCGCGCGGCCTTTCTCCCGACCATCACCCTCACCGGTTCGGGCGGCTCCGCCAGCACCGCGCTCGAAGGTTTGTTCGCCCCCGGCTCGCAGGTCTGGGGTTTTTCGCCGCAAATCGTCTGGCCCATTTTTGCGGCGGGGACCGCTTGGAACGAACTCCAGGCCGTCAAGGCCGGCAAACTCATCGAAGCCGCGAACTACCAGAAAGCCATTCAAACCGCGTTCCGGGAAGTCGCCGACTCCTTGGCGGCGCGGGCCGCCGTTGAAACGCAACTGTCGGCGAATCAGGCGCTCGTCAAATCCCAGCAACAGATTTATGAGCTGACCCGGGCGCGTTTCCAACAGGGTGTGGACAGTTCTCTCAACGTCCTCACCACCCAGCAGAATTTTTACAATGCGCGTCAAACCCTCGTCCAGTCCCAATACTCGCGCCTGTTCAATCTGATCAACCTTTATCAGGCGCTCGGCGGCGGCTGGCGCGAAAACTCGCCGCAACCGGACACGGGTCAAATTTCAAAAGAGAAAAATAGGTAGAGCCGCGCTGCTGCGCGGCCTCGGACGACCAGCAGGTTGTCCCTGCCGTCAAATTTCAATTGTTATGAGTGACGATAAATCTGTTTCATCAAGTCCGCCGCCACCGTCGGCGGTCAACGGCAGAAAACTGGCCAAATTGAATTCACCGTGGTTCCTCTGGACCGCCACCATCGTGCTTGCCGTTCTGCTGTTTTTCGGGCTGGGCTATTTGTTTGACGTGCTGACGCACGAATCCACCGACGACGCGTTCATCACGGCGGATGTCGTTTCCATCGCGCCGAGGATCGCCGGCCAGGTTACCGCGATTTATGTTCTCGACAACGAAATGGTCCGCTCGAACGAATTGCTGATGGAGATTGACCCGGCGAATTACTCAATTACTGTCGCGCAAAAAGAGACTTCCGCCGAAGCCCAATCCGCCAATTACAAAGCCTATCTGGCCGGTTACGAGTTGATGCGCACCAAGGTGACCACCGCCGAAGCCAGCGCACGCAAGTCAAAAGCGGATGCCGACGCCGCGGCCGCGACCGCCAAATGGGCGCGGAAGGATCTGGATCGCGCAAAGGAATTGCTAAAGGACAAAACCGTTTCCCAGCGCGAACTCGACGCCGCAGAGACGGCAGACACCAAGGCGCAGGCGGGTTTGAAATCCGCGCAGGAAAACGTGGACGAGGAAAATTCCAAGGTGGATGAGGCTAGGGCGACCGTAACGGCGACCGGTGCCGCCATCACCATGGCCCTGGCCCAGTGGACGGAGGCGCAGACGAATGTCGCGTCCGCGCAACTGGATTTGTCCTATACCAAAATTTTCGCGCCGTGCGACGGGCGCGTGACACGCAAGGAGGTTGAAACGGGCAATTACATCCAGGTTGGCCAGCAGTTGATGTCCGTTGTGCAGAACAATGACTGGGTCGTCGCCAATTTCAAGGAATCGCAGTTGAAGAAAATGAAACCGGGCCAGCCGGTGCTCGTTGAGATTGACGCGCTCGGCGGGAAAAAATTCCGCGCGCACGTGGACAGCGTGCAGGCTGGCAGCGGCGCGGCCTTCAGCCTGTTGCCGCCGGAAAACGCGACCGGCAATTACGTCAAGGTCGTCCAGCGCGTCCCGGTGAAAATTCTTTTTGACGAACCGCTGCCCGCCGGCCACACGATTGGCCCCGGCCTGTCCGTCACGCCGGACGTTCGGGTGGCTTCATTTGCGTTGCCGGAATGGGCGGTTGGTTTGCTGGCGCTGATTATAGCCGGCGCGGCGAAATTTGTCTTCCAATCCATCGCCGGGCGAAAAGCAAATCAAGCGACCGCACAATGAAAACCGGTTCAATCAAAGAGCGCCGGAATGTCGCGCGCACCGTGCAAGACGCGAATGACTTGAATTCCATCCATTTCCGACCGGTAAAAGATGACATAGTTGCCGACGGGCAGGCTGCGAAGATTGGGCGCGAGGTCGGGGCGCTTTCGACCGAGTTCCGGCATTCGCGCCAGCAAACGGCATTTGTCGTCAATGGTTTCCAACAAACGCTCGGCGGCGGCGGGATTGTCCCGCGCAATGTGCAAAGTGATTTCAACGCGGTCGAGTTCCGCTTCGCCGGTGCGATGAACGATAGGCATCACTTGCCTTCGTCGCGGAGTCGCCAGCGGACTTCTGCCTTGGTTTTTTCGGTGTCCAGCGGCGCAAGTTCACCGCGGTCAGCCTGTTCGATGCCGATGGCGATTTCGCGGCGAAGTTCCTCGTGGCGCAATTGCTGCACCGCTTTGGATTCGCCCAGCCAGCGATACAATTCCCAACAATCCCGCGCGGAGAGCTTTTCCGTGGCCGCTTTGACTTCTGCGACTGTGCTCATGGAAAAAGAATAACGCCGGAACGAAGAATCGCAAATGAGTTTTTTCCCGAAATTTTAATCCATGCCCGACAGCGGACAACAACCGGACTGGCGTCCGCGGCACAGCCCGTGGCTGGTCGCCGTGGGCGTGATGCTGGCGACGTTCATGCAGGTGCTCGACACCTCCATCGCCAACATCGCGCTGCCGCACATCGCCGGCAGCCTCTCGGCCACGACCGACCAGGCGACGTGGGTGCTGACGAGTTATCTCGTGGCCAACGCCATCATCCTGCCGATGACCGGCTGGCTGGGAAATCATTTTGGCCGGAAACGGGTGTTCATTTCCTGCATCGGGATGTTCGTGTTCGCGTCCATGTTGTGCGGCGCGGCGGTGAACCTGCCGATGCTGATTCTGGCGCGCGTTTTGCAGGGCGCGGGCGGCGGGGCGATGGTGCCCATCGCGCAGGCGATTTTGCTGGAAAGTTTTCCGCCGCAGAAACGCGGCATCGCGATGGCCGCGTTCGCGCAGGCCGTGGTGGTGGCGCCCATCATCGGTCCAACGCTCGGCGGCTGGATCACGGACAATTATTCCTGGCGCTGGATTTTTTACATCAACCTGCCGGTCGGCCTGCTGGCGATATTTCTGGCGTCATGGCTTGTGGAAGATCCGCCGTATATCAAGCGCGACTCGAAGGCGGCGATTGATTTCATCGGGTTCGGCCTGCTGGCGGTCTGGCTGGCGACGCTGCAAATCGTTTTGGACAAGGGGCAGGAGGCGGACTGGTTCGGCGCGGACTGGATTCGCTGGTTCACGGTGATTTCCGTCGCCGCCTTCATCGGCTTCATCGCGTGGGAATTCCGGGTGAAGGACCCGCTGGTGGACTTGCGGATTCTGCGCAGCCGGAATTTCGCCACCGGGCTGATGTTGATGACGGTCATCGGCATCATCCTTTATGGCACGACGGCGGAACTGCCGCTGTTTTTGCAAACGTTGATGGGTTATCCGGCGCTGCAAAGTGGTTACACGATGAGTCCGCGCGGTGTCGCGGCATTTTTTACCACGTTTCTGGTGGGACGGCTGGTCGGAAAAATCCCAATGCGCTGGATGTTGTGTTTCGGGTTTTCGATGTTGAGCCTGTCGTCCTACATGTTGAGCGGCATCAATCTTCAGGTGAGCATGGCCAGCGTCATTTTTCCGACAATTTTGAACGGCGTGGCCATCAGTTTTATTTTCGTGCCGCTGACGACGGCGACCATGAGCCAGTTGCGGCAGCAGGAAATCGGGAGCGGCACCGGCCTTTACAATCTCATGCTCAACATCGGCGGGAGCATCGGCATCGCGCTCGTCACCACGCTGGTCGCGCGCGGCGCGCAGACGCATCAGGCGCTCATGGTCGGACATCTGACGCCGACCGACCCGGTGTTCACGCAGCGCCTCGCCGCCACCCAACACGCGTTGGCGCGACACACTGATCCCGTGACCGCCTCACATCAGGCTTACGGGCTGATTTACGGCACGCTGAACGCGCAGGCGCATTTGTGGGCGTTCGTGGACACTTTTCGAATCTTTGGGTTCATGGTGCTGTGCTGTCTGCCGCTGATATTCCTGTTCAAGCGCGTCAGGCATGCGCCGACCCGGCATGTGGAGGTGCAATGAAATGCCGGATTGAACATAAACGGCGGCGGCTCCGTCCAAATCCGCGACCTTGAAACTTCGAGACCTCTGCAAAAGCCGCCTTTGGTTGTAGCGGCGGTCTATGACCGCCGTGATTTGCTCGAAACCATCATGCTTCGGCGCCGCTACAGGGCTTTTGCAGAGGTCTCACTTCATCAAATTCAACGAATAGTCATGCAACAAATCAAGCCATGTCATCGTCCTAGGTGATGATTATGAGAAAATCAATTCTGACCAAAACTTTGTTAATCGCCGCGAGCCTGCCCTTGTTTGCCGGCTGCGTGGAACGTCAGGTGGTCTATCGCGACCGCCCGGTCTATGTGCAACCATAAACAATGTAGCAAACAATGCCATCATCGGGGTGGTCTATCGCGACCGCCCGGTCTATGTGCAACCCGCACCCGCGCCGGGCGCTCCGCCACCGGCACCCGATGTCGTTGTGCAAGATCCCCCGCCGCCGCCGCCGCAGGTTGAAGTCATTCCCGCCGCGTCTGATCCGGCTTTCCTCTGGATTGGCGGCAGTTGGGAATGGCGCGGACGCTGGGTCTGAGCCGGGGGACATTGGGGGCCGCGTCCGCATCCGGGCGCAGTGTGGGTGCATGGCGGCTGGGTGCATCGCGGCCATGGCCGCGTCTGGGTCGGCGCGCACTGGCGCTGAAATCAACCTTGGATTCGCGCGAGCGCGGCCGCGTTGATCTCGCGGGCGCGCTGGTCCGTTTCTGCTTCCGTGTAGCAACGAAATTCCGGCGCGTTGCCGGACGGACGCAGATGGATGATTTCGTCGTTCGCAAAAATAATTCTCAAACCATCCGTGCGGTTCAAGCCGGCCACGCGGCCGCAAATTCCGCCGAACATTGTTTCAACCGCAGTTTTGTCGGCAATTTCCGAACCGCCGGTGAACCTCGCCAGAAGTGCCGCGCTCTTTTCCGGCGCAAAATTTTTCAGCCGGTCGCTGGCGGTAAAGCGCGCGGGCAGGCTGGCAGCCAGTTCGGAAATTTTTTTGCCTTGTGATTTCGCCAGCAGCAAAATGCCGAGCATCACAATCACCGCGTCGCGCGTCGGCAACGCGCGCAGTTTTTTCCCGCCCATCTGAATCTCTGAATTCAGCAAAAAGCCGCCGTTCGCCTCGTAGCCAACCACGCGTTTTGCACCGGCGGCCGTGGCTTCCATCATCGAGGCGACGACAAACGGCGAGCCGATGCGCGTCCGGCGGATGTCGCGGAACCAGCCGCATTTTTCCACGGCGGTGTTGCAACTCACCGGCGTGCTGATGGAATCGGCCGCCAGAAATTTTGCGCACAAAATCCCCGCGATGTCGCCGCGCAGCCAGTGGCCGCGTTCGTCGCTGATCAGCGGGCGGTCGCTGTCGCCATCGGCGGAAACGATGGAGTCGAACTTGCCGCTGGCTGCCCAGTCGCGCGCCAATTGCACGTCTTCGGGCCGGATGGCTTCGGTGTCCACTGGAATAAATTTTTCCGAGCGGCCGAGCGGCGTCACCTCCGCGCCGAGGTGCGAAAGAATTTTCACCAGCACGTCGCGCCCGACGGCGGAATGTTGATAGACACCCACGCGCAAACCACGCAGCGCGTCGGGCGCAAAAAAATTCAAATAGCGCAGCGCGTAATTTTCCCCGGCTTCGGGCGAAACTTCATGCGCCAATTTTGTCTTCAAAAATTTTCCATCGCTGTCAAACAGCTCATCGTCCAGTTCGACCATCTGGCGGCTCATGCCTTGCTCGTCGGCCTTCAAAACTTCGCCGGCGCACTTGTTGAACTTGATGCCGTTGCGGTCGCCGGGAATGTGGCTGCCGGTGACCATGATGGACGGAATTTTCCGCTCAAAGCCAAACAGCGCGACGGCGGGCGACGGAATTTTCCCGCAGTTGATGGCGCGATAACCCAGGTCATCCGCTGCGCGGCAGACGGCTGCCATCACGCGGCCGGTGCTGGGCCGGAAATCACCGGCGACGGCAACCGCTTCGCCCGCCCGCTTGATTTCGCCAATGAATTCAAGGTATTGGAGAAAGCCCTTCGCGTAGGCGTAACAAACCAAATCCGTCATCGCCGTCGCCAGCCCGCGCGCGCCGCTCGTGCCAAACGCCACGCCGCTGCGCGCCATGAGTTCCTGGATGGAAATTTTCATTGATGGCGAAATTATTTTGCCGCTTCAGATTTTTCTTTTTCGTCGTAGAAATTTTTCAGCACGGTGAACGCCATTTTCTTTTCGCCGTCGTGGCCGATGAGGCCCTTGAGGTTCCAGCCGTCCTGGATTCCAGGAAGCTGCCGGCGCGGGGAACGGAAGTCGCACAAAATCCACGGCGTGCAGCCGCTGAAGCCGGGGATTTTTTCCAGCATCGGCAGGGTGCGGCGGTAAACATCGGCCTGATATTCCTCGCTGAACCGTGTCAGCACGTCCGCGTGAAAACCCTGCTTCGCGTCCGCGCCAAATTCGCTGATGAAAACCGGCTTCGGATATTTGATGGTCCAGCGGAGGCGGTCAATTTTTTCCGGCAGCCCGTCATACCAGCCGGTGTATTCGTTGAAGCTGCACAAGTCGGTGAACTCGCCGAACGGATCGTCCACGATTTTGTGGTTGGCATCCACCGGATCGCCGCGCACTTCCATCGCGGCGGAAATCAGCCGCGTGCCGTCGAGCGAACGCGCCTCGTCCACCAGCGATTTCAAAAACTTCGTGCGCGCCGCGCCGACGGGCGTCTCGTTCGCCACCGACCACACAACCACGCTGGCGCGGTTCTGATCGCGCGCAATCAGGCCGCGCAATTGTTTTTTTGCGTTCGCCAGCGTCGCCGCGTTCGTCCAGTCAATTGTCCAATAGACCGGAATTTCCTCCCACACCATGATCCCCATTTCGTCGGCGAGCCGGGCCATGTGTTCGTTGTGCGGGTAATGCGCCAGCCGGACGAAATTGCAGTTCAACTCCTTCGCCCAGCCGAGCAGGAGCTTCGCATCAGCCTCGGACCATGCGCGTCCGCCGCGCAGCGGATTCTCCTCGTGAATGGCCACGCCGCGCAGAAAAACCTTGCGGCCGTTGAGCAAAATGTCCTGGCCGCGCGTCGTGATGGTGCGAAAGCCGACGCGGTCTTTCAATTGATCTTCGCCGCTGGAAATTTCCACGTCGTTCAGCGCCGGATTTTCCGGCGACCATAGCGGCAGGTTCGACGCGGAAAGCTCAAACTGCGCAAAACCGTTCGAGTCCGTAGTTGCATCCGCAGTCAAGCCGAGTTTCGGCAGCGAAATTTTCACCGGTTGATCCACTTGTTCACCGTCAAGCTGGACGTTCGCTTCAATTGTGTTCGTCGTGCCCGGCTTGAGCCGCGCGCGGAAATTGGAGATGAACGTCGCCGGCGTCTCGACCAGCAGCACGTCGCGCGTGAGGCCGCCGTAATTCCACCAATCCGTGTTGACCGTCGGCACGGCGTCGGCGTGGCGGTTATTGTTCACGCGCACGACGAGCGAGTTGTTCGTCGCCTTCGCCAGCGCGGTGATTTCATAAGCGAACGGCGTGAAACCGCCGATGTGCCGGCCGAGCTTCTGGCCGTTGAGATAAACGTCCGCCTCGTAATTCGCCGCGCCGAAATAAACAAACAACCGGTGATCGGGCGCGGATTTGTTCACGTCAAACTTCGTGCGATACCAGACCGAGCCTTCGTAATAAAAAAGTTTTGGATCCTGCGAATTCCAGTCGCCCGGCACGTTCAGCGTCGGGCTGGTGTCAAAGTTGTATTCAATCAAATCCGTTTTATCCTTCGCCTGCCGGTCCAGAAAAAATCCGCCGCCGGGGTGCGGCGCCGCATCGTAAGGCTGGTGGCGGTAATCATAATAGCCCGTGTCATACGGATCCACGATGACGTGCCATTGGCCGTTCAGGCTCGTCGTCTGCCGCGCGAACACGTCGGCGATGACCGTTTCGCCGCGAACGCTGGAGGCCGCGACCAGGGCGGCGGAAAAAGCCAGGAGAAATTTTTTCATGGAATGATAATTTTGAACCCGGCCAAGTTAGCGCATCCGCAAAAATGAAGGAACCATTTTTACCCGGTCGAATAAATTCCTTTGCGCCTGCGTGCTGATGCGCGAAAATTTCCGCGTGCAGGCGCGCTTTCTCCTCGGCCCGGCGGGCAGCGGCAAGACGTTTCGATGTCTCGCCGAAATCCGCGCCGCGCTGGCAAAATCGCCCGGCGGGCCGCCGCTCATTTTGCTCGCGCCCAAACAGGCCACGTTCCAGCTTGAACGCCAGTTGCTCGCTGACTCGAAAATTTCCGGCTTCACGCGGCTGCACATTTTTTCCTTCGACAAGCTGGCGCGCTTCATTCTGGACCGGCTCAACCTCGCGCCGCCGGCGCTGCTGTCCGGCGAGGGCCGCGTCATGGTGCTGCGCGCGCTGCTGCTGCGCCACTCGGGCGAATTGAAACTGTTTGGCCGCAGCGCGCGGCGGCCCGGCTTCGCGCAGGAATTGAGCGCGCTGCTGGCGGAATTCCAGCAGCACCGGTTCACGCCCGGCAGACTGCGCCTGCTGGCCGGAGCCAAAAATCTGCAGCCCGAACTTCAAAACAAGCTGCTCGACCTCGCGCTGCTTCTGGAAAAATATGCGGACTGGCTGGACGAACGCGGATTGCAAGATGCAGATCGCCTGCTCGATTTTGCAACCGAAACACTGCGCGCTAAAGCCTTCAATCTTCAATCTTCAACCTTCAACCTTGCCGCCTTGTGGCTCGACGGTTTCGCCGAAATGACGCCGCAGGAACTGGCGCTGCTCGCCGCCGTCGTCCCGCTGTGCGCATCCGCCACGCTCGCGTTCTGCCTCGAAACGGAGCCGACGCCCGATGTCTCGTGGCTGTCCATCTGGTCGGCCATCGGCAAAACTTTCCAGCAATGCCGCGCGCAAATCGCCAGTCGGCCCGGGGTCGAAGTCCGCATGGAAATTCTCCAGCGCACGCCGGGCCAAAACCGGTTTTCAAAAAATTCAGAATTCGCCTGGCTGGAAAAAAACTGGGCACAACCGCCCAATGCGGATTCTGAAAAATTCAAAATTCAAAATTCAAAATTCAGAATTTCGGCCACCGCCTGCGCGAATCCCGCCGCCGAGGCCGCGTTTGCCGCGCGCGAGATTTTGAAATTTGTCCGTAACAAGAGCGGGGAAAATCGTTTCCGCGACTGCGCGGTGCTCGTGCGCCAGTTGGACGGCTATCATCAGCCGCTCGCGCGGGTTTTCCGCCGCTTTGGAATTCCGTTTTTTCTCGACCGCCGCGAGGGCGTCGCGCATCACCCGCTAGCCGAACTCACCCGCAGCGCGCTGCGCACCGTCGCGGGCGACTGGCCGCACGACGACTGGTTTGCCGCGCTCAAGGCCGGCTTCTCGCCCGTGACTGAAACGGAGATTGACCGGCTGGAAAATATCGCGCTGGAATCCGGCTGGCGTGGCAAAAAATGGCGCGAGCCGCTGCCGGATGAAAACTGCGAGCGCCTGCGCCAGATTGTTTTTCCGCCGTTTGAAAAATTCTCCGCGCGGCTCGCGCGGAAAAATCTCCCGCCGGACGGCGCGCAGCTTGCCGAAGCCCTGCGCGAACTCTGGAGCGATTTGAAAGTGGAGCAAACTCTGGAACACTGGACGCGCGACGCGGAAAAATCGGCAATCGGCAATCGGCAATCGGCAATCCACCAGACGGTCTGGGAGCAGATGAATGCCTGGCTGGAAAATCTTGCACTGGCGTTTTCGCGCGAACCGCTGCCGCTGCGCGACTGGCTGCCGATTCTCGAAGCCGGGCTGGCCGGCCTGACCGTCGGCGTGATTCCGCCCGCGCTGGACCAGGTGCTCATCGGCGCAATTGACCGGGCGCGCAACCCGGATTTGAAGTTCACGCTCATCCTTGGCGCAAACGAATCTATTTTCCCCGCCGCGCCGTCCGCGCCGGCGATTCTCACCAACGCCGACCGCGACGAGCTGGAAACGCAGAACGCCGTCCTCGGCCCGAACCTGCTGGACCGGATTTCGCGCGAGCGTTACCTCGGCTACATTGCCTGCACCCGCGCCAGCGAAAAACTGGCCGTCACGTTTTCGCGCCAGAGCGCGGAAGGCGCGGCGCTGAATCCGTCGCCGTTCATCGCGCATCTGCAAAAGCTGTTTCCGCAGCTCGCGGTCGGGGAATTTTCCGGCGAAACCAACTGGCGCGCGGCGGAACACGCGAACGAACTCACCGCGCCGCTGGTGACGATTCAAAATTCAAAATTCAAAATTCAAAATTGGGAACAACTGCTGGAGCTTCCCGCGCTGAAACCGCTCGTGGAAAATCTGGCGCAGTTGCGCGAGCCGGATGAAAAGGAAAATCTCTCAGCGGTGCTTGCGAAAAAACTTTACGGGCCGGTCTTGAAATCGTCCGTCAGCCGG
>Ga0075522_10000537_pt1 | contig 27618 bp, 26 predicted proteins | sample NGEPerA_FD_74796 | JGI IMG/M metagenome (GOLD analysis project Ga0075522, IMG submission 74796) | Arctic peat soil microbial communities from the Barrow Environmental Observatory site, Barrow, Alaska, USA - NGEE PermafrostL2-A | ecosystem: Environmental > Terrestrial > Soil > Wetlands > Peat ...
CGATGTGGGCGCCCAGGTCATCGGGACGGACGTCGACCAGCGATCCCTTCATGGCGCGCCCGATGGGCGAGCGCCCGGCGGCGACAACGACGGCTTCAGGCATGGATGGCGGATCCCCAGGCGGTTTGACGTCGGTGTCAAGTGTGGCGCAGCGCGTGGGTGCGCCACACCGGGGGCTATTCTCGGGGTCGTCCCGGGGGTGCGATTCACTGCGAGGAGGTCGAGGTGCACTACTTTGTCACCGGTGCCACGGGTTTCATCGGGCGGCAGCTGATCCCGCTCCTGCTGGCCCGTGGCGGCGACGTCGATGTGCTCGTGCGACCGGGCTCGCAGGCCCGCTTCGACGCGCTCCGCCGGCGCCACGACCCCGGCGGTCGCCTCAACGCGGTCACCGGTGACATCGGTGCGCCGGGACTTGCCGTCAGCGACGAGGACCGCGAACGTCTGCGCGGCGCCACCCTCTTCCACCTCGCCGCCGTCTACACCCTGACGGCGTCCGCTGAAGACACGACGCGCGCCAACGTCGACGGGACCAGGCACACAGTGGCCTTCGCCAACGACATCGGCGCGGCCCGGCTGCACCACGCCAGCTCCATCGCCATCGCCGGCCGCTTCCGCGGCGTGTTCAGCGAGGCAATGTTCGCGGAGGGTCAGGAGCTCGACCACCCCTACTTCTCGACCAAGTACGAGGCAGAGCGCATCGTCCGCGAGGAGGCTACCGTCCCCTGGCGCGTCTACCGCCCCGGGATCGTGGTCGGCTCCTCGCAAACAGGTGAGGCGGATCGCGTCGACGGGCCCTACTACGCGTTCAAGCTGATCCAGACGCTGCGCAGCGAGTTTCCCCAGTGGACCCCCTTCGTCGGCCCCGAGGGCGGCGCGCTCAACCTCGTTCCCGTCGATTTCGTGGCCAGCGCCATGGACCACATCGCCCACGTCGAGGGCCTCGACAGCCGTGCGTTCCACCTCGTCGATCCCGCCCCGCTGTCCCTGGGAGACACCCTCAACACCTTCTGCCGGGCCGCCCACGCCCCCGAGTTCGCACTCCGCTTCGACCGTCGCATGACCAGGATGATCCCCGGCGACACCCTGAAGATGGTGGGCAGCCTGGCGGCCGTCAGGCGGGCCCGTCAGCAGATCCTCAGCCGTCTCGGCATCCCTGAAACCGCCCTGGAGTACATGGACTACCCGGCCACGTTCGATGCCACGGACGCCCAGGCAGCCCTGCACGGGAGTGGCATCAGCGTCCCGCCGCTGCACGACTACGCGTGGAAGCTGTGGGACTTCTGGGAGCGGCACCTCGACCCCGACCTGCCCACGGCGCACAACATCCGCCGCGTCGCCGGGGCCAAGGTGGTGGTCATCACCGGCGCCTCCAGCGGCATCGGCCGCGCCGTGGCGACCGCCCTGGCGGGCTCGGGGGCCACCGTCGTCGGGGTGGCTCGCGGCGTCGAGAAGCTCGAGGAGATGAAGGCCGAATCTGAGGCGCTCGGGGGCACCGTCCACCTCCACCCGACCGATCTCAGCGACCCCGCAGCGTGCCGGGCGATGATCGAGTCGGTCCTGGCGGAGCACGGGCGCGTCGACGTTCTCATCAACAACGCCGGCCGCTCGATCCGGCGGTCCGTCGTTGACTCGCTGGAGCGCTTCCATGACTTCGAGCGCACCATGCAGCTCAACTATTTCGGCGCCATCGCGCTGATCATGGCCGCACTGCCCAGCATGCGCGAGAGCGGTTCCGGCCACATCATCAACATCACCTCCATCGGCGGTCAGACCTACCCGCCGCGGTTCGCCGCCTACGTGGCCAGCAAGGCGGCGCTCGACGCCTACTCGCGCTGCCTGTCGTCGGAGATCGCCGCCGACGGCATCGCCCTGACCACTGTGCACATGCCGCTGGTGCGCACCCCGATGATCGCCCCGACCGGCATCTACAAGAACTTCCCGACGATCAGCCCCGAGGAGGCTGCGGCGATGGTGGTGCAGGCGATGATCACCCGCCCCCACGAGGTGTCCACACGCCTCGGCAAGTTCGGCGAGCTGACCCAGGCGGTGCTGCCCGGACTGCACAACCTGATCATGAGCGCGGCCTACAACATGCTCCCGGACAGCGGCGCGCAACCCACCGGTGACCCGGACGGGGCCGACGCGGACGCGCCGGTGACACCCGAGGGATACGCGCTGGGAATGCTCATGCGCGGCATCCACCTCTGACCGAAGCCCCTCTCAGGGGTGGCGGTCGCGATCGGCGTCCGTGAACGCGATGACCTCGTCGTGGAGCAGGCCGTTGGTGGATAGCCCGGTGCCGCCCAGTGGTCCGTCGGCGGACCGATCGAGGAACCGCCCGCCCGCCTCCTCGACGATGAGCGCGAGCGCGGCGTAGTCCCAGAGGTTGGCGCGCGACGTCCAGCCGATGTCCGCAGTGCCTTGCGCCACGGCGAGGTGCGAGTGGGTGTTGCCGAGGCCCTGGGCATCCCAGCAGCGGGACGCCAGGCGGGCCAGGGCGTCCTCGAGGCCGACGCGGACGAAGCCGGACACGGAGGTGTGGGCGAGCATCGACTCCCCGATGCTGCTGACCCGCGAGACCTGCAGCGTGAGCCCGTCGACTGTCGCCCCGCCATCCCGCAGCGCGGCGTAGCGGTGCCCGGAGGCGGGCGTGGAGGCGACGGCCACCATGGTCCGTCCGTCGTGCTGCAGGGCGATGAGGGTTCCCCAGGTGCTGTTGCCGCGCACGAAGCTCCTGGTGCCGTCGATGGGGTCGATCACCCAGCGCCAGCCCGCGCGCGCGGCCGGGTTCCCGCCGAACTCCTCGCCCACGATGGCGTGGCTCGGGCGCTGCAGAGCGAGCTGGTCGCGAAGGGCCCGCTCGATGCCGTGGTCTGCCTCGGTCACCGGGCTGAGGTCCGGTTTGGTCGTGACCACCAGGTCAAGGGCTCGGAACCGCTCCATCGAGATGGCGTCAGCCGCGTCGGCCAGCTGCTGCGCGAGCGCCAGCTCCTCAGTGAGGGCGGCGGCGGAGTGGCTGGCCATGCGGACAGCCTACCGGCGACCCGGGCCGGTGCGCCGGGGGGTACCCTATCGCCGCCACGATGACCCGTCGGCGTTCCATCCCCAGAGGAGTCCCGCAGCCATGGCCCATCGCACCCTGCCGATCTTTGCCGACTCCGGCTTCGTCGTGCTCCGCGACCATGCCGGCCCGGCCATCCCGCCGAGTGAATGGCTGGGGCTGGAGTACCTCGACTGGAAGAGCGGAGGAGACACCAATTTCGCGCCGCTCGCGTCGGCGCTCGGCGAGATGGAGTGCGCGGGGTTCTGGGACCACGGCAAGCCTGACAAGGACGGGGTCTGGACGAAGAACCGCGACATCGCGCCGTCGCTGGTTCGCTACGTGGAAGCTGTCGGCGCGCGCTTCGGGCGCGTCCGGGTCATCAAGCTCAACCCCAGCGATGAGCCATATGCACGCCGTCAGCTTCACCTCGACGACAACAACCGCCTCAACCCGGACGGCGAGGGCTGGGTGGTGCGCTCGTGGCTCGAGCTGGGCGGCAGCACCGGCGCCACCTTCATCCTCCGCGAGGACAAGGAGGATGCCTCGACGGAGTCACTGATCCCGCTCCATCCCGGCATGCAGTTCGTCATCGACACGCAGCGGCTCTGGCACGTCGTCCACAACCCCGGACCGGAGCCCCGCTACGCGCTGATCACCTCGTGGGAATCGGGTGACGCGCTCCAGTCCTGGATCGACGCCGAGATCCCGGTCGGCGAGGCAGCCGGCGCGCGCTGACCGACCTCAGCCGGCCGCTGTCCCGGCGTCGCCCAGGGTCGTCATGTCGATCACGAAGCGGTAGCGCACGTCGCTGCGCAGGGTCCGCTCGAACGCCTCGTTGACCTGCTTCATCGCGATCACCTCGACATCCGCCTCGATGCCGTGCGCCGCGCAGAAGTCGAGCATCTCCTGCGTCTCGCTGATGCCGCCGACGCTGGAGCCGGCCAGGCGGCGTCGCGCGTCGATGAGCTGGCCGGCGTCCAGCGGCGACGGCCCCGGCAGACCGACCAGTGCCATGGTGCCGTCGCGCCGCAGCAGGCTCAGGTACGAGTTGTAATCGTGGCCGGCCGACACCGTGTCGAGAATGAAGTCGAATCGCTTGGCGTTGCTGGTGAACGCCGCCTCGTCACTGGTGACCACGAAGTCGTCCGCTCCGAGACGGGCGGCGTCGTCCTCCTTGCCCGCTGAGCGGCTGAGGACTGTCACCTCGGCACCGAGCGCGTCGAGGAATTTCACCGCCATGTGGCCCAGTCCGCCGAGGCCGACGACCGCCGCGCGATCACCGGCGCGCACGCCGAAGTGACGGATCGGGGAGTAGGTGGTGATGCCCGCACAGAGCAGTGGCGCCGTGCCGGCGGGGCTCATGCGCTCGGGGATGCGCAGCACGTACGCCTCGTCGACGACGATGTGCTCCGAGTAGCCGCCGTACGTGGGCGTCACGCCGTCCTGCTCGCGCCCGTTGTAGGTCTGCGACATGCCACGCTCGCAGTACTGCTCCTCACCGGCGCGGCACGCCTCGCACACCCGGCAGGAGTCGACGAAGACGCCGACGCCGACGGTGTCGCCGACGTTCCACCGGCTCACCTCGGCGCCGACGCCGGCCACGATGCCGACGACCTCGTGGCCCGGGACCATCGGGAAGGTTGAGCCGCCCCACTCGTCTCGGGCCTGGTGGATGTCGCTGTGACAGACGCCGCAGTACTGGATGTCGACGAGGGTGTCGTGCGCCCTCAGGTCTCGCCGATCGAACTCGTACGGCCCCAGCCGTTCGGATGGGCCAGTCGCCGCATAGCCACGTGTTCGCAACATTGTCCCCTGCCAGCTTGTGGACCTGCGTGGGCGCGGAGCAGGTCGCCGGACCAAGCGGTCAGCTTATCAATGCGGTCCGCCGCCACCACCCGCCTCCGGCGCTGGGCGCGCGCGCTCGTCGGAGGCGCGGAGGGACGGCGACGCGGTCAGCTGTTCACATCGTCGGCGTCGATCGCCTCCCCGCAGGACGGGCAGAAGTCAACCGAGAGGTCGTCGATCCCTTCGCCGCACACGGGGCACTGTTGCATCGCCATCGGTCGGCCCTCCGTCACCACCTGTCCCGGCTCCGCCATCGTTGCGGTCACGAGCGGACAGGCCGCGCCCAACGCGAGGGTCCGCTTCGGCCGCTGCCCGTGTATGGTGCGGCAGGCGCGGCGGCGGAACCGAGACATGCCAGCACCTCGCCGTGAATGAGGCCGTTGCTTGTGACCACGTTGCCGCCGCGGCACTGGTCCACGCCGGCGAAGTCCGTGAACGCACCGCCGGCCTCGCGGACGATCAGGCGCGCGGCGCTGATGTCCCACTCGTTGACAACCGGCTCGATGCCGCAATCGACGGCCCCCTCGGCGACGAGCATGTGCGACCAGAAGTCGCCGAACCCGCGGGTGATCCGGACCGCCGCCGCCAGTCGCGCGAATCCCGCCTCCCAGCCGTACGCCGCGAAATCGCGCACGTCGGTGAACGACAGCGTGGCATCCTCCAGGCGCGCCACCGATGACACGTGCAGTGGCCGGTCGTTGCAGCGCGCACCCTCGCCGCGTTGCGCCCACCACCGCCGTCCCAGGGCGGGCGCGGACACCACGGCGCACGTCTCCTCGCCCGCGTGTTGGAGCGACAGCAGGGTCGCCCACACCGGCACACCGCGGGCGAAGTTCTTGGTGCCGTCGATGGGATCGACGATCCAGCGCCAATCGGCGTTGCCGCTGGAACCGCTCTCCTCGCCGAGCACAGCGTGCGACGGGCGTGCCGAGGCGAGGCGGTCCCTGACCATGTCCTCGACGGCGCAGTCCGCGTCGGTGACGGGGCTGTTGTCGGGTTTGGTGTCGACGCGCAGGTCGGCGGCGCCGAAGCGCGCCAGCGTGATCTCGTCGGCGAGGTCGGCGAGTTCCAGGGCCAGCCGGAGGTCGTCGCCCGCGCCCGTCATCCCGGTCTCTCGATCACGGTGAAGAAGCAGGACGTCTCGCCGGTGTGGCACGCCGGGCCCGCAGGATCGACGCGCAGGAGCACGCTGTCGTCGTCGCAGTCGAGGCGGATCTCCCGCACCGTCATGTGGTTGCCGCTTGTCGCGCCCTTCTCCCAGAGCTGCGCGCGCGACCGGCTCCAGAACCACGCCCGCCCGGTGCGCAGGGTGTGGTCCCACGCCTCCGCGTTCATGTGGGCGAGCATCAGGACGGCGCCGGTGGTGGCGTCCTGCACCACCGCGGGCACCAGTCCGTCGGCGCCGAAACGTGGCGATGCGCTCACCTGCGCACCTCCACCCCGGCAGCGGCGAGGTAGCGCTTGGTCGCCGGGATGGGATGGGCGCCGAAGTGAAAGATCGAGGCCGCCAGCGCCGCGTCGGCGCCGCCCTCGACAAGGACCGCGCGCAGGTGCTCGGGCTCGCCCGCACCGCCGCTGGCGATGACCGGGATGGGGATGGCTGCCGCCACGGTGGCGGTGATGGCCAGGTCGTATCCGCTGTGCGTGCCGTCGCGGTCCATGCTGGTCAGGAGGATCTCACCGGCGCCGCGTTCGGCGGCCTCGCGGGCCCACTCCACGGCGTCGCGGCCGGTGTCGCGCCGTCCCCCATGGGAGTACACCGTCCACCCCCGCTCCGCGCGACGGACGTCGATGGCGATGACGATGCACTGGTCGCCGAAATGCGCCGCGGCCTCCTCGATGAAAGCCGGCCGGTCGAGCACGGCGGTGTTGAGCGACACCTTGTCCGAGCCGGCGCGGAGTAGACGGTCGATGTCGTCGAGGCCGCGGATGCCACCGCCCACCGTCAGGGGGATGAAGACGGAGTCCGCGGTGCGGCGCACGGCATCGATGAGGATCTCGCGGTTGTCCGACGAGGCCGTGATGTCGAGGAACACCACCTCGTCGGCGAGGTCGGCGTCGTAGCGCGCCGCCAGTTCCGCGGGGTCGCCGGCGTCGCGCAGGTCGAGGAAGTTGATCCCCTTGACGACCCGGCCACCGTCGACGTCGAGGCATGCGATGACGCGCTTGGCCAGGGTCACGCGGGAGTGTCCGCGGGGTACCGGACCAGCGCGGCGCCGAGGTCGAAGAGCCCGGCATGGAGGGCACGGCCGACGATGACGCCGGCCGCGCCCGCGCTCTCGCAGGCGTCGACGTCGTCGATGGTGGTGATCCCGCCGCTGGCGATGACCGGGCGGTCGAATCGCCGGCACACCTCCTGAAGCGCCTCGGTGGATGGGCCCTCGAGTGCTCCATCGCGCTCGATCGCGGTGAACACCACGCCTGCTGCCGGCCACGCCGCCCAGGAATCGAGGAGAGCCAGGGCGTCCCCGCCCGCCCGCGTCCACCCCTGTGCCTGCGCCTTCCCATCGCGGACGTCGAGGGCAAGGAAGACGCATCCAGGGAAGGCGGTGCACAGCGCCTCGCCGCCGCCGGGATCGTTGAGAGCCAGGGTGCCGATGACGACGAACGACGCGCCCGCGTCGAACCATCGCCGTGCCGCGGCGAGGTCGCGCACGCCTCCACCCACCTGCACCTCCACGCCGAGCTCGACCAGCGCTCCCACCGCGGCGCTGGCCGCCTGCGCCGACGCGGCGTCCCCGCCGCCGCGGGCGCCGTCGAGGTCGACGACGTGCACGCGACCGGCGCCCGCCGCGGCGAAGGAGCGGACCACGGCGACGGGGTCGTCGCTGAACACCGTTTCACGTGCGAAATCGCCATGGAGGAGGCGAACAACGCTGCCGCCACGCACGTCGATCGAGGGGATGACCAGCACCGCCCGCGTCAGGTGCGCACCGGCACGGTGCACCCGGCGACGAAGTTCGCGTAGATGCGCAGGCCCGCTGCGCCGCTCTTCTCAGGGTGGAACTGGGTGCCCTGCACCGCGCCGCGCTCCACCGCGGCCACCAGCTCGCCGCCGTAGTCGGCGGTGGCCACCACGTCGCTCGCGTCTCCCGGAATGGCGGCATAGGAGTGCACGAAGTACACGAACTCACCACCGTTGAGGCCGCCGAGAAGCGCCGACGGACGCCTCACTGTGAGCTGGTTCCAGCCGACGTGCGGCACCTTGCCGCGGTGGCGGTCGAGCCGGCGCACGCACCCGGGAAGGACGCCGAGGCCGATGCCGCCGGCGCCCTCGTCGCTCTCCTCGAACAGGAGCTGAAAGCCGAGGCAGACACCCAGGATCGGCCGGCCCAGACGCACCGTTTCGACCACCGCGTCGTCGATGCCACGCTGGTGGAGCGCTGCGGCTGCGGCGACGAACGCACCGACGCCGGGAAGCACGAGGCCGTCGCACTCGAGCAGCCGTGCGGGGTCGGACGCCACCAGCGCGCGCGCCCCCCCCTCGGCGAGGGCGCGCTCCACGCTGCGGAGGTTGCCGACACCGTAGTCACAGATGCCCACCAGGGGCGCGTTGCCGCCGCTCACAGGGTTCCCTTCGTGGAGGGGATGCCGCCGCCGATCACGGTCAGCGCCTGGCGTGTGGCCAGCCCGAGCGCCTTGAAGGCCGCCTCGGCGACATGGTGGACGTTCTCGCCGCGAATCTCGTCGAGATGGAGGCTCGTCCCGGCCGTCTGCGCATAGCCGCGCACGAATTCCTGGAGGACAGCGACGTCGAAGTCGTTGATGCGGCCGGTGAGGCCCTTCATCGCATAGACGACGTGGGGGCGCTTCCCGTAGTCGAGTGCGCACCGCACCAGGGCCTCGTCGAGGGGCGCGTAGGCATGGCCGAAGCGGGCGATGCCGGCTCGGTCACCGAGGGCCTCCGCAACGCAGGCGCCCAGCACCAGGCCGGTGTCCTCGACGAGGTGGTGCGCATCGACGTCGACGTCCCCCTGACCGACGAGGCGCACGTCCATGCCGCTGTACTTGACGAACGACTCGATCATGTGGCGGAAGAAGGGGAGAGGGAGATCGATCGTCGCGCGTCCGCTGCCGTCGATGTCGACCGTGCACTCGATGCGCGTTTCCTTGGTCTCGCGCACGTTGGTGGCCTGCCGGTGGGTCATGCGTGCCGTTCCTCCATGCGCAGGCGGATCGCCTGCTCGTGACCGTGCAGGCCCTCGGCGGTGGCCAGCACGCAGGCGACGGGGGCGAGGGCGTCGAACTCCCGGGCACTGAGGTCGACCACAGAGGGCCAGCGCACGAAGTCCATCACAGAGAGGGGGCCGCGGTACCGGGCCGCGCCCTGGGTGGGCAGCGTGTGGTTCGGTCCGGCGACGTAGTCGCCCATCGAGACCGGCGAGAGCGTGCCGCAGAACACAGCACCGGCGCCGCGCACGCGATCGCGTAGCGATTCCGCGGCGGCGCCCTGCAACGAGAGGTGCTCGGGGGCGAAGGCGGCCGCGGCGGCCAGCGCCTCGTCGAGGTCGTCGACCATGACGACAGCCCCGTGCCGCCCCGCCGACTCGGCGATGATCCCGGCCCGGGCTGCACCAGGGGCGACTCTGTCGAATGTCAGCCGAACCTCCTCCGCGAGGGCGGCGGAGTCGGTGACGCACACCGCCCACGCGAGCGGGTCGTGCTCCAGTTGCGAGATGAGGTCGGCGGCGATGTGGCCGGGGTCGGCGCCGGCTGAGGCGATCACCATGATCTCGCTGGGGCCGGCCAGCTGGTCGATGTCGACCACCCCGAACACCTCCCGCTTGGCGAGCGTCACGAACAGGTTGCCGGGTCCGACCACCTTGTCGACGGCCGCGATGGTGGCGGTGCCATGGGCCAGCGCCGCGATCGCCTGGGCTCCACCCACGGCGTGGACCTCGCTGACCCCGAGCAGGTGCGCGGCCGCTCCAACGAGGGGGTGAACGCCGCCATCGGGGGTGGCCGGGCTGGTGATCGCCAGCGACTCGACGCCGGCCGACTGCGCCGGGATGACACTCATGAGCACGGTGCTCGGGTAGGCGGCGCGACCGCCGGGCACGTAGCAGCCGACGCGTCGCAGCGGTTCCGGTCGCAGGCACAGGCTGGGCTCGCCGCGGAGGCGGACGTCCACCTGGAGGTCGTGGAAGGTGCGGATCCGCTCGGCGGCGGCGGTGAGCGCGTTGCGCAGCCCCCTGTCCAGGGATGTCCAGCATTCGGCCATCCAGGCCGGGTTGGCGCGCGTCGCCTCCACGTGGACGCCGTCGATGCGCTCTGTCCACTCTTGCACGGCGGCGTCACCGCGGTCGCGCACGTCGGCCACGATCTCACGGACGGCGTCGGCAGCGGAGATGTCGCGCCCGAACAGTGCGTTCAACTGGGCGCGCGTGCGGGCGTCGGGCTCGGGGATGGAGAAGCGCCGTTCGACTCCGCCGGCTCGCGCCTGCCACTCCGCGAGCGTCACCACGGGCATGGCGGTCACGGGCGGGCCGCCTCGGTGGTCCGGCGCAGGGCCGCGGCGAGTTGTGTGATCGCATCGCTGCGCGTCTTCATCGAAGCGACGTTCACGACCAGTCGAGCCGTCGACTCAGCAATGGTGGTCACCTCGCAGAGCCGGTTGGCCCTCAACGTGGCGCCGGTGGCAACGATGTCCACGATGCCGTCGGAGAGGCCCGCTGATGGGGCCAGCTCCACCGAGCCGTACAGCTTGATGAGCTCGGCTCCATCGCCGCGGCCGGCGAAGAAGCGACGCGCAGCCCGTGGGTACTTGGTGGCGACACGCAGGGGAGCCGGCCAGTTCTCGCCGGTGAGCGGCGACCCTTCGGGGGCGGCGAGCACGAGACGGCAGTGACCGAACCGGAGGTCGGCAATCTCGTACAGCTCGCGGCGCGACTCCCAGAGCACGTCCTTGCCCACGATGCCGCAGTCACACGCGCCCATCTCGACATAGACGGGGACGTCGATGGGGCGGACCGTGATCACCTCGTGGTCCCCGGCGGGCAGCTGGAGGCGGCGTTGGAACGCCTCGGGGCGCAGGTCGGGGGCAACACCGGATTCCCGAAGCAGCGCGCAGGCGTCGGCGAGGAGCACGCCGGTGGGGACAGCAATGCGCAGGCCGGCGCCGCGGCGCGAGGGCGTGTCGGCGCGGCGGCCGACGGCGTCGTGGCAGCGGTCGACGTGGACGACGAAACCGGTGGCCGGCTGGGCAAGGCCGAAGCGTTCGAGCAGGGAGTCGTAACGTCCGCCCGCGCCGAGGGGGAACCCGAGATCGCCGCTGAACAGCTCGAACGTGGGGCCGGTGTAGTAGTTCCAGTCGCGGACGGCGCCGAGGTCGAGGTGGACGCGGTCCTCGAGGTTGCGGGCGCGCAACAGGTCCCAGAGCCTGGCCAGCTCATCAAGGGCGCGGTGGGCGCCTGCGGCCTGGAGCCCGTTGCGGGCCTGGTCGAGGAGTTCGCGGCCGCCGCGCAGCGCTGGGAAGCGGAGAAGCAGGGCATGCTCGGCCGCGCCGACGGCGGTCCCGGCCAGGCGTGCCTCCACGGCGACGAGGTCGCGTGCCACCAGCGCGCTCACGATCTCGTCGCGACTGGCGGCATCGACACCGGCACCGGCAAGGAGCGCGGGGAGGAAGTCGGCGTGGCCCACGTCCACCTGGATGTCGGGCACGCCGGCGGCGTCCACAGCCGCGATCGCCAGCGCGATGCACTCGGCATCGGCCTCGAGCGCCGCGTCGCCGACCAGTTCGCAGCCCGCCTGGATGGCCTCGCGGCGCCGCCCCCCGAGCAGGGCGCGGTTGCGCACCACCGGGCCGGCGTAGCAGAGGCGCAATGGGAAGGGCCCGCGTCGCAACTGGGTGGCGACGGTTCGGGCCACGCTCACCGTGCGCTCCCCGACCAGGGCCAGCATGCTGCCGTCGGCGTCCATGAAGCGGAACAGCTCGTCGACGTCGGTGCCGAGGCCTCGCTCGATCGTCTCAGCGTACTCGACTGTGGGGGTGTCGATCAGCTGGAAACCAGCGTCCTCGAAGGTGCCGACCAGCGCCGTCGTCAGCGACCGCCGCGCGGCGGCCGCACCGGGGAGCCAATCGCCGAAGCCGCCTGGGCTCGACCGGGCGTCGCTGGATGTCATGGCCGACAGTGTACGGACGGCCCTGCTGCGGCCCTCATGCGATTGCAGCGAGGAGCGCGTCATTCTCCGCGGGGGAGCCGATGGTGATGCGCAGGAGGCCGCGGCCGCCGTCGTCGAAGCAGCGCACCAGGACGTGGGCAGCGCGAAACACCTCCGCTGTCTCGCGGGCCGTCCCGGTGGGGGGCACGGCGCAGATGAAATTGGCCTGCGACGGGGTCAGCTGCCAGCCCCGGGCGGTGAATTGCTCGGTGAGGCGGCGGCGCTCGGAGAGCACCGTCTCGACGATGCGACCGTGGTGAGCCGCGTCATCGAGGGCGGCGTGGGCGCCGGCGATGGCGCAGCGGTCGACCGGGTAGGACTCGCCCACGGCGCGCAGGTCGGCGACAAGGTCCGGCGAGCCGACCGCGTAGCCGACGCGCAGGCCGGCCAGAGAGTAGGACTTGGAGAAGGTGCGCAAGACGAGCCACTGGGGGTGGTCCGCAAGCAACGGGATGCACGACCGCGGGGCGAAATCGCAGTAGGCCTCGTCGATCACGACCACGCCCGCGGCGCCGTCGAGAGCAGTGGCGAGGTGTTCGGGCTCGATCCATGTCCCGGTGGGCGTGTTGGGGTTGACGAGGACACGCAGCGGGGCGGGCGTTGTGGTGAACGCGTGCGCGAGGCTGCCGTCTGCCCCCATCGCCACGACGTGCGCGCCCAGCCCGTGGATTCGCGCTGCGACGGCGAGCAGGGAGTAGGTGGGCTGGGTGAGGAGGACCGACGTGCCCGGCTCGCAGAAGGCGCGGAGGCAATCGTTGATGAGCGCGTCGGCGCCGTTGCCGAGGGCGACCTGTGAAGACTCCACCGCGTGGTGCGCGGCGACGGCACTGCGCAGCGGCTCGCCGTCGGCACTCGGATAGCGGTGGAGGTTGGCGGCGGCGGCCGCGACCGCGGCGGCGACGCCCGGGGCTGGGGCCATCGGCGACTCGTTGGTGTTGAGCTTGACCCACTCCCGGCCGTCGGCGGGCTGCTCGCCCGGCGTGTAGCCGAAACCATCGCCCAGCGACGCTCGAAGAAATCGAGACATGTCGTTCAGAGGGAACCTGGGGCCGTCATCGGCGGAGTGTACGAAGTGCTGGCGTGGTGCTCGCCCGCCCAGCCCGACGCCGTTCCCCCGGGCACGGTGACGGGCGGTCATCCGCGGTATCCTCGGGCGTCTTGCACACCACCAGCCCGGCAGAGGACGAGGCCGTCACCGGAACCACCGCCGCGGCCGGCGCACGTGGTCGACATACGTGGCGGATCACCTGGTCGGTGGCAACGCTGGTGGTTGCGGCGGTGATGATCGGCATGCTGCCGCTGGTCGTGCGTCGCGTCGGCGACGCTGACTACTGGTGGCACATCGTCACGGCGCGCTGGATCCTCGACCACCACGCGCTGCCCACCCACGACCTCTACACGTACACCGTCCCAACTCACCAGTGGATCGACCATGAGTACCTCTCGGAGCTGCTCATGTACGGCCTCGGCAAGGTGGGCGGACAGCTGGCTGTCAGCCTGGGTTTCGGCGCCATCACCTGGGCGGGCTTCTGGTTCATCCTGGCGCGCACCAACCTGCGGCCCACCCATGTCGCGGCGACCGCCTCAGGGCTGGGCCTGGCGGCCGTTGCTGGCGTGTCGGTGTGGGGACCGCGGCCGCAGATGATCACGTTCGCACTCGTGTGCGTCGAGCTGTACCTCATCGAGAGGTTCCTGGAGCGAGGACATCGCGGCTTCTACGCGATGCCGCTCATCGTGCTTGCCTGGGCAAATTTCCACGGTGGCTTCATCATCGCCTTCCTGTTCCTCGGCATCGCCTTCGGGGTGGAGGCGGTGCGCTGGCTGACGGACCGGTCACTGATCGAGTCGGGTGTGCGCGCAGGGCGCATCGCGCTCGTGTCGGTCGCGTCGCTGGTCACCGGTTTGGTCAACCCGCACGGGTTTGCCCTCTATGCGTACGCGTGGCGCACCCAGACGAGCGCGGTGCAGCAGGCGTTCATCAGGGAGTGGCAGTCACCCGACTTCCATGACCTCGAGATTCGCGGTTTCGAGGCGATGATCATCCTGCTGCTGATCGGCCTGGCCATGCGTCGCGCGCGGCCGACTGTGTTCAGCGTCGTGGTGGCGGTCACCGGTCTGCTCCTGGCGCTGCAGTCCGTTCGCCACATCGCCATCTTCGTGGCCACCGCGACGCCGCTGCTGGCGTGGACGTGGAGCTCCACGCTGACCGACCTGGGCCGGCGGTGCTCACCATTGCTGTCGCGCCTGTCTCCCCGGCATGTGTTGGGCGCGGTTGGGACAGCCACTGCGGTGATCGCGGTCGTGGTGCTCGTCGCTCTGCGCTCGCTGCTGGCTCACCAGGCGGCGAGCACGGTGGACAACTACCCCTCCCGGGCAGCCGATTACCTGGACGCGCACGCCTCGGTGGGAACGCGCATGTTCAGCGACTATGCCTGGGGCGGCTACATGGTGTACCGCTTCTACCCGGAGCAGTCGCGGCGCGTGTTCTTGTTCGGGGAGGCCGACCTGATGGGCGACACGATCATGAACGAGTACGTCGACGTGGTCGGGTTGCACAGCAACTGGTTGGACATTCTCAACCGGCACGGCGTCGACTACGTGGTGTTCGAGCCGGACACACCGCTCACGTCGGCGCTGGCGACACAGCCCGACTGGCACCTGGTCTATTCCGACCCGGTCGCGGTGGTCTACGTGCGCGGCTGACCGTGCCTTGTGGCACCACGCCGATCGCGCCGGTGGGTCAGGACGCCCCGGATCGGCGCAGACGCACGAAGCGATTGCCGAACAGCCGAAGGTCATGCAGAGGGGTGGTCAGAGGCGTCAGCGGCCGCATCGTGCCCGCACCGATCACAAACAACAGCGCCATCGCGGCGCTGTAGTCGTAGTTGAGAAAGGCTTGCTTGGCAAAGAAGCAGACCACGATCAACATGCCCGAGCCAAGCAGAAGAAGATCGGCGTAGTCGCGAGGGCGCCGCAGCGTGAACACGACCAGCGTCACCAGGGTTCCGGCCAGGAGCAATGACGATGGCACCAAGCCGTGGCCGAGGACCGCCGAGAGACCGTTGAACCCGATGGAGTCGCGGCGAGTGGGAAGATCGTTGTAGATCGTGATCGTGTCGTACACGAATTGCGGTACCCCGGTCCAGAGTGCGAAGGGCGCCACGATCACCACCGCAGCGCTCGTGGCCCAGAGGAGCTCGCGCCAGGTGGTGCGAACCCAGAACAGCATCGGGATCACAATCGGCACGAAGGTCGGTTTGCTTGCGAGCGCGAGGGCGAGGCAGGCGATCGACCAGTTGCGATGCCGATCGCGCAAGAGCAGCCACCACACCGCGCACGCCATGCTCACGCTGTCTGTCCACGCGTTCAGGATCATCAGCGGGATGAACGGTGACACCACCCACAGGGCAACGAGCGTGGGCCCGAGGTGGCCGCCCGGCACGCCGCGGCGCAGCCAGATCAGCGCCGCGACCAGGATTGCGAGATTCAGCGCGACCATGGTGACGCGCACGTCTCCGATCAATCTCGCGGGAACACTCAGCAGCACAACAGCGGGGCCGTAGTTGAATGATGCCGCCCCGTGGACAATGTGGTGCAACGGGCTGTCGAGATAGATGGAGTACAGCGGCGAGTACGGGTTCTGGCCGTGGATGAGGGCCTGCGTTGAGCCCTGGACCTCTGCGAAGACATCGATGACGGCATTGCCCCACGACCAACGGGACACGGTGGCCCAGACGATGAGCGCAGCACCCACGATGACGGGCACCCACGCCGCCCTGGCGTGGCGAATCAACGGCACCGCCGCGAGCACGAGGCCGGTGACCCACAGAAGGGGCGCGGACATGACATACGTCGGCCCCAATGTCTGCATCCCGATGGCCACAGCGCACAGGACCGCGTGCGGGCGACCCGGTGGCCGTCCGACTGCCAGGTAGCACAGCGCTCCGGCCGCCACGATGAAGCCGAACCCGACAATGAAGACGAGCGGCCAACCGCTGCTGTAGCCGCCGCTCGCGCCCCGGCGCGCCCACAGGTTTCCGACTCCCAGGCAGCCCAGGGCAAGGACCGCCATGTCGGACCGACGTGTCTCGGCCGCGATCGACCGTGTGTACACCCACGCGCCCGCGAGGGCGGACCTCGTCATCGACGGCAAGTCTACGGATCGCCATGTACCGCTGAGGCCCGTGGTCTCGCAGCCGCACGGCGCCGTCTGGGGGTGGCGATCCCCGGCAACCCGGGCGCGCTTCACCAGGACGAGGGGTATGCTCGCCGCATGCGGCGGGCAGCGTGGATCAGCTCGTTCGTGATCGCCGTCATCGCCGTTGGCTGGGGCGTTGAGAGCATCGCCGGTCGCGGGACACCAGGATCGGCACACCGCCGGGTGCCGGCCCCGTCCATCGCGCCGTCGTCCCCATCGCCCACGGCAGGCGCGGTGACGGCTGCACTCAATCCCCTCACCATCGCGGCCATGCGAGCGCGGACGTACGCTCCCAGCACGTTGACGCTGGTGCGTTCTGACGGCGACCAGGGCGGCTACGTCAACTCAGTGGTGTCGTTCGTCTCAGACGGGCTGACCGAGGACGCGCTGATGAGCGTTCCCGATAGCAGGCGCCCGGCGGCCGGGTGGCCCGTGGTCATCCTGTGCCACGGGTACATCGACCCGCGCACCTATCGCACCGACGACGGGTCGTACGCGCAGTTCATCGCCACCCTGGCGCGTGCGGGTTACCTGGTGCTGAAGCCCGACTATCGCGGCCACGGCAAGAGCCAGGGGGTCCCCGAGGGCGGCTACCTCTCACCTGTGTACTCCTACGACGTCCTCAACCTGGTCAGAACGGTGAAGGCGGACCCGCGCATGAACGCGTTGCGAATCGGCATGTTCGGGCACAGCCTCGGCGCTTACGAGGCTTTGCGCGCCATGGTTGTGTTGCCGGACATCAAGGCGGTCGTGTTCATGGCCGGGGTGGTGGGCTCGCTCTACGACATCTTCTACAACTGGTCGACCGTGACCCCGACGCCGACAGCGCCGCCACCCCCTGTCCAGCGGCAGGTGGCACAGTCACTCATTGCCGGCGAGGGTACGCCAAAGACAGACCCCGGCTTCTTCAACGCTGCGTCGGCGATCAACTACCTCGGTACGGTCACCGCGTCGGTGCAGATCAACATGGATGTCGGCGACAGCGTGGTGCCCAAGCTCTTCTCCGACCACCTCTTTGCAGCGTTGCAAGACGCACACATCCCCGTGCAGTACGACACGTACCCGGGGGATGACCACCAGTTCACGAGGAACCGCGCCGCCATCCTCACCAACATGCTGGCGTTCTACCGCGCCCATCTCTGACGCACCGGGCTAGGCAGCCGGCCGGTCCGACGCTTCGGGGCCGGGTGTCGCCGCGTGCGGCTCGGGGACGGCGGCGGAGCTTGCGGGCAGCTCGATGCGGAAGGTTGCTCCTCCGCCCGGCGTGGCGCCCACGTCGATGCGGCCTCCGTGTGCCGCGACGACGGCGGCGGCGATGCTCAGGCCGAGGCCGCTGCCGCCCTGGTCGCCGCTGCGGGCCGGGTCGGCGCGGTGAAAGCGCTCGAAGATCCGCCGTGCGTGGTCCGGACGGATGCCCGGCCCGTGATCCACGACCTCGATGACGGCGGTCATGTCCTGGAGGCCGAGCGTCACCTCGAGCGGGGTGCCCGTGGGGGTGTGGACCAACGCGTTGCGGACGATGTTGGTCACAACCTGTCGCAGTCGCAGGTCGTCACCGACCACTGTGACCGGCGCGTTGATCCGCGGGGTCACCACGCGCGCCGGGTCGGCCACGCGGGCGTCGGCGCAGGCGTCCATGATGATCGCGACGAGGTCGACCGGCACACGCTCCAGCGGGCGACCCTGGTCGAGCCGGGCGAGGAGCAGGAGATCGTCGACGAGGATGCCCATGCGGCGCGTCTCCTCCTCGATCCGCCGCGTGGCCAGGAGCACGTCCTCCTCGGACATGACCGGGTTGCGGCGCAGCAGCTCGGCGTAGCCGCGCATCGACGTCAGTGGTGTGCGCAGCTCGTGAGAAGCGTCGGAGACGAAGTGGCGCAGCCGCTGCTCGTTGGCGGCGCGCTCAGCGAACGCCGTCTCCAGCTGGCCGAGCATCGCGTTGATGGCAAGTCCGAGGCGCCCGACCTCGGTGGAGGCAGTGGCCGGCTCGACGCGCTGGCTCAGGTCCGTCGCTGCGGAGCGCGCGGCCACGCCCATGCGCTCCAGCGGGCGCAGCCCGCGGCGCACCACCAACCACGTGGCCAGCAGCACGACGAGGGTGATGCCGGCGGTGGTCAGGATCTCAAGGAGAACCAGTTGGGACAGCGTCGCGAAGACGTCATCGACCGGCACCGCCATGACCAGCAGATCACCCGAGTTGACAGCGAACTCGACTGTGTCGACGAGCACGCGGTAGTGGCCGACCCCGCCGGTTCCCTCGGCATCGATGATGTTGGGGTTCTGCTCCGTCCCCGAATGCAGGTTGGCGGGAAGAACCGGCGAGGCCGTGGACTGCGCGTTCGCCGATTCGAAGACGCGCGACAAGCCGCTGACGACCGTTCCGCTTGTGGTGACAATGGCCGCGTACGTCCCGTTCGGCACGTTCACCGACGCCGTGTCTCCCGGCCGGCCACCCGGACCGCCGTCACTGACAGACGCACTCCCACTGAGCAGGTACTGCTCGACCAATGGATGTTCCGTCTTCAGCTGGGTGTCAGCGTTGCCGACGAGGAACGACTTCAGCGAGACGTAGTTGGCGATGTCCGCGCCGACCAACGCGATGATGAAGAGCGGCGCCAGGGTCAGCACCAGGCGCCGGCGCAGCGACATCAGGTGCCCCGCGGCACTCGACACACATAGCCGACGCCGCGCACCGTGTGGATCAGCGAGGGCTGCACCTGGTCGACCTTGCGACGCAGGTAACTGATGTAGGTCTCGAGGACGCTGGCGTCGCCACCGAAGTCGTACTTCCACACATGGTCGAGGATCTGGCTGCGTGAGAGCACCCGGCCCGCATTCATCAGCAGGTAGCGCAGCAGGCGGAACTCTGTGTTGGTCAGCTCGACGATCTCTCCGGCCCGGAACACCTCGTGGGTCTCCTCGTCAAGCTCGAGGTCGGCCAGCTGCAGGCGCGTGTTGGCACGCTCGCCGCTGCCGGCGTGGCGGCGGAGCACAACCCTCACGCGGGCCACAAGCTCCTCGATGCTGAAGGGCTTGGTGACGTAGTCGTCGCCGCCCACGGTGAGCCCGCGCACCTTCTCCTCGGTGGAGTCGCGTGCGGTGAGGAAGATGACCGGCACCTTGATGCCGTCGCCGATGAGGCGCTGCACCAGGGCGAAGCCATCCTCGTCGGGGAGCCCGATGTCGAGCACGATCAACGCCGGCCGGAAGTCCATCACCTCGGCGCGTGCCTGTTTGGCGGTGCTGGCTGTCGCGACGGCGAATCCCTCGTACTTGAGGGCCATGGCGACGAGGTCAGTGATGGCCCGCTCGTCGTCCACAACGAGGACACGGACGGCGTCGGGGGCTGTGTGCATTGTCGAGGATGATCCTCGGTGATCCTGTGAAATTGCTCAGAGAAACACCCGAGAGTGCTCAGGGACCGAGCGGGAAGCTCGGCATCGGGCGGCGGTCAGGCGCTGATGACCACCGGGGTGCCTACCGGCGTCCACGAGTACGCCCACTGCATGGTGGAGCTTGGCGTGTGGACGCAGCCATGGCTGGCGGCGGAGAGGTTGTCCTCGCCGCCGGGTCCGTACGAGCCGCTGCTCTCCCACGGCGCGTCGTGGATGAAGTAGCCCCCGGCTGCGAACTCCATGACCCAGCTCACCGGGCTCGGGAAGTAGTAGAAGGGCGAGCTGGGTGGCCACGGCGAGATGAAGGTGAACGGCGAGGTCTTGTAGAAGATGCGGAACGTGCCTGTCGGCGTGCGCAACTGCGGTCGGCCGGTGGTGACGGGGGTTGCCTTGGCAACGCAACCGTCCTGGTAGAAGAGCATCTCCTGCAACGACAGCGAGATGGTGATCACCTTGCCGCTGCCGACAGCGTGACCGCACTGGTTGGCGGCCAGCTCGGCCGTGATCTGGCCCTGCAGGCCGATCACGGTGGCCGCGACGGCGGTCAGCTGGACGGCCGTTCTCGCGGCGCGGAACTGCGCGGCGATCGCTGCCTGTTGCCCCCCGAGCGTAGCCGCGTTGGGCGTGCGCTCCGCCTCGGCCTGGTCGACGCCGTAGAGGAGCGGCCGCACCTGTGCCGCGACTTGGTTGTTGAGGGCGATCAGCGCCCGCAGATTGGAAACGGCACTGAGAAGTTGCTCACCGGTGGGCAGCGCGGCCGCTGAGTTGGCGGCGATCTGCGCAGTCAGCTGAGACGCGAGGGCGGCCACGTTGCCGGCGTCGAGGTTGGCCGACGCGGCCGCGGCGACCAGTTGGCGAGCGATGGTGAGCACCGCCTGCGGGCCGCCCGCCGACTGCAGCTCGGAAGCGAGTTGTGCCTGCTGCGCGACCACGACCGCCGCCTGCTGCTGAGCGGCGAGGACGGCGTTCTGCTGCTCGGCCAGGTAGGTCTGCCACGCCGCCGCCAGCGCGCTGATCGCCGCCGGCGTGGCCGAGGCGCTGAGCTGGGTGGCCCACTGTGCCGCGGACGAGGTGACATCGGCTCTGAGCCACTTGCCCTCCTGGGACGCGAAGTCGTTCCATTGCGCGATCGCGCCCTCGGCCAGGGTTCGCTGCGTGGTCAGCGCGTTGTTCCACGCCGACCGGGTTTGCTCTCCAAGCTGGGCGAGGAGAAGCTGACCGTCATCGCCGATCCAACCGGGTGACCACCAGGGCGCGGTGGGCTGCTGGGTGTCGAGGCGGCTGCGCAGGTGAGCAACGATCGACGAGGGCAGGCCGGCCACCTCGTCGCTCGTCCAAAGGGTGCGCAGCTGGGTGGCGCCGTCGCTGAAGCTCTTCTGGCGGTCGCTCGCGGCACGGGCGGTGACGCCGCCGCCGAGGGCGACGCCTGCGATCACGAAGACGGGGATCAGGTGGCGGAGGCGCATCGTCTCAGTGTGCAGGGATGTGCGATGTGGCGACTGTATCGCGTCCAGCCGCAACCGAGGATTAGCAAGGGACGGCAGCGCGACGTGCGTCGCGCTGCCGGATGGAGGGGCCGAATGTCTCGGGAAGGCCGCCGTGCGGGCGCTTGGCCTCCCTGTGGCGACATCATGCCGCCCCTCTTAAAAGCTGTCGGCACGGTGGCGGACGGACGGAAATAAGGAGTGGTTAGGAGCCGCGCCGGCGTGGTGGAGCGGCTACACGTCCTCGCGGCGATGGGCCTCGGCCAGTTCCGAGAGCATCCGCGGGTCGAGCTCCTCGCCGCTGATGGTGGCCACCCGGCAGGGTGTCACCGTGCGGATCGTGGCCGTGCGACGCCCTCCTTCGAGCAGCGCGCGTTCGCCGAGCACGGCCCCCGGCCCGATCTGGGCCACCGACGACCCCTTGACCTCGACCGACATCACACCGTCCAGCACCAAGAACACATCCGAGCCCTCGTCGCCTTCGGTGACCAGCGCGCGGCCTGCGGCGAGACTGCTGATGCGAGGCTTTGAGCCGCCGCGCATGATGTGGCCGGAGAGTTCGCGCTCGAGGGCGCTCTCCACCTCGCTGACCAGGGCTGGGGAGTCCTCGTCACCCCACGGAGTGTGAGCCCCGAAGGCGCGCTGGTACCAGCTCTTGAAATCGACGAGGCCTGACTTGAGGACGAGGGTGTCCTTGTCGTCGTAGATCCAGTGGCGTGGGAAGGGGCTGGCGCCGACCAGCTCGTGCGCTGAGCCGCCCTCCGCGGAGATGGTCAGCGCCAGCGTCGTCCAGGCCAGTGGAGCGGACACTTGCACGAACGGGGGGTGCAGCACGCGGCGCGGGGCGGGGACGCCGGTGCGTCCGCCGGCGGTCTGGACGAACCGCACCGATCCCTCCAAGACGACCGCCTCCAGCTGACGGTCGGGGAAGGGAACGGCGGCAAACGTGGCGACGCGGCCGCCGAGGCGCATGGTGGTCGCGCCGATGTAGCCGCAGCCGCTGTAGCCATGGCCGGCGACCCGGCCGGCATCGTCCACGTCGATCCAGGCGCTCAGGCGGTTTGCGAACCGGAAGCGGTCGGCGTCGCGGAGCGGCTCGAGGTCGACGATCACGTCGGGTGGCGGTTCGTCGTAGTGGGCCACGCCCATCTGGAAGGGCACCTTGGTCATCCCCTCGATAGCTTCTGAGGGGATCCAGGAGATCGAGGTCACCGACGATTCAATGCGCATTGGTTCGCACCTCCGTCGCTACAGTGGCATCGGCGCCCAGCTGGTGTCGAGGGTGCACGCCCGAGCGTCAGAGGTGATGCCCGCCACCGGGACACGGTGGTGCCCGCCACCTTGGCTCCCCACGCGGCGACGCCTACAGTGCGCGCATGCCGGAAGACGCGGGAATCAGGGTCGTCCTCGCCGACGACAACCTCATTGTGCGTGAGGGTGTGCGAGCACTTCTCCAGCTCGCCGGCGACATCGAGGTCGTCGGTGTTGCCGGTGACTACGACGAGCTTGTCGCCGGGGCGGACGCCATGACCCCGCAGGTCGTGGTCACCGACATCCGCATGCCTCCGAACTTCATCGACGAGGGCATCCGCGCCGCCCGCCTGATTCGCAAGCAGCATCCGGGCACGGGCATCGTGATCCTCTCGCAGTACGACGACCCGGAGTACGCGATCTCCCTGCTGAGCGAGGGGGCGGCGGGCTACGCGTACCTGCTCAAGGACCGTGTTGCCGAGGGCGACCAGCTCTCGCGCGCCGTCCGAGAGGTGAGCACCGGCGGCTCGATGCTCGACCCGAGGATCGTCAACGCACTGACCAGCCCGGTCACCGAGGCGGGTGGTCTGACCAGCGCCGAGGAGAGGCTCCTTGCCATGGTCGCGCAGGGCCGTCCCATCAAGGCGATCGCGGTCGGCCTCAGGTCCACGCCTGAGGCTGTATCGGACGCGGTGGAGCAACTCTTCCTGAAGCTGGCGCAGGAGGCCAGTGGCGGCACCGCGGGCGCGCTCCAGCGCCTCCGCCTGCTCCACAAGGCGATCGTCGACCGCGAGGAGCAGGGCGAGAGTCTCAGCCGGATGCTGCCTGGCGGCATCGCCCAAAAGCTCCGTGAGCAGGGCGTCAAGCCCGGTGAGACCGAGCGACTGACTGTGACGGTGCTCATGTCCGACATCCGCGCGTACTCGACGATCGCGGAATTCGCCGACCCCAGCGCGCTCGCTGCGCAGCTGCACGAGCATCGCGCCGAGATGAACGGCGCCCTTCTCGCCGAGGACGGCACGGTCATGCAGTTCGTCGGCGATGCCGTCATGGCCGTGTTCGGCGCTCCCTTCCCGCAGGAGGACCAGGCCGACCGCGCGGTGCGCGCAGCCGAGGCGATGCACGCTCGCCAGGCCGCGGTCAACGCCAAGTGGGAGGCGCAGGGCCTGCCCACCTTTCACCTCGGCATCGGCATCTCCACAGGCGATGTCGCCGCGGCGCTGCTCGGGTCCGAGGAGCGGCTGGAGTACTCGGTTGTCGGTGACGCGGTGAACCTCGCCCAGCGCCTCCAGCAGTGGGCGCAGGGCGGCCAGACGGTGCTGAGCGAGCCGACCCACGCGGGGCTGTCGCACCCACCACCGGCCGAACGGCTGGCCCCCGAGCTGGTCAAGGGACGGCAGACGCCGGTGGGGGCGTACCGCGTCGGCGTCCCGACGTGAGCGACGCCAGCCCGGCGCAGGCCGGGGCGCGGCCATGGCGTCGATGGGCGACGCCCAGGACAGCGGTCATCCTCGGTGCGATCGTCGCGGTCCTTGCGGTGGCATACGTGCCCATCGCGCTGGCCGCGACGGACGCCCAGCCCAACGGGATTCCCGGCTCCAGTGCGGTCGAGGGGGCGGTGTTCGCCGCGATCGGGGTGCTGGTCGCGCGCCGCCGGCCGGGTCATCTCGCGGGCTGGATCCTGATCGGCGTCGGCCTCATCCTGGCGCTGTCGGCCGACGGGTCGCTCTACGCTGTGCTCGACTACAAGAACCACGACGGCCACCTGCCGCTGGGCCCGGTGGCCGAGCTGCTGAACTTGCTCTGGGTCCCGGGAATCCTGCTCATCCCGCTGGGCGTCGCGCACTTCCCTGACGGGGTGCTCCCGTCGCCGCGGTGGAGGTCTGCCGTCTGGGCGCACCTTGCGCTCGGCTCAGCTCTTGTTGCTGCCTTCTACGCGGTCGCCGTCGCCGACCTCACCGCACCACACATCAACATCGTTGCGTCAACAGGCGATATCGCGGAGTTCGACAACCCGGCCGGTGCTCTCAGCGTCCTCTACCTGGTGTGGGCGGTGTTGGTCTCGGTCGGCAGCGTGGCGTCACTGGTGGGACTCGGCATCAACTACCGGCGGTCGACAGGCGAGCGCCGTCAGCAGATCAAGTGGTTCCTGCTCGGTGCGGGGGTCTTCCTTCTCATCGCGCTGCCCTCTGTGGTCATCCCCAATGTGACTCTCGGCCCACCCCAGCTGGGGAGCAGCCTCTTCGACATCGCATTCCTGGCTCCACCGGTCACCATCGCCCTGGGCATTCTCAGGTACCGCCTGTATGACGTCGACGTCGTCATCAGCCGCACCCTCGTGTACGGTGCGCTGGCGGTGTTCATCAGCGCCGTCTACATCGGGATCGCCGTTGGCCTGGGTGCACTGGTGGGAAGCGGTGGCAAGCCCAACCTCGGCCTGTCCATCCTGGCCACCGCCATCGTTGCTGTTGGATTCCAGCCGGTGCGCGAGCGGCTCCAGAGGGTTGCCAACCGGCTCGTCTACGGCAGGCGCGCAACCCCGTACGAGGTGCTCTCGCAGTTCTCCGAGCGCGTGGCCGAGAGCTATGCCATCGACGACGTGCTACCGCGGATGGCGCGCGTGCTCGCCGAGGGCACCGGGGCGATGCGCGCCGACGTTTGGCTGAGCAGCGGCGCCTCATTGCGAGCCGCTGCCGTATGGCCCGCCGATGCGCGGGCGCAGGACCCTGTTCCGGTCAACGGCCACGGGATCCAGGCGCCGGCCGGCGCGGACCGGATGGTCGAGGTCCGCCACCAGGGTGACTTGCTGGGCGCACTGAGCCTCACCAAGCGCGCTGGGGAGGCACTGACCCGGGTGGAGGAGAACCTGCTCGCCCACCTCGCCGGCCAGGCGGGCCTGGTGCTGAAGAACGTCGGCCTGACCGCTGACCTGCAGGCGCGACTTGCCGACCTGCGTGATTCCAGACAGCGCCTGGTCAGCGCCCAGGACGAGGAGCGGCGGCGGCTTGAGCGCAACCTCCATGACGGAGCCCAGCAGCACCTGGTGGCGATCAAGGTGAAGCTCGGCCTGGCGGACATCCTGCTGGGCAGGGACCCGGAACAGGCGATGGCGACGATCGGCCAGCTCAAGGGGGATGCCGACGAGGCGCTGGAAACCCTCCGCGACCTCGCACGCGGCATCTACCCGCCGTTGCTGGCCGACCGTGGCCTGACCGCGGCGCTCGCTTCCCAGGCCCGCAAGGCGAGCGTCTCCGTCTCGGTTGACGGGGATGGCATCGGCCGCTACCCCGAGGACATCGAAGCCGCGGTCTACTTCGCCGTGCTCGAAGCGCTGCAGAATGTTCAGAAATACGCCCGCGCGTCGGGCGTGGTCGTTCGGCTCCGAGAGGACGCGGGCCGGCTGCGGTTCAGCGTCAGCGACGATGGCGGAGGTTTCGACCCGGCCACCGTGTCAAGGGGCGCAGGGCTCACCAACATGGAGGATCGGCTCGACGCGCTGGGCGGGGAACTGCAGGTGACATCGTCACCGGGCAGCGGCACGTCGGTGGAGGGATGGCTGGGCATTGCTCCGACGGAGACGGTGGCGGGCGGCGTCCGCTCAGGGTGAGGAGGTGCCGGCCGCGGGCCCTGTGGTGGCGGCCGACCATGCCTCGAGGAGGCGCTCGGGGCTGAACTCCGACTTGGGGATGAAACAGGCCGCCCCGACCTCCTCCGCCTGAGGTCCGTACTCGGCCGCCTCGTACGTCGACAGCACAAGAACCACGACCGGCCTGCCCCCGATGTGGTCCGCCAGGATCTGCCGGGTGGCCTCGAGCCCGCTGATCCCCGGCAGGTTGACGTCCATGAGCACCAGGTCAGGGCGCAGCTCATGCGCGCTCTCCACCGAGGCCTCGCCGGTCTCGGCCTCGCCGACGACCTCGAACCCGTCGGTGAACTCCACCACGGTGCGCGCCACCGTCCGAAACGGCTCCTGGTCGTCGACGATGAGCACTCGCACCGGCATGTCACGTCGGAGGATAGTGCCTGCGGGCGACTTTTCCCAATGGTGCCAGCCCCCCCTCAGCGAGGGGGGAAACCCCTGACCGGCCTGTGCCTCGCCTATTCTCGCCAGGTGCCCATCCGTGTCGTCCTCGCCGAGGACAACTACCTGCTGCGCGAGGGCCTCACGCAACTCCTTGCGATGTCCGATGAGATCGTCCTGGTGGCATCGTGCGGCGACCTTCCCGACCTCGAACGAGCCATCGCCGACACCAACCCCGATGTCGTCATCACCGACATCCGCATGCCACCGACGGGGACGGATGAGGGCCTCCAGGCCGCCCACCGTCTCCGCGGCGAGCGTCCCGAGGTGGGCGTGGTGGTGCTGAGCCAGTTCGCTGAACCGGACTACGCACTGGCGCTCCTCGAGGACGGCGCCGCCGGTCGAGCCTACCTGCTCAAGGAGCGCGTTTCCGACATCGACCAGCTTGTCCGCGCCATCCGTGAGGTGGCGTCGGGCGGCTCCGTGATCGACCCGGCGGTGGTCGAGGCGCTGGTGTCATCCCGGACCGCCGCCCGCCAGTCGTCGCCTCTCGCCGAGCTGACCCCGCGCGAGACCGAGGTACTGTCGCAGGTCGCCCAGGGCCGCAACAACGCTGGCATCGCTGCCGTCCTGTCGCTCACCGACCGGGCCGTCGAAAAGCACATCAACGCCATTTTTTCCAAGCTCGGCCTCTCCGAGGAGCCGGACACTCATCGCCGCGTCAAGGCGACCCTCGTCTACCTCGCGGAGCGGGGCCACTGACGGGGCTCCGGTCCCCGCAGGCTCGCGGGACGTGCCGGGCGAGTACACTGAGCAGTGCTGGCCCAACTTGGTCGGCAGTCGCTCGTGCTCGTCCTCGCCTTCTCGAACGGACCGCGCGCCGTGTAGAAGGTTCGAGAGGGCAGGAGACAGGATATGTCCACCAATGGGACAGTCAAAAAGGTCCAGAGCGACCGTGGATTCGGCTTCATCGCCGCCGAGGATGGAGAGGAGTACTTCTTCCATCGCAGTGGCCTTGACCCGTCGTTGAACTTCGACAGCCTTGCCGGCGGCGAAGCCGTCACTTTCGAGGTCGAGAAGAGCGACAAGGGCCCGCGCGCCAGCCGCGTTCGCGCCGCAGGCGCCTGACCGAAGTAGCGGACGGGATCGGGGGCATCGCGCCTCCGGTCCCCGACCCTCTGAGCGGCGGCGGGCTGACCTCCCAGCCGCCCCCCGGC